>Ga0209463_1000043_pt1 | contig 107691 bp, 101 predicted proteins | sample AgamicMgSfrz_FD_187169 | JGI IMG/M metagenome (GOLD analysis project Ga0209463, IMG submission 187169) | Agave microbial communities from Guanajuato, Mexico - Mg.Sf.rz (SPAdes) (version 2) | ecosystem: Host-associated > Plants > Phyllosphere > Phylloplane/Leaf | place: Guanajuato, Mexico... | reverse complement strand
CACAGCTGGACGGCGGAAGTGACGAATGAGGCGGGGAATACCGCCCGGGCGGAAATCACCGTTACGGTGGACAGTACGCCGCCGGCGGCACCGGTCATCACCGCCATGGAAGATGATGTGGGCACCGTGCAGAAGACCTGGACTACACCAGGCGCGGATATTGATGATCCTGCTCCAACTTTTACCGGTACAGCAGAACCTGGTACGCTTATTACGATATATGACGGTGAAAGCAAGCTGGGCAGCGTAACTGCTGATGAGGACGGTAACTGGAGTTATACGCCCACCACTAATCTTGTCGATGGCGAACACAATATTAGTGTAACCAGCACCGATGCTGCTGGTAACGAAAGTTCACACAGTCAGGTCTGGAACTTCACGCTTGATACCAGTACAACCGCACCGGTTATCACTACTAACACGACTGATGAAATCAGTGGGAAGGCAGAGCCTGGAGCGACGATTACGATTACCGATCCAACGGATGGTAGTGAGACTTCGGTAGTGGCTGACAAAGATGGCAACTGGAGCCTGCGTCCTAATCCGCTGGAACCTGGTGACGAGGGGGTGACCATCGTAGCAACCGATACTGCGGGAAACAGCAACTCCACGGTTATTGATGGTCCATTAGACACCACCGCGCCGGATAACAGCAGCTCCGGCATCGTTGACGGCTCACTGGGCCTGCTGGACGACGTGGGGCCGCAGACCGGCACTATCCCTGACGGCGGGGTCACTGATGACGCCCGTCCGACCTTCAGCGGCCAGGCGACGGATGATATCGATCACGTCAACATCTATGACAACGGCGAGCTGATCGGCAGCGCAGAGGTGCAGCCGGACGGCAGCTGGCGCTTCACGCCGGAGACCGACCTGGCGGAGGGCGACCATGCGTATACGGTGTCGGCGGTGGACCGGGCGGGCAACGAAGGGCCGCAGATTGGCGGTGCCGACGACAGCTGGAACTTTACCGTGGATACCACCGCGCCGGGTGCGGAGGTGTTCGAGAGCGGCAGCATCAGCCTGACCGACGATGTGGGCCCGGTACAGGGACGCATTGATGACGGCAGCACCACCGACGATGCCCAGCCGACTTACACCGGCCGCATCACCGAAGCGGGGCTGTCGGAGGGCGTGGCGAGCGTCAATATTTACGACAAGGGCGTGCTGATTGGCAGCGCGGCCGTGGACCAGAGCAGCGGCGCGTGGAGCTTCACGCCGTCCGTCGCGCTGGCGAGCGGCGGCCACAGTTTTACCGTGGCGGCGGTGGACGCGGCAGGCAACGAAGGGCCGCAGGTGAGTGGTACAGCGGATGAGAGCTGGGACTTTACCCTGCAGACCAGCGCGCCGGCGCAGCCGTCCATAGAGAACGTCAGCGACAACTATACCCACGGAGAGGACGCGGATACGGGCTACCTGCAGAAAGGGCAGGTCACCAACGACAGCACCCTGACGGTGAACGGCACCGCGGGCGCGGGAATGACGGTACAGATATGGGCAACGGACAGCGACAATAACCGTGTGCAGGTGGGAGAAGGGGTGGCGGACGAGACGGGCCGCTGGAGCATCACCACTGCGGAGCTGGGAGAAGACGGCAGCTACAGCCTGACCGCGACGGCGGTAAACGCGGCGGGGGTCTCCTCGGCGGAGACCGGCGGCTTTGCCGTGGTGCTGGATACCACGCCGCCGGACGCGGCCGTGGCGACGCTGCTGGATGACCAGGGAGATGATCAGGGAGAAGTGCCCGCAGGGGGCGTGACGGACGACAGTACACCCCAGCTGACCGGAACCGGCGAGGCGGGCGCCACGGTGAGCGTATACGTGGACGGCAGCAGCACGGCGGTGGACAGCGTGGTGGTGGACAGTGAGGGCAGGTGGACGCTGTCGCTGGGTAACCTGACGGACGGAGAACACAGCTACCAGACGAAAATTACCGATGCTGCGGGTAACGAAACGCGCGGCGAGAGCGTGTCCTTCACAGTGGACAGCAGCGCAGTGGAAATCACGCTCGGCCAGGTGAACGATAACGTGGGCAGCATAACCGGAGCGGTGCTGAACAACGGGCTGACCGATGACAGCACGCCGGAGCTGCAGGGCACCACGAAGCCGGGAGCAACGGTCACTATCAGGGATGAAGAAGGTACGGTACTGGGCACCGCCACGGCGGACGCACAGGGCGTGTGGAAATATCAGCTGGAGACGGTGGAGGACGGCACCCACAGCTGGACGGCGGAAGTGACGAATGAGGCGGGGAATACCGCCCGGGCGGAAATCACCGTTACGGTGGACAGTACGCCGCCGGCGGCACCGGTCATCGCCGCCATGGAAGATGATGTGGGCACCGTGCAGTTTGTTTCACCAGTACAGGGCAATGTAACGGACGATCCAGCACCGACCTTTACCGGCACTGCTGAAGCGGGAGCTATTGTGACGCTTTACGATGGCACAAATGTACTCGGGAGCGTAACCGCCAGCGCAGAGGGCATCTGGAGCTACACGCCCACCACCAACCTGGTGGAGGGAACGCACAGCATTACCGCTATAGCAACCGATGCTGTGGGTAATGTTAGCGAGCCTTCAGCAACTTGGGATTTTGTTCTGGATATTACTGCCCCAAACGTGGGCATTTCCGGTAACTCAGCTGAATCTCTGAGTGGTCAGTCCGAACCAGGTGCCTTAATTACCGTTGAGGATGCAGCGGGAACTAAGTATACCGCTGTGGCGGATCAGAATGGTCGTTGGATTATCTCACCAAACCCTATCACAGCGGGTGAGTCTGGAAAAATCTATGCCACCGATCCGGCGGGCAATGTGGGCGATCCAGTTGCATTCCAGGGATCGGCGTTGGCAAGCTACGATCTGCTGAACGAAAGCTCGCAGGTGAACACCACGGTTACGGGCGACCAGGCAAACCCGTCATCCACCCGCCTGGCCGACGGCCGGATCGTGGTGGTGTGGCAGGGCGACGGGAATGGTACGGATGTCTACATGCAGCTGTACGAAGCTGACGGCGTCCATAAAATCGGTACCGAGCAGCAGATTAACCAGCGCACCAGCGGGGATCAGGACAGCGCGCAGGTGGTGGCGCTGGTGGATGGCGGCTTCCTGGTGGTGTATGAGTCCTACGGCGGCGGACTGGATAACAGCGGTGACGGTATTGTTGCCCGCCGCTACGGCGCAGACGGCCAGGCGGTCACCGATGAGTTCCTGGTCAATACCACCACCGCCGGCAGCCAGCGCATGCCGAGCGCGGTGGGAACGGCTGACGGCGGCTACATCATCAGCTGGGAAAGCGGCAACCAGGCCGTAATCCAGCGTATCTATGATGCGGATAATCAGGCTTCCGACGAAATTACGGTGGCAGCCGGCAGCAACATCGGCGCGCAGGGCGGCCCGGAAATGGCGCTCTTTACGGATGAGGCCCACAGCGGGATGTACATCACCGTCTGGAACGCCACCGGCGGCCCGTCAGACAGCGCATCCACCGGCGTGGTGGGGCAGATTTTCGGCGCAGACGGCCAGCCGCTGGGCGATGCCTTCCAGGTAAACACCACCACGGACAAGATGCAGAACTACCCGGACGTCATCACCCTTGCGGACGGCAGCGTGGTGGTGTTCTGGGATACCGACGGCGGCGGTGCCGTGGGCTCCGATATCCGTGCGGCACATTACCGGGTCGATCCGGAAACCGGTCACGCGTCGCTGCTGGGCAGCGGTGACTTTGTGGTCAACAGCTACACGGCGGGCAAGCAGTACAAGCCGGTGGGCGTGGCGCTGGAGGATGGCGGTTACCTGATAATCTGGGGCTCCGAGGGGGGAGACGGCAGCGGCTCGGCCATCTACGCCCAGCGCTATGATGCGGACGATAACCGGGTGGGGCGTGAGTTTATGATCAACACCACCACCCAGGGAAATCAGGGCACCGGCGGGGATTCGGTGGACGTGACCCATATTCTGGACGCCACGCTGACCGCCGACGGCAACGTCTACGTCAGCTGGCAGTCCGATAACGTGGACGGCAGCGGCATGGGCGTGGAGGGGATCGTGATCGATCCGGATGCGGCCTACTATTCAGAGTTCACGGTAAACAGCACGACGGCGGGCAACCAGACGGACTCTCAGGTGGTCTCCCTGCCATCGGGAGGGGTGTATGTCGTCTGGGTGTGCGCTGAGGGCAGTGGCACGGTCATCAAGGGCCAGATGCTGGACGCCAGGGGGCAGCCGGTGGGCCAGGAGCTGACCCTCAATACCACGACAGCGGGCGATCAGCTGTCGCCGCAGGTGACGGTGCTGGCAGAGGGAGGGCTCGCCGTCACCTGGAGCTCAGGTAATGCGATTAAGGGCCAGAAAATCAGATATACCTACGACAGCGATGGCAGCCTGAGTGGCGCCATGCCCGTCGGGGCGGAAATCAGCGTCAGCAGCGGCGAATCCGCTTCGAACGTGGGAGAGCCGGCGATCACGGCGCTGGAGGATGGTGGTTATCTGGTGGTCTGGCAGGCGGTCGTTGACGGTAAGTGGCAGATCTGCAGCCAGCAGTATACCGCGGAGGGGCAGCCGCTTGGCCAGCAGACCCTCGCCACAACGGAGCTCAGTTACAATTTTCTGGTGAAGGAGTGGCCGCCATTACCTTCGGTAACCACGCTCAGCGACGGTAAGGTGGTCATCACCTACACCGACAAGGGGACGGGGTACGATACCGTGGTGCAGCTTTATGATCCTGCCAGCCGTACGGCAGGGGAGAAGTTTGTTGCCAACCAGACGCTGACAAAAGATCAGGCGTCGCCGAGCGTAAGCGCGCTGGATAACGGTAACTTTGTGGTGACCTGGGACTCTGATGACAACAGCGGCCCGGACCAGACAGGCTACAGCGTGTGGGGCCGTCTGTATGATGCGGACGGTAACGCGCTGACGAAAGAATTTATCGTCAATACGGCCACCGCCGGGGATCAGCACCTGGCGAAAGTCGTCAGCCGCCCGGATGGCAGTTTTGTCGCGGTCTTTATCTCGGCAACCGACGCGGACGCCGGGGCAGGTACCAGCGGTATCTATGCCCAGTATTTTGATGCCCGGGGCAATAAAGTGGGGCAGCAGATGCAGATTAATCAGCTTACCTACGGCGAGCAGGTTGAGGTGGACGCCACCTTTATGGAGGGCGGCCAGCTGTATGTGTCCTGGACTGATAAGGGGGTTGCGGACGGTAGCGGCTCCGGTATCAAAGGGCGCATTGTGGATCTGGTTGAAACACTCGGAATCGAGCATCAAACGCCACAAAATAACGATCCAACGTTAATCGATTATCAGCCTTCTACCAATCCGGCAATCAGCGGTGAGGATACGATCCCGCCAAACGTGGGCATTTCTGCCAATACGGCAGAAAAACTGGGTGGTCAAACCGAGCCGGGTGCCATCGTGACAGTGAGGGATGCTAACGACAAAGTTCATACCGCCGTTGCTGATTCGAACGGCGCCTGGAGTCTGGAGCCTAATCCACTTGCTGTGGGTGATACCGGCTACATTTCTGTTTCAGATGAAGCGGGCAACCAGAGTACGCCGATTCTGATAAGCGGTTCTGTGCTGGATAACTACGATCTGCTGAACGAAAGCTCGCAGGTGAACACCACGGTTACGGGCGACCAGGCAAACCCGTCATCCACCCGCCTGGCCGACGGCCGGATCGTGGTGGTGTGGCAGGGCGACGGGAATGGTACGGATGTCTACATGCAGCTGTACGAAGCTGACGGCGTCCATAAAATCGGTACCGAGCAGCAGATTAACCAGCGCACCAGCGGGGATCAGGACAGCGCGCAGGTGGTGGCGCTGGTGGATGGCGGCTTCCTGGTGGTGTATGAGTCCTACGGCGGCGGACTGGATAACAGCGGTGACGGTATTGTTGCCCGCCGCTACGGCGCAGACGGCCAGGCGGTCACCGATGAGTTCCTGGTCAATACCACCACCGCCGGCAGCCAGCGCATGCCGAGCGCGGTGGGAACGGCTGACGGCGGCTACATCATCAGCTGGGAAAGCGGCAACCAGGCCGTAATCCAGCGTATCTATGATGCGGATAATCAGGCTTCCGACGAAATTACGGTGGCAGCCGGCAGCAACATCGGCGCGCAGGGCGGCCCGGAAATGGCGCTCTTTACGGATGAGGCCCACAGCGGGATGTACATCACCGTCTGGAACGCCACCGGCGGCCCGTCAGACAGCGCATCCACCGGCGTGGTGGGGCAGATTTTCGGCGCAGACGGCCAGCCGCTGGGCGATGCCTTCCAGGTAAACACCACCACGGACAAGATGCAGAACTACCCGGACGTCATCACCCTTGCGGACGGCAGCGTGGTGGTGTTCTGGGATACCGACGGCGGCGGTGCCGTGGGCTCCGATATCCGTGCGGCACATTACCGGGTCGATCCGGAAACCGGTCACGCGTCGCTGCTGGGCAGCGGTGACTTTGTGGTCAACAGCTACACGGCGGGCAAGCAGTACAAGCCGGTGGGCGTGGCGCTGGAGGATGGCGGTTACCTGATAATCTGGGGCTCCGAGGGGGGAGACGGCAGCGGCTCGGCCATCTACGCCCAGCGCTATGATGCGGACGATAACCGGGTGGGGCGTGAGTTTATGATCAACACCACCACCCAGGGAAATCAGGGCACCGGCGGGGATTCGGTGGACGTGACCCATATTCTGGACGCCACGCTGACCGCCGACGGCAACGTCTACGTCAGCTGGCAGTCCGATAACGTGGACGGCAGCGGCATGGGCGTGGAGGGGATCGTGATCGATCCGGATGCGGCCTACTATTCAGAGTTCACGGTAAACAGCACGACGGCGGGCAACCAGACGGACTCTCAGGTGGTCTCCCTGCCATCGGGAGGGGTGTATGTCGTCTGGGTGTGCGCTGAGGGCAGTGGCACGGTCATCAAGGGCCAGATGCTGGACGCCAGGGGGCAGCCGGTGGGCCAGGAGCTGACCCTCAATACCACGACAGCGGGCGATCAGCTGTCGCCGCAGGTGACGGTGCTGGCAGAGGGAGGGCTCGCCGTCACCTGGAGCTCAGGTAATGCGATTAAGGGCCAGAAAATCAGATATACCTACGACAGCGATGGCAGCCTGAGTGGCGCCATGCCCGTCGGGGCGGAAATCAGCGTCAGCAGCGGCGAATCCGCTTCGAACGTGGGAGAGCCGGCGATCACGGCGCTGGAGGATGGTGGTTATCTGGTGGTCTGGCAGGCGGTCGTTGACGGTAAGTGGCAGATCTGCAGCCAGCAGTATACCGCGGAGGGGCAGCCGCTTGGCCAGCAGACCCTCGCCACAACGGAGCTCAGTTACAATTTTCTGGTGAAGGAGTGGCCGCCATTACCTTCGGTAACCACGCTCAGCGACGGTAAGGTGGTCATCACCTACACCGACAAGGGGACGGGGTACGATACCGTGGTGCAGCTTTATGATCCTGCCAGCCGTACGGCAGGGGAGAAGTTTGTTGCCAACCAGACGCTGACAAAAGATCAGGCGTCGCCGAGCGTAAGCGCGCTGGATAACGGTAACTTTGTGGTGACCTGGGACTCTGATGACAACAGCGGCCCGGACCAGACAGGCTACAGCGTGTGGGGCCGTCTGTATGATGCGGACGGTAACGCGCTGACGAAAGAATTTATCGTCAATACGGCCACCGCCGGGGATCAGCACCTGGCGAAAGTCGTCAGCCGCCCGGATGGCAGTTTTGTCGCGGTCTTTATCTCGGCAACCGACGCGGACGCCGGGGCAGGTACCAGCGGTATCTATGCCCAGTATTTTGATGCCCGGGGCAATAAAGTGGGGCAGCAGATGCAGATTAATCAGCTTACCTACGGCGAGCAGGTTGAGGTGGACGCCACCTTTATGGAGGGCGGCCAGCTGTATGTGTCCTGGACTGATAAAGGGGTTGCGGACGGTAGCGGCTCCGGTATCAAAGGGCGCATTGTGGATCTGGTTGAAACGCTGGGACTTTCGGATACAGGTGAAGGCGTAACCCATATTGAGTATCAGCCTGCACAGTACTATCTTAATGGTACTGAAGGTAATGATGCTTTGGATGGTCGTGGCGCGATTACCGTTGACGGTAAAGGTGGTGATGACACCATCTTTATTAACAGTACCAGCTTTACCAGCATCAATGGTGGAGAGGGTAACGACACGCTGGTATGGGATTCGAATAATAATTTCGAATTAGGAAGTGTTTCGTCAAAAATTACCGGAATCGAAACGATTCATATGGGGAATAACACAGCACAGATGCTGGTTATTAGCGCCAATGATATTCTTGAAATGACAAAAGATAACGGAGAGGATGAACATGTTCTGCTAATTACCGGCGATGACGGTGATTCTAATACCAGCGGTGCGCGTGACACCGTCAGTATTAATAAAGATGCCTGGAGTATGACCACCACGGAGACAAATAATAACGTGTCTTATGATGTCTATGTTCATAATGATGATTCGACAATAAAGTTAATGATTCAGCATGGACTCAATGTAGTATAAATCAGGACCAGGGCGGTGGCTTCGGCCATCGCCTGTTGGGCTGTTTTTGTAAAAAAAACATATGTTTGTTTTTTACATTTAAAGGGAATTATGAAGCGGTCCAATGATATTTATTCTTTACAGAAGGCCTGTTGCAGCATTATTTCTGCTGTGTTGTTTGTCATTCCAGCATTTAAATCAAATGCGACAGAATTTATTGATATTATTCGCATGACGGCCGATCATCCTGCGATCGGTTCGGCAATATCTTCTACCAGCGCAGCTTATTTCGATATTGAACAAGCTAAAGCTGCAAATAACATTCATGTAAATGCGGGTCTTAGCTCAATGGCTTACTCCGGTCAACCGGGCTATGAAAATAATCCCATATCTCCCCATATCAGTATCAGTAAAGTACTGTATGACCATGGTCGTACAGACGCTGCTGTACAAGGCAGAGAAGCGATGTTTGCTATACAGCAAGCGCAGGTGAGGGTAGTACGAGAAAATCTTAATCAACAGGCCCTGTCGCTGTTTACCACAGCGGTAACGAACGCTAAAGTCGTGGCCGTTCTGGATCACGAAATTGCGGCGCTGAAAGAATTGCATCAGCGTGTAAAAAGCATTGCCAGTATTGATACCGGACGTGCTTCGGAAATTAACCAGGTTGCTACGCGTTTAAGTGCCGTTAGCGCCAGTCGGGAAATGAGTTACAGCAGTCAACAACAGGCCTGGAAACAACTTTCTGTGCTGTTGAAAAGGGATATTACCCTTAGCAGTGGACTGCCGGATTTGAAAAAGAAAGGTTTATTACCGGCCAGTATTGAAGTCGCTGGTAAAGTCTTGACAGATAGCCCTTCTTATATCCTGGCGCGTTATAAACGTGATGAGGCTAAGGCGGCTGTACAACTGGCATCGAAGTGGAATCGTCCTCAGTGGAGCGTTCAGCTTAGCTTAAACAGCCCACACAGAAATGGGGAGCTGGAACCCTTTAAAGCGGCAACGCTACAAGTGAGCAGCGATCTGAATCTTTGGGATGGAGGGGCAGGAAGCGCAGCTTTGAAAGGGCAGACACAGCGACTGGCTTCAGCAGAACAAGATATGGATGTTACCTTACGTTCACTGCAACAGAATCTTGAACAGCTGTGGATTTCTTTGCCGCTTCGCCAGCAGCAGATTAATGCACTTTCTCAGCAGTCCGCCTCTGCGTTAAAAACCTGGAGAGCAGGAGAAATACAGTTTTTTGCCGGTCAACGTCCGTTAACCGATCTTATCTCATTTGTTACTGATTACTATTCGAGTCTGGCGAGCCTTGAAGAACAAAAAATAGCGTATGTGGCGACACAGTGGCAGATTGTCTCTGCGCTTGGAAAGCTCAGCGATTTGGCGAAAAATGTAAAAACGCTGGCCGGGCAGCCATTGAAAAACATATCGTCGTCAAAGCTAACAGGATCTGCCGACATGACTGATGGCTGGTCTAATCGCCGTGCTACTACCAACACGTTAGTCTCTACAGTCGATCCGGATAACAAAAAAAATATTGCCTCTTTCAAAGAAACGGCAGCAAAAATCAACGCTACCTCTCAACGTGCGGGTAGGCAAACTATACAGAATCCGCCATCTTCACCACGTGATATACACAAAACACAAATTGATACTCCAGGTACTGCGAAAAAGGATTTGCGGGCATGGCCGTGGTATGAACAGTAAACAGGGAGGTTAGCTAATGACCATTTTAGAAACTCAGCAAAACATTCTTCAACCGCAGCCAGCATCTGATACTGAAGTTACGTTGTCCGCTCCACCGGGAAGCGGTGAAGAGAGCCTGGTGCCTGCCTTGCAAAATGCGTTACGGTTATTTGATGTACGTCTGACAATCAGCGAGATTATGACCGGTATGCCTGGTTGTCCAGATAATGCACACCTGACAGAACAAAAAGAGTGGGCAATACAGGCGCTACAGCGCCGTAGTATAAGTGCGGTTTGGCACAAGATTACCTTAACTGATGTGAAAACATTTCTGTTGCCCATCGTGATTCGGTTTGACGACAGCTATGTTGTCCTGACGCATTACAGTCAGAAGCTGTGTCGCATCATTGCGCCACAGTTTGGTAGTCATCCTGTCGAGATGCCGACAGAAGAATTACAGCGGCACTATAGCGGTGACGCGCTGCTTATTCGACCAAAAGCTCATATGGATCATCGCGCTGAAGACCTGATAAAGCCTTCTGAGAAACATTGGTTCTGGCATACCCTGTGGCGTTTCAGACGTTACATTTTTGAAGCAGCGGCGCTCTCCATCATCATTAATATGCTGGTACTGGCGATGTCGATTTTTACCATGACAGTCTATAACCGCGTCCTGCCCAATCAAACTTACGTCACTCTCTGGACAATGGCCATTGGCGTAACGCTGGCGCTTTGTTTTGAGCTGGCAGCACGGCTTGCCCGCGCCTGGATTACCGATCGTGCAGGTAAAAAGATCGACTTAATTTTGGGGGCGCAGATCTTTCGCCACGTATTACAGGGGAAAATGGAAAACCGGGCACAGTCCAGCGGTGCCTTTGGTAACGTCATGCAGAGTTTTGAAACGGTACGCGATTTGACGACATCTGCTGCGCTTACTACGGTTGCTGATCTTCCCTTCGTCTTGCTTTTTCTCCTTGTCATTCATCTGGTTGCCGGGCCGCTTGTCTGGTGCGTGGTGCTTATCCTGCTGGTTATCGTGACTATGGTATTACTGATGCAAATACCGCTCAAACGCCATGCTGAAGAGTCGATGAAAATTGGCAGTAACCGCTATGGGCTGGTTATTGAAACGCTGGATAATCTTGAAACCATCAAGGCATTACGGGCGGAAAGCCTGGTTTCAGGTAAGCATGATATTGCCAGTGTGAAACTCTCTGCTGTCTCGATGAAATCCCGCTTTCTTTCTACGATGGGGTCGAGTGTGATCCAAACCGTCCAGCAATTGGGTACGGTCATTTTGCTACTGTGGGGTTCCTATTTGGTTGGAGATGGTGTGATCTCAATGGGAGGGATCATCGCCACCATGACCTTAATGGGACGCGCAGTTATGCCTATTGCCACATTGGCTGCGTTGGGATTGCGTATTCAGCAGGCGAAAACATCGCTGGGTATTCTGAATAAACTGATGCAAACCCCCACCGAGCGCGAACAGGAAAAAGTTTATGTGCAGCTTCCTCAGGGAAGCCCGAGTGAAATCGTCTGCAAAGAGATGAGCTTCAGCTACAAAAAAGATTTGCCGCCTGTTATTGAGAGCCTGGATCTGGAGCTGCACCATGGTGAGCGAGTAGCGATACTTGGAAAAATGGGAAGCGGTAAATCCACACTACTACGGTTGCTGATAGGACTCTATCAGCCGACCAGGGGCACTATAAAAGTAAGCGGCGTCGATATTGGCCAGATAGAGACCGGCGAACTGCGATCGCGCATCGCACTGGTGAGTCAGGAGCCTCGTCTGATGTTTGGCACCCTGCGAGATAATTTGTTAATGGGGGCACCCTGGGCCAGCGATGATGAACTGATGCGTGTAGCGAAGATGACAGGGGTGAGCGAGATCGTTGCTCGCCATCCAATGGGCTTTGGTATGCCAGTAGGTGAAAGAGGAGAAACGCTTTCTGGTGGACAAAAACAGGCTATCGCGTTGGCGCGAGCGTTACTCGCAGAACCTGATGTGCTGTTGCTTGATGAACCGACTTCCGGCATGGACATGGGATCCGAGCGTATGGTACTGCAAGCGTTGGTACCGGCAATGGCAGGCAGGACGGTAGTTATTGTTACCCACAGGCCGGCGATTCTGAAGTATGTCGATCGTATTATCGTTATGGATGAGGGTATGAAAGTGGCTGACGGTGCGAGGGATACCATCGTCTCGCTGCTTAACGAGGGAAAAATTCCTTCGGCTTCTGTCATGCGAGCTGCCGCAAAACCAAAAGTCGTGGTGGGCAACGTGGCGGGTGACGAAGGAGGAAAGAGCGATGTTTAATATTTTCCGTCGGAGCAGTGCCGCTACCGGTGATATTACCCGCACCGATACGACATATCAGTTTAACTATATGGCAGCCAGCGAAATCATCGAGGCAGCGGAAAAAGATCGTTGGGAAGGATGGCTTTTCATTTTCTGGGGAACAGTAGCCCTGTTTGGTCTGGCTGTTTTTTGGGCTGCGAAATGCAATATTGAAGAGGTGACGACCGGCTCTGCCAGAATTGTACCCAGCTCCCGTGAACAGGTGCTGCAAAGTCTGGAGGGGGGTATTCTTCAGGCGCTGCTGGTCCATGAAGGAGATAAGGTCGAAAAGGGACAAGTTGTTGCCCGTATTGATCCAACCCGTGCAGAGGCATCTTTCCGCGAAAGTGCCAACCGGTTACTGGCATTACAGGCACAATCAGCTCGTCTGTTTGCAGAAGCAACGGGTAAAGACATTGTTTTCCCGCCAGAGGTGTTAAAAGAGCCAGAACTGGTAAAAAGGGAAATGAATGCTTATCAGCTGCGTAAAAATGCACTGGATGAATCTGTTGCGGGCTATATCAGAGCGAAAAAACTTATCGAGAAAGAGCTGGTAATAGCCAGAGAACTCTCTGCCAGGTCATTGCTTTCGAAGACAGAAGTTCTCAAGCTGGAGCGTCAGGCTAATGATACGGAGCTACAAATCACCGATCGCCGTAACCGCTATCGTAACGAAGCGAATGATGAGCTTTCAAAAGTGACAATGGAAATGGCGAGTTTACAGGAAACCGCGCATGGTCGACACGATACGCTGGAACGTACCGAACTGCGCTCCTCGGTATACGGTATTGTAAATAGTATTCGTATTAATACTATTGGTGGGGTTATCCAGCCGGGAGCGGAAATTATGGAAGTCACGCCGCTTAACGATCAGCTATTGGTTGAAACCAAGATCCGTCCTTCCGACGTGGCGTTTCTGGCTCCGGGTCAGGAAGCAATGGTGAAAATCTCCGCCTATGACTATGCCGTCTATGGAGGACTTAAAGGACGTGTACAGAGTATTAGCCCCGGCGCCCTGAAAGATGAGGATGCTAAAGGGCCGAAGAGATCCGGTACGGAGGATACTTACTACCGGGTAATGGTGCTTACTGAAAGTAACACTCTGACCAAAGAGGGCAGTCGTGAATTACATGTGATGCCTGGTATGACAGCGACCGTAGATATTCGTACGGGAGAGAAGAGTCTGTTGCAATACCTGTTGCGTCCTTTACTTCGCGTGCAGGAGGCTTTCCGGGAAAAATAATGCGGAATCCCTTATTCCGTTGCGGCAACTAACAAAGCGGCAGGATCTCCCTGATGTTTGATGGGTGCTTGTAATTTGAGCAGAGGCGAAAGCGGCCTGAACAAAAGAACAGTAGCGTCTTATCGCCTCTAACCCCTTTTGACAATATATTTATTCTAAATACACAGCAGGGTGAATTACCAGCCCAGAGCAAAACCTGCGGCCACGCCAACACCGTTTTGAGAATCCCAGGCGGTATTAATTTTTACCGCCGACGATGCGCTGGTGCGTAATCCGAAACCGGCAGCGACAGCGCCCTGATCGCGATAGCCCGCCATCGCCATACCGAAGCTCAGGCGCGTTCCTTCCACCATTGGAATCGCCGTCATGGCCATTGCGCCTGAAATGCCGGCATCGGCCCGTTTACGATTACGATCGATGCGCTTATCCAGATTGGTAACTTTATTACCCAGCCCGGAGAGTTTGCTGTCGGTATAGTCGTTGGCTTTTTGCAGCGTTTTTCGATCGCCTTCCTGACGGGCCGTTGCCTCCTGAGCAACCTGACTCTTGGTGTAGTCATTGGCTGAGGTAAGGGTTTCCGCAGCCTTCTGGTTGGTGTGGTTGTTGGCTGAGGTAAGGGTTTCCGCAGCCTTCTGATCGGTATGGTTATTCGCAGAGGTGAGCGTTTCTTCCGCTTTTTGGTTGGTATGGTTATTGGCAGAGGTTAATGTTTCGCCAGCCTTTTGATCGGTATAGTTATTGGCAGAGGTTAATGTTTCATCTGCTTTCTGGTTGGTGTAATTATTGGCAGAGGTTAAAGTTTCATCTGCTTTCTGGTCGGTATAATTATTGGCAGAGGTTAAAGTTTCATCTGCTTTCTGATCGGTATAGTTATTAGCGGAATTTAAAGTTTCAGCCGCTTTCTGATCGGTATAGTTATTTACCGTAGTGACGATCTCAGCTGTTTTATTATCGGTGTAGTTATTTGCTTCTGCTAATATCTCCGCGTTAGCCTCTTTTAATTGTAAAACGTTTACGCCATCAGTATCTTCTGTACCCGCTGCCATATTGGTAATTTGACGTTTTATAAAATCGTTGCCGAGAGAAACAGTATATTCTTTTGTCGCCTGGGATTGATAACCCAGCGCGACACTTTGATCCGCGCTTGCCGAAGCAAACACGCCAAGCGCCGTACCCATTCTGCCTCCTGAGCTGCTCCAGGCGCCAACAGAGGTGCTGCTGTAGCCGCCTGCATTAGCACGATAGCCAAACGAGGATGCGCCTTCGCCGCTGGCTTTGCTTTCAACACCGATGGTGCTTGCATAAAGGCCATCGGCAACGCTGCTGGTACCTAAGGCCACGGCATCTTTACCGGAAGCGATAGCTTCTTTAGAAGGGGGGATGGGATTTTCCGCAGCATTAACATTAGAAATAAATGACAAACTGCTCACTAATACAAAAACTATATTTCTTTTCACTCACTAATTCCCTTTTGCAAACTAATACTAAACATCGGGTTTTGTATTTGGCTCAACTCTGTAAAAGATTCTGAGTGAATTTAGTTAAACTGCTCCTTGCCGTTGTGCCAATAAGAAACTCTTTATTCAGTTATGTACATTAATTCACATTCAGCTCTATTTCATTTGTGCACTAAATAAAAGGAAAAGAGATTTTTCTGTGTGGGGATCTCCTGGTGAAGAATACGTCATTAACGGTAAACGGGAAAATTTTACGTCAGGAAATGATTGAGCGGGCAGGGAAGAGTGACTGGCGATTTAAGGTTAACAATAATTACCAAGAAATAAATAACTCTGCTGGAATATTTTCTTTTCTGTTTTGTTTAATTTAACGGGCTGAAAGAGGGCATGGCAATATTTCAGGAACAGGCGCCGTTCAGGTTAGCTTAGTTATGAAGAGTGAGCGCTGGCGGAAAAATCAAAGCAAATCGGACGCCCGAAGGCGTCCGTTTCTATGAATTAGTGGTGCCCGGACTCGGAATCGAACCAGGGACACGCTATTCGTAATCAATCATAATAATTGTTAATTATAATTTAGTTTCCGAGGTGTCACTATATTGTATCGTTCTTTGGTATTAACTCTCGCTTAAAAATAATTTACTTTCTTGCTGCCAAAGAATTATAGCTTAAATTGATTTCGCTCAATTTGATAATTGTAGTTAATTGACTTCCCCATATTTTTTCCAGATTAAATAAGAGATATACCAATGATTGCATTGGTATTGTATGTTTTATTTTAACTTTACTTGGGGGGATATATGGCCGAATGTAGTTGCTGTGGAAAATCTTTGAACAGAGGTCTTTGGACAGAAGACGGCAAATATAAAAGTTGTCCCTTATGCTCAGTCACCCATGGGATAAAGCACGTTTTTAGGCGCTATCCCGAGGATTTTGGGACTACAGATGCCAGAAAAACGCATACAAACCCTGACGGTGCCCAGAGCTATTGTATTGATTGTAGATGTTTAGATAAAGGAGAATTGTCAAAGGTTGATCTCACCCAACAGAGACTATGTAACTCAGTGAAAATTTAATGAATGTAGAACAACAAGACGCGGTTGAATGGTTAAAAACACTCCCTTCAGGGAGTGTTGATCTTTTCGTAACGGATCCACCGTACGAATCATTAGAGAAATACAGAAAAATTGGAACAACGACGCGATTAAAAGTTAGTAAGAGATCCAGTAATCAATGGTTTGAAGTATTCCCTAATAGCAGATTTGAAGAGTTATTATATGAAATGTACCGAGTTCTTAAGTTTCATCGGCATATGTATATTTTTTGCGACCAAGAAACGATGTTCTATCTTAAGCCTTTAGCTGAAAAAATAGGATTTAAGTTTTGGAAGCCGATAGTATGGAATAAAATGGCAATAGGTATGGGGTATCACTATCGAGCTAAATATGAATTTATTCTCTTCTTTGAAAAGGGTAAAAGGAAACTTAATAATTTAGGTGTTCCTGATATATTAGAATCTAAGAGAATAACAAAAGGTTATCCTACTGAAAAGCCAGTTGATCTAATTAAGGTTTTGATTGGTCAAAGTACTCAACCTAATGAAATAGTCTGTGATCCTTTTTTTGGGTCAGGCTCCGCTTTGATTGCAGCCTCCGAGTTAGGCCGAGGCTTCAAAGGTACAGATATTTCTCCTTTAGCACATGAGTATTTTCGTCAGCGGCTTGATAAAATTTAATGAATGAAAAATCAGCAGCCTATGAGGAAAGCATTGCTGCTAATTTTCACTAATTATTATAAAGTATGATGGCACCATATAGGCTTATTTACAGGCTGATAAAAATTTTTGAGAATAAAGCTATACCATTGCTCTGAATTTTTACGGGTATTGACAATACCACTGGTAAGTTTTCTGGTATTCATTTGAATATTGACGGTTAACAACCCTATAAGGCTTACGGGTCTAATTTCTCACTTTCATTTTGCATCTGCTTACATAAAGCGAAAATTCGAACCAACTTCGGAAAATAAATAAATTTTTTTCGAACAAATTATGGGAATTATCTGGTTTAGCAAGTAAGCAACAGTAATATTCTTAATACCATATTGGTAAGTAAGTATAGTGAGCGCTTAAATAATGTAATGTAAGCAATAAACTGGCCTTCAACCCACTATGGTTTACGATTTTGTAAGTGTCTTTATAGCGTAAGGGGGGTTACCAGAAAACCAATAAATATTAACTTTGAAAGCAAAAACCCCCGCTTTTCAGCGAGGGTTTGAAAGAAGTGGTGCCCGGACTCGGAATCGAACCAAGGACACGGGGATTTTCAATCCCTTCGCAGGTGTTAACTGAATGTAAAAGAGCGTTTGTGCGTTACCTGAGTGAACGTACAAACTATGAAAATTTTACCCGTTATTTCCCCGAAAGGCGGTGAAGGTAAATCGACCTTCGCGGCCTACCTGGCTGGTTTTCTCGCCGATGCCGGCGTAAAGACACTTTTGATCGATGCTGACTGGTCACAGCCTACCGCCAGTAGTATTTTCCCCCTGACAAAAGAAGCGCCGTTTGGTCTCTATGAACTCCTAATGCAGATGGTTCCTGATCCCTTACAGGCGATTTCACTTTCTGCGATTGATAACCTTGATGTTCTTTATTCCAATGATCCGGATGAACTTCTGCCCACGGCGATGTTGCATGCGGCAGATGGCCGATTGCGCCTGAGAAATATACTTCAGCACCCTTCATTTTCCCGATATGACGCTATCATCGTCGATTCCAAAGGCGCTACCGGTGTGATGACAGAGCTATCCATTTTGTCTTCGACCGGTAATGTCATGGGGGTTGTGAAGCCCATTCTGCCTGATGTTCGTGAATTTATTCGTGGCTCTCTCCATATGTTTACCCGCCTGAAAACCTACGAGAACTATGGCATTCGTCTGCCGGATATTTCGATTCTTGTTAATTGCTTTGAAAATACGCTTCTTGACCGCGAAGCCATGGAAGGTCTTTCCGCCATTATCAGCCAGAGACAGTATGACAGCTCAGCGCTGGGCAATCGCGATATATATCGCCTGCTGGATACCCGTATTGAGGCGCTGGATATTTACAAACTGGGTCATGTTAAGTCACAGCCAGTTCACCGGCTTGAATATAAAACCCGACGTAAAGGTCCTGCGGCGGCGGATACTATGCATAGCCTTGCCTGCGAGTTGTTTCCTGAGTGGGAATCGCTCTTTAATGATGTTCTCGTCAGGGAGGTTCGCGTATGAACCTCAACAAAATTTGGCGTGCTGTCGCATATTCAACCGCTCAATGCAAGCCTCATGATGAAGTACATGTGTTCGTTGATGCTCCTGATCCTGAAACTGCCAAAAGTCGCATTTATAAGCGGCTGAGTGAAGAGTGGGGACTTCCAAGCGGTTTTATTGATTTTTACAACTTCTGGAGTGAGGCCGAGTTGTGCGATATGGCGAATGGCCCATTAATCCCCCGGGGGCTTCCACTGTTTGAATCCGGAGCGGCATTTAAAGGTGAGAGCGTAGAAGTTTATTACGATCGTGAGCCCCTGATTTTGGTCGCGTCACCACGCCTGCGTGAAGTGCTGGAAAGTGCGCTGCAGGAGGTGCCGGCATGAGCAACATGACTAACAATGCCATTCTGGCACAGCTTCTGGAGCAGCAATCTTATGACGATAGGTCCGTTGGAACTGAACCTGCAACCTGTATTGGATGCGGTTATACAGACAGTAACGCCTGCGTGAACGAATACCGTGAAACCTGCTACTGGCTTAAGGTGAATCGCGAAACAGGAATGGGGGTTTGTTCCGGTTGCCCGGAATTCCTGAGCCACCCTTGCACACCAGATTTCGACTGAGGAGGGGATATGGATAAAACAAATATTCCCCACTCGGTAGAAGCAGAGCAGGCCGTTTTGGGCGGATTAATGCTGGATAACGACCGCTGGGATGAAGTGGTTTTGTTGCTGGCGCCGGATGATTTCTTTATGGGCTGGCACCGCGTCATTTACCGTGCAATGGCCGAGCTGGTCGGTGAAAGCCTGCCGCTGGATCTGATTACGCTCTCTGACCGGATGGAGAATGCTGGTTTGCTGGAGCGGGTTGGCGGTTTTGCCTATCTGGCTGAGTTGAGTAAGAACACGCCATCGGCCGCCAATATTCTGGCATATGCAGGGGTGGTGGCGGAAAAAAGCCGGCTTCGCAAGCTGCAGAATGTCGGCAATATGTTGGTCGCTGACGTGCAGGCGTTGAATGCGCGTTCTTCTGACGTTCTGGAGCTAGCTGAGAACCAGCTGTTCTGCATTGCTGAGCAGGGCATGCTGCAGGCAGGTACTGAAACCGCCATAAACGATGCCATGGACGCGCTGGTCAGCCGGCTTGAAGCCATGATGGCGCTGAACGGTCTGACCGGTACGCCAACCGGTTTCAGCCAGCTGGACGAAATGACCTGCGGCCTCCAGCCGGGCGATCTGGTTTTGTTGGCCGCACGGCCATCGATGGGGAAAACCGCTCTGGCGCTGGCTACATGTGCCGCTGCTGTACGGGGAAAACCGGATGATTACGTTTTCGTCTACAGCATGGAAATGCCGAAAGAGCAGCTCTCCATGCGTCTGATGTCTATGGCAGGGCGGGTTGAACTCAGCAGGCTTCGTAGCGCATCGCTGGGCGATGAAGAATGGGGCCGTCTTTCACAGGCCATGAAGGAGATTATTCAGTGGAATAATCGTCTGATTATTGATGACACCAGCTATCAGACACCGGCAACCTTACGCGCCCGTACCCGCCGCTATGTCCGTAAGTACGGCAATCCTGCCCTCATAATGGTCGACTACCTACAACTCATCCGCTCTCCCGAGCAGGAAAACCGGACTCAGGAGATTGCAGAGATATCGCGTTCCCTGAAAGCGATGGGCAAGGAGTTCGGGTGTCCTGTGCTGGCGCTTTCTCAGCTTAATCGCCTGGTGGAGCAACGAGCGGATAAACGACCCAATAACGGCGATCTGCGTGATTCGGGGGCGCTCGAACAAGATGCCGACCTCATTATGTTTATCTACCGGGATGAGGTGTATAACCCGGGCACCATGACGCCGGGTGTGGCAGAAATCATTATCGGTAAGCAGCGTCAGGGGCCAACCGGAACAGTGAAAGTGCAATTTGACGGCCGCTATACGCTTTTTTCCGAATACCAGGAAGGGGGATATGACCTCGGGTACCACAGGACAGGAGGCCGGGCATGAGCCGTAACCGCACGAATATCGGGGCGTCCATGCTTCAGCCGGGCCGCAGGGCCTCTGGGAGCGTTGAGAGTACACCGGTGGTTGAAATGCCAATGGTACTGACGATTGAACAACTGGCACCTAACCCAGATAACCCCCGAACATCGCGTAATCCACGCTATGACGAGATTAAGGCGTCAATTAAGGCCCGCGGGCTTGACACGGTGCCGAAAGTCACCCGCGATCCGGATGGCGATCCGAATAAATACATTTTCAGTGACGGTGGTAACACCCGTTATCAGATACTGACAGAGCTGTGGCAGGAAACGGGGGAAGAGCGGTTTTTTCGCATCCATGTGCTTGTGAAACCCTGGCCCGGGCGGCTCCAGTGCGTTATTGGTCATCTTGCTGAGAATGAAGTCCGTGGCGATCTGACCTTTATTGAAAAGGCCCGGGGGATCCATAAGGCGCGGACTATTTATGAAGAGCAACTGGGAAAGTCAGTTTCTCTGCGCGAATTATCCACTTTGTTAACCAGTGAAGGCCTGCCTGTTCATAATTCGACAATCAGCCGGATGGAAGATGCCCTGAAGTATCTCTTTCCCTGGATGCCGGACCTTCTTGAATCCGGGCTTGGCGCTCCACAAATCAGGCTGTTACTCGCTTTGCACCAGGATGCTGAGAAAGTCTGGGATCAGTTTTGCCTCCTGTCTGAACGAAGTGATAAATGCTTCACCGATGTATTTGGTGAATGCTGCCGCAAGTTCAATTCCCCCGAACTGTGGTCACCGGAAATGTTCCGTGATGAATTTATTGGTGATCTGCTGCTGGCGCTACCGCATCCGGAGCTGAATTATGACCGTTGGGTGATGGAACTGGATCCTGGCGAGCGTAACCGGCGCTATCACTTTGGCGAACCGGAAGAGGCTACCCGTCCTCAGGAGGCGCTACCACCGCTGTCCACCGACAGCATTCAGGAAACTTCACCCGGGCCTGATTTTGTTCCGCCTGCAGCATCGTCTGAGCTGCCGCCTACCACGCCAGCGGTTCCGCAGCAGGATGCAGATTCACGGGTATCGCCAGAGAGCAATAAGGAAGCGCCAGCGCCGGTCCTCCGTACAGAAATACAGCCTGATATGTATGGCGGTTCCCCTGTTATTTCGGGTGACGACATGGGCACGGTGCTTTCTCCGGACCATGATGAAACCGACAGCGGTGAGACGCTGATCTCCATGCTGGCGCCGGGGCTGGAGGATGAGGGGGAGGCTCTGCATTCGGCCTGTCACATTGCCGGAGATGCGATCTGGTCTGTTCCGGCTTATCAGGACGATATCGAACATCTGCAGAATATGGCTTTCATCATGGCGTGGGAGTTGGGTGAAAAACTGGGATGTGAAGATGAAATTCTGCCAGATCGCGCCAGCAGCCTGTCGCCTGGATATTGTGCCGCAGGTGATAACTGTAGTGCGCCCGCCGCCTTCCTTTTATCCCTTGCCGGGTGTTGTCCGGCGCAGTGTCCGGCAACCAGGATGGATGTTGTGCTGATCGGCGGTTCTGCACAGCAGGATGTGCCAATTCTTGATGATGAAAATGCTATCAAACTGTTGAGGCTGATGCGTGTCATGCGCCGCCTGCGGGAGCTGCAGCGTGGTGTAACTGTAGTGGGGGAGGATCATGATGAAAAATGACAAACGCCAGGAGCGGCTGGTCAGTCTGGTCAGGAAACTGCTGGAACTGAGCCGAAGCAACAGCAATGCGCATGAAGCCGGACTGGCGCTTTCAAGGGCGCAGCGCCTGATGGAAAAATATGGCATCAGCGAGCTGGATGCCACTCTTTTGTCCGTTCGTGAGGTTGCCTCTCAGAACGCGCCATCTGAAGCCGAAAAGGTGCCTGAGTGGATGACCCGTCTGGCATGGGCGGTTGGTCATGCCTTTGGCTGTCGGCCTTACTTCTCATGGCGCAATACACCATCGGGCGACTGTCGACGGACCGTGACATTTTACGGTTTCAGTGAACGGCCAGCCGTGGCGGCTTATGCCTTTGACGTGCTGACCCGCCAGTTGAAAGATGCCACTGCGGTATACCTGAAAACCCAGAGTAAAAAGCTGAAGCTGTCGACCCGCCGAAACCGGGCAGAGCTTTTTCGTGCCGGGTGGGTTGACGGCATGCGTCGCGTCATCACGGTTTTCCGGGTTACAAAACGGGAAACGCAACTGATGACCCGCTGGATGGATAACCAGAATATGAAGGCGGCGACCATCCGGGAGCTGAAAAGCTGCCGCGGAGGTGATATTGCCCGGCACCGCGGTTATGAGGCGGGAAAGAGCGCCAGGTTACATCATGGTGTTGAAGGTGAAAATACGGTCGCCATTGGTCACCGGGAGGAACATACGTCATGACGAAACATCAACGGATGTTGCTGTCGGGCGCCTCCCATTGTCTGTGGTGCGGCGTGGTACTGGGGCTGCTGGCCGCAGATATGTATCCCGGTGTCGTTCCGTCATTTTCCACCCCCGTTTTACGGGGATTGGGCGTTGCCAGCCTCTTTTCAGTGCTGCAGTGGATGATGGTGAGTTACCGGGTGGATATTTCCTGGACGTATATCTGGGGGGCGATGCTCCTGCCTCCGCTGTTTACATTACTCCTCTGTCATGTGGGCTGGCTGGGTTAAAGCTTTATTTTCTGGAAATGGGACTACGATTTTTCTCTCTTCATCCGGGAGGCGGTTCTGCCTGTCGTTTTCCTTGTGTGGGAGGGCTGTAGTTTCTTAATTGTCCCGTTTATCTTTTTCTTTAACTGGTCTTCTGGAGGTGTTGAGTGACGAATTCCGGTGGTTTATCTCAGGCTGCCAACGGGCTGTTGATGCAGCTGGTGATGGATCTGAAAAGTGGCTATCTCCGCCGCTGTGAGTCGCTTGGGATCAAGCGTGAAGAGATGCAGATGCTGCAGGGTCTCTCCCTTGAGGAGCTGCATTATCTCGCGAACAGCGAAGTTTCTGTTGTCAGCGTCAGCATCGATCACAGCAATCTGGTCAGCATGCTGCAGCGGGCCAGAATGGAACAAAAGCGCATGCAACGCATCGACCGGGCGCTGGCGCTGGGCAGTTCGATAGAGCTGATGCAGACGTTTTTCGGGCTTTCCAGTACGGATGTGGCGGCCCGTCGCAGGATCGCCGGTATCGAAGCCCGATCCGGACGTGGCAATACGCTCGGGGATGAAGATAATGCTGAGATCTGGCGGCTGTGGCAGAAATCAGGCGTTGAAGAAGTGGAAAGTCCGGACGGACTTGATGTCATGATGTTGGCCGCTGAGCAAATGAATATCCCCCTGACCTCAGTCTGGCATGCTGTGAAAGGGTGGCACAGAACCACACCCCGTCGCGCGGTGGGCCAGTCCCCGAAACCTTTAGTAAGGAAGCGCGCATGAGAATGAAACATGTGGGGCCCGGCCTGTGGGCTTCTCCCGGCGTGCCATCGCAATGCTGCCGTAAAGCCCTGAGGCTGGTCAGTCAGTTTCATCATGGCGATCGCAATTATACCCGGCTTGAGGCCGGGGCTGTGAATACGTCAAGATCAATATCGGTCCGTTCTGGCGTCTGCTCAGTCGTAACGGGGGCAGAACCTGGTTACTGCTGAGTCACGGGCGTTACAATTCAGCGATCCGCAAATAGTGTGTTTATCCTGCATCTGCACGCGGATGCAGGCATAAGCATACTGACTGAACAGAATGGTCTGACGAGAGCCATTATAAGGAAGAGGATATGACGCTGCCTGCGGACAGTCTGATAGCGTTTACGCTGGAAAAAATGAATGCCCGTCTGGCGGCTAATCCGCTGCGCGATGACGGACGGGTACGCAGCGGCCTGCTGTTTACGGGGAACGTGCATGATGCCATCCCCCGAAGGTTGTTACTGGATCAGCGGCTTTCCCCTCTTGATAAGATGGGCTGGATGATGATCCGCCTGTATGCGCAGAATAATGAAGGCGCGATATTCCCCAGTTATGATGAGCTGCAGATGCAACTGGCTTCCCCGGGTAAAGGTAAAGCCTCCCGTGAAACCGTCAGCCGGGTGTTGCTGATGTTACGAATAACCGGCTGGCTCAGCCTGTGTAAGCGGGTTCGCGACGATAAAGGGCGGGTTCGCGGTAATATCTACGCGCAACATGACGAGCCTCTGACTTTTCGGGATGCAGAATCACTGGACCCGCGTTTTCTCGATGTCGTTGCCGATGCCTGCCTGAGTAAAAACCGGACGGTCAGTCAGACTGCCCGGGATGTGCTGGACGAGATTAAAAACGATCCCACCATGCGGCACTATCACAGCCACCTGTCCCTGCTTGAAACCCGTCTGGATCGTCCACAAAATGCCGGTCAGTTAGCAGCGCGGCAGCATCCCTCATTATTAACCCCGAAGCCGGGTTCGGGATCCGAACTCAGTGTAAATCGAATAAAAAACAACCATCGCGAACTGAGTACGGAAACCGAACTCAGTCAGGATCCGGAGCGAATAATACAGAGTTCGGAATCCGAACTGCCAGTAAAATCAGGGGATTGCCGCAGAGTTCGGAAACCGAAACATTACGTACGTAGTTTCACACACAGTGTGAATAAAAAAACGTACGTGGACAATGCGGTTGTGTTGCCTGATGCGCTGAAAGCCGTGGTGTCGCAGGAAAACCAGGCGATGCTGATTCGCCAGCTTCAGGCCCTTCCTGAAGAGCAGGCACAACAGGTCCTGTTTGCCCTGCAGAATCTGATGGCCAGGCAGCGAGTGGACAACCCGCTTGGCTGGATGCTGGCGGTGATGAAAAAAGCCCGGGAAGGGACTTTCAGACCCGTTAAGCAACCGCAATCGGTTCAGCCGGAGACTCAGACGCGACCCTGCCGACCTGAGCAACAGCCGTTTTCTGCGTCTCCACGACCTACAGCTGCTTCGGAAGAGCAGGTCAGGAACTACGTGAACATTCTCCGGGAACAATTGCGACAAAATACCCGATGATTGACAAGTGTGCGGTGTTGCCAGTGGCAACAGTGGTTAAAAAGTGTACGGTACTGGCACTGCTAGCATTGGTACAAAAAGTGTACGGTGCTGGCACTGCCAGCAGTGGTCAAAAATTGTACGGTGTTGGCACTGCCAGCAGCGGATAAAAAGCGTGCGGTACTTACTGGCAATGGATAAATCAAAATTTCATCGCCCGGCGATCTGGTTTTCAATTGTTCAGTCTCCTCTTGCTGCGGACTATCTCAATCCTGACTGAGATATCGCAACAGCAAGGGGCTATATATGGAAAAGGGTAAAAAGAACGCGGATGCTAAGGTCGGTAATGAAGCATCTTCACCGCGGGCAGGCGCACTACAGTCCGCGCTTTCGGTGGAGCTTCATACTCACTATGCCATCAGATTATGGGAAGGGCGTAAGCAAAGCGACAGCGATCCCCGTAGTCATCATGAGAAAAAGCGGCCTGAAATCATTAGCATGCCGAAGGCCATTCAGCGTGCCGGGGTGGCTTCCCGGGATTCAGCAGCAAATAACCCTTATGCTGATATGGTACTGGTGAAGCTGGAAACCACGATTAATAGTGCTTCCACTAAGATCAGTAAGATAGTGAATGAGCTGGATGTGATCCTGACAGCGGTTCCCAAAGGGATAACGCTTTCTGATATTGCGTCTGCGCATCCTCTGAATATCAGCGTTTACAGTCGTTCCCCCCTGGGGTATCGGTGCGTATGGCTGCTGGTCGGTTATGACCAGCTGGCAATGAAAGCGTTCCAGGCTTTCCATTATGGGCTGATTTCACGCGCTCAGCGCGATCAGTATCTCAACAGAGGTGGACATGCTGTCAGACAGGTTTATGGGGCTATTCAGCCTTATTACACCGTGGCGGTCAACCGGAGCGATATTATTAATCTGACCGCCCGCGGCAAAGAGGCTCTGGCTCGGCTGGGTGAACCCGACCCCGATATTTTCTCCGGTAAAAAGCGCTCTTCTTTTTCACCGCCTCTGTGGGAACACCCTGTTCGCCAGAGCGAAAAGAGCTGAGAGGGGGGAGACATGCAGCTTTATCTGTGTGAGAAACCGTCTCAGGCGAAAGATATTGCGCGGGTTCTCGGCATCAGCAAACGGGGACAGGGATTTATCAGCGGTGGCAATATCACCGTCACCTGGGCCATCGGTCATCTGCTGGAGCAGGCCAGCCCGGATGCTTATGGCGAGCAGTTTGGTAAACCCTGGCGGGCCGATGTGCTCCCGGTTTTACCTGACAACTGGAAAATGGTGGTTAAATCCCAGACCCGCGAGCAATTTACGGTTATCAGTAAGTTGCTGAAGCAGGCCGGAGAGGTGATTATTGCCACCGATGCTGATCGGGAAGGTGAGGTTATCGCCCGTGAGCTGCTGGAGTATTGTGGATATCGTGGCGCAGTACGTCGGTTGTGGTTATCCGCGCTTGACGAAGCCAGCGTCCGCGAGGCTCTGGCCGGTATTCTGCCCGGGGAAAAAACGGCAAAATTGTATGAAGCCGGACTGGGACGCAGCAGGGCGGACTGGCTTATCGGGATGAATCTGACCCGTTTGTATACTTTGATAGCTCGTGAATCCGGTGTTTCCGACGTGTTGTCTGTCGGCCGTGTTCAGACGCCGACGCTAGCGATTGTGGTTAAACGTGATAAAGAAATCGCTGATTTTGTCCCGGTTCCCTGGTGGCAGGTGCAGGCTCTACTTGAGAAAGATGGCGTGCGCTTCAGGGCGACCTGGCAGGCGGCGGCGCAGTACTGCGATGACGAAAAGCGCTGCGTTAATAAGCAGGCAGCGAAAGCTGTCGGACAACTCTGCCAGCAGCAGAAAGGTACAACGGTACTGGAAGTGAGCCAAAAGCGTGAGAAAACACCGGCTCCGCTTTGCTTCGATCTGGGAACGCTGCAGCAGGTCTGCTCCCGTAAATTCGGGATGGGGGCCAAAGAGACGCTGGCTGTCGCCCAGTCATTATATGAGACGCATAAAGCGGTGACCTATCCGCGGACCGACTGTGGTTATCTTCCGACATTGATGCAGCAGGAAATACCGGAAGTACTGGCCGCCGTTGCCAAATCCGATCCGTCAGTGGCACCGGTGCTGGCTCAACTGGACCGCGGGTTTGTCTCCCGGGTCTGGAATGATAAAAAAATCACGGCACACCATGCCATTATTCCTACACGCCAGGCATTTGACCTCTCGCGCCTCAGCGCGGATGAGCTGAAGGTTTATCAGCTGATTCGACAGCATTATTTTGCCCAGTTTTTGCCGTTGCAGGAGTCTGATGTGACCGACGCCTCTTTTAACATCGGCGGGCAGTTGTTCCGGGCCAGAGGGAAAGTCAATGTTGTCATGGGCTGGAAACTGTTATTTCAGAAGGGCCCTCAGGAAGAGCAATCTGAAGATACCTCTGATAAAGATATAGATATGGCTCTGCCATCGTTAAACAAAGGTGACAGCTGTATTGTCAATGGCGCTGCTCTGGAAGACAAAAAAACCAGTCCGCCTCCCCCGTTTACGGAGGGAACGCTGATTGCCGCGATGAAAAATGCTGCCAGTTTTGTCAGCGATCCGAAGCTGAAAAAAGTGCTGCGCGATAATGCGGGGCTGGGAACCGAAGCTACTCGAGCGGGCGTGCTGGAGACGCTTTTCTCCCGTCACTACCTGGAGAAAAAAGGCAAACATATTCATGCCACATTACTTGCCAGGGAACTGATAGCGGCTTTACCCGAAACGCTGACCAGTCCCGGTATGACCGCGCTGTGGGAACAGGCGCTGGATGATATCGCTCAGGGAAAAATGTCGCTGGACATCTTTATGCAAAAACAACTGCAGTGGACCCGCCATCTGGTTGACAAAGGGCGAACTGATACAGTGAAAATTACCGCGCCTGTGACGCCTCCCTGCCCGGTCTGTAAGGGCCTGACCCGCAAGCGTAAGGGAAAAAACGGAGATTTCTGGGGATGTATTCGTTATCCGGAGTGTAGCGGTATTGTTGCGGGGAAAAGCGGCGGGAAGGGGCGGAAAACTGTTCGGAGCAAAAAACTGGCAGCCAAAACGAAAGTGGAATTCTCTGCCCTACAATAATGCTTTTTGGGTACACCTGGACGGTAAGTTCTGCTATGGTAAACCCGCTTTGATGCAAAGGTACCCCGCAGGCTACGGGGCTGTCACAGACTTTAACGGGGTCTGATGGTAGCCTGGCCCGGCAGGCAGTGAATTGTACGTTCCGACTGGCCTGCAAGACGCATGCACTCCGTGAAAACCGCGTCGGGATAATGTCCTGAATCCCCGGAGAATGATGAGACACCGCAGGTTCTGGTACTGACCATAAGGGCACCGGTAACGGTGCCTTTTTATTTGATTGAAGAAAGAGCTTTTTTACTTTATTGATATAAATTTGTTGTTTCTAAACGACTTGGTTAGTTCTTTCTTCATTTGAACAACTAATTTATCCGCATAATCCTTGGCAATAGCTATGCCTTTAGATTTTGCGACAATCAATAGGGATGTGACATCATTTTCTCTACCACAATTGGCGCAGATGACAAAACTGTGGCTGGGAGGAGAATAATGTTCATATGGCAAAGCAAACTGTTCGGAATAACAGAAAGTGCATCGCAATTTTATAGTTTCTTTGAACTCATCCATAATTACATCAATCCGGGAAGAGAGCCAGCGAGTCCTCCAACTATAGAACCAACAAGAGGATGCTCAAGGAATTTTGCAAGGAGGCTTTTGGCTTCATTCTTTTCTGCATCAGAGGCTTCGGACTTATCAATTTGTTGGAGTAGTTGGTTAAATACGTTGTGAATATTTTGAGTGTTACCATTACCGACCTGCGCTGGTCCATGAATGTTCAATGTTGCAATTTGCATGCTTGCTCCCAATTCATATGAACGGTTTTTACCGTGCATTACTGAAATTGCCCGGCTTTGTCCTTCTTCCGTTAGTGAAATATATGAGAAATCACACCCCATGGTTTGCCTTTTTACGAGGCCACGAGCCAGACAGATTTTGATAATTCTGAACAGATGGTCTTCTGACCAATGAATCTTTTCATCAATAGCAATTCGGTCGGTTTGATTTTCGTTGAAGTCGAATGTCACAGCCTTAACTACGGCACCCATATTTTCGATTTCATCGTTCATAAATGTTAAAAGGGTATCGATGTCCGATTGTAATTTTTCTGAGTCCATTTTTTTCCTTAACTATCATAAGGGAAATCACTACACCATCCTGGATGGTGTGAACGGGTTAGATATGGCCTTGTTCATTTTACCACGGCAATTAGTATCTTCGTAACATCAACGTGGTGGGGAGGTAAATCAACATAGTTTCAGACTTGGTTTAAGTGTTGACTTTCTGAGCAGTTATAGCAACGATACCCCTGCTAAATCGTCGTTTTTACGACCACCAATGTTTCAGCAGTCTGTGAGAAACGCCTTCGGGTGGCTGCAAAAGAATTCTCCCGTAGCCTGAAAGGGAGAGCATATCGAATGTGGTACATCTGCGCACCTTTGAAAGCAGATATCGCCAGTACAAGCGCATTATGACGCGGCGATGAAGGTTTCTTAATGATTCACCAGACAGTCGGAATTTAGCTAATTCTGACTCCCGGACGGGAAAACATTCCCGTCCGGGCAGATGTTTTCTCCGTCGTATCTTATTTTTACCTCCATGGAGAAACATCATGTCTGCAAATAATACAGCTTCCGGCAAAACGGAATATTTCAACCTGACCATTAAAGGTCTGGGGTATCTCAGCAATATTCGCCAGGTCAATCTTCAAAACGGCTCTTTTCTCAGTTGCGTGATTAACGCGCTGAGTGGTCCAACGGATAATCCGGTATATGTTCGCTTTGATGTTTCCGTTGCCGGAAAAGAAGCGACCAGCCTGATTGGCCGCTGTCAGAAAGCCGTTGATGAGGATAAAAAAGTCCTTATTGGCTTCACCTTAAGTAATCCGTCCACGGATATCTTTACGCTTAACAAAGGCGATCATGCCGGTGAGCAGCGTGTCAGCCTGAAAGCCCGCTTAATAAAAGTGGACTGGATAAAAATAGGCCAGGATATGGTTTATAAGACTGAAAAACCGGACTCCATGCCGCCTCAGAATGGTTCTGCTCAGCCCGAATACGCTGAAAATTCTTTCTGAGTTATTTTTACCCTCACCTCCCTGAATAACAGACTTTCCTTCAGGGAGGTCTGTTTTCTTTATTAAGGAAACACATCATGAATAATTCAACAGGAATTCTGGCAGCAGAGTCCGGTTTTACTTTACCTTTGCAGGTACTCAAAAGCGGTCGCGGTTATTATATCGGTACGGCAAATCATGAGGGACCTGTTTCCCGTGAGTCTGAAGAATACTTCAGTACCCATAAAAAAGCGGTTCAGGCGTTAACCAATGGTGCCTGGACTCAACGTGAGTGGGCATAAGGAGGAGTATCATGGCTTCGCGTGGAATTAACAAAGTCATTCTGGTTGGAAATTTAGGCCAGGCTCCCGAAGTGCGCTATATGCCGAACAGTAACGCAGTGACCACGCTTTCGCTCGCGACTTCAGAGAGCTGGCGCGATAAGCAAACTGGCGAAATGAAAGAGCAGACCGAGTGGCACCGTATTGTGCTGTTCGGCAAACTGGCGGAAGTGGCCAGCGAATATCTGCGTAAAGGCTCACAGGTGTATATTGAAGGCCAGCTGCGTACCCGTAAATGGCAGGATCAGCAGGGACAAGATCGCTATTCCACCGAAGTGGTGGTGGGCGTAAATGGTACCACGCAGAGGCTGGGTCATCGTCAACAGACAGGCGGAGCTTCATCTCAACACCAACACCAGGGATGGGGACAGCCTCAGCAGCCATCACAGCAGACCCATAGCGGGCAATCTGCATCTGAAGGTTCTGGAGGTCGTCCCTTGGCAGGTGGAACTGCTGCCGGCGTTCCAATGGACTTTGATGATGACATACCATTTGTCGGGTGCGGTTATGGAATAAATCGAACTGCAATTCACTCAATCTGACAGGGAAAACATCATGCCTACAGTATTAAGAATCGGTGCCTGTCGTTTCTATTTTTACAGCCATGAACCTAATGAATCGGCGCATGTCCATATTGATAAGGGCAATGCAACGGTTAAAATATGAGTACCGAAGGGCTGTTTCGTGGTGCTAAGGTGCGACTCCACGACACTGACCGGTGTAATTTGACAAACAGAACGCTGACCTTATGGTCGGCGTTTTTTTTCATCTGTGGAAAATCAGTTATTAATTGAGTGAATGCGGAGGGATTTCGCACAGTGAGGCCTGTTTTGTCACTGTAAAGGAAACCCCGGATGAAATTTCAACCCTGTTATAAGACCTTGGCTGTTGTTCTGCCGCTGCTTTTACTGGCCAGCTGCTCCTCTTCACCTCAGAAACTACAGCAGCGTGAAACCGCAGTGCCCACGCCTTCCGTGGCTGTCACCCGCAATGTTCAGACTGTCGCGCCTGATGAATATGCCCGGACCCCGGAGGTGGTGCGTTATGACCGTTATCTGCTGGTCAGCACGGATCCGATGGCTGCCCAGCGCGATCCGCTGTCCCAGATTATTGATATCCGTATCCCGTCATCCCTGCATCCGACAGTGGCGGATGCCCTGCGTTATATCCTGAAGCAGTCCGGCTATTCGCTTTGTGCCACGGGACCGGCAAACGGCGTACTGTATCGCCAGCCACTGCCGGCCGTGCAGTATCAACTGGGGCCCATGCGCCTGCGCACCGCTCTGCAGGTGATGGCCGGCCCTGCCTGGCAACTGGAGGTTGATAATGTTCAGCGCGTGGTCTGCCACAGTCTGCGTGACGGGTATCAGTTACCGGCCAGCCAGTTACCGCCTGTCCAAGCTTCCCGGAAGGCACCCGTCCCGGTTAGGGGAGGGTTTCTGAACAAATGAGCGAAACGAATATCACTAAGTCTGTACCCTCCGGGAAAAAGAGGCGTCTGCGTTCATGGTGGTCTGCTGCCGGTGTTTGTCTTTGTCTGATGGCGGCGGCCGGTTTTGTGTTGTATGTGCTGGTCAGCGGCGTGACCGACCTGGATATGCGCCTTTCACGTCTTGAGACGCAGGACAATACCGCCGCAACCACCTCGACGTTATCCGCACTTCAGTCGCAGGTCTCAACGCTGCAGGCCGGGCTGGCCGATAACCAGCGACGCGTGGCCACGTTGCAGAAAGAGACTGAAGCCCGGACCGAGCCCTCGCAGGAACTGGCATCTCTGCAGGCATCTGCCGCCCGGCTGCAACAGGCGCAGCAGGAGATGGAGACCCGGCTGACTGCGCTTGCTGAACAGCTGAATGTCCTTAAAGCGGTACCGGCCGCTGCGACTCCGTCCCCGGAAAAAACACCTGCAAAAGCCAAAAAGTCGCTTCCCGTTAAATCCCGTCCGGCTTCGGCAACAGTTGTTGCTCGCCATGCGCCGTTTGTGCTGACCGGCGTGGAAAGACGAGGCGCGGAGTCGTGGGCGGCGGTGGCCCCCCGCGGTTACCACAGCTTGTCGCAGATAGCGCTTATCGGGGAAGGGGAAACCGTATCCGGCTGGACGCTGGTTCGTGCCGGTTACAGCGAAGCGACTTTCCGTGTCAACGGGCGCCTGACCGCCCTTAAGGTGGAGTAAACCATCATGCAACTAAAACTGACCTTTCTGGCGCCGATCATGCTGAGTTCGCAGGCTCTGGCGGCCACGGATACCTCCGTAGTTGAAAACTCGCAAATCACTCAGAGCCAGACGCAGTCCCTGCAGCAGAAAGCAGGACAGTGGGGCCTCAGCGCTGAAGATTACCAGCGATACCGGCAGCTGATGAACGGCCCCAGGGGTATTCAGTCCCCGGGCCTGGACCCGCTTTCCGTTCTTGGCATTGAAGCCCGGACCCCGGCAGAACGCCGCGAGTATGCGGAAAAATGGGTGAAGGCGGAGTATGCCCGCGCCCAGAAAGAACTGGAGTTTCAGCGCGAAATCAATGCGGCGTGGCAACGGCTTTATCCGGGCAGGCTACCGGTAAATATGGAGAATGCTGCCGGCGTTGTCCGGGATACCGACGGACGCCTGGCGCTGTTTGTTAAATCGAAGGACTGCGCCACCTGTGATGCGCGGCTTAAGGCCGTGCTGGCCGGTGACCGGGAGGTGGATATTTACCTCGTGGACAGCCAGGGCAATGACGACACATTGCGCAAGTGGGCGCGGGAGCATCAGATCCCTGTCGATAAAGTCCGCGCGCGCAAAATCACGCTGAACCACGATGGTGGTCGCTGGATGCGCTTCGGAAACGGGCTGATGCCCGTCGTTCTGCAACAGGGGGAAGACGGATGGCATATCGCGGCCTTCTGATGGCGGTCCTGCTGAGCGGCATGGCTACCATACCGGGCACGTCTCTGGCGGAGGATATTCCTGAAGGCTATATCCGGGTAGCGACGGCACATGGCGTGCCGCCCGAAGCCCTGTACGCCGTATCGCTGACGGAAACCGCCATGGCGCCACGCGATATCGCCGCCGTGATGAAGTCCGGAGCGCTGCCCCCGGTCACCCGTCCGTGGCCCTGGACCATCAACGTTGCGGGTAAGGGCTACCGCTATGCCAGCCGGCTTGAAGCCTGGCAGGCTCTGCAGGTGTTTATGAAGCGTTATCCGCTGAAGCGTATCGATGTCGGTCTGGCACAGGTGAACCTCGGCTGGAACGGGCACCTGTTCACTTCCACCTGGGCGGCCTTTGACCCTTACACCAATCTGAATGCGGCCGCGTCCCTGCTGCGTGACTGCTGGAGGCGGAAGCCCGGCAGCTGGCTCGATGCGGCCGGCTGTTATCACCACCCCGCCGGCGGCAGGCCTGCCGCACGCTACCGGGCGATTGTCAGCCGTCATCTTATCCAGTTGAACCGGTCTCCTGCGTTTTCTGAAACCGCGCAGAAAACCGTGGCCGTGGCGGCGCTTACGCCTGCCTCTGGTTTTATCTGGACAGAACCCGGAAGGTAATAATGATGAAACTGCATTTCCTTACAGCCCTTGGCGGGCTGCTTTTTTCCCTGACCTGTCAGGCGGGGCTGAACGTAATTGCCGATCTGGGCGGGGAGGACGCCTCGCCGTACTTTGAAGCCATCAATAAACAGCCGGGAACGCCGGATCCGGTGATGCAGTTACCTGTTCGACAGGGACTGGAGGCGATGCTGCCGGTGCGAACGCCGGAGCTGTCCCCGGGAGACGTAACTGCTCGCGCCCTTAAGCTGCCGGGCATCGGCGCCCTGTTTCTGGTCGGGGATGACGCGCTTTCGCGCGCCTGGCTTCAGGAAAATGCGGATGCGCTGGCAGAGCGACATGCTGCCGGCATGATTGTGAACGTTGAGAGTGCCGGTGCCGTTCGGGAACTGCAGTCGCTGGTTCCGGGGGTGCCGCTTGCGCCAGCGTCCGGGACTGAGATTGCCCGACGCCTGCGCGTCAGCCATTACCCGGTACTGATTACCGATACCGGCCTGTCCGGGCAGCGGCGTATCTCAGCCGTCGGGGCAGATGCCCGGAACGGAGAAATACAAGCGGAGGGCAGCGATGAGTGACCGTTACGTTATCGAGGCGCTTCTGCGGCCTGCCGTTGAACTGAACACGGCGGTGGTGGCGGGCGTTGCGGCGTTTGTGTGCGTGAAAGCGCCCTGGGCCGTGGCGCTGGCGCCGTCCGTCAGTTACGTCACCGCTGCCGGTTTTGCTGCGCTGGCCGTGATACGTGCCAGGCAGGGAATGGCCATCATCCGCTACCGGCGCAACCTGAAGCGTCTGCCGAGATATTTGATGAGTGCCCGGCAAATCCCGGTGAGCCAACAGCGGCTGTTTCTGGGGCGCGGATTTCGCTGGACCCAGAAGCATACCCAGCGGTTGCAGGACACCCTGCGGCCTGAGGTGGCTAAATACCTGCAGCCGGGCTGGCTCTACCGGGCGGCACGCCAGCTGGAGCTGAAAACGGAGCGTACGGCGCCCGGGCTGGGCAGGCTGCTCGGCAGGGATTCCCCGTTTAATCCTGTCCGGCCGCTGCCGCCGGTTGGTGGTAATCCGGCCCTGCATGGCGTGGAACCGGAGGAGGCCGACGTCTGGCTGGCGCTGGGTGAGCGCGTCGGGCATACCATCGTTTACGGCACCACGCGCGTGGGGAAAACCCGCCTGGCGGAGCTGCTGGTTACCCAGGACATCCGGCGCGGTGAAGTCACCATTGTTTTTGACCCGAAGGGTGATGCGGATCTGATGAAGCGGGTGTGGGCGGAGGCGCACCGCGCCGGCCGGGGTGAGGAACTCTATATCTTCCATCTGGGCTGGCCCGAAATTTCGGCGCGTTATAACGCCGTCGGCCGCTTCGGACGCGTATCGGAAGTGGCATCCCGCGTATCCGGCCAGCTGTCCGGGGAAGGCAACAGCGCCGCGTTCCGCGAGTTTGCGTGGCGGTTCGTCAATATCATTGCCAGGGCGCTGGTTGCGTTGGGAGAGCGCCCGGACTACACGCTGATAATGCGCTATGTGAACAATATTGCTGACCTGTATATCCGTTACGCGGAGAAGATTATCCATAAGCAACTGCCGTCGCTGCGGGCACAGATCGAGAACAATGCGCAGGTACTCGGGGAAGATGATGTGCCCCGCAACATGCAGGGGCAGCCCGATGCGGTACGTATCTGGTCCATTGAGGTGGCGCTGAGTTCGGAAGAGGGGAAGCAGCTGTACGATCCTATCCTCGACGGTTTGCGCAGCGCGGTCCGCTATGACCGTACCTATTTTGACAAAATTGTGGCGTCGCTGCTGCCGCTGCTGGAGAAGCTGACCACGGGGAAGACCGCTGAGCTGCTGGCGCCGGATTATCTGGATATGGAGGATACCCGGCCGATATTTGACTGGGAGCAGATTATCCGCAAAAAGGCAGTGGTGTATATCGGCCTTGATGCGCTCAGTGACAGTGAAGTGGCCGGCGCGGTGGGTAACTCTATGTTTGCCGATCTGGTGAGCGTGGCGGGCCATATTTACAAGCATGGCATTAATGCCGGTCTCCCGGGCAGGAAACAGGAGAAAATGCCGGTAAACCTGCACTGCGATGAATTTAACGAGCTGATGGGGAATGAATTCATCCCGTTAATCAACAAGGGCGGCGGTGCCGGGATGCAGGTGACGGCCTATACGCAGACGTCATCGGATATTGAGGCCCGTATCGGCAATGCGGCCAAAACGGCGCAGGTGCAGGGCAACTTCAACAACATGATTATGCTGCGCGTCAGGGAAAACCGCACCGCCGAACTGCTGACCACCCAGCTGCCGCAGGTGGAGATTTATACAAAGACGCTGGTATCCGGACATCAGGACACGGCCGACATCAGTACCGGCCAGGACTTTACCTCAAACACTCAGGACCGCGTGGGAACGGTCAAAGTGCCACTGCTGGAGCCTGCTGATATTGTCACGCTGCCGAAGGGCCAGGCGTTTGCCCTGATCGAAGGCGGCCAGTTGTGGAAGATCCGGATGCCGCTGCCTGCCGGCGATGCGGATGATGTTCACATGCCGGAGAGCATTGAAAAAATAGCGGAGGCGATGCGGCGGAATTATCACAGCGGGGAAGGGTGGTGGAACGATGCGCCGGTGAACGTCCGGGCCGAAGGGGAGCATGGCTGAACCACAGCGTAATACGCCGCCGCCGCCGCAAAAACAGAAAGATCACGGTCTGTTGTATAACCTGGTCTGGGGCTGGCCGTGGGCGCTGGTCGGTATGCTGCTGGGGTCGCTTTTACTGAGTCTGCTGATGGAGTACATCGGTATCGCGTTTTTCTGGCCGGAGGCCGGTGCCGCGCACAGCGAGGCCGTGATGAAAACCGAGCTGGGCTGGCTGTCAACGGAGTTTACCCGCAGCCTGCTGATGTCAGAGCCTTCTGTGACTGTTGTCCGATGGGTAACAGTCGCGTACCAGTGGCTGTTTGTTGACAGCGGGTTTACTGGCTGGCTGAAGCAACAGCATGTGCTACAGACGGGCAGCGATAACGAGCTGACCCGTAATCTGAGCAGCTGGAGTGGGTGGCTCGCGGGCTGGCTGTATGAATATCTGATGGCGACAGTATGGATCACGGTGATTACCCTGGTGCGGGTGACCATACTGGTTCTGTCAGTCCCGCTGTTTCTGATGGTGGTGCTGGTTTCGCTGGTCGAAGGGCTGGGACGCAGGGATCTTCGGCGTTATGGGGCGGGTTATGAAAGTTCGTTTGTTTATCACCATGCTAAAAAGATGGTGAAACCGGCGATCGTAGTACCCATAATGCTGTATCTTTCCTGGCCGACGGCGGTATACCCCAACCTGCTGCTGCTGCTGCCTGCTGCCATATTGCTGGGTGTCGCTATTACGGTCACCACGGCTTCATTTAAAAAATATCTTTAATTATCAGTGCTGGACGAAGGCGTACAAAACTTGTTTTTGTGCGTCTTCGTCAGCAGACAAGCCCCCGCGATAGCCATTACAGGCACGTCAGTTATAAATCGAGGCCTTACTAAGTTAAAAATCCTCTGTCGATCACAAAACTGAGAAAACCTTAATAAATGTATGGTTACAGATGTAACAAAGAGTAATATCTGAAACTGATCTTTTAAGGGTGATTTATTGAGAACTATTAGCTTGGCTTGGGAGGGTAAATGTCTGATAAAAAAGTAGTATTTGTAGCTTTTGCAATTGAAGATGAACGTCAAAGAGATTTTCTCAAAGGGCAGTCACTAAGTCCCCGTGCTCCTTACGAATTCATCGATATGTCTGTAAAAGAACCTTATGATCAGGACTGGAAAGCCCGCGTACGTACACGAATAAAGCGTTCTGACGGAGTAATTATTTTGGTGAGTAAAAATTCTTTGAATTCTAGCGGGCAAAAATGGGAAATTGCCTGTGCAAAGGAAGAAAAAAAACCTATTCGAGGGATCTACGCTTATTCCGATGACAGAACTGACTTGGCCGACGTTACTACTTATACATGGAGTGACGCCAATATAAGTAACTTCATCGATTCTTTGTGAGATTAATATGCGCAAGGCTCTGATTGTAGGAATAGACTACTACCAACATATCAATGGATTGAGTGGTTGTGTGAATGATGCTAATTCTGTAAAACGTGTACTGGAAAGACATGCTGATGGAGAAGTTAATTTCATTACTCCTCGTCTGATTATTGGTACAGGGCCTCACGATATTGTTACAAAGAAGAAACTTAAAGAGGCTGTTCGGAGTTTATTTTCAGGGGACTCAGATATAGCGCTCTTTTATTTTGCAGGTCATGGCTACATCGAGGATACTGGTGGTTTTCTTTGTGCGGGGGATTGTGCTGAAGGGGATGACGGGTTAGCTTTGTCAGAAGTTATGACACTTGCCAATCAATCCGCTGCAAAGAATAAAGTTATTATTCTTGATAGTTGCCATAGTGGTGTGGTGGGTAATATTGCTAACATGGCTGAATATGCAGAGATAAAAGATGGTATGACTATCCTTACAGCCTCCACCGCCGAGCAATACGCAATGGAGGTTCCTGGCGGGGGGGCCGGTGTTTTTACAGATTTATTTGTGGATGCACTGAGCGGAGCTGCCGCCAACTTAATAGGTGATGTTACGCCTGGCAGTATTTATGCTCACATTGATCAATCTTTGGGACCTTGGGCTCAACGACCAGTGTTTAAAACAAATGTGAAAACTTTTATTTCCCTTAGAAAAGCAAATCCACCGATTGCTTTAGAAGATTTGCGAGCGCTCGCAACCCATTTTCCAAATGCAGATTATAATTTTAGGTTAGATCCCTCGTTTGAACCAGAGCGTTTCGAAGAACAGCTTAGTGATGCATCAATTCCTAAACCAGATCCACAAAAAACGGCTATATTTTCATTGCTTCAACGTTATGTGAAAGTAAATTTGGTTCGCCCTGTTGATGCCCCTCATATGTGGCATGCTGCTATGCAAAGAAAATCTTGTGAGCTAACAGTCTTAGGGAAACACTATTGGCGCTTGGTCAAAAATGAATTGATATGAGGTAAAAAAATGAAACCAGAAATATCCAATATTTTAAGGGAGGAGTTGCTTGAAGAGCTTTCGGCTTTGGAGCATGAACGATGGTCTCACTGGCAGAAATATCTTCACAGCAAATGCAAACTTAACCGTGATGGTTCATTGACGATCCCAGCTGACCTTGTTGCTCATTGGGAAAAACAGATGACAACACCTTATACAGCTCTTAGTTGTGAAGAGCAAAATAGTGATAGAGAGCAAGTAACCGAAGTATTTATGATTATCGAAAAATTTATCACAAGAATTTTTTCTGCATAATTCTAAGATAAAGATAGCCCATCAACTTCCCCTCTTGATTAATTTCTAAAGACGCAAAAAGAGTTTATCGCTGACCTACCGTCTTGTCCTGCGCATTCTGTACGCACCTGTTAATCCTCAAGGAGGTGCGTATGAATCATCCCCGTCCGGCCTGGCGATATATTGCCTGCATACCGGGCATCACCGGTCTGTTGCTGTTGGCCACATTGTCCACGACGGCACAGGCGGCAGAAAAAGACGAGCTTGCCTCAGCCCAGCGCCAGCTGGATCAGGTGCAGGCCTCGCTTGAACGTGCCCGCGTAGCGGCGGCCCAGGCCGATCCTGCTGAGCAGGGGCGTTTCTTTTTTGACTACCGTCAGGCCACATCCGATTTAAACACCATTCGTGCCGGTATTGACCGCTATCTGGAGCCATCCCGGTCCCAGCCCCGGGCTTCATCTGTCAGCGGCAATTATCGTCGGGAGCGTCCCTGATGGGCATGACCTCCGCACAATCCATCGCCTTTAAAGCGGCGTCCGGCAATGTCGAGGTCAGCATTTTGCACCTGGTCTGCATCGGTGTGTTGCTGGCCTTTCTGTTTCTGTGGGCCGCATGCGCACTGTCCGATGTGTGGACCGGCTGGAGTAATGAAAAAGTGCGTGATATAGCGCTGGGTCGCTTTGCTATCCGGGCCGTACTCCTACTGGTTGTGAGTATCTGGATGTTTGCCAGCTGAATTAATCAATCAATTTCTGGAGAAAAATTTATGTATCACTCTGTGTCTGTTGCCACCCGCCTGCGTCGTGGTATTGACCGTATGCTGACCCGTATCGGTACACTGGTATTGCTCGGGTGGTTGAGCTGTCAACCTGCGCTGGCCGATTTGCCCACTGTTGAACCGCCGGAGTCTGGTGGTGGCAGTGGCCTGATGAGGCAAATTAAAGGATATCTGCAGGATGGTGTCGTTATTGGCGGACTGGTGGTGGCGGCCATTGCGTTTATTAACGTGGCGATTGCTGCTGTCCATACCTTTACCGAAGTCCGGAATGAGAAGTCAACCTGGACGAAGTTTGGCTCCATCATCGTGGTGGGGGTGGTGTTACTGGTTGCCGTTATCTGGCTGCTGGGCAAGTCCGCCGACATTATTCTCTGAGGCGGCCCCATGCAGACCATTCGCTTTTTACCTGACCGTCTGAACAGTGAACCGGTGGTGTTTCGCGGATTCACTACACCTGAAATGGGGTTTGCCGCCCTGGCCAGTCTGGGCGTGGGTCTGCTCCTGTCTCTGCCATTTATCCCTCTTGCCGGCTGGGTCATTGTACCCACTGGCATGTTACTGGCACCGCTGATGGTTATCGGTTTCGGTGGTCGATGGCTGAGCCGCATCAAACGTGGCAAACCGGAAAACTATATCTGGCAGCGACTGGAGGTGTTTAAACGTCGTCACAGCCTGGGCAACCCGATGCTGATCGTTGATGTCCGGGGATGGTCCCTGAAACGAACCGGGAGAGAAAAATGAGCCGTTTTCGTCATGCGGTCAAAGGCCGGGATCAGCATATTCTGACGCTGCGTATTGCCTGCGGCGTGCTGGCCTTTTTCCTGTTAATCACCTGCGCCGGCTGGATGCGGGCGCCAGACAAACTGACTGTCTATAACCCGCCGGATTTACGTACCGGCAGCACCCGTCCCTGGTGGGAAATACCGGCACCGTCGGTCTATTCCTTTGCCTTCTATATTTTCCAGCAGCTCAACGCCTGGCCGAAAAATGGTGACGTGGATTATCCGGCAAAAATCAACGCCCTTTCTTCTTACCTTACGCCCGCATGCCAGACGTTCCTTACTGCTGACGCCAGAAAGCGGGGCGACAGTGGTCAGCTGCTTGACCGCGTGCGCGTGGTGTATGAGATCCCCGGTCGGGGATACCAGTCGAAGAGTGTGCGGGTGACTGACCGTGACCACTGGGTGGTGAACCTCGATCTGGTGGCCGATGAGTATTTCCATGACGAGCCGGTTAAACGCGCCCTGGTCCGTTATCCACTGAAAGTGGTGCGCTGGGAGGGGGATGCTGAACGCAATCCGTTTGGTCTGGCGCTGGACTGCTATGACGGTGTACCGCAGCGTCTGGAGGCGGCATTGCCGATGGAAATCCCCGCGAAATCAGGAGTGTTTCAATAATGAAGGCCTGTAATGATACCCGCGCTGGGTTGATGGCGCTGTCCCTATTGCTGTTGCCGCTGGCCTCTCTGCACAGCCAGCCAGGGCTGATGAATTTATGAAATGGGAGCGTATTCCGCTGCAAATCCCGCTGCAGGTGGGGCTGGAACGGGTGGTATTTGTGGATAAAAATGTCCGGGTGGGTTTTCCACCGGCACTCAACGGTAAATTGCGCGTGCAGAGCACAGGCGGGGCCGTCTACCTGAAAGCCGAGAGCGCTTTTCCTCAGACGCGGGTACAACTGCAGGATGTGGAAAGCGGTGAGATTATTCTTCTCGATGTCACCGCAGGTGAAAAAGGCCCTTCCGAGCCCGTTCGTCTGGTCTGGAGCGGTGAGGTGAACACGGTCAGTAGTACAGCCGATACTCGTCGCCAGGCAGAAAAAAGCAGCAGCACTCAGCCAGGAAGTGATGACGGTACGCAGGCGAAGCGTAAAAAAGTGCAGTACAGCGCCCCCATTCCGGTATTGCTGACCCGCTATGCTGCACAAAGTCTGTACGCGCCGCTGCGTACGGTTGAAGCCGTGCCGGGGATCCGGCCGGTAAATCCACATCTGCCGAAACGTATTACGACGCTGTATCCCTCCGAGCCGCTTCGGGTTACACCGCTGGCCGCTTGGGGCGTGGCAAATCGTGCCGTGGTGGCCGTTCGTCTGCAAAACACCGCCAGCCGCAGGATTGTACTGGATCCCCGGGTTCTGCAGGGACAGTTTGTGGCGGCGACGTTCCAGCACCGCTGGCTGGGGCCGGTGGGCACGCCGGAAGATACCACCACAGTCTACATCGTGACGGGCGCGCGACCACAGAACGCTTTCATCGCTGAACCTTCCGCGGCGCGTAAGGCTGTTCGTACCACGAAGAAGGAGGTCAGCCATGCAGATTAAGTCCAATGCCATGGTGAAATTTATTGTGCCTGCCGTGGTGGTGGCGGGGCTGGCTGTGGGCCTGAAAAGCTGTAAGGGAGAGCGACCACCTGAGAATGCCCCGGGTGATGTGACGACGGTACTGAAAAATCTCTCACAGGATGAGCTTAAGGCGCTCGGGGTGGAAGGTGATACACCAGAAGACACGCTGCGTACGCTGATAGGTCGGCTGAACGACGTTCGCGATCGCCAGAAAACGCTGGACAAGCAGAATGCCGATTTGCTGAAAGAAAATGAGCAATTGCGTAAGCGCGGCACGAATGTGTCCGGTCAGGTTGACGAGGCCGTGCAGGGGCTGCGTAAGGAGTATGACAAACGTCAGCAGCAACTGCAGAACGAACAGACCAGCCTGCTGGCAAAAGTGCAGGTTCTGTCTGAACAGCTGAAAACTACCGGCAGGGGTTCAGCAGGTGCAAAACCGGCTTTTGACAGCGATATTCCATTGGGCCTCGGTCTGGATGGTCTGGGGGGCAGCACCCATGGTACCGCCACCCAGGGCGATGACGGGCTGATGTGGGTGATGCCTGGCGATCAAAGAGCCATCGACCCGCGCGAGGCTGCCAGTGGTAAGGCTTCACCGCAGTTTCCCACCTCATTTCTGGACAACAACCCTCTGACCCGGCAGAAAGCGGCCTATGAGCAACAGGTTAAGGGCCACACGAACGAGAAGGGGGCGCAGGACAGCGCTGAACCCGTCTACACCCTGCCGGAAAACTCCACTCTGGTGGGCAGCCGGGCGATGACGGCGCTGTTGGGGCGCATTCCGGTTAACGGCACTGTGACCGATCCGTACCCCTTCAAGGTGCTGATTGGAAAGGATAACTTGACGGCAAACGGCATTGAACTGCCGGATGTGGAGGGAGCGATTGTCTCTGGCAGCGCCAGCGGAGACTGGACGCTCTCCTGCGTGCGCGGCCAGGTGAACAGCATCACCTTCGTTTTTGCTGATGGCACTGTTCGTACCGTGCCCCAGCCGGACGCCAGCGAGAAAAACACCGGTAACGGCAATACGCAGAATAAAACTGGTACCGACGGCGGCATCGGCTGGATTTCAGATAATGACGGTATTCCGTGTATCAGCGGTACCCGCAAGTCTAACGCGTCAACGTATCTGCCAACTCTTTTTGCGCTCTCTACTGCCGGCGCTGCCGGGGGAGCACTCAGTGAGGGGCAGTACACCACGCAGAACAATGTGAACGGGATTTCATCCACGCTGACCGGCAATGCCGGCGAAGCGGCGCTGGGGAAAGCCCTCTCAGGTGGCATGAGTGAGACTACCGAATGGGTTAAGCAGCGTTACGGGCAGACGTTTGATGCGATTTATGTGCCGCCTGGTGCGAAGCTGGCGGTACATATTACCCGCCAGCTTGCTATCGACTATAAAGATAACGGCCGCAAGGTTCGCTATGACTTCACCCTGCCGGGTGGCGTCAGCGACAACGGTGGTCTGGATTAAGGTGCCAAAATGACTCAAAACCTGAATTGTAAAATGCTGGTTTCAGCTGTTTATCTGGGCGTACTGCTTCTCAGTGGCTGTTCAACGACAAAAGAAGAGATGCTGCCAGTTGGCGATCATACCATGCTTGACCTGTGGAACGGGGCGGACAATGGAGGCAGCACCGTCCGGCAGTCCGCAGCTGCAAGGGACACGCTGCGACGCCCGTTAACTGACGATGAACACCAGAAAGGTTCACAGGACGAACGCAGCTACAGCCGCTCGCAGGAGAGTGAAATTTCACAGCAATTTTCCCGGTTGCCCAACCCGGACATGGTGATGTACCTGTATCCCCATCTGGCGGGCGGCAACACACCAGTGCCTGTTTACAGCACCGTATTTCCTTTCTACAGCCAGACACAGTATGCGATGCCTGGCGAGCGTACGGAGGCGCTGTAGTGTTTTCTCTTTTTAGTCGTAAAAATGGCCAGGAGGGCATGAGGCGCGATATCGTTTCTCCATCTCATCCGGATGTTTCCTCGCCGGCCGTCAATGGTCGTAAACCACTGACGCGACCGGGTCGGATGACCCGGCAGGAAGAGTCAAAAGTGTATCACGCCAATCCGTCCATCATTGATTATCTCCCCTGGGCGGAATTCCTGGATGAAGAGCAGTGTCTTCTGCTTGAGGACGGTATTTCTGTCGGTGCGGTTTATGATGTGACGCCGGTGGCCACTGAGGGGCGCACAAATGATCGACTGGAGCAGATCCGTGATACGGTGGAAGATGCCCTGCAGGACAGTTTTGATGAGTATGACGAGAATCCCTGGGTAGTACAGTTCTTCTGCCAGGACGAAGAGGATGCCGAAGCGTATCTGGATCACTTACGCAGCTACGTAAAACCGCACGCGCAGCATACCGCCTTCACTGAAGCCTGGCTGGGCGAGATGGCGCGGCATATCCGCAGTATCTCGCGGCCGGAAGGGCTGTTTACCGATGCGTTGATCACCGGGCAGCCGTGGCGTGGCCAGCAGCGTCGCACCCGTATGGTTATTTATCGCTGGATCGGGAAATCTGCGTCCCGGGATCCGATGCCGCCAGTGGCGATGCTCAACCAGGCGTGTGAACGTGTGGTAAGTGCGCTTGGCGGGGCCGGTATTCGTTGTACCCGCCAGAACGGCCTGCAGGTTCACAGCTGGCTGCTGCGCCTGTTTAACCCGTCTCCGGACTGGGTGGACAAATCCACACTGTATCATCAGGCGGCGTATGCCGATCCGCGCAACTTCCCGGCGGGCGTGGTGCCGGTCAACAATGATTTTGCTGAAACGCTGTGGTTTACGCCACCCGTTTCGGATCCGGAAAACGGCGTATGGTGGATAGATAATAAACCGCATTGTGCGCTGCCGGTTGAGAGACTGCGTACTCCACCGGAGCCGGGTACCATCACTGGTGAGCAGGCCCGCGGTGAGAAAAAAATCAATGCACTGATGGATATGTTTCCGGAAGGGACACTGCTGTGCATAACGATTGTTGTGCAGCCGCAGGACCGACTGGAGGAGCAATTTAACCGCCTGTCAAAAAACGCCGTCGGGGAGAATACCGAATCCGGCCGTGTCCGCCAGGATGTGAAAACGGTGAAAGAGTATCTGGGAAACCGGCATAAGCTGTATCGTGCCGGGATCACCTTCCTGCTACGCGGTGATGACATGGATAATCTTAAGCGCAAACGTCTTGATTTGACCACCGTATTGCTTGGGGCCGGTCTGCAGCCGGTTCGACCGGAATTTGAGGTGGGGCCGCTGAATACCTGGCTGCGGGCGCTGCCAATGTGCTTTAACCCGGACAGCGATAAAAAACACTGGTACACCCGTCTGACCTGGGTACAACACCTTGCGGGGTTGCTGCCGGTTACCGGGCGGGAAACCGGTACCGGCAACCCGGGTTTCAGCTTTTTTAATCGCGGCGGCGATATTCTGACGTTTGATCCACTGAACAAGTATGACCGTACCCAGAATGCGCATCTGCTGCTGTTCGGACCGACGGGGGCAGGTAAGTCGGCCACGCTGTGTTATGCCTTTTCTCAACTGATGGCGGTTCACCGGCCACGTCTGTTTATCGCTGAAGCCGGGAACAGTTTTGGCCTGCAGGCTGATTATTTTGAAAGCCTCGGACTTTCGGTCAACAAGATAAGCGTTAAACCGGGTAGTGGGGTCAGCCTGCCGCCATTTGCCGACGCGCATAAACTGGTCGAAGAAGGGCTGGCAGCACATGCCATTGATGAGAGCGACCTCCCCGACATCGATGCCGACATTGACGGTGAGGGTGAAGACGAGGATAAACGGGACATTCTTGGTGAGATGGAGATTTCAGCCCGGATGATGATAACGGGCGGCGATCCGAAAGAAGAAGCCGAAATGAAACGTGCCGACCGGGCTATGATCCGTGAAGCGCTGCTGATGGCCGCGCATGCAACATATAAAGAAGGGAGGCAGATGCTGCCTTCTGACCTGCAGAAAGCGTTATACAGCATTGCCGGCGATGACAGCGATGAGGGGCAGAATGTTCGTAATGCCCAGCGTAAGGCGAAAGCCGCAGAGATGGCGGAGGCACTGGGGATGTTCACGCAGGAAGGCAGCTTTGAGGCGGAGCTGTTTAACCGCGAGGGGGAATTGTGGCCGGAAGCGGATGTGACTCTGGTGGATCTCGGTCATCTGGCGCGTGAGGGTTATGAAGCGCAGATGGCACTGACTATGGTGTCAATGACCAACATGATTAACAATATTGCGGAGCGGGACCAGTATCTCGGCCGCGATATTGTCTTCGCGGTGGATGAGGCACATATCGTGACGGTCAATCCACTGCTGTCGCCGTATATGACCAAAGTGGTTAAAATGTGGCGAAAGTTGGGGGCCTGGCTGTGGCTGGCCACGCAGAACCTGAAAGACTTCCCGGATATTGCGGAGAAAATGCTGAACATGGCGGAGTGGTGGATTTGCCTCACCATGCCACCGGAAGAGGTGAAAGATATCAGCCGGTTCCGTGCGCTGACGCCGGAGCAGGAGGCGGTGCTGCTGTCGGCGCGTAAGCTGTCCGGCTGCTACACGGAAGGAGTGGTGCTGGCCAAACGGATCGAGGCGCTGTTCCGTGCTGTTCCCCCCAGCCTGTATCTCGCGCTGGGCATGACGGAGAAAGAGGAAAAGGCGGAACGCCGGGCGCTGATGCGTGAGCATCACTGTAGCGAGCTGGACGCGGCGAAGCTGATTGCCCGTAAACTGGACCGGTTGCGCGGACTGACTGACACACATGACGGGGAGAGTACAGCAGCATGATGACGCTGAAGTATCCGGTGCCCTGTGTCTGCGGTAACGACAACCCGGATAACACGGTTTTCACCCTGCCCCCGCAAGGGGAACCCGGGATGTCCGTAGTGACGCAGGCTAATCTGCAACGTCTGAGCGAACACATCCGACAGCGGCTGAATGGCCCGGTGACCGTTACCTGTCACCCTCATCGGGTGGGCCTGAGCAGCTGTGTGGCGGTGACGGTGGAAGGCAGACTCCGCAGAGCGGTTAATATTCTTGTCACCGTTAGCGGGCAGGAAAGCTGGCCGGCAGAGGAGGAGTACGAACATCCCCGCTGGTATATCACTGTGACGGACGCGGCTGATATGGTTTACCTAGTGCTGTGGCTCAACAGCTTAATTGTACACTGAGGGGTATTGCGCGTTCGTGATGAACGGGTTACGTCCGGACGCAAAAAAGCCCGACTGGTGAGATCGGGCTTTATGCTTTCCGGTGCTGAGTTGGTGGCTCTGACCGGATGAAACAGTCTGCATCTAACACATCCAATACTATCCCTCAGATCCCGTTATGTCAAAATCCTTTATTCAGATATAATCTGCGGGTTAGTAATGCTTTCGGTTTCCCCGGCGCCGCATCAGGTATGAATCATAAGTCCTGGCTGAAATAACGTGTGGTGGCGGTTTTAGTGCTCTGGCCGGAGTGAGGCAGTCTGCATCTAACATACAGAACACCCACGACGACAGGCAACGTAAGAGTAAGCCGTGGGGTTTCACTCCATTTTAATGGAGTAAACGGGTGATTGACAAAGCAATCATCGTTCTCGGAGCGCTAATTGCGCTACTGGAACTGATCCGTTATCTGCTTCAGCTTCTGAACTGATAACAGAAACGTAGCTAAGGCCGGGGGGCACCACTCTCCGGCCTTTAACATATCATGTCTTTGACCTGTCAACGTTTGTATGGCGACAGCGATCCCGTTGTTAATTTCTGGCGTTGCATTTTTAGTTTTTCACTGCTTTTCTCATTGCTGGCGAGCACGCTGTCAGGCGATTCAGTCTGACGGAGTCTCCCTAATGAAATTACGCAATTATCTCCCTCTGCCGGTATTGCTGCCGGTGTCCGTTCTGGCCAGCACGGTGGTATATACCGACAGCCAGCACTTACCTGAAAACCTTCCCCCTGATGCTGTGGTTATTTTGCTGGATGAACCTGAGCGTCTGCAGGCGAAAGTGTTTGGCCAGCTTCCGGCTGACCCGGAGCTGGCAGCAATGCAGGCCAGGCAGGTGATGTCCTCCCCTCAGTGGCACCAAAAGCAGCAGCAACTGGTCGCGGCATATCGCCAGGTAGTGCATGCCCGGGAACTCGGTATCCGCAAGGTGCCCGCTGTCGTTTTCGACGATCGGGATGTGGTTTACGGCACAACCGATGTGGCGCAGGCTCAGCTATTGCGGCTGCAGGCAGGAGGTGGCCAGTGAATCAGTCTCCTTCCCGACTCAGGAAAACGCTTTGCTCTGCCGCTGTCGCCACCGTTCTGGGCACGGCGTCAATGCCTGCAGCGCTCGCTGCACTGAATACGGCGCAGATAGTGGCCAGCGCAGTGACACAGGACTGTATCAGCTGGCGGGTAAGCGGTATCTGCTACTGGCTGTTCTGTACTCCATTCGGCTGCGCCGTAAAAACCTCTGTAAAGGTCACCCATTTTATCCCGGAAGCTGTGGTCTCGACCTACGTTGTGCCCGGTGGAAATCCCTGGACAGAGATGGCTTTAGTCAGCCAGACGGCGGGTGGGCTGGAAAATGCCGTTACTGGCGCTCTGTCAGGGGTGACTGCCGGTGGCGCCAATCCGGCAGATATGAAGAACCCGGGGCAGCGTAAATCCAGTATTCGCTTCAAATACGCCGATGCCATTGGGCACCCGGCCACGTCTCTTATCGGTGGCAGTATCGCCGGGTATTCCTGCGATACCGCTGCCACCCCCCTGATGCCGTATTTCATCAGCATGCTGGATTCCATTGCCTGGAGAACGGGTGTGCCGGAGTCGCTTTATCCCGAGGCACTGGTTCCCGGTCGACGAGAAATCGGCAGTCAGGCGTCTGGCAACATGTGGGGCAATGTCTACCCGCGCTCCGGGTTCGTCAGCCAGACCGATGATGACAAAGCGTCGGCGGTGGTGGCTCAGCGTGTGGCGGACATTATTACCCGTACAGGTCAGCCGCACGTTTATCAGGTGTTGAAGGGAACCCGCCACGACGGGTACTGGCCTCCGGGAGAGGTCACGGAAAACACCGGTACCAGGAACCATAAATGGCAGCGTCTGGCGCCTCAGATGACCCAAAGCTGCGCGGTATTTCCGGACGGGAGTCACAGCGCGGCTACTGATAACAACGAGGCCTTTGCACTGTGGCGGCCCTACAGCTGTTGTAAGCGTATGGGGCAGAGATTACTGAGCAGCACGGATTTTTGACGAGGTAAAACATGAATATTGAAGCATTGAAATCGGTAACCGGCGCAGTGTTGCTGCTTGTCGGCACAGTGGGTGCCATATTGCCAGCCCGGGCTGAAATCTCGCTCCCACAGGTGAACGAAAGCGCCTTTGGCTATGGCAAATCCGTTGACGGCGCGGTATCCGATAAATTGTTTTATACCCTGGGCGGTGGGTCGGTGATATCGCAGCCGGCGACGCGCAGCAATATGAAAAAACTGGGTCTGGATGTGGGGTGGAGCAGTGACCTGATGTGCGGCAACTTTGACCTCAAAACCACCATTGGCAACCAGTTAAACGGCGTAACCGATGGTTTTAAAAACCTGATGGGTGACGTTATTCAGGGGGCAACCGGCGCGGTGGCAAGTCTGCCGGCGATGCTCATTCAGCGGGCCAATCCGGGACTGTATGACATGCTCACAAACGGTGTGCTGCAGGCGAACGTCTCGTTCGACAAGGCACAGCTGAACTGTCAAAACATGGCGAAGAAAATGATGGATTTCAGTGATACCAGCAAGTGGAGCCAGGCTGCTATAGCTGAAGAGTATAAATCGCTGGTTAATAGTGGAGAAACGGACGCAATACGTGCGGATCAAAAATACCAGGCGGCAGATGGAACTAATGGAAAAAAATGGATTGGTGGTCAGATCAGAGGAGGGAAAGGGCAGAAGGCAATCCGGCCGACATATGATTTGGCATCTGCAGGTTACAACATGATGAATAACTTCAATGTGTTAAGTACAGAAACCGTGAGTAGTTCCAATTGTAATGGTGGTGCCTGTAGTAAGTTCAGTAATGCCGGAGAAGCGGCGCAAGCCGTAGTGAAAGTCCTTGGTGATCGCTCTATGCGCACCTGCAGCAATACATCGCAGTGTACCAGTGGAGATGTGGACGATCAGCCTGGTCTGTCCGTCGCCGGCACGGGATTTGCGCCGATGCTGGAAGAAGCCACAAAGAACAATATTGATCAACTGGTGAAACTGGTTAACGGTGCCGTGAAGCCCACAGCTACTGAACTGGCGAAGTTGAAAACGGGTGGGTTGCCAGTGACGGCCAACGTTATTAAGGCCCTGCAGCGCGATCCGGATAATACCGCCCTGACGGTTCGTCTTGCCAGTGAGCTTGCCATGTCTGATACGGTTGAAACCGCTCTGCTTATGCGCCGGATGCTGATAACGGGTATGAGTGAGCCAAATGCTCAGGATCAACCCATCGCTCTGGAAGATGGCGTTCAGCGGGTTGAAGCTCTCGATCGCGAAATCATGGCGCTGAAGAATGAAATGGATCTGAAGCGAGAACTGGCGAGGAACTCAGTATTGACCATCATCGAGCGGGACAACGAACGTGTCGGCACAAACCCGATGATTCAGCAGACGGACAATGTCGACAGCCGGTTCCAGGAGCTCGATACCCCTGATGGACAGTAAGGAGATTGTGATTATGAAAAACAGTCACCGTGACCTGCTGCGTAAAACAGGAAAAGGGTTAAAAGTTGGGGGGCTTTATCTGCTGCTCTTGGCGCTGATTATGACCGTGGGACTCTGGCTGGTTGATGCGGGAATGCGTCATCCGGAGAGTGTGGCATCTCTGAAGCGATGGATGCACGCAACACGCTACGGTTGGCTGGCATGGCGACTGGTTATCTACTGCGCCGTCGGGTGGGGGCTGTGGAAAATCTGGCATGCGCCGGGCTTTCGGCCGGAATATCGTCGGCCGCTGCTGCGCATCGCCGGCACCAGCACATTATTCTTTCTGGTCTGCGAGTACTCCATTTTTTCCGGCGTGGGAGGCTGATTCACTATGACAACGAACAGCTATCTGGAGTATTTCCTGACCCTGCTGGGCTGGCTGGTCAATAATGGACTCTGGGACGTCCTCGTCAGTACCGGACTGTTTGCGCTGCCATTGGCCTTTAGGATAGTGGGTATCTGGCTGAAAGTTCGTGAAGAAGGGGAGGATGAAGGTAACAAGGGCATGCTGTCACTACCCCGCATCGAGAATGCACTTTATGGTGCGTTTTTCGTGATGATTGCCTGCTGTGTACCGCTCATTCAGGTAAGCCTGACCACGCTGGAATTTGACAAGACACGGGCCAGAACGTGCGGCACGTGGACGCCGAAGGCACCGGATGAGAGTGGATACAGCGGTATTATTTCCAGTATGGACGGCGAAAGCGCTGCGGCTCCGGTATGGTGGGTGCTGGTACATAAACTGTCGAAAGGGGTGACTCAGGCAGCGGTAGCCAGCATTCCCTGCCGGCCAGATTTGCGGCAGCTGCGCTTTGAAGTTCAGAGAACATTCATAGAGAACCGGGCGCTGGCCGATGAGCTGCAGGATTTCACCAATGATTGCTATTCACTGGCGTTGTACCAGTGGAAACGGCGGGATATGGGGCAAACCACCGATAAGGCTGTTTTATCAGACATTAGCTGGATTGGTAGTAATACCTTCATGAACGAAGACTACACCACCCTGCAATCAAAGCTGCCGCGTGGTTCCTTTCCCTGGGAAGACTCAAGGGACAGCGGTCGCCCGAAAACAGGGTTGGGAGGCTATCCGACCTGCTTTGAATGGTGGTCTGCAGCTGATACTGGCCTGAAAGCGCGGGTGATGAAGCAGATCGATGACAGTTACTGGTTAAGACTGTCTGCCGCAATGAAAATGATTGGTGCCGACAGTCAGGCTAATTATCAGGAGGTGGTAATACGCCGGCTTGTGAGTCCGGCGAGCCTGACGGTATCGCATGGTGGTGAAGTGTATAACGGCTATGGCGGTAATGCGGATATGACGGCAATGAACGCGCTTTCCCGCATTACCGGAACGGCTGGTGCTTCGGTTGCCTCATTGGCCGCGTTCCCGGCTCTGGACGCGATGCGCCAGGCACTGCCGATGGTGCAGGCTATTATGCTGATGGCCATTTATATTATGGTGCCGTTGATCCTGGCCTTTGCGGCCTATGAATTTAAGACGGTGATCACCCTGACGTTTGCCATTTTTGCCGTGAACTTCCTGACGTTCTGGTGGGAACTGGCCCGCTGGCTCGACAGCTGGTTGCTGACGGCGCTATACAGTTCTGCTACCCATTCACGTTTTAATATGATGGGATTTCAGAATACGTCGGATGATCTGATCATGAATCTGGTTATGGGGACGATGTTCCTCGTGCTGCCAGCCGTGTGGATAGGGGCATTGGGCTGGGCGGGTGTTCATTTAGGCGGGGCTATTAGCAATGGTATGAAGGCCGGAACGGACAAAGCCACACAAGCAAGTGAAAAAGGAGGAAAAATCGCGGAACAAGCTATTTTATCTTTCGCTGGTGGCGTGATGAAAGGTAAATAAGTTAATTAAGCGAGTAACATAAGTCTGATAGCGATTTTTCGAAATTCAGTCGCTATCAGACCATGTTCCATACGACTCTCCATAAGGGGCACCATCATCAATAGCGTTTAACCCCTCATAAGTTCTTTCAATAAGAGGATCATCATTGAAAAGCGTCTTTGCTTCATCGTTAAAGCACGTAAGTAAAGAGTCATCGTCAGTGTGATTGTCTGACTGAGGGTCAGGTAACACCGCATTCAACAGCTTTTTCATGAAAATATTCATATCACAGCTTTCTCCTGTTTGACCAAGCGCTGTTTTTTTGTTCGAATCACCTTTTATCATAAGGATTGTTGAAGAAGTGCGCAACCCAGCGGGGCTGGAGATAGAGAAAGCTGTTTTCTCAGTTTAATTGGGCTGTAAAATATTATTAAGGAGGAAAGGATGTTCAGGAAGAAAGTATTGGTTGTTTGTATTGTATCTATGTTTACAACAGCTTGTTCCATGGATGAGTTATCTTCCGTCAATAAGAAAATTAGTGATTTTGGATCGTCAATAGCAGGAAATCAGTCATCGCAGAATGAATCAGGTATGCCTAAGTTAGCACCTAAAGTTGATGCCAGTCAGGATTCCAAGTCAAAGAATTTATCGATTCCAGTTGATGTCGATACTGCTGCTGCTCGTTTGCGCCGTTATTATAAATTTATGACGAAAGATGAGTTGAATAGTATTAAAAATAGAGAAAGTACTTCTGCCCGATTGTCTGCCGCAGCGATTGAAGAGCGGAGGCCTGAATGGTCGGCATCGGCAGGAAGTTATTATAAAATGGGGCGGGACTGGGGCGAGGGCAACGATCATATTACATTGGAGATTGAAAAGAATGGTGACGGAAGCCGTCTTTATATTCAGTTTTTTTCTTCAAACCATCAGCATTTAACAGAATCCTATTTAAGTAATTTGTTTACACAGGTGAGAGGTGTTGCAGAAGGCAAGGTTCGATAATATATGTAAAAATAAGAAGGGGTTTCCTTTTTGCTTCTTTACGTTTATTGATGGGGTTTGATATCATGAGCGGAAATGATGACAAGATTATTGCTTATATAAGTCTATTAAAAGAACATGAGTCAAAATATAAGGAAAAAATAAAACCAAGTAAAACAAGTGAGCTTGATAAGGTATTATTTTCTTCGCTTGCGTTCTTGGTTTTTATTTCGTTTGTTTTTATTGGTCTTTATGCAATATTTAAACCTGATTATAGGTTCTTTGCGAATATATCAATTGTGTTGATATTTTTCTCTTATGCGCTATTGCTTCTTATGCCTGTTGTTAAAATTTTTGAGGAGCGTAAGTCGATAATATCTTTCTTTACTATGCCATTGAGTTCATCGATAGATGAAAACATAAAAAGAGAATCTTTGATAGATAATGATTTCCTTCCAAGGTTTATATTGCTAGGGAAAGAAATACTTGAATTGGGGTTAATGGAAGTAAGGCATGAGAGAGAGTTTTTAAATAAAAGAATCACACTTCTGATTGGCCCAATTGATAAGTTGGGGGTTCTTCCTGGTATTATATCTATGATCATTACCATATCGAAGCCAGTAGGGGGATACGATTGGGTAATGGGATTAGCATACGGATATATTGCTTTAATCGTTATATCTCTATCGTTTTTCAATCTATTGGTTAAATATGACCGTATGATTGCCTTAACAGAACTTGCCTTATCACGATGTGAATCGAGGGGTTAATTTGACGGGCTAAATTTAGATTGCTAATATTGATTGCGTTGTAGTGTCGCCACGGCGACCACCAATGTTCCGTGCAGTCTGTGAGGAACGCCTTCGGGTGACTGCAAAAGAATTCTCCCGCAGCCTGAAAGGGAGAGCATATTGAATGTGGTACATCTGCACACCTTTGGAAGCAGATATCGTCAGTACAAGCGCACTATGCGCGGCGATGAGGGTTTTTTTCTCTTTGCTCAGCTGCATACCGATTTGGGTGTTGCACATCGGGCTGGCCACTTCCAGTCGGACGAATGTCGTCTGTGGAAGTTGCATCAACATTTCGTTTCTTCAGTGATACGTCCTGAGTTTCGTACGACTTTTGCATCGATCGGATAAGGCCATTTGGTACATTTGGCCGCTTACGGCGTTGCATTACGAGTACAAAACTGCGCGGCGTCACTTGCGTGCAAGCGAAGCGAACACCAAGTGACGCGCGCAGCGCATACCATTCAAACGCACGCACAGCGTGGTTTTCATCGTTTTCGTACCATCTGACACACACGTAGTCCGTGTCATTCACGGAGAAAACGTCTTCACATCAACGTTTGCACGACGGATTACCCGTCTGAACGTCCCAATCTAATAAGGAGAAAATCGGCTCGATATCGATGGCGACACTACGGAAGTAGTGTTGGAGGCAGCTTGACGAATGTCAGCTCTGCATAAGCAGCAAACAGGTCAGAGACCTGAGGTGCCTCGCAAGAACTCAACATTTCGCCGCCCCGATGCACAGATATCAGTCGAGACGCAGGAAGCGCAAAAGTAACCGTGTCGTCGGGGTTGAAATTATGAGGTACAGATCCGTCCGTTTTGTGAAAAGCAGAAGGCTGTGTATGTCATATGGAGATATAGCGATGTCCAGATTCAGCAAGCAACTCGAAAAACAGCTTGTCACGCTTGCCCGTAAGGGGCAGGGCAGTTTTAAAACTGTAGCAGATCGTTCCAGAATTGCAGAACGGTTCTCTGATCGTCTGGCAAAGTTAAATATTCAAATTCGGGATGTAAAGCATATAAAGGCGGTTCATATTCAAAAATATATTCATAGCCGACAGGATGAAAATATATCAAGCCGTACGCTGCAAAATGAAATGGCGGCTGTGCGTTCAATCATGTCTGTCGCCGGGAGGAATAAACTGGCTGATCCTCAGCATGAAATGTTGAGTAACAAAGCTCTGGGGATTTCTGGCGCAAGCAGGGATGGCACTAAAAAACCAATATCTGATGAATTGCTTCGGAAGGTCGTTAATTATGCTTTCAGTAAAGATGAGGGGGTGTCTCTTGCCGTTCAACTGGCACGATATATTGGTCTGAGAACAGAGGAAGCCGTTCAGTCAGCAAAATCATTAAAAACGTGGCGGCAGTCGCTTTTAAAAGGTGATGAGCGTGTTCGCGTGGTATTTGGTACGAAAGGAGGACGTCCACGAGATACCACGATTTTTGACAGGGAGAAAGTCCTGGCGATCTTAAATAGGGCTGTCGAATATAGTGATAAAAATAATGGGAAGTTAATTGACAAACCAACATTACACACTGCGATAGAACGATATCGTAATATCATTCGTGATGCGGGAATGACAGGTGAAAATGCGCCGCATTCTTTGCGATATGCATATGCAAAAGATGCTGTAGGTTTTCATGTTAAAAATGGAATGAGTCAGGATGAAGCTGAAGCTTTAGTTTCGATGGACCTGGGGCACGGAGATGGTCGTGGTCGTTATATAAAACAAGTGTATTTAAAAGAGGGCTTGGATGAATGACTGTTTATAAATTATCTCATTACTATTCTCGTTAGTGCGATTTCTACGGTGTTAAAACAGAATTGACACTTCACGAATTAAATATCAGGTGTGCGTATCTGCAATTATTGCATTATGAACTTCCCTGTGCTGAAGATACTCTCGGGGAGACTTGAGAATTATATGAGACAAATAAGGCTGATTATAAAACCGGGAGCATTCAAAAATTAATGAATATTATGATTATTTGGCGAACCATCATGTACAGGGCGTGTTTATGTCCGCAATAACGACAAGCCTGATTTACTATCAGTTTATATGGACTGAAGACGTTTATCGCAGTCGCACACGATAGCGACTGCGACTTGAAGTTGCCCGCAATTTATGATTATTATTTAAACGCTAACCTGTCGCTAACGCGACCACCAATGTTTCAGCAGTCTGTGAGAAACGCCTTCGGGTGACTGCAAAGAAATCTCCCCCAGCCTGAAAGGGAGAGCATATCGAATGTGGTACATCTGCGCACCTTTGGAAGCAGATATCGTCAGTACAAGCGCACTATGACGCGACGATGAAGGTTTCTTAAACTTACCAGACAGTCAGAATAATGCCGTTTCTGACTCCCCGACGGGAAATATCTTCCCGTTCGGGCAGGTGTTTCCCGTTTTTTACAGGAGAAACACGATGTCCGAATCATCCGGTCTACTATTTCCCCATCTTATTCACTGGCGTTATCGTTTAAAAACGGTCATTCAGCGAATAAGCCGGGGCAGATATTTACCCCATAAAAGCAGATGGTTTACCAACGTACCTGGTAATTTTGCCGTTCGCGCTCATGTCGCGTCGACAGAGAGGGGGCTGCGGGTATGGCTCACGCTACGCAGAGGCTGGCACAGCGGTGAATATGTTTATTCCCGTTTAGCTGTCCCGGTTCCTGACAATGTCAGATGGCGTAAAGCTTACCGGCTTGCGTGTCGGCAGGCCGAGCATCTTGCTCAATTCCGTTATCGCTTCCAGCCGTAACGGCAATTTATCACCTTGCATATCTTCGTACCGCGTGATTCATAGCAGGGTGTTGTAGTAATCAAACAGACACTTGACCCTGACTGGGATTTATTTCCCGTCCGGGGGATAAATCCCCTTTTTTATTAATTTCTGAAGAGGGTTTATCCATGACCGATCGTTTTTTACCTGCAGGCCGCCCCGTTGTTTACACCATTGAGCAGCGGAGTACCGTTCCGGTGGAGACCTGGTTCCAGTTTATCCGGGCGGTTATCGATGTGTACCACTGCCTGCCATTTCGCATGCGGCCGGTGAATCCGTGCCGTAACAACGAGCAGACCGGCGTTTACGGCGCTTACTCTCTCTTTCAGTTCGACAGCAATCAGGATATTGACGAGGTGGTCTTCAGCGGCAGAGCCGATGACGGCTTCAGACATCGCGTCATTACTGTATCGCGCGTGCGTACACGGGATGTGCTGAGCCTGGATGAAATTGAGACCGGGCATCAGATGTCGGCAGATTTGTTTACCCGCATGCTGATGCTGGCGCTTCACAATATCTGCGGTGAACATTTTCTTGTTCATTCGACGGCAGGGGCCTGTTCATGGGCGCTACCGCTGGTCATTCTGAATCAGACCCGTGATGGCAGGTTCTCAGACTGGATAGTGCCTGATGCTGCGCAGTATGCCACTTCTTTTTCACAGGAAAATGCCCGGCTGACTGAACAGGTCATTGCCGGCTGCCTTACCCCGAGAATGGGAATTAATCTGACCCGCGAACAGTGGGAAGACATTGCCACCCTGGAGTTCAGGCTGTATGAATCCCCGAAGCTGCCCAACGTCCCGGAAAAGAAAGCCCCTTCGCAGGATATCATTCTGGGTAACAGTACTGATTTGTTTTAACGCCAGAGCGGTGCTGTCACGCCGCTTAAATAACACTAACCCGGCAGGGAACCTTCCTGCCGGAGGTCCCTGCCTTTTCTTTTGATAAGGAATGTAAAATGGGACTCGATATTTATCTGATACAGACAACCTTACCGACAGAACTGCCTGATACGGACAGTGACTGGTCGCCTTCAGGAGAATGGGTTCGTTGTTCGCCGGAGTGGGAGGCCTGCACTGGTGTCTGCGAACATGCGCCACGGATAGACCACCATCCGTCCGGACAGCATTATCATCCGCCAGTGGAGAAAAAAATCCACTATTTCAGGAAGTTCAACGCTTTCTGGCGCTGGGTGAATGGCAACATTACTGAAGTTGTTAACCAGGAGAACATTCCACTCACCCGTGAGCATCTGCAGCAGCTTCATACGCTTCTGACAGAGCTGACGAAGGAAAACTGTAGTGAGCGCTTCCCGGTTACCGATGGCTTTTATTTCGGTTCGCAGGAATATGGCGCTGACTACTGGCCACAGGTTAACGGGCTGCGCCTGTTCGTTCACGAACGTCTGCAGAGCTTTGACTTCAGTAAATTCCAGCTGTGTTTCCATGCGTGGTGGTAACGGTAAGGAGCGTGAATATGCTGCGTTTTTACGGAAAAGACCTGAAGGCCGTTCTTACTGAATCCATAAGCCGCGACAGGCCAGTGGTACTGACCTGCGACGTTACTGTCTCACTGTCTGTTCAGGATGGCGAACGTTTCCGTTCGTCTACCGGATGCGAGGGTCAGTTACGCCATCAGGCATTTGCGGACGGCTGCCATCCTGACCGGGATCGGGGAGCGGCCACGCTTGCCCGTATGCTGTCCGGCAATTCCGTTTTCACTAAACCTCTCGCCCTTACCGAAGGGCGTATCCGGGACATACTGACGAAGAACCATCAGCTGACGCTGATGCTGTCAGAGAACGATATCGCGATATACAGCGGCGAACGACGCTATGTGCCGGTGGCTGGTTACCGTGATCTGACGGACAGGTTGCATGTGACGGCCATCGGGCATTTCGGTGCCTGCAACAGCCGTAGTGAACTGAAGCACTGGCGCATGACAGCATTACGCCTGCTTCAGGACTGCCGGCACGTCGCGTGTCGCCATGCAAAACTGGCTGACCACCACCGGTTTCTGATGGCTGCACGTAACCTTCAGTGCCGGACTGAATGTGTTTCACCTGACGGGGCGCTGCGGCTTCTGAGCGCCTGATTTAACTTTCACCCGCCTGCGGCGTGCCTCACGCCCGCAGGGGAGGGGCACGCCTGTTTTAAGGAATGCTCCATGAAAACTGATCACTGCAAAACGACCTCCACGGCCTGTAAAAAGCCGGCGGCACGTAAAACCATCTCAGGCGGCAAACGCCGCCCGAAACAGGCTCCGAAAGCTTTGCCAAAAAAAGGGGACATTTACCGGCAGTTTACCGACCGGATAGTCGTCGCCCTTGAGAACGGGACGCCGCCGTGGCGACGCCCGTGGCGCAGCGCGCAGCAGCGCGTGAATATCCTGATGCCCCCAATGCGCTCACCGGCCGGGCCTACAACGGCGTGAACGTTCTGCTGCTCTGGCTTTCAGCTGAAGAGCGGGGTTTTAACAGCGATCGCTGGCTGACGTATAAACAGGCCCGGGAAGCCGGCGGCCAGGTACGCAAGGGAGAAACAGCAACCATCGCGGTCATTTACCGCGACTGGACGAAGCAGGCAGAAGACAGCAACGGAAATAAACTGACCGATGCTGAAGGGAAGCCGCTTATGGAGACGGTGCCGATGTTGCGCCAGTTCCCTGTTTTTAACACCGAACAGTGCGACGGACTGCCTGACCAGGTTAAAGGTCCGGCGTCAGTTACGCGCCCTCAGGAAGACTTTGCCGGCGTCAGTCCGGAGCAGTATTCCAGAGTCCTGTCAGTCGTTAACGCCACCGGCGTGCAGTTTTCACCCAGGCCACAGAACCGGGCGTACTACCGCGCCGCAACGGATCAGATCGTGCTGCCCCTGACGTCGCAGTTCATGACGGAGGGGGATTACTGGTCAACGGTACTGCATGAACTGGTCCATGCCAGCGGCCATGCAAAACGCCTGAACCGTGAAGGTATAACCCGAACGATGAAGCGATTCGGCGATCCTGGCTACGCCTTCGAGGAGCTGATAGCCGAAATCGGCAGCACTTTTCTGTGCGCAAATCTCGGGATAACCGGTGATTTGCAGCATGAAAGCTACGTTGATGGCTGGCTTAAAGCCCTGAAGTCAGACAAAAAAGCCCTTTTCCGCGCCTGCCGTTTTGCCCGGGAAGCGTCGGAATACCTGCTTGCGCCGCTGAACGCTGAAACAGCGGCGGCGTAAACGTCATTAACCCAACGGCGACCCGTTCGCTGTCGACCTGTGAGGGCATCGATCCTCACAGGTCGATGCCCTCTTTTACTTTAAAAGAGGAGTAACAATCTATGTCCGAATGGTGCCACAACTGCTTTGAAATTACCGGTAAGTCCGTCTGTATCGATGTGTTGATGCAGTGGATAACAGGTGAAAACACGCCGCGCTATCGTCACGCTATACTGCAGAGCATTCAGCTGTTTCTGGCGGGTTGTGCAGGGATACTGAAACCGGTTCGAACCGTGTCGTTTCCTTCCTGCCAGGGACTGGTTCGTCAGGGTACCGGGCAGTCGGTTCCGGCAAATCTGGCCTACGAGCAGTGGCTGGAATTACTGAAGAAGGACGTCGTTCTCGATGACGATAACATCCGGCTTATCGACAGGCTTTACCACCAGTCCGGTCTCGGCGCGCTGAAATGGGAAAATATCCCCCAGGCGTCGCGGGACAACATGGCTATGCTGATGAAAAGGCAGTATGCAGACTGGTTCGGTCTGGCCGGGCTGAACGATGAGCCTGATGCTGCGGGTTGCTGGGAACGTCTGCGGGAATACCCGGAACGGTCGCAGCCCTGCGATATGCTGATGGTTATTCCGACGCGGCTGGCCACGGAGCTTAACGGCTCCGGTGGGCTGCTGACGGGAATATCCACAACGGTGAGCTTCTACAGCCGTATTTACGGTATGGAGTGGCCTGCCGGGCATAATGTAAACCTGCACCGTCATGCCACAAACGGATTAACGCTGCGGCTGGATTCACCCTGGTATCCACCATCAGGTGAGGTGGTGGCCAGCATTTCCGCACTCTTTGAGTGTGAAGTGCGGCACACGTACAGCGAACCGTTTAGCGGTCTCAGCGGCTATGACTGCTATGACCTCGGGGCGCATGTGGATGGCCATCAGGGGTTGCCGGTGGAAACGCTACAGCCTGCTCCGGCGCTGTATCTGGTCAGTAGCGAACAGCCGCATCCAGAACCGGAGACGGAGGGTTACAATGAAGTCCGTGGATAACAGGCTTCTGGCCATTTAACCGCACTGCAGCCCTCACCGGCTGCAGTTTTTTTACCCTCAGGGGAACACTGTTCCCCTGCACGGGATACGTGTTCCTCTTTTTTATGGAGAATGCGTATGGCCGGTTTTATTGACCATGAAAAAGCGTTTATCTCACTTTTTAATCAGACCGCACGATATCATCACCGCCATAAGGTATTTGAAGATTTTGTCAGCTGCAGTGTTATTGCGTTGGAAAATCGTCTCTGTTTCAGCGAAAAGCGGGAGGGTAAATATCTGCGAATAATCGGTGGTTATGAAAAGCCGGATGTTGTCCACATGGCACAACTGCTGGCCCATGTGGTTAACGGGCTGCAGAGTGGATTCTGTGATTTTCTGGGGAGGGTGTTTATGCAACTGGAACTAGGCGATAAGTATCGCGGCCAGTTCTTCACCCCCTGGGATGTGGCCAGAATGATGGCGCAGATGCAACTGGGCGATGTAAAGGCTGTGTTTGATGAAAAGCCTTTCATCACTCTCAGGGAGCCTGCCTGCGGTGCTGGTTGCATGGCGCTGGCTTTTGCTGATGCTCTTAACCTGGCAGGCTATGCGTCACACCGCTATCTGTGGGTTTCCGCGACGGATATTGATCCGCTGGCCGCTGGCATGGCCTACATCCAGTTATCACTCTGCGGCGTGGCCGGTGAGGTCGTCATTGGCAACGCATTGTGTGACGAACGTCGTCGCGTATTGCTGACGCCAGGTCATTATCTTGGTAACTGGTCACTTCGTCTGCATCTACTGCGAAATAAGGTCGCATAATTACGCCATAGCGCTCCCGCCCGGGAGCGTTTTTTATTTCTGAAAATGGATAACTGTTTTTTGTCGCCGCAAGCTTCCACGGGTGGTAGGGTGAGTGTTTCAACTGTCACTCTTGGAGAACCCAATGGCCTGGAAAACCAAACCAGAACAAAAAGCCATCATAGAATGGCGGGATAATCGGCTTGTGGTCAGCTGCAAAAGTTATCAGGAAAAGGCTGGCTAATAGCATGCGCCTCCAGGAGACGCATTCCTAAAGGTACTTTACTGTCTTACTAATCGATTAACAGGAAGAGCTTCTTCAAAATTACTTCTGAAGGGATTAATATCAAGACCTCCCCTGCGAGTGTATCTTGCAAAAACAGTCAGTTTTTCTGGATTACAATAGTTTTTAATATCACAGAAAATTCGCTCAACACACTGCTCATGAAATTCATTATGCGTTCTGAATGAAATGATATAACGAAGTAGCTTCTCCCGGTTTATTTTTCTTCCTTCATATTTAATAATTATACTGCCCCAGTCGGGTTGATTAGTTACAAGACAGTTTGATTTTAATAAGTTTGAAGAGAGTATCTCTGACACGATTTCATCAGAAATGGAATGTTTGAGGTGTTCTGGATTAAAACAGTAATCGTCAACCTCTATATCCAGACTATCAATGCATTTACCGGGGAGGGCCGATGTAAGTACAGGATACTGTGCGATGTTGGCATAAAGCTTTACTTTTACACTGCCATTTGCCGCCGATGATAAATCTCTCTCAAGAGTACTGGTAACAACATCAGATGTGGCAAATTTTGTCTGATTGAAGCTGTTCAGATAAAGCTTGAATGATTTCGACTCGATAAGATTTTGGCTGGTAGCGGGTATGAAAAACTCTGCAATTGCCACTACAGGCTTCCCTTTATCATTTAGCCAGGAAAGCTCAAATCCTGTCCATAGATCAAATCCTGAAAAAGGAAGACTATCTGATTTTATTTTTATCTCATTTCTGCCACGTGTACGGGGAAGTGATTCGAGCAACTCTGGGGCATAATGTTGGACATAGCCAGTGTTTTTCCCTAATAAGGTGATTTCCTCAGTTTTCATAGTCCTTCCTTTACTCAGCTGGATTTACTGGTTTGTGAATAAACCTTCTGAAAAGCGCTCTCGTTGCGTATATAGGACCAACACCAATAAGGGCATATATTAGTTTAATGATAAATTGTGAAATAATCATAGTCCTGATAGTGTCAATGCTAAGAACGTTATAAAACGCCAGCGTGCAGAATATAACGCTGTCAATGGCGGATGCGATAACATTGCTGGTAATGACGCGGATGAATAGATATCTGGAGTTAGTTAGTTCTTTAATCTTGCAGAGTATCATTGAATTAATGTTTTCTGATACCAGGTATGCTGAAGAGGAAGCAAAAAGTACCGCGATGATACTTCCAACAAGCGTGCTGTAAGAGGCGTTAAGCTCCCATTCTTCCAGGCCGGGCAGAAGGCTGGTAGTCCACAGGCCTGTTACAAAAAGAATGTTTGAGATTAATGAAATAAATATAGTTTTTCTCGCCATCCTTAATCCGTAAAATTCATTGATAATGTCAACGAGGATAAATGAAAGGGGGTAGAAAAATATGGCGGGCGGAACAATAAAATGCACCACGGGAATAAGGATTGGTTTTACACCGCTGACCGTGCTGAGAATATAAACTACAGTTAAAGCTACGCTTATTATCAGGTAGGCGTACCAGGAACGTTCATGCCTGTCGCTGAGATCGTAAGAAGTTATTGTGTTTTTATCACCGTAAAATCGACGATAGAGTGCTTTTAATTCATGTTTGTTGAAGTCATCAGCTATTTCACTGCTTTCCAAATCATGTAACCCGATACTGATATGTTTTCCTGTAGCGAGAACCATGACATTTGCTGTAATAATATCCGAGCGATTAAAGCCGATAAGTTTATATTTTTTGTTCTCTTCCATTCCTGTATCATCCTTAAATATTTTTCCGTTTATAAATTTTTACTGGACCCTTTCTTCTATGATTGAACCGATAAAGAATTCATCAGAACGAACTGTCTTCATTACATCATTACTGTATTCTCTGATGAACAAGCCTTTTTCTTCAGAGTGAAAGAGTGCCAGCTGTTTGTTAATCGGCAGTGAATTGCGTTTTATGATGAGAGTGTCGCCGGGAAAGAAAAGGTTATCTATTTTTCTTTCTACTAACAGTGCGACCATATTTGAAACATCGCCAAAAAACCATGTTACAGGATATTGAACTACTAGGTTTCCAATTCTGCTTTCGAGCGTTGACAGGAAGTCGGTCTGTGGGATGATCGGTATGGCGGCAGGGTTTTTATTTCCGTCAGGAGAAAGTGTTTTCTCAATTAATTCGATATGTTCTAAATTGTGATTTTCAATGATGTCACAGGATACCCCAAAGAAATCGGCGATACGGGTTATCGTTGAGCGTTGAACATTGTTCACCCTGCCGTCAAGTATTTTGTATAACGTTGCGCGAGTTACGCCAGTACGATTAGCGAAGGAAGCTTTTGTCTCACCCCGGCTTTTCATTATGTACGTTATATTGTTGATTATATTGTCTTTTCTTTGTGTTCCTGATGTGCGCATTGGTCAACTCTTCCACCTGTTGTTTTATATCGAATGCTATAAATAAATTTAATGTGATTCAATGATCCTGACCTGAAAATTTACATGAAAAGATACATATCAGCGAGTAAATGTGTCTCTTTTTTACTTATGATAATCAGTGGGTTATGTTTCTATGAGTTTAGTATACACTTCAAAAATCAAAATGTATCTTTTTTCGTTGACTTTTGCAGCCGTGCAGGATTAACTTACCTGCACAAGGTGATGCTTCGCCATTAAAAAATCTTTTTTTGTTCAGTTTTTATTTTTTTCTTCCAACACCGGGGACCCACATAGTTAATGAACTCTCAGTGGTTAGTTAACATATGGAGTGGTCATAATGAAATTTTCGCTCACTATGGAACAGCAGGCGATTGTCGAATGGTCAAGTGAAAGACTTATCGTTAATGCTTTTGCCGGAAGTGGAAAAACATCGACACTGGTCTGTTATGCAGAAGCGAATCCTGAGAGCAAAATGCTGTACCTTGCTTATAACAGAGCCATCCGCGACGAAGCCGAGCAAAAGTTTCCCTTCAACGTTGAGTGCAAAACCTCCCATCAACTGGCCTGGTCGCATTTCGGCCGGCATTTCAGGCATCGGCTGACAGCAAATCTGCGTATTACCGATGTGGCCCGGAAACTGAACACCCGGCACTGGCCGCTGGCGCGTCTGGCACTGACTGGGCTGAATACGTTTCTCTGTAGTGCTGAGCCGGAACCCGGCATTATCCATCTGCCGGCAGAGGATGAGCGCCATGGCCTCTCTGTAGATAAAATTCTGGGGGCCGTACAGATTCTCTGGTATGAGGTAAGTCGTACCGAATCTGATTTCCCGATCACGCATGATGTCTACCTGAAACTTTTTCAGCTTTCCGGCCCGAATCTTGCCAGTAAATGGGACACCATTCTTTTTGATGAGGCCCAGGATGCCAATCCGGTCACCAGTGCCTTTGTCCTGAGTCAGCTATGTCGGATTGTGCTGGTTGGCGATCGCTACCAGCAGATTTATCGTTTTCGTGGTGCGGATAATGCGCTCAGTTCTCTCCGTCTTGAGCAGGCTGATCACTTGTGGCTGACGACCAGCTTCCGGTTTGGCCCTGCGGTTGCACAAATGGCGAACATGCTGCTGGCCATGTCTGGGGAGGAGAAGAAAGTCACCGGCAGCGGTGAGGATGATGAAGTGGTTGCTCATCTGCCTGCTGATGTACCCCATTTCTCCGTTCTCAGCCGGACGATCTCCGGTGTGATTGGTGCCGCGCTCTCTGCCAGCCTGCAGGAGAAAAAAGTCTTCTGGGTGGGCGGAATTGAAGGGTACAAAACCGAAGAGCTGGAAGATCTGTACTGATTCTCTGCCGATATGCCCGAAAGGATGCAGTCCCCCCGTTTAGGTCAAGATTACCGGGACTTTGAGGAGTATTGCGCCATTGCGAAAGCGACACAGGATGTGGAGATGAATCAGGCCATCCGGTTGCTCGACGAGTATTTCCCATTGCCGCAAAAGCTGGCCATCATGCGCCGGCAGGTTGTGACGCATGAAAAGGATGCGCAGGTCACGGTTTCCACTGCGCATCGCAGTAAAGGACTGGAGTGGGACGTTGTTGTACTGAATGAGGATTTTTGTGACTTCACCGACCCGCTACTCTCTGCCGAAGAGCGACAGGACGAAACAAATTTGCTGTATGTGGCCGTGACTCGCGCCCGTAAGACCCTGGTGCTGAATGAGCTGATGCTGTGCCTGAAAGCAGGTGAAAAGCAGAAAGATCGCGAACAACCTGCAATGGGGGGCGTAGAGAACGATGGGGGAGAAGCGATTTTCCCATGCTAAATAAAATCAAAATCTTATTGTCCCGTACGCCGACTGGCACAGAGTCATCCGACAAACTCCCCGTTTCGGTGCCGACGGGGTATTTCTCTCCAGTTAAGGCTGAAGAACTGGCCATCACCGCATTGCGCCAGGATGCTCTGCAGAAAATCCGGGAAAATAATGCGCTGTCGACAGAGGTATATCAGCAACTTTACCTGGCTCCTCTGAATCTCCTGCTTGAACGGACCCGGAACGTGCCGGCGGCACCTGATGGCCGGTGGGCATACGCAGGGGGATTTGGTGATTTAAGCCTGCGTTTTACCGCTTATGCTGTCAGGCTTGCCCGGGGTTATGTGTTTCCGCCAGGCGCGGCGCCGGAAGAGCAGGCCGCGCAGGGCGTTATCTGGCAGGCCGTTATTTTCTGGGCTGCGTTGTGTTATCACCTGCCGTTACTGGCCAGTATTGAAGGCGAAACCACCGGTGGTGTCAGCTGGCAACCGGGCATATCTGTACCGGATGCGCCTTATCGCTTCCGGTTTCGTCCTTCTCCCCCGAACGCGCATGATGCTTCTGCTCTGGCGGCGCTGGCCGCGGGTCAGCTGATACCCACTGACGCGATAAACTGGATTTCAGGTACCTCCGCAGCGCTGTTCAGTCTTGCCTGCGCATTCCGCAATGGTTCTCCAGATATGCCTCTTATCAGGACGTTGCTCGGCCAGGCGGCAGAGAAGGTTGACTCGCCAGTGCTCCGGAAGGTTTCAGGTGAATCTTCTGTGGTAATTGCGCCGCCGGATTCGGTGACCCTGCAGGATGATGTGTTGGCGATCCAGACGGATGATAATTTAACCTCTCCACAGGGAGAGCTGGCCGCTTCGGAGTTGATGACGTCTCTTAACGATAACGGTGGCGGGGACAGTCAGCCACAACTGAATACCATGGAACTGCCGGAAGAACCGAATAATGTCAGCACGGGCCAGGAGGATGCCGATATGTTGCTCAGTCTTTTTTCCGCAGTGGCGGATGCAGAAGTCATGGAAGTTGCAGATGGCGCAGATGTGAATATGCCATCGACTGTAGTGCCAGATGAAATGGTGGCCATCAGGAAAGCCGTTCCTGATGAACCTGCTGAGATGGAAGAGGCCCCCCGGCATAGCGATACCGATGCTGATGGCCTGTTGCCCGCCACGCAGGGAGAACCGGGGCACCCGGTCAATGTCGGTGCTGATGCCTGACGGTCGGGCGAGACGTTTCTCGCCTGGCTGTCTGCATGGTATCCGGCAGGATTACAGTCAACCAGCATGATTCACGTGTACATTCCGTCGCCGGTTTTATTTACCTTCTGGTACCGGATATTTTCTTTCTTTTTCTGAAAGATACCGGAAGTGACAATCACAGGGAACAGGTTCAGACGTCGTTTGAAAAACTCCAGCTCCATCGTGTTCATAAGGGGGAGCGTTTTACCCGGGCAAAACTGTACCGTTCTGAAGACAGGCAAGGGCGGTTCCAAAAGGTCAATGGTTATTTGATTAAAGCTGCTCATCTAAAAATGGGACGATCTCCCGAAGACAGTCGGCTTATTTTCTTTCAATAACTTTTACAGGGGTTTCATCAGAAATCAGCTCTGTTTTTGACGGGATATACACTATGTGCAATCAAATCACTTGGAATGAGCTGCTTGAAGAATATTTTTTTGCTCACCGGCTGAGGCCCGCTACCGAATGGAGTTACAACATAGTTGTCAGAGGGTTCAGGCGTTATTATGGCGATACCCTGCCAGCGCAAATTACGCACCGTCAGGTGCTGGAGTGGCGGCGTTATCTGCTTCAGGAGAAGCAGCAGTCGGCGCAGACGTGGAACAACAAAATTGCACATCTGCAGGCACTGTATAATTACGGGATGGAGCATGAAATCCTTCCTCCGGGGAAAAATCCGTTCAATAAAAGCAATGTTCAGCGGGGTACGCGGAAGAAAAATGCTGACACGATCGCAACTGATTCGTGTTTATCTGGTCATGCAGCAATTTGAAGAGGCTGAACGGGCAGGGCGCGGCATCAGGGGCGGGCGTAATGCGCTCTGGCCGGCGTGGTACTGGCTGACGGTTCTGGATGCGTTCAGATATACGGGAATGCGGCTAAATCAGCTGCTGCATATCCGGTTGGGTGATGTCAATCTCAGCGAGGGTTATCTGGATCTCTGTCTTGAGGGCAGTAAAACACATCGTGAATGGCGAGTTCCCATTGTCAGTGCGTTAAAGCCCCGCCTACATTACCTGATTGAAAAATCAACAGAGTTGGGCGCAGGGAATAATGATTATCTGTTTGATGTGAATAGAATACTTCTTAAGCGCCATTTGGCATGAGATGAAGCTAAGATTCATCAGAAGATCCGCTCATTTTTTCGATGTCTGTCGAAAGAATGTGGTTTTACCGTATCGCCACATCGTTTTCGCCATACGCTGGCAACGGAACTGATGAAATCGCCGGAACGAAATCTTCAGCTGGTAAAGGATCTGTTGGGGCACCGGAGTGTCAGTACAACCATGGAATATGTGGAGCTGAAGATGGATGTCGCCGGGAAAACTCTCGAAGCTGAGCTGTCACTTCATACCGATATTACAGGCGAAAGAAATTTACACCTGTTGTCACAAACGTAGTTGACTGGGATGATTAACGGTGATCGAGAAAAGGGAGCCTGGTAGGACAAGCTCCCTATCTTGAGGGACAAGTTCTGAATATATCAACCAGTGCAAATGCTCTTGAAAACACCGGAGGACATTCCGTATGACCGGCCCCTGCATTTACCGCCCGTTAAGGATCTCACCTCTTAACCAGCGTGCTTTGATGCAAATAAGTGGTGCCCGGACTCGGGAACATTCAGTAACTTACCAATTTGATTTCAATGATAAATTCTTCTGCTACTTATTGTCAAGACCCAGAGGTCGCCCCTCATTTCTTCTTGTAAATCATAAAGGTGGATAAAAATAAGTAGAAATTCTTTCGGTTCGATACTCCGGTTCGATTCCTTATAAATTTATCGTAATGACATCTGCGTTACACATGTTGTATACTTTATATCCATAGAAACACGATGAGGATAACACCATGCCAGCCGCAAACAGTATGGCGATGAAACGCGAAACCTTAAACCTGCGCATCAAGCCTGCCGAGCGCGATCTTATTGACCGGGCGGCGAAAGCCAGAGGGAAAAACCGCACGGATTTCGTGCTGGAAGCCGCTCGCGCTGCCGCAGAGGAAGCGCTGATAGAGCAACGTATCATCATGGCGGATCCTGATGCCTATCAGGCATTTCTTGCCCGTCTCGATCAGGCTCCTGCCCCCAACGCCGCGCTGCGTAAAACCATGCAAACCCCTGCGCCGTGGGAGCAAAATAAATGATCTCCGCCCCTGAGCCTCTCCACGCCGGGCATGTTCTGACTTCATTTTGCTGCGGCGTGGATTCTATGGATAACTGGCTGAAACAGCGGGCGATGAAAAATCAGATTACTGGTGCATCCCGTACCTTTGTGTGTTGTGACAATAATTCTAAGGTACTGGCATATTACTCGCTGGCGTCCAGTGCCGTGGCGACAAATACTGCGCCCGGTCGCTTTCGTCGCAATATGCCCGATCCGATCCCGGTTGTGGTATTGGGACGTCTGGCTGTAGATCAATCGCTGCGTGGTCAGGGCATCGGGCGGGCGTTGGTGCGTGACGCTGGACTGCGAGTGATTCAGGTGGCGGAAACCATCGGCATTCGCGGGATGCTGGTTCACGCGCTGTCTGACGAAGCGCGGGAGTTTTACCTGCGGGTGGGGTTTGAGCCGTCGCCGATGGATCCGATGATGCTGATGGTGACGCTGGGGGATTTGGTAGGGAATCAAATTTTTTAGTCAGAGTAGTTAGTCTATTAATCCCGATAACAGTTTACTATAACCAAGGAAGGCATTAACACAAACGTAGTTGACTGGGATGATTAACGGTGATCGAGAAAAGGGAGCCTGGTAGAACAAGCTCCCTGTCTTGAGAGACAAGCTCTGAATATATCAACCAGTGCAAACGCTCTTGAAAACACCGGAGGATATTCCGTATGACCGGCCCCTGCATTTACCGCCCGTTAAGGATCTCACCTCTTAACCAGCGTGCTTTGATGCAAATAAGTGGTGCCCGGACTCGGAATCGAACCAAGGACACGGGGATTTTCAATCCCCTGCTCTACCGACTGAGCTATCCGGGCAACGGGGCGCATTAAACCGTAAAGGCTTAACAGCGTCAACGGCTTTCTGTGAAAAAGTTGCGGAAATGCGGTCGATCGCCTGCTTTTCGCGCAGCCAGGTGAAAAATTGTTACGTTAATGCACCGTTTCGCCGACAGAGCGCGATGCGCAGCACATCTTCCGCCAGGCGACGAGCGGTCGCCACATCCTGCTGATTGCGTTTCACCAACAGCTTGCTCAGGCAGCCCTCCAGCACCAGCTCCATCTGATCGGCTACCAGCGTAGGGTTGTCCGCGCCCAGTTCCGTTAACAATTCATGGGTATATTGCCAGGACGCGCGTTTTTGTTGTTCGGCCAGCTGATGCACCGGATGATCGGGCTGCGGATAGAAGCTACAGGCGGCAATAAATAAACAGCCGGGGAAGCGCCCGTTGCCAACCGATTCTTCCAGCACCTTATAACGCGCCAGCAGCTTCTCTTCCGCGTTTAGCTCATCGTCGAGTAATAGCTGACGGCGCCAGCTGTCAATCTGCTGCCCGTGGTAGCGCAGCGCGTCATACAGCAACGCGTCGCGATCGGGCCAGAAACGTTGCAGTTGCTCATAAGGAACAGCGACCTGACCCGCCAGCTCTTCCAGCGAGACCGTGCCCGCCAGGCCATTATGTTCCAGTACGTTAAGTGCGTGGTCGAGTACCTGTTCACGTTGCACGTAAGACTTCTCCTGTCAGCGTGACTCCGCCGCTAAAGCGGAGCCACGTTCATTGAACCTGACTCCAGTGTCGTTTACCGCGCCAGTTTCTGCAAATGCGCACGGAAGGCGTTCGCGTCGAGATAGCCGGTCACGCGCGAGCCGGGAATTTCTTTTCCCTGCGCATCGAAGAACAGAATAGTGGGCAGTCCCAGTACCTGAAGATGCTGTAACAGCGCGCTTTGCTGCGGGCTGTTCGCCGTCACGTCCGCCTGCAAAAGCTGGATGGGTTTCAGCGCCTGCTGTACGCCCGCATCGCTAAAGGTGTATTTGCTGAACTCTTTACAGGCCACGCACCAGTCAGCATAGAGATCGAGCATAGTGATTTTGCCTTGCGCCTGCTTCAGAGCCGCATCCAGCTGCGCGACGTTGCTGACCTGCGTGAAATCGAGCGTCGCATGGGGAGCGGCAGCGGTTTCTGTGCCAAAGGCCCAATCCTGCAAGGGACGCGCGCTGACCAGCGCCGCCAGCAGCAGGAAAATTTGCAGCACCCGCAGCCAGCCGCGTGGCGTTCTCAGGCTGATAATAAAGGCCCAGGCAAAGAAACTGACCGTCAGCAGGCTCCAGAGCCGTACTCCCCAGCTGTCGCCGACAATGCGCTCCAGCAGAAAAACCGGCAGCGCCAGAATCACAAAGCCGAAGCCTTCTTTAACCGTCTGCATCCAGGGGCCGCTTTTCGGCAGCAGGCGATTGCCAAACAGCGTGACGGCGATCAGCGGCAAACCCATGCCGAAAGCGTATAGCCACAGCGTGCCCGCGCCCGCCAGCAAATTGCCGCTTTGCGCAATATAGAGCAGGATGGCGCTCAGCGGCGCGGTGGTGCAGGGCGAACAGATCAGCCCCGCCAGCGCACCCATTAAAAAGACGCCGGGCAGGGAGCCGCCGCGTTGACGATTGCTCCATAGCGTCAGGCGCGTTTGCAGGCTGGCTGGCAGTTGAAGGGTGAACAGGCCAAACATTGAGAGCGCCAGCAGCACGAAGATGGCGGAGAGCGCGATCAATACATAAGGATGCTGCAGCGCTGCCTGAAAACGTAAGCCTGCGGCTGCGACCACCACGCCCAGTAAGGTGTAGGTGAGCGCCATGCCCTGCACATAGACCATCGACAGCGCCAGCAGTCGGCCCAGTGAAAGCTGACGGTTGCCGCCGAGAATAATGCCGGAAATCAGCGGATACATCGGCAATACGCAGGGCGTGAAGGCGACGCCGATGCCAATTAGCAGCGCCCACAGCGGTGAGAAGGGCAGCGGGCTGGATGGCGCCGAAGTTGCGACAACGGCGGCTCCGGCTACGCTTGTCGCTGCTGTCGCTGCTGTCGCTGCTGTCGCTGCTGTCGCTGCTGTCGCTGCTGTCGCTGCTGTCGCTGCTGTCGCTGCTGTCGCTGCTGTCGCTGCTGTCGCTGCTGTCGCTGCTGTCGCCTCAGCGGCTGGTTTTGTTGCCGTCACCGGCGTTAACGGAATCTCTCGCGTTTCCGGCGGATAGCAAAAGCCCGCCGCCGCGCAGCCCTGATAGCGCAGCGTCACGCTGGCTCCCGATCCCGCCTGGTTAATAACCACCGGGATCGTCAGATCCTGCGGATAGATTTCACTCTTACCGTAAAACTCATCTTCATGCGGCTGGCCCGCTGGCAATTGAAGCGGAGCGAGCGTCGCCTGCTGCGCCGTCACGCTGATCTGCTGACGATAAAGGTAATAGCCGGGTTTGACCTGCCAGCGTAGCGTCAGCTGATTGCCCTGCTGATTAAAGTCGAAGGAAAAAGCCTGATTAACCGGCACAAACTGGCTTTGCGGACTGGCATCAAACAGACCAGCATGGACGGGAAACGTGAAAAAAGCGCTGAGAAACAGCAGGATTAACGAAGCGATGCGCTGAGCCATGACAGGTAATCACTCTCTCCATGTTGTACCGGCAATACCAGCAGTTCGGGCGTATCGTAAGGATGCGCTGCTTTTAACAGGTCGATTAACGCCTGCTGATGTGTGACGTCGCTTTTAAACAGCATTTGGATTTCGCTGGCGCATTCGCGCTGGCCCTGCCAGACATAATAAGACGTAGCGCCCGGCAGCACGGTGACGCAGGCGGCCAGCCGCGCGGAAAGCGCCTTGTCGGCCAGCTGTTCGGCGCAGGCGGCGTCGGGCGCAGTGCAAAGAACGATGACGGCGGTAGATAAAGACATGGCTCGCTCCTGAACGGAAAAGGGCAATCATAGCACGAGCCGATGTGGATATTTTTGACAGACGGTGAACAGACGTAACCCGGCCGCCGCCGGGTTAGCGCAAACCGCTAAAGGAATAAATGTCCGAACAGGAAGCCGAACGCTACCGACAGCACAATTGCCAGCGTACCGGGGATCAGGAACGAATGGTTGAAGACAAATTTGCCGATGCGCGTGGATCCGGTGTCATCCATTTCTACCGCCGCCAGCAGCGTAGGATAGGTTGGCAGAACAAACAGCGCGGAAACGGCGGCAAAAGAGGCGACGGCGGTGATCGGCGATACGCCCAGCATCAGCGCGGCAGGCATCAACGCCTTGGTGGTCGCCGCCTGGGAATAGAGCAGGGTAGAGGCGAAAAACAGCACCAGCGCCAGCATCCACGGATAATTGTTCAGCAGCTCGCCGGCCAGCGTTTGAATATCGTCGATATGGCCTTTTACAAAGGTATCGCCCAGCCAGGCGACGCCCATAACGCAAATACAGGCGCTCATGCCCGATTTAAAAGTGCTGGCGCTCAGGATTTCACTGGTGTCCACCTTACAGCTCAGGCAGATCAGCGTGGCGATGGTCAGCATAAAAACCACAATCGCTTCATTGCGCGGCAGCAGCGGATTTTGAATCAGGCCAACGTTATCGCTAATCGCCGTGGCGTAAAGCATGACCGCGACAATGCCGATCAGGAACAGCAGCACCGAACGTTTTGCGCCGGGCTTCTCTGCAAAAACCTGTGAGACGCGCAGCGTCACTTCGCCTTTTGCCAGGCGCGCCTGATAAATCGGATCGTCCTGTAACTCTTTCCCGAGGAAATTGGTTACCAGCGCCGCCACGAATATCGCCGCCATAGTGGAAGGGATCGCCACCGCCAGCAGCGCCAGATAGCCGATGCCGCGCGGCTCCAGAATGCCCGCGAAATAGACCACCGCCGCGGAAATAGGCGAGGCGGTAATCGCGATTTGCGAGGCGACCACCGCAATGGAAAGCGGACGCGACGGACGGACGCCTTGCTCTTTCGCGACTTCGGCAATAACCGGCAGCGTAGAGAAAGCGGTATGACCGGTGCCCGCCAGCAGGGTCATGCAGTAAGTCACCAGCGGAGCCAGAAAGGTGACGTAGCGTGGATGCTTACGCAACAGGCGTTCGGCCAGGCTGACCAGGTAATCCATGCCGCCCGCGACCTGCATTGCGGCAATGGCCGCGATCACCGCCATAATAATTTCGATCACGTCGAAAGGAATGGCGCCTGGCTTCATCTGGCACAGCAGCGTCAGGACCAGCACGCCGAGGCCGCCTGCAAAGCCGATACCGATACCGCCCAGCCTGGCGCCCAGATATATCGCCAGCAGTACGATAACCAGCTCTAACCCCACCATAATTTGACTCCTTAAAATAATGCTAAAAAATAGTTGGTATTTTGTATTTTGCGGCCATAAAAAAGGCACGTCGCTTAAAAGCAGGCGTGCCTGTTAAATTAATGATCTGACTTAGTTCTCATTTTCATCGGTATAGCGTTTCGCGTTATACGCTGGCCGCATCAGGTTAGGGACGGAAAAAATCTCGTCCAGCTCCGCTTCGGTAAGCAGACCGCGTTCCAGCACCACTTCTCTGACGCTTTTACCGGTTTCCGCACAGATTTTTCCGACAATATCACCGTTATGGTGTCCGATGTAAGGGTTTAAGTAAGTCACAATGCCGATAGAGTTAAAGACGTAAGCCTCGCACACCGCTTTGTTGGCGGTAATGCCGTTAACGCATTTTTCCAGCAGATTATAACTGGCGTTGGTCAGTATCTGAACAGACTCAAACATTGCCTGGCCGATCACCGGCTCCATGACGTTTAGCTGGAGCTGACCCGCTTCGGCGGCCATGGTTACGGTTGTATCGTTGCCGATAACTTTAAAGCAGACCTGATTGACCACTTCCGGCACCACGGGATTCACTTTGGCTGGCATAATCGACGAGCCCGCCTGCAGTTCCGGCAGGTTGATTTCGTTCAGGCCCGCGCGCGGCCCGGAGGAGAGCAGACGTAAATCATTGCAGATTTTCGACAGCTTCACCGCCAGACGTTTCAGAGCGGAATGCACCATCACATAGGCGCCGCAGTCGGAGGTCGCTTCGATCAGGTCTTCCGCAGCCGTCACCGGCAGGTTACTGACTTCCGCCAGTTTTTCCACCGCCAGTTGCTGATAACCATCCGGCGTATTCAGGCGCGTGCCGATAGCCGTTGCGCCGAGGTTCACTTCCAGCAGCAGCTCGGCGGTGCGGGTGATGTTTTTAATCTCTTCTTTCAGCAGCACATTGAAAGCGTGAAATTCCTGGCCCAGCGTCATCGGCACCGCATCCTGAAGCTGGGTACGGCCCATTTTCAGAATGGTTTCGAACTCGACCGCTTTACGCTCAAAGCCTTCACCAAGCTGCGCGATCGCATCCAGCAGTTTCAGGATGGAAGTGTAAACCGCGATGCGGAAACCGGTAGGATACGCATCGTTGGTGGACTGACATTTATTCACATGATCGTTGGGGTTCAGATACTGATATTCCCCTTTCTGATGTCCCATTAGTTCAAGACCGATATTTGCCAGCACCTCATTGGTATTCATATTTACCGAGGTTCCCGCGCCGCCCTGATAGACATCAACCGGAAACTGATCCATACATTTGCCATTATTCAGCACTTCATCGCAGGCCTGAATAATAGCGTTGGCAATGTTGCGCGGAATCGTTTGCAACTCTTTGTTGGCTAATGCCGCTGCTTTTTTCACCATTACCATGCCGCGCACAAATTCGGGAATATCGCTGATTTTGTGGCTGCTGATACAGAAATTCTCAATCGCACGCAAAGTATGAACGCCGTACCAGGCATCCGCCGGAACTTCGCGCATGCCTAACAGGTCTTCTTCGATACGAATGTTATTTGCCATGGGAACCTTCTTGTTAGAGCTACCGGTTACATCATTACGGGTGATGTGTTCATCGTGTCGGACAGAGCCAGCGCCGGAATATGTATCTCTGACTGCCGGGCAGCACGATCATAGGCTGAAGCAACAGAAATATCTGAGTACAGATCGCGTTTCAGATAAAAGCTGGCGTATCGCCTGCCCTGCGGTGTGATCATAATCCTAAAATTGTGGCGGGTGGGAAAATTCCGGGGCGATAGTTGAAAAATAACGCATGGATACCCATCTCAGTAACTTATGCCGACCGCATAATGAACGCGCCGCAAAGCGCTTTGCGCGTTTAACCTTAAGAATATTGCCGCTGCGCCGCAGGCGTGGCGGCCCGACCAAAGGAGAATACGGTGCGCTGGTTACCGTTATTAATACTGTTTTTATTCGCCTGGATTGAGATTTCCCTGTTTATTCAGGTGGCGCATGTGCTGGGCGTGCTGCTGACGATGCTGCTGGTGATCTTTACCTCCTGCATCGGCGTGTCGCTGGTTAAAAACCAGGGCGTAAAAAACTTTATGCTGATGCAGCAGAAGCTGGCGCAGGGTGAAAGCCCGGCGGCGGAGATGATCAAAAGCGTGTCGCTGGTTATCGCCGGTTTCTTGCTGCTGCTGCCCGGCTTCTTTACCGACTTTCTCGGCCTGCTGCTGTTGCTGCCGCCGGTACAAAAACATCTTACGCTAAAGCTGATGCCGCACCTGCGCGTCTGGCGCGGGCCGGGAGCGGGCCCCGACAGCGGCTACACCATGGAAGGCGAATACGAACGCAAAGAGAGCGATCGTATCGGCCATGATAAAGATCGCGAGGATCGTTAATGTTCCTGACAAAGGGCGACGGCAAACAGCCGCCGCCCTTTTTTCTTCAGCCGGTTAGCCGGCTCGGCAGATTCACCCCAAACAAAAATTTTTTTTCATTGTGCCCCTTGAAAGCGATTGGCACTGTCCCTATCTCTTGAGCCACGAGGCCGGAAGCCTGTAAGCCCGGCATTCATCCCCAAAATGACTGATTGGACTTCTCAAAGGAGAGCTATCAAATGAACATTCGTCCATTGCACGATCGCGTTATCGTCAAGCGTAAAGAAGTTGAATCCAAATCTGCTGGCGGCATCGTTCTGACCGGCTCTGCGGCAGCTAAATCTACTCGCGGTGAAGTATTGGCTGTCGGCAATGGTCGCATCCTGGAAAACGGCAGCGTGAAGCCGCTGGATGTCAAAGTGGGCGACATTGTGATTTTCAACGAAGGTTATGGCGCTAAAACCGAGAAGATCGACAACGAAGAAGTACTGATTATCTCTGAGAGCGACATTCTGGCAATCGTTGAAGCCTGATTACGCGTAAACCACATCGAACATACGAATTTAAGGGAAATTTCAAATGGCAGCTAAAGACGTAAAATTCGGTAATGACGCTCGCGTAAAAATGCTGCGCGGCGTAAACATCCTGGCAGACGCAGTTAAAGTTACCCTGGGCCCGAAAGGTCGTAACGTGGTTCTGGATAAATCTTTCGGTGCGCCGACCATCACTAAAGATGGCGTCTCCGTTGCACGTGAAATCGAACTGGACGATAAGTTCGAAAACATGGGTGCGCAGATGGTGAAAGAAGTTGCCTCTAAAGCGAACGACGCTGCGGGCGACGGTACCACCACCGCAACCGTGCTGGCTCAGTCCATCGTTAACGAAGGCCTGAAAGCTGTTGCTGCGGGTATGAACCCGATGGATCTGAAACGCGGTATCGATAAAGCCGTTATCGCCGCGGTGGAAGAGCTGAAAACCCTGTCCGTACCTTGCTCCGATTCCAAAGCGATCGCGCAGGTAGGGACTATCTCTGCTAACTCCGACGAGTCTGTAGGTACCCTGATTGCCCAGGCGATGGAAAAAGTGGGCAAAGAAGGCGTTATCACCGTTGAAGAAGGCACCGGCCTGCAGGATGAGCTGGACGTGGTTGAAGGTATGCAGTTCGACCGTGGCTACCTCTCCCCTTACTTCATCAACAAGCCGGAAACGGGTGCTGTAGAACTGGACAGTCCGTACATCCTGCTGGTTGATAAAAAAGTTTCTAACATCCGTGAACTGCTGCCGGTTCTGGAAGCCGTTGCTAAAGCAAGCAAGCCGCTGCTGCTGATTGCTGAAGACGTTGAAGGCGAAGCGCTGGCAACGCTGGTGGTGAACACCATGCGCGGCATCGTGAAAGTGGCTGCGGTGAAAGCACCGGGCTTCGGCGACCGTCGTAAAGCGATGCTGCAGGATATCGCTATCCTGACCGGTGGTACCGTTATCTCTGAAGAGATCGGTATGGAACTGGAAAAAGCAACGCTGGAAGATCTGGGTCAGGCGAAACGCGTTGTGATCAACAAAGACACCACCACCATCATCGATGGCGTGGGCGAAGAAAGCGCTATTCAGGGCCGTGTTTCTCAGATCCGTCAGCAGATCGAAGAAGCGACCTCTGATTACGACAAAGAAAAACTGCAGGAGCGCGTAGCGAAACTGGCAGGCGGCGTAGCCGTACTGAAAGTGGGCGCAGCAACTGAAGTTGAAATGAAAGAGAAGAAAGCGCGCGTTGAAGATGCCCTGCACGCAACCCGTGCTGCGGTAGAAGAGGGCGTGGTTGCTGGTGGTGGCGTGGCGCTGGTGCGTGTTGCTGCGAAAATCGCTGAGCTGAAAGGCCAGAACGAAGACCAGAACGTTGGTATCAAAGTTGCGCTGCGCGCAATGGAAGCGCCGCTGCGTCAGATCGTGGCTAACGCCGGTGAAGAGCCGTCTGTGGTTGCGAACATGGTTAAAGCGGGCGACGGTAACTACGGTTACAATGCAGCGACCGAAGAATACGGCAACATGATCGACTTCGGTATCCTGGATCCGACCAAAGTGACCCGTTCTGCGCTGCAGTACGCTGCTTCTGTTGCCGGTCTGATGATCACCACCGAATGTATGGTGACTGACCTACCGAAAGAAGATAAAGGCGACTTAGGTGCTGCTGGCGGCATGGGCGGCATGGGCGGTATGGGCGGCATGATGTAATTGCCCCCGACGGTTTAAGTCATCTCAACCCCCTGTCAGAAATGGCAGGGGGTTTTTCTTTTGCCGCCGAAAAAGGTATAAGTAAACGCGCAGTCTTATACTGAACGTTTTGCGGCAAGGGATGTTTAAGAAAACGCACGCTTTTCTGATACGCTCGAACCGGATACTGACGATAATAAATGAGGAATCACATGCGGATTAATGTCTTGCTGGGGCTTTCTGCGGCAGCGCTGCTGCTGGCGGGTTGTAGCACCTCTAAAGAGCTAAGTGCGGCCGGAGAGCGCGTCACCTTTACCGATCGGCAGCCGGCTCAGACGTGTCAGTTACTGGGTGAAATCACCGGTAGCCAGAGCAACTGGCTCAGCGGCGCGGGCGGAGAAAACAGCTCTTTGCGCGGCGCAGCTAATGACTTACGCAATCGGGCAGCTGAAATGGGCGGCAACGTCATTTACGGCGCTACCAGCCCAACGCAAAATATCTGGTCAAGCTTCGCCCCGCTTGACAGCAAGATGACCGGCCAGGTTTATAAGTGCCCATAAGCATAAACTAACAAGGGTTGGTCTTCGCAGCGACATTGTCCTGGCGCATAACTGTTAACTCTGCCGGTATAAGGTCGCTTTTTTATTTCTCATCCCGCGCTTTCTTTTCCGCCGGTAAAAAAACCGCCTTAATAATGGCACCTTTAACAGGAACGGTTTCCAGTTCTGTCATGGGCAACGTCAGATTGTCAGGTAGCTGCCAGTCGTTCAGCGTCAGGCGATTAACGCGCCACGGTACCAGCCAGCCTACCAGCGCTTCGCCTTTAGCATTGGTTGTCACCCCGAACTGCTGATAATTTCCGATGCCCGGTGAATCAGGAACCACCAGTAAAGCCATCGTGTCGCTCATTTCCTGACCCAGCGTTATGCCGCCCTCATGAAATAAAACCGAACCGCTAACGTTAAGCTGGTACTCACGATCGTGGTACTCATGCGTAAAGCTGATGCCGCTTTCTCCCGCGTTGTACTGATAGCTCAGTGAAGCATCATACTCATCTGCGCTATGAGGATTATGCGTTGCGTTGGCTTCATAACGCAGGCTGTAGTCTTCCAGCGCGGAACCGCTTACGCCAAACTGCTGGCTTTGGGGTGAACGACTGGCAAGGTTATGACCATAATTCAGACTGGGCGACCCCATACTCCCCATTTCCGGCAACGAGAGGCTGAGTGTAATCCCCAGCGTGGTCTCGCTACGGCTATACTGCTGGCGCGAACGGCCCAGCCAGACGCTGAGATCTAAATTGCCAAAGGTAGCCAGATAGCTTAAGGAAAAAGAGCGCCGGTGCCCGGGCAGGTACCGCCAGGTTTGTTGACTGTAGCTCAGGCTCAGGCTCTGATCTTCGCCCAGATAGTGGTTAATCCAGTATTCCTGAGCCAGCAGGCGATTTTTGCTTTCATCAAACAACCAGTCGTAATCACCTGCTGGCTGCGTAATTTTTTCCTCCAGCGAGCGATAGCGCTGGTGTGATGGATAGTAGCGGAACTGGGCGCTAAAGCTGGTTTCGCTGTCAAAGAACGCTTTAGCATAGCGTAAGCGCCAGACGCGGCCTTGATAACGTTCGCTGAAAGAAAGATAGCGCGCCCAGGTAACATCGGTAGAAAAAGCCCCCAGGTTGTACAAATTAAAGCCGGCGCCAGCCAGATAGCTGGTATAGCTTTGCGCCTGTTGCGTACCGGCGTAAAGCGTTAACTCAGGCATAATGCCCTGCGCCAGACTGGCCTGAAAAAACGTGGGCGTTGCCAGTTCGCTACCTCGCCATGGGCGATATTTTCCGCCGGTGAGTTCAAAACTGAAATTGCCCTGATGCACCAGTGTAGGCATTGCTGACCAGGGGAGATAGCGGCTCGATTCGGTACCATCGCTCTCTTTCACCGTCAGCTCCAGCATGCCTTCACGATCGGGGGGATAAAAATCACGGATAACAAAGGCGCCGGGGGGAACGTGCAACCGATAAACCGTCAGGCCGTTCTGGCTGATGGTCACTTCCGCATGACTTCTGGCGTAGCCGCTTATCCAGGGAGCGAAGGGACGCCAGCTGTCAGGAAACATCGCTTCATCCGTTACCAGCGTTATGCCGCGAAACGGTATGGCATCAAACAGCGTGTCGGCGGTTTTGCTGTCGCCAATCAGCAGCTGTGTCCGCCAGTCATTTATGCTGCGATAAAGCGAGGCGGATCGGGTATAGATGCCGTGATTGCCATCAACGTCGCGCCAGAGGGTATTTTGATAGCGCAATCGCCAGGGGCCATAGTTAATGCCGTTATCTAATTCCAGCTCAAAGCTGCGGCCGGTTTCGGTATAAGGATCTCTGCTGGTCAGCTGGCTATAGTTAGCCCGATAGTTGATAAAAAAAGCATTTATTCCATTATCCCAGCGGCTGGTGCTAACCCCGTTTTGCCGGGGATTAATATAGCTTTTGGGGATCAGCATCGTAAGAAGCCTGGCCTCCGGCTTATACCAGTACTGGAACTGAAGCTGTTTGAAGATATGGGGGGCAAGACAACCCTGTGACGTCCAGGGATTAGTCAGCTGTTGCGGTAAATGAATTCCCCATTCTTCCAGTAAATTTTGTGGCAGGCAGGGCTGATCATCTTTGATATTAAGGGATATATTGCCTTTATAGTTATTATTGACGATAACCCATACTTGCTGGTTGGCAGCGGCCATGTGGCAGCAAAAAAGAGTAAGCAGGAAAAAGCCAAACTGTAGAAATTTCATTATTGACGAACTGTTCAGCCATAAAAAACGGAAGCGAGAGGCTTCCGTTTTTTCAGGGCGCTAAGCTTATTTCTGCAGTGCGGCCAGATCGGCGCGGGCCTTCGCCAGCTTCTGCTGGATTTCTTGCAGATCCGCTTTTTTCTCGCTCAGCTTACGCTGATATTTAGCGATTTTATCCTTCTTGCCTTTAATCTGGGCTTCGCGTAAATCAGCCTGAACTTCGAGAATATCAGACTGCTTTTCAGCCAGTTTTTTCTCCAGTTTGGCTACATCTTTTTGCGCATCGGCAATCACGCTGGCGTTGCTGCAATGTGCTTTTACTTCTGCCAGCGCTTGTTTCAGGCCCATAACTTTAGCGGTATTACCGAACTGCTGGGCAATAGAGATCTCTTTTTCCAGCGCGGCGCGTTTTGTTGCGCAGTCATCATGACCTGCATGAGCCATATTAACGATACCAGCCATCATTACAGCGGCAAGAATAGTAAGCTTTTTCATCGTAACTCCTTATACGAAAATGTTTTATTGCTTGCGGACTAATCCGTAAGTGCGCTCAGGTTAGTGCGGAGGCCCAAACATAGCAATACAGACGCGTCTTTAGAGGGCTGTAGGCCAGGATTACAGTTCTGTAGTCCTGACGTAGGCCTGCTCCAGATGCTGGTATAGCCGCGTAATTTGTTGTTCAAAGGCGCTAAGCTCCATAGCGTCAGGATCCTTTTCCAGCCGTTGACAGTTATCGATAAGCTCATGGGTACTCAACAGCATCAGGCCGCCGCGCAGTTTATGCAGCACCTCAGTAAGATCAAGATCCGGCTGTTGCTGTTTTTGCTGCATGCTTTTGAGAGCCTCGTCGAGCATCTCCAGCTGGAGTTTGAGGAATTGCTTACGCTTAAGAGGCGTGTTTAAACCCGGCGGGAAGGTCCACGAAATATCAGAAGGCGCTTCCTCATTAACCGGCAAACTGGCGATGAGTTTTTCCAGAATTTGTAATGTGACCGGTTTAAACAAACAATCATTCATTCCTGCGCTGAGGCAGGCTTCACGCACGGAAGGCTGCTTATTAGCGGTTAACCCCCAAATAACCAGGTTCGGATAATCGCGTCGGATTGCACGGGTAAGTGCAAAGCCATCCATCACCGGCATATTACAATCGGTAATAACAACATCCAGCGGATGAAGGGCTATTAAAGAAAGCGCCTGTTGGCCATTGGCCGCACCGATAGCTTCATGCTTAAGATATTGCAACTGCTGGATGAGTACATGACGGCTGGCGGCGTGATCGTCTACCACTAAAATACGACGTGCGGTAACCGGCGCCGCCTGCGGCGTGGCTACGTTAGCCTGTTTGAGCAGAGACGCCATCCTGGGCAAGCGCAACCTGATGGTGACTTCTGTACCTATGCCGGGCTTGCTGTCAAAAGTAAGCTCACCGCCCATAATCGTAATCAGGGTGCGGCAAATATAGAGGCCTAAACCACTGCCCTGTTGTGTATGGCCGCTATTGCCCTGTTCGAATGGTTTAAATAAGCGCGCCTGGACGGCGGGATCAATACCGGGGCCGCTATCCTGAATAACCAGTAATAAATTAAGGCTGGTCGACTCTTCTTTTTCCAGCTGTGCCTGCAAAATGACGCGGCCCTGTTCGGTAAACTTAACGGCATTACCCAGAATATTAGTTAATATTTGCTTAAATCTGACCGGATCAACCAGCACATCGCCGTTAATATCCGCATCGATCTCACAGGTAAATGCGAGCGCTTTCTGGCGCGCCATGCCGTCAATCATTGTCACTACCGATTCGATTAACGTGCGGATTGAAGCACGTTCCGGGCGCAGCACCATTCTCTCCGCTTCAATACGCGCCACATCAATAATGTCTCCGACCAACGTCAGTAGTGACTCAGCGGTGTTATAGGCAATATAGAGTGAGTCCCGATCGCTGTCGCTAAGCTGTTTGCTGCGTAAAAGCAGCTCCAGCAGGCTGATAATAGCGCTGAGCGGGGTGCGTAACTCATGGCTGATCGTGGCCAGAAATGTCGTTTTAACCCTGCTGGATTTTTCTGCGGACAGCTTAGCCTGCTGCAGCTGCTTTAAGGTTTGCAGACTTTCGCTAATATCCTGCCAGCCGCCGACATAACCGTGGCCCAGGGCGTTGAATTGCAGTAGCGTTTGCCATAATGCAATACCCTCTTTAACCCGATCGCCCTGATACAGACCGGCCTGAGACATTAAGTCTTTGACATCTTTCCCCTCGCTTTCAGCCAGATTAATGTGCAGAGCTTTGGCAAAGGTTTTATTCGCCATTTTCAGGCCGCCGTTAAGATCGGTAATAAACAGCGGGAAAGGGATGGCGTCTAACAGATTTTGTTGTCCGGGTAAACGTCGCTGGCGATAGCGAACCATCGCCATCATAGTCAGTATGGTAAGCAGACTGGTGATAAAAATGGTTAATCCGGTAAAGAGAGGCTGCGGCCAGGCATTGACCTTATTTAGCCAGTCATCAGGCAGGTTCATATTGCTGTACCACTTCCTGATAATAAGCTGTAAATCTTCAGGGTCGATATTTAATAAGGCTTTATCAAGTATCGTAGCCAGCGGGTAATTATTAGCAGCAACGGCAAGCGTAAAACGTGCAGGATTTATCTCAAGGCTTTTAATAATGCGTAACTTATCGGCGTAAAAGCGTGAAACATAAAAGTTAGCGTTAATTAACGGCATTATCATTACGTCAGCTTTGCCGTTAGCGACCGCATCAAGACCTTCTGTTAAGCTAAAGACATAGCTGACACGCATTTTTTTCAGTAGCGGATCGGTATCAATCGCCGCAGAATTCCCTGCCAAAACGATAGCGCGATGAAGGTTTTCTAATGAGGTATCATGTCGTCCGACCATCACCCATGAGTTAAAAAGCCAGGAGCGGGTAGTTAGCAGGTTAGCATGGCTGGCGCTGTCAAGATTGATACTGGCCGCTATATCGCTGTTGCCAGACCGAACTGAAGCCACCATTTTTTCAATATTGTTTTCTGGTTGAAGAACAAACTTTAAACCCGTTCGCAGGCTAATGGTCTGAAGTATATCTGCCGTAATGCCATGTAATCTCTGTTTGCTGTCATAGATGCTTAGCGGGGCGCTGTCGCGCAAAACAGAAACCCGTATCTCTGGATTATCCTCCATCCATTTTTGCTCAAGAGAAGTAAAATAGAGTTGTCGTTTACTGAGAATAGGTAAAAAACCACCGTTCCAGCGGCGCAAGATTTCTTCGTTAATGTTTTCTGGCACGGCCGATAAAAACAGGTTGATAATCTCAATAAGTTGTTTGTTGGCCGGTTGGGCGGCAAAAGAAAAACCTTTAACCTGCGCATCGGGCAGCGGCGTTATTTTTAAATCGCTCAGATTGGATTCATTAATCAAATATTGGGTTGCCGTAGCATCACCAATAAATATATCTATTTGACGAAAAGAAAGCGCCTCCAGCGCGTGTCGTGCCGAAATAAAAGGAACCAGTTGTGCCTGGGGCCAGCGGTGGGTGAAAACTTCGGGATGATGGTAAGCGGGGTCGATGGCAAGACGAACGGCCTCTTTCGCGTCTGGATGGGCATTAAAATTTACTACCTCGGCCGGAGTATTATCAATATAAGGCGCGCTTAATAAAAAACCGGCCTGATAAGCTTCGTCACCTGCCCATGCAATAAGATCGGCCTCGCCCTCTTTCAGCGCCTGGAAAGCCGTTTGCTGGTCCGCATAGTTGCGGATCTCTACGGTAATATTTAAATTTGCGGTCAGCAAACCGAGATAATCAGCTGTAATGCCGACATAATCATAGTGGCCGGCATTCATAAAATAAGGCGGAATATTAGGCATCCATGTTGCGATGGTCAGGTGATGATGTTTACGTAACCAGCGCCACTGTTCACTGTTCAACGTAAGCTCAGATAAAATCACCTGGCTGTGGGCCAGTAATTGCAGCCGGTTAATCGGTTTGATCGCTGCTGCCTGCATATGGACAGAAAAGCTAACTAATCCCAGAAAAAGAAATAAACGTAAAAATATATTCATTATGTCATGTCTTTAAATTGCGCCAGCAGTTCCGCCAGAGAGCCAGCCCCGCTTTTCTCCAGTAAACGTGCTTTATAAGTGCTAATAGTTTTGTTACTTAGTTGTAGCAGTTCAGCAATTTCTTTATTCGTTTTTCCCTCAGCCAGATAACGCAATACGGTAATCTCGCGATCGGATATGCGCATTAGCAGTTCGGAATTATCGACTACCGGCGGCATTTTCTCTGGCGTCAGACATTCGGCAGGAAAGCAGTAATAGCCATCAAGAAGCAGTCGTACTACCGCATCAATTGCCGTCAGCACATGCTGTTTGCTGAGAAAACCAGCCGCGCCAGCCTTCAGGCTGCGTGCCGCATAAATTTCGGCGGGCTGGCCCGTCAGAATTAATACACGGGTTGCGGCGGAGTAATGTTTAATGCGCGTTAATAAATCAAGTCCATCAAGCTTTAATAAGGCAATATCAAGAATAATAAGATCGGGCTGAATTTCGCGGATAAGCGCCATGACCTGACCGCCGTCGGTGGTCGTGGTAACAAAAAAGTCATCATTTGCTTCGAGGGTTGCTTTCAACGCGAAACAGATAGCGGGATGATCGTCGACGATAAGTATGGAAGGCATAAAAGTCCGTGATTGTTGTAGTTAAGTAACCTTATGGTTCGGGGATTTAATTGAGCCATTTTTAAAGCATAAAAGTAATCTACTCAATTAATTTCCCTTTCTCTTACTCTTTCCCTTTGCATATTAAAACAGAAATCATATCGGTATAGCATTGCGGGTTTAAAAAGGAAAAATTTTACAAAAATAAACCATCAAAAACATTTATCTTTGCAGGATTAATCCTGTAGGAATAACGCTGGCGCAAATAAAGCAGGAGGTTATCCTGACGGCACTCAGCTTCATCTCAATCGCTTCCGTAAAACAATTTATGGCAAAAGCTGTTTTGCGCTGTTATAGCGAGTATTGCGGCGCTGAAACGTTATGATATCGCCTGGAGTACGCTGACGATGGTCAGCGCCGAAAATAGTGAGTATCCACTTGAGATTTATCAGTTCTTAAAGCGTATCGACAGTTGTTCCAGGCCGTTTATTCTACCGGCAGAGCGCAAGGCGGCTCCACCGGATAAACATAGCCTGATACTGATTTATCCACATGAACAGCCGCCCGGTAACGCTTTTTGTTACCGGACCCAGGTTCAGGATTGCCTGAGCTGCAAATCGAGCGGCGTTTTACTTGGCTCGCCGCCGATTTCACGCGCCAGCTTTGGCACCATATAGCCGGAAACCAGCGCCAGCAGCTCGCGCATAATGGCGCGCGCCTTCTCATCGGAAACATAGAAATGCGCCGCGCCCTGCACCTTGTCCAGCACGTGCAGATAATAGGGCAGGATACCGGCATCAAACAGCGCATTGCTAAGCGCCGCCAGCGTCTGCGCATTATCATTAATGCCGCGCAGCAGTACGCTCTGATTCAGCATGGTTACGCCTGCGCGTTTAAGCATCATTACGCCGTGGCGTAGCGCATCATCAATTTCCTGCGCATGGTTAATGTGCGTCACCATTAACACCTGTAACCGCGAGTTGGCCAGCCGCAGGCAAAGCCCTTCGGTAATGCGCGCCGGGATTACCACCGGCAAACGGCTGTGAATACGTAGCCGTTTCAGATGCGGGATCGCTTCCAGTTCGCCGATCAGCCAGTCCAGCTCATGATCTTTTGCCATCAGCGGATCGCCGCCGGAGAAAATGATCTCATCCAGCTCCTGATGATCGCGAATATAATCCAGCGCCCGCTGCCAGTTGCGCTTGTTGCCCTGATTCTCCTGATAGGGAAAATGGCGACGGAAACAGTAGCGACAGTTTACCGCGCAACCGCCTTTTACCAGCAGCAGCGCCCGGTTTTTATATTTATGCAGCAGGCCAGGTACAACGCTGCTTTGCTCATCCAGCGGATCGACGCTGTAGCCAGGCGTATCGATAAACTCCTGCCGATCGGTGATCACCTGCAACAGCAGCGGATCCTGCGGATCGCCTTTTTTCATGCGCTCTGCAAACGCGCGCGGCACGCGCAGGGCGAAAAGCCGCCGTGCATCCACGCCGAGAGAGAGCTGAGGATGGTGATCCAGCGCTAAAAAGCGTAGTAATTCATGAGGTTCAGTGATCACGTCTGCAAGTTGATGCAACCATTCTTCTCTGGATGGGGTATTTAGGGTTACAATGTGTGCCATTTTTTTGGCTAAGTACCAGTATTAATTGTAGAGGGCCTTTATGGCGACTTATTCTAGCAACGATTTTCGCAACGGTCTCAAAATCATGTTCGAAGGCGAACCTTACGCTATCGAATCCAGTGAATTTGTTAAACCGGGTAAAGGTCAGGCTTTCGCACGCGTTAAAATGCGTCGTCTGCTGACCGGCAAGCTGATTGAAAAAACCTTCAAATCTACCGACTCCGCCGAAGGCGCTGACGTGGTTGATATGAACCTGACTTACCTCTACAGCGACGGTGAGTTCTGGCACTTCATGAACAATGAAACCTTCGAGCAGCTGGCTGCCGATGAGAAAGCGGTAGGCGATAGCGCAAAATGGCTGCTGGATCAGGCTGAATGTATCGTTACCCTGTGGAACGGTAGCCCAATCGCCGTTACGCCGCCGAACTTCGTCGAGCTGGAAATCGTTGATACCGATCCGGGCCTGAAAGGCGATACCGCGGGTACCGGCGGCAAACCGGCTACGCTGACTACCGGCGCGGTCGTGAAGGTTCCGCTATTCGTGCAGATCGGCGAAGTGATCAAAGTTGACACCCGCTCTGGCGAATACGTATCCCGCGTAAAATAAGCGAACACGTTGCACGCATGAAATGACATTTCATGCGTGCAATAAGCAGCGAAGAGGCGCATCCAACGGATGCGCTTTTTTTGACGGTTTTTATTTAGGGGTTACGACGGGCCATCACCGGGACAAAGGCGATGGCCCGTCTCGTAGTGATGTTGGTCAGGCCCAGTGTTCCGGAATCGACCGTCTGGCGTGCTCGAACATTTTATCCCGGATAATGTTCTTTTGTGATTCGGCGAGTGCGGGGGCATGGGTGGTGGGCATCCACAAGGCCAGCGCACCGGGTTCGGCGACAATCTGATCGCCATTCATGGCAATGAACCGACGTTCCGGCCGCTCCTCGCCGGTGGTGGTCTCGTCCTGCTGTTTTACCGTGACGCCCCCCTGTACAAGAGAGGTACCAACCAGCTGACGGTTTACGGAAACCAGCGACAGCTCACGACTGGTTGTCAGGCCGAAATAAATCAGCCGGTAGAGAAAATATCCGGCCCACATTTCGCGCTGTTGCACGCCACTTTCGCGCATAAACCACGCACGGGAGTCATGCACCTGATCGTCGAACAACGCCATGATGAGCTTTCCGGCCGTATCAACGGTCACCCAGCCCATTTTGTCCCGGTAGAGCCGGGGAAAGAGGCGTTCGCCGTCGTACTTCATGGCTTCATACTCCGCTTTACGGTCGCGGTTGCGCATCAGATAAACGGCGTGACCGGGAATGGTGTCGAGCACCACTTGTTGCCAGGAGTTCTGATCCCGTGCCCGGCCGAAATAGTCGGCCTGGAACTCGGCGGCCGCTTCGCGGGTCTGACGCTGTTCTGTTCTGGGGTCGTAGTCAGGCAGCCCCTGTATCTCCTCTCCGCCTTTTTGCATCCGGGCGCGGCGGCGTATCTTTTGCTCGGCGATCCGGGCGTCCTGATTGGCTTTCAGTACCTTCGGGTCTTCGTCTTCATAAGACTGATTCAGATAAAACGGCTGCGTGAGGTAGGTATTTTTGCCGTAGCGGCCAATACGCCAGGCGGTCAGCCAGCCCATCTGTTCACGCACGAGGTGTTCAAGCCCCTGAGCCAGCCTGACGGGGTGATATCCATCCGCCGGCGCAGGCTGTTCTTCGTCGGGTATGCCCAGCGTGGTGCGCCATGCGTTAAAGCGCACGATCAGCTCATGACTGAGCTTAAATTCTTCCTCAAATCCTGGAGGGAATGCCCGGAAAGCGAGCAACGGGGCCAGCTGTCCGGGCATGTGCTCCGGCAGAATAGCCAGCGGCGCACCGGCTTCAAAGGCGGCGGCGTACATGTCATGCAGTGGGATCTGTGAGAGCAAGAGGCCAACGTCGCCGCAGGCTTTGCCCTGTTCGCCCGGCGGATAGCCGCCGCCGAGATCGGAGTGGACGCCGGGGTAAATGACTTCGGTGGCGTATGACGGATAGCGGCCGTCGGCGCGGCGCACGGAGTCGAGCGGAAAGCACTGACGCTGCTCGTGGGCCGACACCAGATGCACACAGCGTTTAACAAAGCCGGGAAAGGCGGTCTCATCCGGCAGGTGCTGGGTATTATCAGACCAGCCCTGATGGCCGTTAAAGCCTGGCACCAGACTGGGCAGACCGACGGACGGCACGGTGTCGATGATGCCCAGAAACTCGACGGTAACAGGGAGCCCGAGCAGGGTGATGACGGACGGGTACTGGCCGTTTTCCTGCGGGGGGGAAAGCTGGGTAAGCCAGTTGACGAAGGTCCGGGCCTCGGCCGCCCCGCGTGAAAACCCGTAAACGAACAGCTTAATGCCGAGCAGCGTGGGCCTGTGGTACTGAACCTTACTGACCAGCGGCGACAACAGCCGGTTAATGACGAGGCGCCGGGGCACTTCGCCGGTTACCGGCCAGTGGGCGGTCATGGCGGTGATTTCTTTTCTGGCGATGCCATCATCGAGATAGCCGCCGGTCAGGGTGTGGATTAGGGCATCGACCAGCCGCAGCAGCGCCCAGTTGATACGGTTTTCGCCGCCGAGCGCGTTTGCCAGCCCCATGCCGTCGTAGTCCGGTTCGCCAATTTTAGGGAAGGGGGTGCCGACGCCGGGCATGTAGTAAGTAAAGTAGCCCCGTCTGGGGTCTTCCGGTGTGGCGTGATAGAGCTTAGCGATGTTGCTCGGATGCGGCGGGCTGGCCGTTTTGGTGTCGTTCTCTTCGTTGTTGCCGGTGCCGTCAAAAAACAGGCTGATATGCAGGCATTTGCTGCACGTGTAGACGCCGCGTGACCCGGCCTCAACGCACTTCCGGGTATGGTAGTCGCGCTCCTCCTGCATCAGGCGCCGGTAATTTTGTATCACGGCTTCGGGCGTCAGCTTTCGACGGTCGCTTAATTCCAGTGGAAATTGTGGCGGGGCGCAGGCGGGCTGGGTTATGAGCGTGGACACGTGGCGGGCTCCTTCATCTCTCTGGGGTATTTTATTTTGCTGTCGGGATGGCTGGGGCCATAGCAGGACTGGGTAACCTCCACCCGGTCGCAGGGCAGGAAGTGGACGGTGATACCGCAGGTGCCCTCGGGGCCGTATGGGGGAATGTCCACGGTGCGAACAAAGCGCTGGTATTTTGCCGCATGGCGGGCGTAGGCCTCGGGTTCGAACCCCGCGCCTTGTTTTACTCGGGGAATAATTTCATGGGGATTTGGATCCGCCTCCCATTCGACGCGGGCTTTGAGGCCAGGCTTCCACGTGCGGGAATAGGCGATGCAGCATGCACCGCCGGCCATACCGTAGGCATTCATACCGGGGGCGCCGGCCCCGTTGACTCTGAACCAGTTAATGCCTTTTGCGGTGTGGTTATAGCCACGAACGTCGCCTGCCAGCGTGTCGTCGGGCCGCATGGCCTCACAGCCGGTGAGCGTCAGCGCGCCCAGCGTCAGAAGGAATAGCCGATTTTTTCCCTGCATAATAACTGTCCATTAGCTTCATTAATCCACAATCATAGTGTGGTTTTACGGCTAAGGGAATGGCGATTATTTTCAGGTTACCCGTGGCGATTCGTCGTGCCTTTCAGGGTAGTGTGATAGAGCTTAGCGATGTTACCCGGATGCGGCGGGCTGGGTTATGAGCGTGGACACGTGGCGGGCTCCTTCATCTCTCTGGGGTATTTTATTTTGCTGTCGGGATGGCTGGGTCCATGGCAGGACTGGGTGACCTCCACCCGGTCGCAGGGCAGGAAGTGGACGGTGATACCGCAGGTGCCCTCGGGGCCGTATGGGGGAATGTCCACGGTGCGGACAAAGCGCTGATATTGGGCTACATGGCGGGCGTAGGCCTCGGGTTCGAACCCCGCGCCTTGTTTTACTCGGGGAATAATTTCATGGGGATTCGGATCCGCCTCCCACTCAACGCGGGCTTTGAGGCCAGGCTTCCACGTGCGGGCATAGACGATGCAGCATGCACCGCCGGCCATACCGTAGGCATTCATACCGGGGGCGCCGGCCCCGTTGACTCTGAACCAGTTAATGCCTTTTGCGGTGTGGTTATAGCCACGAACGTCGCCTGCCAGCGTGTCGTCGGGCCGCATGGCCTCACAGCCGGTGAGCGTCAGCGCGCTCAGCGTCAGAAGGAATAGCCGATTTTTTCCCTGCATAATAACTGTCCATTAGTCTCAGTAATCCACAATCATAGTGTGGTTTTACGGATAAGGGAATGGCGATTGTTTTCAGGTTACCCGTGGCGATTCGTCGTGCCTTTCAGGGCTGGACTCAGGAGAACCGTTACCTGAACGGGCGCGGTAGCGGGACTAAACGGGGAGTTCGTGCATATAGTCCCGCCTGGAGTGAACCACCTGACTGGGATAGAGTGTCAGGCATGGTATGAAAATACACGGCTTTTTTGCCCGCCAACCTGTACCGCAATGAGCAAGCTGTAAATTTCGGTCTATGCTTTAGTTACTGTACTTTCAACAGTAACCAACAAGGAAATGGCTATGTCTAAGAAAAGTATTGTCGCAATTTTTTCCGCTTTAATTCTTTCAACGCTGCTTTCTGCCTGCAATACCACGCGCGGCGTGGGCCAGGATGTTGAAGAGGGCGGCGAGGCGATTCAGCGCAGCGCTCAGTAATATGAACGGTGCGGAACATGGTTCCGTACCGGCATTTTACCTCTCTCGACCTTCACGCCTGCCTTACATTAACTTCCCGTCTGCGGTGCCGTGGCGCCATCCTGTTTTACCCAAATCAGCTTATCGACCGGGAAACCGGCCTGCCGTGCCTGCTCTGTCAACCGTTGCTTAACGGATTCGTCCAGCTGCGGCGTGCGTGACAGGATCCACAGATAATCGTAATTGGGTCCACATACCAGCGCGTAGCGATACGCTTTGTCGAGCGCGATAACGTTATAGCCGCCGTAAAAGGGACCAAAGAACGAGACTTTCAGCGCTGCACGCTGCGGCGAGCCGGTAAAGTACGCTTTGCCGATACTCTCTTTCCAGCGCTGTTTCTCCGGGTTGTAGCCGCGATTAATCACTTTCAGACCGCCATCGTCGCGCTTGCTGTAGGTGGCGGTGACATGATCCAGCCCGCGTTCGAAGCGGTGATCGAGCCGCGCGATTTCATACCACTGACCGAGATAACGATCGGCCTCAAAATTTTCGACCACCGTAACGTTTTTCGGCGGCGTCGTGCTACAGGCCACCGAGAGCAGGGCACCAACGCTGGCCATAAAAGTTTTCCATAATTTCATCGTGCTTTCCTGATAAGTTTGAACAATTTAAGTATAGATAGTGAATTCAGCGCTGCATCAGAAATGCAGCCGTAGCGGACAAAGCCTTGTCGGCCCTGGCCGTAAGCGAATGTAAACCTGCTAAAGCGGCTTGTTTCTGCGCCGATAACCCTTCTACTTAAGCAACTGTCAATGAAGAATTCTTTATCATGGCGACCATTTACACCAATCTGTTATCAGCCAACGTGCTGAAAAATCAGGCAAAGGACGCCTCACAGCTTAGCCAGGCGCTTACGCGTCTTTCCTCAGGGCTGCGCATTAACAGCGCGAAGGATGACGCTGCCGGTCAGGCGATTGCAAACCGCATGACGGCGAATCTCGGCGCGGACACGGTTATCGGACGTGGACTGAATGATGGCATCAGCCTGTCAGAAACCGCCGACGGCGGCCTGGATTCGATTTCTCAACTGCTGATCCGTGCGAAAGAGCTGGCGATCCGTTCAGTGAACGACGCGTTATCAGATAGCGATCGGCAGAGCCTGCAGGATGAATTCCAGCAAATTAGCGCCACCATCGATCAAATTGCCGGCAATACTGAGATTTTCGGCAAATATCCGCTGGCGCCTGCGGTTGCAGAACTGCCGGTACAGTTAGGAAACGTCGCGCCAGCCAGCAGCAAATTTCCGGTAGCGGGCGCTAACTACGGTTTTACCTCTGGCATTGTTTCGCTGGCCTACATTCCGGCGGGCGCGGCCAATATTGCGATGCGCATCGATTCTTACTCTTATGACGATGACATCCAGATTTTTACCCGCGACGGCAAGCATTTGGTGGGCACGCCGCTGCAGGGCAGCGATCCTGATTCTACCTGGGCCAGTAAAGGGATCACCAACGCCGCGCAGGCCGACAGCAGCGTCATCACTGAAGCTAACGGCTTTCTGGCGAATGCCAGCTACGATGACAGCACGCTGGTACAGGGCGGCAGCAGTTATGACATCAACGGCAGCGCCACGCAAAATTATAACGGGATGACCATTACCTATAGCGGCGACGGCGACCGTTATGAAGATGCCTCTACCGGCGGCTATAACGACGGCACCGTTTCCAGCACCAATACCCAGGAGCGCATCACGATTGATAACGTGACCGAAGACCTGCTGGTGATGGTGGTCGGCAATGGCTCTTTCTCCGCACGCATGACCTGGGGAAATATGCCGACGCCAACCTTCACGCCCGCAGAGCCGGTCAAGGTAAGCAGCGCCACGCAGATCGTGACCAGCGCTAACTTTGGTGATGAACTGAAAACCAAAACTATCGAGCCGACGCCTTCTGACAGCGCTTCTTTAGGGCTGGCTTCCACGCGCCTTAACCCAAAAGATGAGGCGAGCAGAGCATTGGGCGCGCTCGATAAGGCGCTGGATACCGTTAACGGCTACCGGGGTGAATACGGCAGCACCATTAACAGCCTGGAATCGGCAAAGGCGACGCTCTCCGCGCAGACGCTGGCGACCACGGCGGCACGCAGCCGAATTATGGATGCGGATTACGCGCTGGAAGCGAGCAATATGACGAAGGCGCAGATTATTCAGCAGGCCAGCAATGCGGTGCTGGTTCAGGCGAACCAGCAGCCGCAGATGATGTTGTCGCTGTTGAAAGGATGATTTACAGCGTGACGACGCCGATAGCGGCAATAATCGTCAGGATAGCGGCGAGGCCATAAAACCACCATTTAGCGGCGGGGATCCTGAACTGAAGATCGTGCGCGCCATGATGCAGACGATGCAGCGCGCACCACAGCGGCAAAACGATAGCCAGGAAAATCAGCCCGCGTCCGACAAGGCTGCTGGCGAAACCGCTAATACGCGCATAGCTTAAGGTTTCCTCCGGCCACCAGCCCAGCGGCAGCAGCAGGCCAACCAGCAGAACCAGCACTGGCGACACCACGGCTGCCCACATGCCGCCTGCGCCAAACAGTCCCCAGAACAGCGGCTCATCCGATCGTTGTGGTTGCTGCATATTTCCTCCTTACGCTTTCAATGCCAGCCATAGCACGACCAGCGTCACGATTAGCGTGACGATCCACAGCGCGATAATGATGGGCTGTGGCTTTAGCTTCTCATGTTTGACCATAATAATGGCCGCCTTTGGCGCCAGTTCAAACCAGGTTTTGCTGTGCAGCAACGCGGCGGCGAGCGTTGCCAGATTTAACAGCAGTACGATCGGATGCTGGAGAAAACCGACAAAGCTTTGCCACGATTCCGGGCCCTCTTTCAGCGCATACAGGCCAAACAGCAGCTCCAGGCTAAACCACAGCGCCGGAATAGCGGTGCCTTCGCGCAGCATATAAAAGCGATAGAATCCCAACTGTCGCCACCAGTTTGCGGAAACCGGCGCCCGATAAGGTTTGCGTTTACTTAACATCAAAAGCTCCTTAGCGCGGCCTTAGCCGGGCAATCAGATAATCCTTCGCGCTTTCGACCTTGCCCTGCTGGATAGCGGCTGCCGGATCGACCTGTTTTGGACACACTTCCGAGCAGAAGCCGACGAAGGTGCAGGGCCAGACGCCGTTGTCGCCGTTTAATAACGGCATCCGTTTCGCCTTTCCGCGATCGCGGCTGTCGAGGTTATAACGGTGCGCCAGCGCGATCACCGCCGGACCGATAAACTGTGGGTTCAGGGCAAACTGCGGGCAGGCGGCGTAACAGAGGCCGCAGTTGATGCAGCCGGAAAACTGATGGTAGCGCGCCATTTGCGCTGGCGTTTGCCGGTTGGCGCCCTGTGCCGGAACGCGAGGATTATCAATAATGTAAGGCTTAATCGCCTCCAGACTTTCAATAAAGTGGCTCATATCCACTACCAGATCGCGTTCCACCGGAAAATTCGCCAGCGGCGCGATGCGCAAACCGTCCGGGTAATCACGCAGAAAAGTTTTACAGGCGAGTTTCGGGATGCCGTTGACCATCATGCCGCAGGAGCCGCAGATCGCCATCCGGCATGACCAGCGCCAGGCGAGATCCAGCGCCAGATGATCTTTGATATAGCCCAGCGCATCCAGCAGCGAGGTCTGTTCATCCCAGGGAACGGAAAAATGTTCGTCGTGCGGCGCGTGGTCCTGCTCCGGGTTGTAGCGCTGAACGGTCACATTCAGGGTGGACTTAGTCATGAGGCGCCTCCTGAACCTGTGCGGCCTCCGCCTCGGCGCCGTAAAGCCGCTGCGCCGGCGGAAGACGGGTAATGTTTACCGGCGACGTCTCGATGCGCGGCGCGCCGTCGCCGTTGAAAAAGGTCAGCGTATGGTGCAGATAATTTTCGTCGTCGCGCTGGCGGCAGCCTTCATCCAGCCGCTGATGCGCACCGCGCGACTCTTTACGCTGCATGGCCGCGTGCGCCATACATTCGGCAACGTTCAGGCTATGTTCCAGCTCCAGGCTGTAGAGCAGTTCGGTATTGAAAACGCTGCTGCTGTCGCTGATATGCAGACGCTGATAGCGCGCTTTAAGCTCTGCCAGCTTGTCGATGGTGCGCTGCATCAGTTCCGGCGTGCGGTAGATGCCGCAACCTTCCTCCATGCAGCGTCCCATCTCATCGCGCAGCGCTGACCAGCGCTCGTTGCCGGGCTGGTTAACCCGCGCCCGCAGTCGTCGCTCGACATCCTGCGCCTGAGCGCTTAGCGCGTTTTCGCTGGCGGGCCGACTTTCCAGCGCGCGCTGCGCCGCCTGTTCGCCCGCCAGGCGGCCAAACACCACCAGTTCCGCCAGCGAATTAGAGCCCAGCCGGTTGGCGCCGTGCAGACCGATGGAAGCACATTCGCCAGCGGCAAACAGCCCCTGAATACGGGTTTCGCCGCGCGCGTCGGTTTCAATGCCGCCCATGGTGTAATGCGCCGTTGGCCGCACCGGAATGGGATCGGTCACCGGATCGACGCCGACATAGGCCTTGCTCAGTTCGCAGATAAAGGGCAGACGCTCGTGCAGCTTTTTCGCACCGAGGTGGCGCAAATCGAGATGAACCACCTCGCCGCGCGCGCTGGAAATAGTGCGTCCGGCCTGTAGCTCATGCCAGAAGGCCTGCGAAACCTTATCGCGCGGGCCCAGTTCCATATATTTGTTTTTCGGTGCGCCGGGCGGCGTTTCCGGGCCAAGCCCGTAATCCTGCAGATAGCGATAGCCATGTTTATTCACCAGAATGCCGCCTTCGCCGCGGCAGCCTTCCGTCATCAGAATGCCGGAGCCGGGCAGGCCGGTGGGATGGTACTGCACAAACTCCATATCCCGCAGCGGAACGCCGTGGCGCAGCGCCATGCCCATGCCGTCGCCGGTGACGATGCTGCCGTTGGTGTTGTAGCGGTAAACGCGCCCGGCGCCGCCGGTCGCCAGCACGACGGCGTTGGCGCGCAACGTTACCAGCGTGCCCTCCATCAAATTCAGCGCCACGACGCCGCCGATACGACCATCATCCACCAGCAGATCGAGAACGAAATGTTCATCGAAGCGGCGGATCTGCGGATATTTTAACGAGGTCTGGAACAGCGTATGCAGCATATGGAAGCCGGTTTTGTCGGCGGCGAACCAGGTGCGTTCGATTTTCATCCCGCCGAAACGGCGCACATTAATGGTGCCGTCATCTTTGCGGCTCCACGGGCAGCCCCACAGTTCCAGCTGAATCATCTCCTGCGGACAATGCTGGACGAAGTAATCCACCACGTCTTGCTCGCACAGCCAGTCGCCGCCCGCGACGGTATCGTGGAAGTGCGCATTGAAACTGTCATGGTGTTGCGTAACGGCGGCGGAACCGCCTTCGGCAGCCACGGTGTGGCTACGCATGGGATAGACTTTTGACACAAGGGCGATGGATAACTGAGGATGAGCTTCGGCTGCGGCAATCGCCGCTCGTAGGCCCGCGCCGCCTGCGCCGACAATCACTAAATCGGCCTGAATGCTTTGCACTGCTACCTCCCTCGAACGCTGTCTAACTCTTTAGGGTTATGCAGTATATGCCAGCTCAGCGGGCGCAAAATTGATGTACTCAGGTATTCAGGTGGGAAAGCGTGCGTAAGCGAGCAGAAGGAAATATGCTGGTTTTATCGGCAGAGATTTGTCTGATGTCGGCGATACGAGTAGACTGCATCCCCTTGTTTGACTGAGGAGTAAACCCCATGAGCGAGACGGCAAGCTGGCAGCCGAGCGCACCCATCTCTAACCTGTTGAAACGCGCGAAAATCCTGGCGGAAATTCGACGTTTCTTTGCCGATCGCGGCGTACTGGAGGTGGAAACCCCGGCGATGAGTCAGGCTACGGTAACCGATATTCATCTGGTCACCTTCCAGACCCGCTTTGTCGGACCTGGCGCATCGCAGGGGTTAGATCTCTGGCTGATGACCAGCCCGGAATATCATATGAAGCGTCTGCTGGCGGCAGGCAGCGGGCCGATTTATCAGATGGGCCGCAGCTTCCGTAATGAAGAAGCGGGGCGTCATCATAATCCCGAATTCACCATGCTGGAGTGGTATCGCCCGCATTACGATATGTACCGCCTGATGAATGAGGTGGACGATCTGTTGCAGCAGGTGCTGGAGTGCCAGTCAGCGGAGTCGCTCTCGTATCAGCAGGCGTTTATTCGCCATCTGGAGGTGGACCCGCTCTCTGCCGATAAGACACAGCTGCGCGCCGTTGCTGAAAAGCTCGGCGTCGGCGATCTGGCAAATGCCGAGGAAGATCGCGACACGCTGCTGCAGCTGCTGTTTATGCTGGGCGTGGAGCCGAAGATCGGCCAGGAAAAGCCGACCTTCATCTATCATTTCCCGGCCACCCAGGCGGCGCTGGCGGAGATCAGCACCGAGGATCACCGCGTGGCGGAGCGCTTTGAGGTCTATTTCAAAGGGATCGAATTAGCGAACGGTTTCCGCGAGCTGACCGACGCGCGCGAACAGCGCCAGCGCTTTGAGCAGGATAACCGCCGCCGCGCCGCACGCGGCCTGCCGCAGCAGCCGATCGATAATAACCTGCTGGCAGCGCTGGAGCATGGGATGCCAGCCTGTTCCGGCGTCGCGCTCGGCGTCGATCGTCTGGTTATGCTGGCGCTCAAGGCCGAGTCGCTCAGCGAGGTGATCGCCTTCCCGGTCGATCGCTGCTGATAACAAAGCGGCCTGCGGTTTAAGGCAGGCCGCGTTTAACATTCCCTCTCCAGCGGTTTAAACCTCCCGCCGCTGAGCGCTACAGCCCGCCCGATTTAAAGGTCCGTGCCGCAGGCGCGCCGTTACTGGCAGGCGTGCGCTTCGCCGCTGTCTCCATTCGCACCTGGAACGGCGGGAACGGCATTTCAATATTATGTTCGCGGAAGCCCTGCAGAATCAGCTGATGCAGTTCGTGACGCAGCGGCATACGGTGACCCATCTCCGCCGCGTGAATACGCAGTTCAAACAGCTGGATGCCCTGCTGCAAGTCCACCAGGAACACTTCCGGCACCGGCGTATCCAGCACATAGCTGCAACGTTCGCAGGCGTGTATCAGGATAGTCGTCACCTGTTCGCTGTCTGCGCCCGCCGGAGCGGGTACGGTAAGCACCACGCGCGTCACCGAATCGGACAGCGACCAGTTAACAAACTGCTCGGTAATAAATGCCTTATTCGGCACGATAATCTCTTTGCGATCCCAGTCGGTGATAGTGGTGGCGCGCGTATTAATGCGCGTAATGCTACCGGTAAGATCGCGAATGGTTACCGTATCGCCGATACGAATCGGCTTCTCAAACAGAATAATCAGGCCGGAAATAAAGTTAGCGAAGATCTCCTGCAAGCCAAAGCCCAAACCCACACCGAGCGCCGCCACCAGCCACTGGAGTTTCGACCACTCAATGCCGATCATTGAGAAGCCCATCAGGCCGCCAATCAGCAGCAGCAGATATTTCGTCAGCGTGGTGATGGCGTAGCCGGTGCCGGGCGTCAGGCTGAGATGCTGCAACAGCGCCAGCTCCAGCAGGGCGGGCATGTTGCGTACCAGCTGCGTGGTAATAATAAAAATCAGAATGGCGATCAGCACCGAGCCCAGCGTAATCGGATGCAGGCTTTCCACGCCCTGTACCGTGCTGCTGGCATCCCACAGGCGAATGTTTTCCAGAAAGGCGAAGGCGGAATGAATTTCAGACCACAGCACGATCACCGAGAGCAGGGCGATTAGCGTCAGAATCGAACGTACCAGACGCAGCGACTGCGCGCTGATGGCGTCCAGATCGATAACCGGCTCATCCACTTCCACGCTGTCCACGCTGTGCGTTGTCGCCTCTTCTTCACCGCGCGCGCGGTGCGCCAGCATATCGGCGCGGCGCGCACGAGCGCGATCGAAGGCGATGCGCCGCCGCTGAATCAGCATCCAGCGCCGGATAATATGGTAAATCACCAGCAACAGGAACCAGATGGCGACCGAGGTTTCCAGCCGCGCCAGCAACGCCTGCGCCGTCGCCAGATAGCCGATGCAGGAAGCCGCTGCCGCTGCCAGCGGAATACAGATCAGGATATTCCATAAGATGCGGTTGATAACGTTATCGCCGCTGCCTTCATTATCCAGCCAGAGCGGAATTCCGGCGCGCTTCAGGCTGACGGTTACCAGGCTGAGCGCGCCGCAGATCAGGATAAAACACAGGCGTCCGAGCGTGGCGGAAAACTGGCGATCTTCCAGATTTGCGAAGGTGATCAGCAGCATGATCAGCGGTACAACCAGGCCGATGCAGAGCGAGTAATAGCGCATCGCGCGCGCCACCCGCAGCTGTGGCCAGCGGAAATGAACCACGAACAGCCCGTTGGGGCGCGCAAAGGCGGCGCTGATCATAAAGGCCCACAGCAGCGGCAGCGTGGCGGTGACACCATCGCCGATGGCGACGGCGACCGGATAAGGCCAGGCGTGCTGTAAGCCAAAGCCGAAGGCGGCCCACAGTACTGGCAACGGTACGGCCACCAGAATGGACCAGAAAACGGTGCGCAGCGTCAGGGTAAAGTGATCCTGCGTAACCTTGCCTACACGCCCGGCGGCCCGCGCCAGAAAGGCGCTGTAATGACGCCGCGAACTAATGCTGAAGCCCACCAGCAGCAGCGCGCCCAGAATCGGCAGGACGGTTTCGCGGCTGGTGACCATCATCATGACTGCGCCGCCCAGCTGGCCCAGCGTATCCAGCGACAGCAGGCGCGTCAGATCGCGCGCCACGTCCAGGGGATAGCTCAGACTCAACGGATTAACGTCGGCGGTCCAGAACAGATAGCGATGCGTCGCCTCTTTAATTTCTTTTAGCGCGTCTTCCAGCTGGCTGTTAGCGACCTTCAGTTTGGTTACTTCCAGAATCAGGGTATCGCAGCCGGAAATCAGCGAACCGAGCAGCTCGCGCTGGGTTTTGATCTGTGCGTCAAGAATGCGGCGCTGCTCGCTGGTCAGCGGCTCGCCGTTTTCCTGTTTCAGCTGGCGCAGCTGCTGCTGGTTGCTTAGCAGATCTTCATAATGCAGACGCTGGACACGCAGCTGGCCCATTTCGCTGTCCAGCTGCTGTGATTTCGGCATATCCGGCAGGCGCGCGACCTGCGCGCGCAGCGCTTCGCCAAGCAAATTTGACGCGCCAAGCCACTGCGACTGTTCACGAATGGTGCTGAGCGCCTGGCGAACCTGAATCGTTTGATTGGTCGCCTGACGCTGCTGCGAGGCAATAAGGTCAAGACGCTGCGCCTGCTGATTCAGCGCGGCGGAAAGCTCGCGGTTAACATGAAACTGCTCGGTGATCGGCGGCGGCAGATCGCCGCTGTTTTCCGCCAGCTGTTCGGTACGCGCCAGCGCCAGCTCCGCTTCGTGCTGACGCAGGCCGTTCAGCCGATTGCGCAGCGCCTGCAAATAATCATCCAGCTGCTCCGCTTTCTTCTGATGCACTTCGGCGCGCATCCGCGCCAGCTCCTGACGGTTATTGGCCGAAAGCTGCGCCAGCTCCAGCTCGTCAACGCGAGCTTTTAAGGCTGCCGCTTCTGCCTGGCGCGCATAGCTTTGCGCCTGAGCCAGCGCGCCGGTAGCGGTGGAGGGGCCCTGCAAACCGCGTTCGCTTTCGCTTAACGCCCGACGCGCTTCGGTTTGCTGCTGCGGCAGCTGGCCCAGCGAATCGCTAATCTCTCTGGCGCGATCCTGTTCCTGCTGCGCCTGACGGCCTTCTTCCAGCAGCTGGCTGCTGATTTGCAGGATCTCCTGATCGAGTTCGGCGCTGCTCATGCCGCTGCGCACCGTATGACTGCTCTCATTCAGGCTGGCGATCTGCTGGCGCAGTTCACGCGCCAGTTTGGGGAAATCATCGATAACCTGCTGATATTGTTTGGCGCGATCCAGCGATTCATCGCGCGCGTCAATTGCGCGCAGGGCCGATTCCAGCGTCTGCACCAGTTCGGCCTGAGCTGGCGAGGTTTTCGCGGATTTTGCCTGCTCTAATTCCTGGCGTACCTGCGCCGCGTCAGGCGCGCTGGCGGCGAAGGCGGGCAGGGTGAGCAGAGAAAGAAAAATTAAAGCGAGGAGCTGTCGCACAGTAGGATCTTATTCGTGATGTAAAACGGTTTCCGCGTCGGTGCGCTGTAGCGCCATCGCCATTGGCTGACCGAGACGCGTTTTGGTTTCCGCTTCCAGGCTTTCCGCCAGCTTAATGCGGCCCGGCGCGAACAGGTTAATCACCGTCGAACCCAGCTTGAAGCGACCCATTTCCTGGCCTTTCAGCAGCACAACCGCGCCATCGGCGTCGGCGCCCGGCCAGCTCCAGCGTTTGATGACGCCTTCACGCGGCGGCGTAATGGTGCCAGCCCATGCGGTTTCAATGCTGCCAACAATAGTCGCGCCTACCAGAATTTGCACCATCGGCCCGAATTCGGTATCGAAATAGCAGATAACGCGCTCGTTACGGGCGAACAGGTTAGGGATATTGCGCGCGGTCAGCGGGTTTACCGAGTAGAGGTCGCCCGGCACGTAGATCATTTCACGCAGAATGCCGTTGCACGGCATATGCACGCGGTGGTAATCGCGCGGCGCCAGATAGATAGTCGCAAACTCGCCGTCGCGGAACTGGGCCGCCATCTGACGATCGCCCGCCAGCAGCGCTTCCAGTGAATAGGTGTGGCCTTTCGCCTGAAAAATGGTGTCGCCATCGATATGGCCGAGCTGGCTGATGGCGCCGTCCGCAGGCAGCACCAGCAGATTAGGATCGGCATCAATCGGACGCGCTTCGTCGCGCAGCGGGCGGACGAAAAAGTCATTGAAGGTACGATAACTGGCGGTGTCCGGCTTTTGCGCCTCGGACATATCGACCCGGTAGAACCAGACAAAACTATCAATCACTGCTTTGGTCAGCCAACCGGCACGCTTGCCAGCCGCCCAGCCAGCCAGCTCGGTGAGCCATTTTTTAGGGAGCAGATGATTCAGGCCGAGTTTAATTGAATCCAACACGTTAGCCTCCTGGCTTAATCACACGACGTTGAAGAAAAAGGGGGCGAATTGTAGCAGCGCCAGCCGGTTAAGGCTAACGCGCCGATAATGCCATAACCGCAGCATTAATCTTCGCTGTTGCCGAAGTTTTTACGCGTTTTTACCTGCGCCATGCTTTCCAAAATACGATGGTAGTTTTCAAAGCGCGTTTCGTCGATTTGCCCATTCTCTACCGCTTCGCGGATTGCACAGCCGGGATCGGTATCGTGCTTACAGTCGCGGAACTTGCAGCTGCCTAAAAACTCACGGAATTCGACAAAGCCCTGGGTAATTTGTTCCGGCTCCAGATGCCACAGGCCAAACTCGCGCACGCCCGGAGAATCAATCACGTCGCCGCCATGAGGGAAGTGATAGAGACGCGAGGCGGTGGTGGTATGCTGGCCTAAACCGGAGACGTCAGAAACGTCATTGGTGAGAATAGTTTGGTTGCTGAGATCCAGGCCCAGCAGCGCGTTAAGCAGGCTCGATTTCCCGACGCCCGACTGGCCGGCGAAAATGCTGATGCGACCGGTCAGCGCCGCTTCCAGCTCGGCGAGACCCGCTTTTGCATAGCTGGACACCATCAGCACGCGATAACCGATGCGGCGATAAATCTCCATTTGTTCATCAACGAAGGCGCGGCCTTCATCGTCAAGCAGGTCGGTTTTATTCAGGACCAGCAGCGGCTCGATGCCGAGCGTTTCGCTGGCGACTAAATAACGATCGATGATATTCAGCGACAGTTCGGGAACGATAGCGGAAACGATAATAATCTGATCGATATTGGCGGCGATCGGTTTAATGCCGTCGTAGTAGTCCGGGCGCGTCAGAACGGAATGGCGCTCATGCACCGCTTCCACAATCCCTTTAACCGTGGCGCCGCCTTCGACGCCTGGCCGCCAGAGAACGCGATCGCCAGTGACCAGCGAGCGAATGGTGCGACGAATATTGCAGCGGTGAACGGCGCCCGCGCTATCTTCAACGTCGGCGTGCATGCCGAAGCGGCTGATGACAATACCATCCTGCGCTTCGCCAAACAGGCTGTCATCGGGTTCAGGCTTTTTCGCTCGCTGCTTTAATCGACGTTCATGGTTAGCGTTGACGCGACGCTGCTGGCCTTTAGACAGTTTATTTTTACTCACTCTTCCTCACAGGCATTGGGACGGTTTCGCCTCGTTGGGCAAAACGTCTATGATACACCCTGGGCGGAATTACAGCGAGTGACGCGGCGCGGCTTTGCGCGCGCTTCCGCTTTCGCCCCATCAATCAGACTGCCAACTGCGGGATAAAACATGGGAAATGAAAACAATCTTATCTGGATCGACCTGGAAATGACCGGGCTGGATCCAGAGCGCGATCGCATTATCGAAATTGCGACGCTGGTAACGGACGCTGATTTAAATATTCTGGCGGAAGGGCCGGTGCTGGCGGTACATCAGAGCCCGGAACAGCTGGCGCTGATGGATGAATGGAATGTGCGTACTCATACCAATAGCGGACTGGTCGAGCGCGTTAAGGCGAGCCCGTACAGCGATCGCGATGCGGAGCTGGCGACGCTGGCGTTTTTACAGAAATGGGTGCCTGCTAATGCTTCCCCTATTTGCGGCAACAGCATCGGCCAGGATCGCCGCTTCCTGTTTAAATATATGCCGGAGCTGGAAGCCTATTTCCACTATCGCTATCTGGATGTCAGCACGCTGAAAGAGCTGGCGCGTCGCTGGAAGCCGGATATTCTGGCGGGCTTTAAAAAAGCGGGCACCCATCAGGCGCTGGACGATATTCGCGAGTCGGTGGCGGAGCTGGCTTATTACCGCAGCCATTTCTTACAGCTGTAGCAGATAAAGCGGCTAAAAAAGGATCAGGTCGCCGCTTAAATCGGCAATTAAAGCGAAAGCACAAATTTTTGCCCTTGAGGGCTTGCAGGGCAAAAGTTTTCTCGTATAATGCGCTCCCCGTACCGATGAAGAATTTCATGTCGGCTACGAAGGCGGGAATAGCTCAGTTGGTAGAGCACGACCTTGCCAAGGTCGGGGTCGCGAGTTCGAGTCTCGTTTCCCGCTCCAAAAAAATGTGTGTAGTACCCGGTAACACCAGGCGGGAATAGCTCAGTTGGTAGAGCACGACCTTGCCAAGGTCGGGGTCGCGAGTTCGAGTCTCGTTTCCCGCTCCAAATCGGTGTTCTCCGTATCTTTCCGGGCGGGAATAGCTCAGTTGGTAGAGCACGACCTTGCCAAGGTCGG
>Ga0209463_1000042_pt1 | contig 109740 bp, 93 predicted proteins | sample AgamicMgSfrz_FD_187169 | JGI IMG/M metagenome (GOLD analysis project Ga0209463, IMG submission 187169) | Agave microbial communities from Guanajuato, Mexico - Mg.Sf.rz (SPAdes) (version 2) | ecosystem: Host-associated > Plants > Phyllosphere > Phylloplane/Leaf | place: Guanajuato, Mexico... | reverse complement strand
TTCCTTTCGATATGGTCATATAGAAATAAGCGAAAAAGATTTTAAACTAATAGCAGAAAAAATGGTTAATAAAAAAGGAGATTAGAACATTCTAACCTCCTTTTTACATTGATTCTTTAGCTAACCTTCCATGTTTTTTCCATTGACAAGTTTTCATTTATTACAGGAATGCTGCCCTGTTTGTGACACTTGTAATGAAATTTCTTTTGGAGCATCTATAATGTCTTTCAAATCCATAATAAATTTTGGTTGTTTCCCAGTAGGAAATAGTAGCATTTCAATCCCCCATTAAAAAATATATAATGATCATTTCTTTTGATACTCAACAATAGACTGGTTTTAATTTTAGCACAACTCACTTCATTTTCCTCTTGAGCTAGTCGAGTAGAAGAGAGCCTTTCTACCTTACGGTATTGTACTGAAAAATTTAGAAAGTCATTCTCATAAATTGCATTAAGTACTTTGGAAATGCCTTTTTGTACGATTTTATCCTCATGTTCTGGTATCCCCAATGGTACGACCTAAGCTCGGCCGCACACCTGCCCCATTTCTTCCATAAGCTAGTTTTGATTTATAACAGAAATTGTGCCTTTTTTTTCATAAAGTAATTAAGCTGCAGTTAATATATCCATCTTGAAAGACACTATCTTATAAACATAGAAAACAGGCATAGAAGTCAAGATTTCAAACTTTTAATGCCTGTTTTCTGTTTGTTCTTTTTTAAGGTACTATGCGATTCATGTTCAGTGTTGTTATCGCTCCACTTTACGATTATTTTTATTGTTTTGTTTTTTATTTCTTCTTTTTTAATTCCTTCCATATATGTAATCATCTGTCTCCTTCATTTGGTACTAAAAGTTTTTTTACCTCGTTATATACTTCAACTACTTCATTACCAATGACAATTTGGCATTGAGCGTTCATTTTAACCGCCATTACACCTGGAATCTTTTTTAACTGATCTAAGTTTGCTTTGCTATTATCATTTAAGGAAAAACGTAATCTTGTCGAACAATGCTCAAGGTGGGAAACGTTTTCATTTCCACCCACATACTTTAACACCTCTGCTGCTGTTTGTTTGTAGCTCATCCTGTGTACTCCTTTTTAATAGTATTGTAGCGTCGCTGGATTAAGACAAAAAAAGGCAGACCTATAAATAACAAATACATAAAGTATTATTTGTTATTTATAGATCCTGCCTGCATTACCAGTCACATGTCCAATTTGTTTATTTAATTAATTAGTTTATACTCCCTTTATGAAAGCGTCAACTTTTTTTATTTTATATTCCCTAAAAGCATCAACAATCAACTGATGATCCTCAACATGGTCTAATCCACTTACTATAAAACTACCAACTATCTCATCTTTAACAATGATTGGAAAGCCTCCACCGCAAATTACAATCGTTTCATCATCTTTATATTGTTCATAGGTACCATTTTCTTCATTATCTAAGAAAATGTAGTATCCGCTATGATGGAATCTTTCAATAGTATTCTGTTTTCTGTTTAACCAGATATCACCTTTTTTGCCTTTCATCAGATACTGAAATACTATCTCGCCATCTAAAACAGCTCTTATTCTTATATTTTTTAACTGGTCTTTCTTTATTCTATTTACAATACTTAAGGCTATATTATAAGCATCTTCATTACTGAAGGAATCAAAGGATAATTCCTTTTCTAACTGAAGTACTTCATCTTTCGTCATATTCTTTCCTCCAAATATTATTAGAAACAGAATCCTTCCGGTACCTTTTTCTTAAGTTTCATTCATTAGTTTTACTTATTGAACTCCATACTTTACGACCCAATTTCACTTCTTATTTATTACTTCTCCTCTAGAAACTTGTCTAACTTATGCCATTGCAATTCTATTTCCCTCTTTAACATTCTTTTCCTTCATTCGAATGTTTTTACATCCACTGAATGTGTTGTTCCATCTCATATGTATCAAGATGTATGTAATTAACCTCCTCCTGAGCAATTGATTCATATCAACATCTATTCTCTCTAAAAAATTGATACTTAAAATGGCAGCTCGTTCTTATACTATTGAACCAATTCGCCAAGATATAAAAAAATCCTTCTTCCGCATAGCAGCTGCGAATGTTACATAAGAGTGACTATTTACTTTAATTATATGAATGCTGCCATGTAACTAACATAAAACAATATCTGTGATTCTAACGTTAGGCTATTTGTTAAGAGTCAAAAAAAATCGTGCATACTAGATATAATTTTATAAAAAGTCACAATTAACGGATGGAAAATTATCCTTTATAACAAATTTAATATCTGAGTTACTACAAAATGGAAGGATTTATGAAGGAAATGATTAATATTTTGTATCCCATAATTTATTTAATAGTTCTTTTAAATATTGTATTTCTTGCTCACTTAAATTACTTGTTACAGACTGATGGGCCTCCATAACTACAGGTAATATTTTGGTTTTTATTTCGTGTCCCTTTTCAGTTAAGTAAAGGTTTTGAGAACGTTTATCTTGAGCATTGTTTCTTTTTTGTATAATTTCTTTTTTCTCCATAGACTGTATCATTCTTGCTACTGTTGTCTGATCCTTATCAATTGCTGCAGCCAATTCTTTTTGTGTTGTCCCTTCATGCTTACAAAGCACACTAATGATTCCCCATTGCTCCGGAGTAACTTCAAAGGGCTTTAATCTCTTGGTAAAATAATTGGTCATCTTTACATCTGTTCGATGAACAAGATAGCCAATTAAATCATGTAATTCCATACTTCACCTCTATAAAGATTATATTAACGAATTGGTACCTATACTTTTAATTTTGAATTAAATTTATTGTAGGTTTAGGGGTACCATACTGTTCATTTTATCAAAACCTGAATTAATAAATATACAATATAAGCCTGAATAGCTACCCCTTCTTGAATATACTGTTCTTCTGTCTTCAGCAAATATTTATATTAAAAAATATAAAAGGAACTTATACCTAAACTTAAAATCATTAAAATTATGGCTGGGATTGCCTTTTTTAATGGATCTTTTACTATTACTACTAAAGTAAGAGCAGCAACAAACATAGTTCCCCCTAATAGTAATCCTGCAAATAACGCAGCGTAAGGAACCCATATACCAATTAACATACCAATTGCACCAATTATTTCAAAAGCACCAGTAAGAAAATTAAAAATAGATGGAAAACCAAACCGCTTAAATTCTTCAGCCATTTTTCCAGAAATTATTTTTGTTCCGGTCATAATGAAAAAGATAAATAATAATACTTGAACAACATTTACTAAAATAGAGATAGTAATCACCTTTTTCTTCAATAGAATTAATACATGCTATAGCATGTATTATACAAACAATTATTATTTCTTCAATTGTAAATAACAATTAGACTAGTTGTCACATTACCCCCTTTATTTATTACTAAGTAAAATATAACAATTAATTTGTGCAGAAACATAGATGCTATAGCATATACTTTCATTTATTTTGCTAAATGTCAAATTAATCTTTCTTATTATGCTCTATATAAAATCCGCTAGTTAAATAAGGAATAACCAATTTAATATACTCTTCCGGTGGTAACTCACTGTTTTTACTCCAAGCAATAGCAGCTCCATATATTCCACAGCTCAACATAACTGACGCAATTCTATTTCTTTCTTCTCCCTCACTTTGCCTTTGTAACATTTTATAAAAGATAATCTCCAGTTGTTCCTTGATTATTCGTGCTATCGTGTCTTCATATCCATTATGACATCGACTTGATAAAGAACTATTGAAGCTAGTTATAGCTAAAAATAAGTTCACTATTACTTCTTCATTAAGTACAAAATCATTAATTATTTCATCATTTAAGTTAATTAGGAATACTTCAGACAATACCCTTTCCAATAAATCATATTTATCTACAAAATGATAATAAAATGTTGCCCTGTTTATCATAGCCTCTGTTGTAATATCCTTTACGGTAATATCCTTGAAGTCTTTTTTCTCGGATATCATCATAAATGCATCCATAATTGATTTTCGAGTGCGAATATATCGCAAATCTTTTTTTACTTCGGTCATCTATATCTCCTCCTTTTTAGACAAATGATCGAATATGTCGTATATACGATAAATGACAACATCTATTGGTATTGTTCATTTTTATTATGTACTAAGATGATATCGTAATCAACTTTACTAACTGACTTGGAAGGAGAGATATATGTTGGTTAGAAATAGGAATAATTACTGGAAGCACAAGACAAACAAGGCTTGGAGATAAGTAGCTGATTCGGTTATATCGTAAAGAGTACAACCTGACAATTTATGATGAACCAATTCATGGTCATCTGCTTTAAAACTAATTAAGAAATAAGAGGAGTGAAGAAGTTTGTATGAGCAAAAATCCTATGGCTTGTGATTTAGAAACTGGAATTTGCGGTGTTCCTGGTAATAACGAAATGGAAATGATTGATTTAACCAATTCCAATAAAAAAATTGATTTATATTACGTAACAGATCCAATTTGCTCTCATTGTTGGGCACTGGAGCCCGTCCTTCGCCGCCTTGTCTCTCAATATGGTCACCACTTTAATTTTCATACTGTTATGGGAGGATTGTTGGAGAAATGGGAAGACTTTGGTGACGCTGCAAATGGTATTTCTAAACCTTCCGACGTTGCAGAACATTGGAAAGAAGTTGGTGTACACAGCCGCATGCCAATAGATGGATCTCTTTGGCTGGATAACCCCATTCAATCATCTTTCCCACCATCTAGAGTATATAAGGTTATTCAAAAAAGGAGTAAATCCTTAGCAAATGCGTTTTTACGTCGTGCAAGGGAAGCCGTATTTGCATTCAATCAAAATATCGGGGATCAAGGTATGCTCGTTGATATAGTGAATAAATTAGGCCTAGATGGTGCATCCATTTTAGAGGAAGCACAACAGGAAACCGGAAGGAATCTCCTCAAAGAAGACTTCAGACTAGCTGCTAGTTTGGGTGTAAGAGGATTTCCCACTATTATCATGGTCAATCAAGAAAATAAAGGTGTCAAGATTGTCGGAGCTCGTCAACTAGAATACTATATAAACGGTTTAAAACAAGCACTCCATCTCGAGAATATTCAACCTAGAGTTCTGCCTAATCTTTCTGGCCTATTGAAGGAAGAAAAGTTATTATTCTCGAAGGAAATTGAAGTTATGTACGATATTCATCAATCAGAAGTTTCTTCATTTGTAAAAGAGAAACTTTCTTCTGAGAGCTATCATAAAAAAGAAATACTAGGTGAGTCCTATTTTCTACAAGCAGAATAATTAGAGGAGATTATAAAATGGCATATATTTTACAAGTTGATTTTAGGATGCAAGGTCCCTTTGGAGAGGAGATGGCTCAGGCTTTTTCTGGTCTGGCGGAAAGCATTAACAAAGAAGAAGGATTTCTTTGGAAGATTTGGACAGAGAATCAGGAAACAAGTGAAGCTGGGGGCATCTATTGCTTTCAAACAAAGGAAAACGCAGCAAATTATTTAGAAATGCACACTAAACGATTAGTGAATTTAGGAGTAAAAGGTATCAATGCAAAGATTTTCTCCATTAATTCTAAATTAACTAAAATAACAAAAGGTTTATATTAATTTCCCACGGATCTATAAGATAAATTAAATTGCAAATAAAAACATGCCACTTTTTTGACATAAGAAAGAGCTCGCCTTGAAAAGTGAGCTCTCTTCATTATAAAAACAAATCACTATGCTTAATTTTTATGATTATCAAGCAGCTTTTCTTCTAATTTACAAATCCATCTATAATAACCTGTTAGAATTAGTATAAGCATGGGAGCACAAAATGTATCGTACCATAATTTCCACCATCCTAGATGGAAGAATCCCCAAGGTTCAGGAATTAAAACCAATGCCTCGTAAATAATAATACCTACTGTGCAAAGAGAAATAAAAATTGCTTTTTTAACAAAACTGGAGTTAAATGGGAACAAGCTTAATAACATTATATTGAATGGTGGAATTAGAATTGTATGTGCAAGAACTCCCATCCAGTCTACGCCTTTATCAAAATACCAGTATCCTTTAAACTTAAGTTCGATCACCACATCAAAAACCACCTGAAGCGCAATGGTAAATGTCCATATATTTACTTTTCTATTCATTGTCGGTATTTTATTTTTTTTAAACGCTATAACATTAAATAGAATAATCGAAATAAAAAGGAATACCATAGATTTTCCTGTCCTTATAATTTTAGTATTAGATTAACCATTGCAACTTATTTAATACCTTAATTAACTAAGTAACAAGAATTTTTTCACTATCGCTTCCATTTCGAATGACCGGATGAGGGTTATTTATGTAAAAGGGTCAACCAATGAAGGTTGACAAAAATCGTATTAGTGAAGAAAAAGAAAATTTTAATTACTGGCTGACACTATATATTATTCATTATTCTCTTTAAAGGATGGGTTTTTGTCTATAAAAAAAATGTACCGTATTGTACGATAGTACATCTTTCTAAAGATAAATATTTCTTATGGATAACTCTTACCAATTGTCCATTATCCATGAAATTCAGATTATTTATAATGATTGTTTCTTTTACCGCTGTTTGGAGATTAAAAACTTAATAGGAATGAAAAATTTCCTTTACTTTATGATAAGCAAGCTTTTCTCTTCGATAAGTATCTACGAGTCCTTTATTGTTTTGGGATTTCGGCCTTCCATGAAACCATCCCTTGTCTACCCTACAATCTGCATACTGCCAGATTATTACTCCACTTAAATCTTCATCCGATAATATGGTAGTTACTTGTTCAGTTAAAGCAGACTGCTGGTATTCTTCCGTCCACTTTTCCTGATTATTATTCCTGTAACCATAAATTGCACCAGCTCCAATTTCACTGATTAGTAATGGTTTACCTGCACCAGAAGTACTATTAACGAACTTTTTAAGATTGTATAAGGAATCCTTAACTGATGTTTCATGATACCATCGCGGGTAGATATTAAAAGATACTATATCAACCAAATCCAGGCACAGATCTGAACCTATATGTGCTTCAAGACTTGCAAAGGATACCGGACGACTAGAATCTAAATGTTTAATAAGTTCAAACTGCTTTGCGTAGCAGGATCTCCCAAACTCTGTGTTACTCACACATTCATTTAATATCCCCCATACATAAATAGATGGGTGGTTTATATGACTTTCAATCATTTCTTTAATACAATCCAAACTTTGTTTCTCAAAGTTTTTGTGTCTCATCTGTTCTTCACTTAATCCTCTTGCATGAGACTCTTCCCATACAAGTATTCCATTCTCATCACATAAATCTAAAAAACGCTCATCATTAGGATAGTGACTAGTTCGAATACAATTTGCACCTAATGACTTAATCATTTCAATATCTCGATACATTGCTTCTAGGGGAAGTGCACACCCAAATTCTGCATAGTCTTCATGGCGATTTACTCCTTTAATAATCACCTTTTCTCCGTTAAACAAAATGTCCTTTCCACTGACTTTTACTTCACGAAAGCCTACTCTGTCAATTAAATCGTCCACTTCTTTTCCCTTGTCAAACAGCTTTGCCTCCAGCATATATAATTTCGGATTTTCCAATGTATACGTAGTTGCAGCAGGAAACTCAAAGCTATTCTCTAATAGTGTTTCAGCATTAGGAGGAAGTACTTTGTCAACAAAGGAAATCTCATCATCTCCAACCTTTATTTTCAGCGTTACAAGCTTTTTCTCATTGGAAAGATTACTTAGCAAAGTTCTGATTGATGCATACCACTTCCCATTTTCCTGATATGGGATAAAGTGAGTATTTTTGATAAACATTTCACCAATTTCCTCCATTACTATCGGCCGCGTAATTCCACCGTAAGAATGATAATCGTTGCTCACATGCAAAGCAGACTCCATATGAAAGGAATTATCCACAATAATCTCCAGTAAATGTTCACCATGAGGTATATCCTGTAATAATATATTGAATTCTGTATAAGCATTATAATGGTATCCAACCTGCTTCTTGTCCAGGTATACATATGCCGTATGGCTGACTCCTTTAAATACTAGACGGGCATTTCCCCCAAAGGTTACTCTCTTTGAATACACTGCCTTGCCTTTATAAGAAGCAAGATTTGGATTGCTTTCCCAGCAGCTCGGAACAAGCATTTTGTATTCCTCTTGTTTTTTCTCCGATGAACTTAAGATATGAAAATCCCATATTGGATCAAGTGGTACTTCTCTACGGACCATGTGATTTTGAAATAACCTCGTATACATGAAGACCCTCCAAGCTTCTTTTTATTAGTTTTATTAACATCACTTAAAATTCCTACAAATATTAACACTGATAAAAAGTAAGATTCATACTTTTCATCAAGTACTTGATAATGGTTTCAATATAATACTTTAAAGGCATATCTTCAATAACATATAATAAGATGAAACTGATATATACTGAGGTGTTAAAGATATGTTTAAAATTCTGCGCATGGGTTGCAATTCTACACATGGCAACAATTTTTCTGTTAATCGTCCCAAAGGGTATGAATGGTGTCTTCTCTTGTTTGTTAAATCTCCGGCAGTTTTCATAATAAATGGTGAGGCAGTATCTACACCCGCTAATACTCTGATAATCTTTGATAAGAATTATCCTCATGAATACAGATCGAGCGGAGCGGAATACAAAAATGACTGGATACATTTTGAACTTAATGCGTCTTTTTTTGACCAATACCCAATTAATTTGAATACCCCGCTTTTTATCTCAAACCATTTATATATATCTGATTTAATCCAAAAAATAGCAAATGAATTTTATTCTATCAATTCTTACAAGGAGCAAACCATTGATTATTTGATGCGTGTTTTATTCGTAAAGACGAAAGAAATGGTGGAGACAAATACTCTCCAACCTTGGCGCTCAAAAGTTCATGAGGAACTAATTAAACTTCGAAGTGAAATATACAGCAACCCTCAACACAACTGGTCAATAGCATTAATGGCTAGTAAGCTACATATAAGCTGTGGTCATTTACAAAATATCTATAAAAACACCTTCCATATTTCCTGTATGTCTGATGTTATCAAAAGTAGAATTACTTATGCGAAGGAGCTGCTAATGGAATCAGATTCACAGGTGGGAGAAATTTCAAATTTATGTGGTTATGAAAATGAGGTGCATTTTATGAGGCAGTTCAAGAAGTTAACTACTTTAACCCCTTCTGAGTATCGTAGGTTGAACAGTATAAGAGATAAGTAAAGTTAAAACTTCTGAAAGTTAGAAACATGTTTGAGGCTTGTTGAGACTTGATTTCGTATAACAAGCGAAGCTGTGATGCTGCATTAAGGATATCGAGGCTACTGGAAAAAATTCAGAGAAGGAGATTTTAGAATGAATCCAGCAGTGAGTCTGGATGTGCTTAAAGGTGAAGATCAGGTTCAATTTATCTTGCGAGGAAGACAAGATTTTACCCTCCTACCACACTAACTTACCATTGTAGTTAGCGTGTAAACGTTTTACGATTAAAATAATCAAAACAAAAAGGGAATACAGAATAATCATTTCCTGTTAAAATCTCTTTTTATCTCCTTTCAGAAAATAGAAGGTTTCTTGTTTCACTTTACATGCAAGTAAGATAGTCTAGCATTTACAAAAAAATGCGGTATAAGGTTAGTCTAACAAATAGAATCGAAAATAGGAGTGAATATATATGTCTATTAAAGAAAAGATGAAAAGCGGGAAATTATATCTCTGCAATGATGAAGCTTTGGGGAAAGAGCAAACGCAATGTTTAGAGTTATTATATGACTTTAACCACACTAGACCTTCTGAACGAGAAAAAAGAAAGGAAACTTTGCATAAATTGTTTGCGGAAATAGGAACTAATGTTTATATCGAACCACCACTTCATGCAAACTGGGGAAGACACACACATTTAGGAAATGATGTCTACGCAAATTTCAACCTGACATTGGTAGATGACACCGATATTTATATAGGAAATAATGTATTAATTGGCCCTAATGTAACGATTGATGCTGGAACTCATCCCATTCATCCCGAATTACGGAGAAAAGCAGCACAGTATAACCTGCCTGTGGTAATTGAGGATAATGTTTGGATTGGTGCTGGAGCAATTATTTTACCAGGGGTTCGTATTGGGGAAAACACAGTAATTGGAGCCGGTAGTGTAGTTACGAAGGATATTCCGCCTAATGTAGTAGCAATTGGAAGCCCTTGCAGGGTACTTAGAAAAATCAATGAGAATGATATGAAATATTATCATAAAGACAAAAAAATAAACGAAGAAGATTTACTGTAAATATTCCTCAATAATCTTACCTTAATTGAAGGTGTACATTATAAGGTTAAGAGTATAAGGAAGGTCCTCTTTTCCCTGCCAGGTTGACACTAATAAAGGTATTAAGCAGCCTTATTTCATTATCAATTGATGTAAGGTTGCTTATTTTGTTTGTAATTATAATTCCTCAGTATTCCTTAGCAACTTTAAATATTTAGGCATCTCTTGAACAAGGCAGATTCTAATAAGGCGTCACCCATTATTAAAGGCAACACCTCCCCTGTTTCTTCTAACCAAATGAGAGATGTGCTAGATAAATCTGCTCTCATCATTTACTTCTTCTTTCCACAATAGTTTGCCCTTATTAAAACGGTATTTCTCTTTTAAACTAATCAAATGATATACTCTTAATCAATGATTAAATGATCAATTCCAACAATGTCTTTACTCTCTCGAAATGTCCCGGCTGATACACCAACTGCTTTTCGAAACACTTTGTTAAAATAGTTGGCATTTGCATAACCTACTTGGGTAGCAATGTCTGTTACAGGGGTTCTTGTTGAACGAAGAAGCTCTACTGCCTTTTGAATTCTTATTTTGGTAAGGTATTGCATAGGTGTCATATTTAGTTGGTGCTGAAACTGCTTAATAAAGTAATATCTTGAAAAACCGGATACGCCTGCTATTTCGTCGAGTGTGATTGGTTCATGATAATGTGTTTGAATAAAGGTTAATGCCTCTGTAATCTGGCTAGAGAAACCTTTCGCTGTTTTTTCAATATTCCTTATGAAACGGTAACATTCCATCACAAACTCATAAGCCTTCGCTGAGGCATAATACGCATCTGTAACCTTTTGTTCAGATGTTTCTTGATAGATTTTCAGCAAAAGCCGGATTAACTTTGAATCTGGAGGTACTTTCAAGACAGGACCACTCAGTTCTTGCATTAGCCGCCAACAATCGGAGGCTTCTCTTCCTACTAATGTAATAAAAAGAAACTCCCAACCCTCACTTTCCTTTGGAAAGTAATATCGATGATCACTGGGAATCTCGACAATAAAGGCTTCTCCTGCCTTCACTGTATAACTTTTGCCCATTACATCAATCCTACCCGTTCCTGACAAAGTATATTGAAAAACAAAAGTTCCTACGTCTTTCCGCTTTAACCCATGCCAATCATAAACTGCTCCAGGCATTATCTCTTCACGGCCAAGCACTAAAATATTTGCCATATGAACCACATCTTGAAAACGAAAACCGTACGTCTGATAATCCTTCACAGCTTTCCCCCTATAAATTAAGGACAATATTTCACCCTCCTATCGCACTAACTTACCATTGATACAGTTATGTAAGCGGTTTATCATTATTATAACAACAAAAATATAAAGTTGAATACGGGCCACTTTTTTTATTTTTTAAAGCAATTTTTTCTTTTAAAAAATTTAATCAGTCGCCCTATAACAGGAGGTTAATTAATGTCGAAAATTACGTTTATTGGAGCAGGGAGTACAGTTTTTGCAAAAAATGTTCTAGGTGACTGCATGTATGTTCCTGCATTAGCTGGTTTCGAGTTCGCATTATTTGATATAGACAACCAACGCTTAAAAGACTCGGAAAATATGTTAAATAATTTAAAACAAGGGTTACAAGCAAACATCGTTGTGAAAGCCTATTCAAATCGCAAAGAAGCATTGCGAGGAGCAAAATACATTATTAATGCTATTCAAGTTGGTGGCTACAAACCAAGTACGATCATAGATTTTGAAATACCTAAAAAGTATGGCCTTCGTCAAACAATTGCTGATACAATCGGGATTGGCGGAATTTTTCGTTCTCTTCGCACCATTCCGGTTATGTGGGATTTCGCTAAGGATATTGAAGAGGTTTGTCCGGATGCCCTGCTTTTAAACTATACTAATCCAATGGCAACATTAACGGGAGCAATGCTGCGCTATACAAATGTTAAGACTGTTGGATTATGCCATAGTGTGCAAGTTTGCAGTGAACACCTCCTTAAATCCTTAGGTATGGATCACGAAGGAGTAGAAGAAAAAATTGCTGGTATTAACCATCTGGCATGGCTTCTTGAAATCAAACGCGACGGCAAGGACTTATATCCGGAAATTAAACGCCGTGCGAGGGAAAAACAACAAACAAAACATAATGATATGGTTCGCTTCGAATTAATGGACAAATTTGGATACTATGTAACTGAATCCTCTGAACATAATGCTGAGTACCATCCGTATTTCATTAAACGTAATTATCCGCATTTAATCGAGAAATTTAACATTCCACTCGATGAGTATCCGCGTCGATGTATAGAACAAATTGAACGATGGGACAAAATGCGCGACGAGATGGTCTTTAATAAGCATTTAACCCATACCCGTTCGCACGAATACGGTTCCCGTATTATTGAAGCGATAGAGACGAATATTCCGTTTAAATTTGGCGGAAACATCTTAAATACAGGGCGCTTAATTAGTAATTTACCGGAAAAAGCCGTTGTTGAAGTATCTTGTATTGCTGATCGGAGCGGAATCACACCTTGTTATGTAGGGGATCTTCCAGAACAGTTGGCTGCACTTAACCGTTCAAATATTAATACACAGCTTTTAACAATTGAAGCTGCGGTAACGAAAAAGAAAGAACATATTTATCAGGCAGCCATGCTTGATCCTCATACTTCTGCCGAATTATCAATAGATGACATCATTGCGATGTGCGACGATTTAATCGAAGCTCACGGTAACTGGATTCCAAAGTTTGAAGATCCTAAACAAATTTCGTTCATATAACGAGTAGAGTATTAACTGTATAAATATAAAAATACTATAGGGCAACTAATATTTACAGTGCAGTTCAAGAGTTAGTTGCCTTTCTTTACTATCAGTGACTAGTTATACTTCATATCTTTACATATAAGATTGAATGGGAAAGCATATGGAAAGTCCGTTTGGGTATTTGGCATTTCTTTATCACTTCTGCTTAGGTGATATCTTATTGAGAAGCTACATATTATGTGGTGCAGTTGAACTATCAACTTCAGATGATATTTTCTACTCTTAAACTTTTTATGGAAGTTTTATTTGGTAATGTAAACATAGACAAAATTGTAAAGATCAGAGCAATGCTACCTAGTAACAAATATGCACTCTTAAAACCGACTGTATCATACATATTACCAGCGATAGTCGATAAAAAGATCGAACCAACTTGCTTTGAAAACTGAAATCCGATTAAATAAATGGTAGCCGACAATCTCATATCAAAATTTGCTGAAATAAATTTAAATACAGCTACTAATAAAATGGGTACCTCAATGGCATGCATTAATTTTAATAAACTAATGAAGATAGGGCCGTCCGCAATGCCGGACCCTAAAATTCTGAATGACATAACAAACCCAGCATAAATAAGAGCCTTCTTCGCCCCAAATTTATTAATAATAAATGGAGCTAGTATCATAACAATAGCTTCAAGAAAAATTTGAAGGGTTACAAGATTCCCAAACACCTCAGTACCCTTTTCTGCTGTTGCAAAGAAGTGAGTAAAATATACCGGGAATTGTTGATCATACACATCATAAATACACCCTACCCCCAAAACGTATAGTACAAAAAACCAAAATTTTTTATTTTTAAATAAAGCAATGGTTGAACCCTTTGGTACCTGCGATTCAATGTTTCTAGTACCTTTTTGGAGATTATTATCTAATTTTGCAAAACTTAAAACAATCGCTAATAAAACAGCTGCCATACTACTAATCCAAAAAATCAAGTCTGGATTAGAGGTAAATAAATGGCCTGTAACAAAAGAACTAATTGCCGCACCTATGTTACCAAATACCCTTACACGTCCATATTCAAAGTTATTTAGGTGACTTACTCTTTCAATGTATGCTTCAATAGCACCTACACCGCCATTAAAAACAGCGCCCAGGTAAGCGCCACCAATTATAGCCGCCAAAATAATATTTGTTTTTAGTAGAACAGGAAGTATATAAACAAAAAATGGCCCAATAAAGACTAGTAATCCAACAAAAAACCATAGTAAGTTCTTTCTCAAACCTAACTTATCTGAAATTATTCCAAAAAAGGGCTGGTAACAAATAGCGGATATAGAAATAGCTGAAAATATAATTCCTGTTTCTGTTGAACTTAAACCACCTATGTTGGTAAGCCACAATGATAAAAACATTGTACATGCAGCCCAAATAAAGAAATATAATAAAAAGAATGTTCCGAAAAGCCAATAACTCTTATTTAGTTTTTTCAATTACATCTCCTCCACCATCTTATAAAATAAATGATTTAAAACACATACTAAAAAAAATGATGGAAATGATGTTTTATCGATTCCCATCACGTTTTCTTGATTTTCACCCTTCTGGGTTATTACGTTGTAATAGCAGATTTACTCTTTTTAGGATTTACTCTCTTTTAATCTAAAAACATAACTTTGGAAATCTCCTTTTATTTCAGCTGGGATACTAATTCCAGCGTAAGTAAGCTCGTCTCCACCATACACTTTATCTGTTCCCACAACCTGGTATTGCTTAAATGGGTCAATTCCTTTTAACTTTATAAAGGTAAAAGGAGCAGCTGGTTCAGCTAATACTCGGAAATAGAAGACTATAATTTCAGTTTTATCTTTCGTTGTAAACAACCAAGACGTTTCATTGCCTTCGAACGGGCTTTGCAAGCGGTAAAAATCACCAAATTGGATTAATTGACGAATTTCTTTATATTCTGACACCTGCTCTTTAACCATTTCTTTTTCTTCGTTTGAGAGTTTTACCAAATTTAGTTCGTAGCCTAAATTACCTGACATAGCCACGTTTCCACGCATTTCTAACGAAGTATAGCGATGTACCTGATGGTTTGGAACTGCAGAGACATGAGCACCCATTGAAACAATTGGATACACGAGACTTGTGCCATATTGAATCTTCAAACGTGATATAGCATCTGTATTGTCGCTTGTCCAGGTCTGTGGCATATAATACAACATACCAGGATCAAATCTCCCACCTCCTCCAGAACAGCTTTCAAACAGAATGTGCGGAAAATCCGAAACAATACTTTCCATGACTTTATAAAGACCAAGCATATAACGGTGTGCTGTTTCTCTTTGCCTCTCAGCTGGTAATATAGCAGAACCAATTTCTGTCATATGACGATTCATATCCCATTTAACATAGGAAATCGGCGCACTTGATAGAATATCACTAATCCGTTTCGTTATTTCATCACAAACATCTTCTCTAGAAAAGTCTAGTATAAGTTGATTGCGACTTTCAGACCTACTTCGATTTGGAACATGTAGGCACCAATCTGGATGCTGTCGATACAATTCACTGTCAGCAGAAATCATTTCTGGTTCAACCCAGAGACCAAATTCCATCCCCATATCCTTAACACTATGTGCAAGTTGATCCAATCCATTTGGTAGCTTTTTCTGATCAACGAACCAATCTCCCAAGGACGAATTATCATTATCCCGCTTTCCATACCATCCATCATCAAGTACAAATAATTCTATCCCTAATTTACGCCCTGTTTCAGCAATTTCAAGAATTTTTTGCGAATTGAAGTCAAAATATGTTGCTTCCCAGTTATTTATTAGAATAGGTCGCTCCTTATCTCTGTATAATCCTCGCACTAAGCGGTTACGGTACAATTCATGAAACGTTCTTGACATCTCCCCAATACCTTCAGATGAATATACCATAACTACTTCAGGCGTTTGGAAACTTTCTCCCCCTTCTAATTTCCAGCGAAAATCAAATGGATTAATCCCCATTGTTACTCGTGTATTACTAAACTGATCTACCTCTGCTTGTGCCAAGAAATTCCCGCTATACACGAAGTTAAAGGCAAACACTTCACCGCTATCTTCAGTAGTATCTTTTTTCAGAAGTGCAATAAACGGATTATGCTGATGGCTGCTTGCACCTCTTGTGCTTTCAATAGATTGAATTCCATGCCGCAACGGTTTGCGCTCAATATGTCTTTCTTTTACATGTGCACCGTGGAGATGCAAGAAGTCGAAATCTGCATTTCTAAAATCAACACAAACACTCTGGGCACTAAGCAATGTAACCGACTCATTTCCCTTATTATCGAAGCGTACAGAACGTGTTATTACGTTAAGATGTTCGAAAACGGTATAGCACAATATAACTTTTAATCCTATTATTGAGTCTTCCATTGTAATCTCAAGTGTTTCTGCTTCATTATCTTTTTCAACATATGTTGAGGGCAGCCCATTAAGTTTAGGCTTACCTTTAAAAATCTTATGTGAAATATATCTTAAATCTGATATCGTTGATCCATTCTCCAATTGAATTTGATAAGCTGGCTTACGGAAATCAGAGTTCCCATACTGTGGATATTCTTGCGGTAACGTATCTAAAGAGAATACTCTGTCATTTCTGTGCTCATATGGATTACCGGAAAAACCCCTGTCTTGATATTGAAGATAGTTTGCGAAATTATATTTCGCTATCCCTTTCCCCCAATAATAATGCACAAGGTAACCATCACGTAGGATACCTATTACATAACTTGTATCCTTTGCTTTTAAATGAAATGTTCTTTCTGATGCTTGATAATAAATCCCCATTTTTCACAACTCCAATGCTCTATTATACGCAACTACTTTTCTTCTAAAAATTTTAGATAGGATTGCGTTGGATGTTTAATGTTTAATTATTTAATGGCACCCTTGACAACTCCACCAATAATCCATCTCTGAGCAAATAAGTAGATAATTACCATTGGAGCCATGGATAAAAGATAGGATGCGAAGGCCAAATTATAGTCTGTACCAAATTCAGTCTGGAACACGTACTGTACTAGTGGAAGCGTGTAATCTGCCGAATCGCTCAAAATTACTAAAGGAAGCAAGAAATCATTCCATGCCCATAAACAAGTCAAAATACCGATTGTTGCGTTAATTGGTGTTAAAAGAGGAAAGATGACCTTCCAAAATACTCCCCATGTACTACTTCCATCCATTATGGCTGCCTCCTCTAACTCTACAGGAATAGAACGGATGTATCCGACATAAATGAAGATATTCATTGCCATACCATAAACCACATACAGAATAGTTAAACCAATAGGATTATTTAATCCAATTGCAGAGGTTTGTTTCACAATAGGTAACATGATAATTGGAAATGGGATAAATAAAGCACTAACAAAGTAGTAATATAACATTCTAAAAAGCTTTCTATGCATATTCCTAGCAATCGCATAAGCTACAAGTGAATTAGATAGAATAGTAAATACTAAGGTAAAGAAAGTGATTAGTGCACTATTTTTGAAAGCAGCAAAGAAGTTGGTTGCTTCAATTGCTCTTGTAAAGTTGTCCCAATGAAAATTAAGAGGAAACGATAATGCCGACTCTGCTAATTCCTGCGGACTTTTTAACGCAATAGAGATGGTAATATACAATGGGAAAAGTATTATTAACGATCCTAAAGCAATTAGAATTGTTATAGGCCAGTTCACACGTTGGTTCATTACATATTCATCTCCCTTTTTTGTAGTACTTTAAGCTGGAACACAGAAATGGCCATGATGACAATGAAGTAAATTACAGCGTTTGCAGATTGATAGGCAAACTCCCCGCCGCTAAATCCTCCATTATAGATTAACAAGGCAATAGAAGTGGTTGAGTAACCAGGGCCTCCATTTGTCATTGCTACTATCTGATCAAAAACCATCAGTGAATTTTTCATTGATAACACCATATTAATCGTAAAGAACGGTGCAATTACCGGAAACGTTACTTTCCAAAATTGCTGCCATCTATTTGCACCATCTAGACTTGAAGCTTCATATAATTCCGTTGGCACAGTTTGCAGACCTGATAAATACAAAATGATATTAAAAGCACATGATTGCCATAAAAAAACAAGCAATATACCAATCCAAGCAAGATCAGCATTTCCAAGTATATTTTGGGTTAGAAACCCAATCCCATATTTTTCTCCGATGTCTGGAAGAATACTAGTAAAGAAAAAATTGAAAATAAATCCGACGATTAATACACTTAATATATTCGGTAAAAAATAAACCGCTCTAAAAAAGTTTTTACCTTTAATTTTTGCATTCAATCCAACTGCTAGAACTAGACTGAATAAATTGATAAGAATAGCACCTACAACAGCAAATTTAAAGGTAAACCCATATGAATCTAGAATTGCCTGATCTTTAAATAAGTTAATATAGTTTTTAAAACCTACAAAATCATAATCCAGCGCAATTCCGTTCCAATTAGTGAATGAATAATAAATCCCCTTTAATGCCGGAAGAGTATGAAAAGCAAAGAAAAGCAAGGCTGCAGGTATAACCATTAAATAAAAAGTAATCATTCTCGAATTTATTTTCTTCTTACGAATTATCACTGGTTTAGAGTTTGGCGTAGAAGTTTGTAGTTTTCCAACCATCGATTCATTATTTTTCATTAAAGTTGCACTCCTTTTTAAAGGTTGGAACTGTCCCATAAGCTATTACATTTTTATTAAACATATATAGTAATAGCTTCTTAAAGACAGTCCCCTATTAAAAAACTACTGACGATTTTGAACTTTTTTCCAATCTTTTTGTACCTTATCAAGAAAAGCATCTACATCTTTATCCATTACCAATGTCTGTAATGTTTTATCAGGTGCTACTCCATTTGGAATGTAGTGATCCGGAAAGTCTGCTAATGCTCCTTTTTCAAAGCTATCTTTTAGTTCAGCAACAGTTGGGTCATCCTGAGTTATTCCTTCAAGTGCTGAAAACGCATTCTGTTCACCAATATATTGCTTGGCATTTTCTTCTTTCAGAAGGAATTCAATAAATTTTTGTGCTTCTTCAGGGTGTTTTGATGATGCTGACGTAGCAAGCATTAAGTCTACACCAGATACTAACTTTGTCTCATCTGGATTATTTGTTGCTGGAAATGGAAATACTCCTAAATCAATGTTTTGGTTAGCTTTCTTTATTTCGGGAATTGCCCAGATACCTTGTAAATACATAGCAGCCTCTCCATTGGCAAACGCAGTATTCCCATCATTATAACCAACACCCTGTTGGTTATTGTGACCATAATTAGCTAAATCAACTATTTTCTCAGCTGCCTCTTTATATCTTTCTCCTGCAAGAATTTTCCCTTTATTTAACTGAGTATAGAAGTCTTCTCCCTGAGTGTTAGCAGCAAGAGCATTAAATGCCGATAAAATGGTCCAAGAATCCTTATATGTATGATAGAAAGGAATTTGCCCTGAATCCTGTACCTTCTTGGCTACAGCAATGAAATCATCCCATGTTTCTGGTATCTCCAGGTTCAACTCCTTAAAAATTGATTTATTATAGATAACTCCAACAGCATTAGCTGCATAAGGAATTCCATAAACTTTTTCCTCGTTAGATACATCTTTTAGCATTTGTATATATGCCTGCTGAATGTTCTCAAGATTTTTATCTTTTGATACATCTGTGAATACACCTGTTTCAGATAGATCTTTATAAGTTATATCTCCCCCAATTCCCATAACATCTGGAATATCTGATTTTGATACTCTTGTACGTAAAACAGTAGTAGCTTCTGGTGGACTAGTTTGTTCCACATCGATATTTGGATTTTCTTTTTCGAATTTCTCAATCAATTTATCAAACGTTTCCATACCTTCACGCTTATAATGAAAAAATTCAATTTCAACCTTTCCATCTTGCCCATTTGCATTTTTTCCACCACATCCTGCAAGTAATGAGATTGATAATGCCCCTGCCGTTAGTAATGAGATTGTTTTCTTCATTAGAACCCCTCCACATTTTTAGTAAAATTACGTTAAGTTTACCATTGGTATTTCCATATTGTTGGTAACGGTTTCATTTAATAGAAAACATCCCTTTCAGCAAAATCCTTTAAAAGTTATTCTTTTGCCAAAATACAATACGAAAAATTTTCACTTTACTTAAGTTAACTAGTTAATTTAAGTAAAGTATCGTATTTATAATTTACCAAAAAAAGCGCTTACGTACAATATATTTTTTATTTTTATAATAATTTGATAAATATTAGTTAAATGATTACTTATTTTTCGAAACATTATATTGTTGAATTGATTGTGTATAAATGAAAAAACAGGAAGGACTTTGTCGCTAAAGTCCTTCCTGTCTCTATAAATACTATAGTAGTACCACACTGCTCAAATTATATAGGATATTACCCATTATATATATTAAGATTAAAGATAATTATTTAATACATTCACCAACACTATCTCGATAGATTAATTGTGCAGGAAGAATAACCTTTAATGGTATTTCCCTTCCTTTTATTCGATCGAAAAGCAACTTCACAGCCGTTTTCCCCATTTCATCCCCTTGTACTCTAACAGAAGAAAGAGGAGGATTCATAAATGCAGCAGCCTCAATATCATCAAAACTAAAAACAGAAACTGAATCAGGTACTACGATATCAGCTTCATGCAAAGCTCGGAGTACTCCAATCGCCATTGGATCGCTCCCCACTACAATGGCACTTCCAAGAAGTTTACTTTCAATTAGTTGTTTCGTTAAATTATATCCACTTGTAGTCCCCCAATCACCTTCTAAGACTTTAGCAGGGTTATACAAGTTTTTTCCTTTCATGTTTTTTTCAAAAGTAATTTTACGAATATCCTCTTTTTTCCTTATCTTTGTTTCTACTAATTCAAATACATTTCCTTTACCGCCTAAATAAACTATATCGGTATGGCCAAGTGAAAATAAAAACTCCATTACTTGATTGGTTGCACCCTCAAAATCAGAGATAACAACATCAACATTTGTATCTAAGGGTAGATAATCTACTGCAACAATATTATTATTTTTATTATAAATTTTCCTTAGATCGTCAATTTCAATATCACCTATGACAATCAGTCCATCCAACCCATTTAAACTTTCAGATGAGATATTATTTTTACCTACCATCATAGTTGAAACAATTGTTAAGCCATACTGCTGACAGCTATTTTCTATCCCATTCCGAATAGAATAAAAATACGGATCAATATTTTCATCATTTAACATAATAAGACCAATATGAAATTCATCAGCTTGCTTTACTAGTTTTGAACTCTTCTTCCTTAACGGTTTATAATCTAATTCGTTAACTATACTAATAACTCTACTTCTCGTTTCCTCTGTTACCGATAGAGTAGGGTCATTATTAATAATCCTTGAAACAGTTGCAGTTGATACATTGGAAAGTCTCGCTATGTCCTTTAATGTTACCATATTTATCACCTTTTTATTTTTAGTTAAATTAACTAAAATTATCTAATAATAATTTAACAATAAAAGCACTTTGCTGCAAGAGTTTAGTTTATTATAGAGTCTTTTTTATAGCAAAATATGAAAACAAATAGAAATAACCCAAACGGTATTTGAAAATATATTGAAGATAATAATTGGTTTATTTGGTTAGTTCCTAACATTTGTAGGGGTTATTTTTATGGTTAGCAAACAAAACTCCCTCAATAAACAAACACTTATCTCTAAAATATACAGGTTTCACGCAGTAAATAAGCGTTAACCCCTAAATAAGCGTTAATCCTTCTTAACCTTAAATATGGTATAAAAAGAAAACTGCTAAACCTTATGTATCACAGGTTTTAGCCGTTTATAATTAGAAATCTATGAAGCGTTAATATGTATTATACGAACAATTATTACGAATTGTTATTAGAATGGTTCTTGCTTACTTATTTATTATTTTATATAGGTATCAACGAAGGTATGGATAATTCCTCTACCATTATTTCTAGCCAGTATTAAATAAGACTCCTTGATGGTACCACCAACATAAGCTCTCGATTCTCAAACTAACCATTTTCTTATTGTCTCATCCAAATATTAGCCAATTTAATCTAAACTAAAGTAAAAAACCTTGAAAAGCATTTAGCCAATCAAGGTTTTAAAATATTATTTATAAACGACTTTACATTTCCAATGTGGATTTTGTTCGTTAAAATCATATAAGAGGTTAATGAAGATTTTAGAATCTTTTGGTAGCCTCTCTTCAACGTTGCTCCATCCCTCAAAAATCAAAGTTTCAGGTAATTCAATTAGTCCAGTAATTGCATCCCAAAATGCATCCCAATTCATTCCATAAAAATCGGGTAAATCAAGATTCTTTTTTAACAAATAATGAAAATCAGTTGAATTTTGAACTGCACTCACATCCAATATAAGTTTATCTTGTTTTGATTAGCTGACTCAGTAACTTTAAGAACTTCCTTGTATGTAGCATGTAATCGATATTGTCTGGCCCGGATTAATCCGTACCCTTTGTTGTAATCTTAAAAGCTAAATATAAAAAATTTTGCCATTTTACCACCCTATCAAACTACTTCTTTCTCGTGCACGGCAATTTATAGGCTGTTTACTGCTTCATCATGCTAAACAATGTTCACAATCCTTCTCATGATACAAACCAATGCTTGGCCCTTTGTTTTGCCTTCTTTTAATTTTCTTTGGTAATCATGAGCTCTCGATTCTCAAACAAATCATCTTCTTATTGTCTCACTCAAATATTAGCTGATTTAATATAAATTAAAGTAAAAACCTTGAAAGGCATTTAGCCAATCAAGGTTTAAGAATTGTATTAAGATTTATTGACTCAGATACTAGTCACCTATGTCTATTTTTTCATAATGCTTATCAATTAATTTCACTATATAATCATCTAATTTTTCAATAATATAGTATGACTTTTTAGCTTTCACAAGATTTGAGACATTTCACCATAAAGCTACAATTCACCCCAAATTATAGGAAATCAAGTGATTTTGTACATTTTTTAAGTTTAATAATATTTACGAATTTTTATAATTTGTTTTGTTGTAAAAATGCTACTAAAATCCTTTCAATAGGTAAACTAGCATTTTTTAGTAATTTCTCTACTTTGTCCTTTATTTGCTTATTAGAAGCAATTATTTTTTTATACTCTTCACCATCAAAAGAACGTAAAGAATCTATTGCATATTCAGCTACTTCATCACTCTCATTAAGTAAATCTAATAATAAATTAAATCCATATACTCCGTTATCTTCATCTATACAGTAGGCTAATCTAATTTTATATTTATCATCTTTATCTTTTAATCCTCGAATTAAATTCTCCCAATCAATATTAGTAAACTCACTCATCAATTCTTGCACATACATAAATTCATCGTCATAAAAATAATTATCTGCGCTATTTTCAGATAATACTTCATCTACTTTTTCGTACATTCACTTTCCTCCTCTATTTACTAAAACCACCTGGTAATGGAGCATTAATTTGTCCTGTTGGGTAGCCGCTAACTACCGTATCACCTATTTTAATAACATCAATTTCTACACCATCAACAATCCCCCTATGGAAAGTTGCTCCATCTCTACCTCTAATACTTATTGGAGGAGAATTACCAATATCAGTTATACTATCTAAGATTTTAATATCACTCCAACCTTCAGGAAATATTGTACTATTTTTTATTTTCGAAAGTTTCCCATCAGGAAATTGAGTTATATATTTGATATCTTTTGTACCATCAGGGTTGATTTTAATAGATTCTGTAGCATAGTTAGAATGGCTATTATTAATGTTTGATGAATGTCCCCCAATAATTTCATTTTTATTAGGGTTCTTTCTCTGTCCCAAAAGGATTTTTTCCTTCATTTCAGGTGTGATAATTGATTTAGCTCCGCTGACTGGCTTACTATTATTAACCGTACCCTTAGTAATTTTAGTATTAGCCTTATTTCCCTTTACCTTCTCTTTTATCTTCCTCAAATCACCCTTAGAAACCTTAATCGACCTACTAGTAATCTTCCCACCTCTAAAACCATAAACACTCCCAATTAAACTGCTAAAGATAATCGAATTAGATTCTAGCTTCGATAACTCTTCTCCAGTCCAGAGATTGTATCCGTCTTTTGCTGCTTGGATTTGTTCTAGGTAAATATCTGAATCAGGCTCGTTGTCTAACTTGATTTCTCCCTTTTTTATAGCCTCATTATATGCTAGGCTTGCTTTGGCTGCATCTTGATCTGTGCGATCGTTTTTGCTGAGGACCCATGTATTGCCTACGAGCTTTTTCTCGTATTGACTGAAGTCATACTTCACTTCTGTTTTGCCAGCGGTTTTCTTAGTGGTGTTTACTCTGCTGGTGCTTTTAACGGAGTGATTGGAAACTTGCTTTACGTTATTGTTTACATTGTCTGACTTAAACATAGCCAAACTTGGACCAAGTGGAGAGAGTTGGCTGTTAGATTGATATATATTTGTCAGGAATCCTTTATATTTTAATTGGCTTTTGCTTAATCCAGTTTGCACTAGCTGGTATGTTTTATTGACTGGTATTTCACTAATTCGAACGCCTTCTTTTATCATGCTAGGGGCATATGGGACAAATGGTATTGCTCCAATCATGCTTTGGGTAATACTTGCTTGGCGCTGTTCATTAGTGAGCTTGTTGCCGAACATATCTTTTCCTGTTATATATTCCGATAGTCCATTTGCTGAAATAAGGCCATATATGCCCATTTCTGTTTGTTCTAGTTTCGTGAAGGTGCGGACATTTTTATAAGCGTCAAGCGCATGATCAGCTGTATGAATCGCTTTCGTTGCTGAATAGATGCCTTTACCACCTTTAAGGGCTCTTCCTGCCCATCCGACAATTGGAATAAAGCCTGCGGCTGCCATTGCGCCAGCTGCTACTCGTTGTCCTTCCGTCAGCTTTACACCTGTAACGGGGTCGACTCCGTCTTTAGCTCGTATATAGTCATAATAACCAGTTAATTCGCCGGCGAAGGTTTTGGTACCCTCCCATAGGTCTTCATACCATGGGCGGTTTGCTATTTCCCTTGCTTCTTTCTCTTCCTTTTTATAGGAGAGGTAGCTGTTAGTTTGTGTCTTTGCTTCTACCATGGACTGATATGCATCACTCGATTGATAGGCTTCTGCATCAAAATGGATGGGTGAAATACTGCTGCCTTGTCTTGTTGCTTCCATTAAAGATTGGAAAAGAGCTTGAACATAGTGCTCTTCTCCTTCTGAAGAGAGGTATTCATCTTTTAACTCTTGGTCGACTTCCCCAACTGCATCGATCGTTTTGGTCCGTTTTTTGCTTACATCCATCATCAGATCGTCAAACTGGGAACGGGAATAAGGCGTTAAAGACACTAGATCATCAATGTCTCTAAAAATTTGCTCCAGCGCTCTTCGTTGTTCACTAATCATTTCGTCTGCCTGACGTTCTTTATATGCAAGCTCCTCTTCTAAAAAAGATGTTTCCACACGAGAATGGCCACCTAAGTCTTTATCTTCTAACCTTGAGCTTACTCCTTCAAAGAATGCAATCTGTCTGTCAATCAGCCGCTGCCATGCTTCTACTACTTCCAGCTGGCCCTGATAAAAACCTTTAATTGCTTCGGCACCTTTTCCTTCAAAATCATCTAAATGAACAATCTCCTGGAAGGCTTTGTGCAGCTGTGTAAACTGTGTGCGCAGCTCTTTATAGTGCTTAGCCCTTCCTTTCATTGTATCACGTAAACTAGATGCATCTAAAACTTTCATTTTTTCGCCTCTCTTTTACACGGATAATAGGTCCTTTAGTTAATAAATGGCCAGTATATCCCATATCCTTTTATTGTAAAAAAGATGAAGGGGTGTTTAAATAGGGAATTGGTTGGAAATTATCAACTAACCTAAGCTAAAGAATCTATAGTTCTACCTAAGTTAGACAACCTTTGTGTATGCTTAAAATAATTATTAGCAATCTTACCATTGCAAAAGTACTAATATGATGAGAAGCCATTCCGTTTGGCTAAGGTCTATGTTTTAAGCTCGATTAGTAATGCCATCTTGCTTATAATGTTCATCATTACCTGTTTGTACAGTAAAGACAAAACTGCTAGGTGTGTTTTCTGGAACTGATACCCTATAATTTTCATTAAATGTATAGTTTACTAGAGGATAGACGGAATATGCCATTGAAGCTTCATAATCATTAGAGGCTATGAATTTAGTAGAGGCATCGTCTAGTGATTCTGCCTTTATAACCGAATGGAAAAAGTCTGAAAACGTGTCATGTTTAATCACTAAGAAGTTCTTCATCAAGTTTTTTTCCATAATAATTTAGTTTTTATCTATTATTCTCCCTATATAATCATCGTCAAAAACTTTTCAATTTACAGTTATTCTACATGTAACAACGATTCACCTGCCAAAATTTAGGGGACAAGCACCGTTTTTATAATTTTACGGTGCTCAACCAATTATAATTAAGCGTCTAAGATATACCGGACCAAATCGAGTACCTTTTGCGTGTTACCATCCGTTTCGCACGTCACGATGGATTCTGAGCTTCCTACTTGTTTCATAATGTCATAAATAACAGCTGCTTTTGTCTATGCGCTAGAATGGACATTATGCTAGTTTGGGTTCTGGAATAAATATGGAATAAAAAGCGGGAACGATTCTTTAAAGATAGTCATATACTGACCGCCAAACTGGGCATATTCTGCTTGTCTTTTCATTCCTGCTCTTGAGCTTGCCACAAGCAGCAAGAATTAAGCCAGATGCTAATACTAGTGATGTTACTAATTTCTTTTTCACTTAAAGTTCCCAAATGTATGTAATTTGTCCATATTATACCAAATGAAGAAGTGGAATTGGGGCAAAATCCCTTTTTTTGGTTCTTTAATACCGATTGCACGATGTGTAAATAAGCCTATAACATTGTCTTAGAACGAAACTATTAGATTGTTCATCGTTAATTGAAAGGAGTGTGTAGCTGCTAATGAGTATAGAGGCTTTTACAACAGCATGTACGTATAATTAACAAGGGAAAAAACGAAGGTAAAGTATTAATGATAGGAATAGTGGTTACTAACTTTTTTGTTTTTTTACAGATAATAAATCCTTTAAAGGGAATATCATTTTAAAACGGTTATATGTCTATATAACTAAATATAGTACAAATGCGCTTACAAGACTTATTCAATCATATGAAAAATAAGCAGTGCAGTTTAATCGACAATTCCTATTAAAATAAGGATGTTGGGACAAAAACCTTGCCTATTTCATAGGTGCTCTTATCATTTGTTTCTAGCTTCTTCATATACAAGTATGTCCCAAACTTTCATAAGATAAAAATATTGTACTTACTTCTAATCTCCTCCAACAGATCTTCTACTTTATCTCGGTTAGAAGGAAATTTTTCCAGATAACTAACAACATTTTCCAATAAAATTCATTGTAATTTAGAATGGATTCGATGTCTTGTTTTACAGATAGAGAAGCGATGTAAAAGCAAACTCCTTCTTCTCCAAAGTATTCATCTTCCCATTCAGCATAGCTCCTTGCAAAGACAAACCACGTAAACTCATCTCAATATCCTTTTTCGTCTGCGATATTTTCCAAAATGGAGATGAAATCATCCCCCTTCATTCTAAAATACATTTAATTAAGTCCATATACTTTCTGTTTCTGCCATGTTTCCACCTCTTTATTAGTCAATAGTTAGGAAGAAATTAGGAACTTCTCCTTTTTTTTCATAAAAGTATTCTCTGAATTTACGCTCTTAGAGGCAACTCCAACTATCAATCTACCAATCCAATGATAGTACTATTATTCAATGCTTCTTTGTCCAATCAGCGTAATATCTGGACTTCTCTAATTGAATTAATTTCTAACACGCTCTAACATACATATGAGAAGGGCTTCTACTCTATTCAGTTTATGTTTTTAAAAATTTTTGCACTAATAGTTCCTCGTCACAATGGCACTTCTAGCACCATTTGCTTCCATTGGTGTTAGAAGTGCCATTGTATTAGGATATTTAATAACTTAGTATTTTTTTAACATTATGATGATAATTGAAAAACTCTTATTTCGTTTATTAATAAATCAAAAAAGGAATCAACATCTTTTGAACTAGTCTCTGGTTCAAAGTAATGCACCGTCATTGTTAGATTATTATTATAACTACTAAATCCAAGTATAAAATTAGGGGCGTACCCTGCTGGTGAAACAATATAGGCATCTTTCACAGCAGTCTCTCCAATACAAAACGGGTAATCCGCAATAACACCCATATTTGTTAATAAAGGGGAGGACTTTCTACTTTTTACAGCTAGTTTACTGGTATTTCCAAAAAAAGACTTAACATTCTTGTATCCCATATCTCTGATGAGTTCCATTGCAATCGCACTATTTATTCCTGGATTATCTTGTTTAAGTTTCTTCATCATGGTAGATACACGTTTTAAGGTAGTCGTAAATGACTCTCCCTCTATCCAATCGAGTACTGAATTGATTTTTACAGACATATTACTACAAATAGCTGCTGTGTTATGTGAATGAAGATATCGGCGTAAATCAACTGTTGTTGTAATTTCCTTCGGTTCTAAAGTTTTAGGTTTAATAAGACTATATAATGTTCTATAGTAAGCAGTCATCATAAAATCATTAACAGTAGCATTATTACTTTTAATATAAGAAAGGATCTCTTCAAATTCATCTTTAAGAATTTTCCTAATAGAGACTAGTTGTTTATGTCTACCTTCATTAGTAAATGGAAAAGCCCAGTTAGCTTTTGAATTGTCTTGTTTTGAATTCCAGGCTTTCTTAAGATCTGTAATTCCTAGGTTTTGAAATATTTGATCAATGCTTCTATTGGTATTATTTTTTAATTCGGGATAGTAATCTATATTACTACATAATTGTCTATAAATGTTAGACAAAATATGCAAATAACCTTTTATACCAGAAACGTCTGTACATGAATGGTTAAATGTTAGACATAGAATATCATTAATATTGGTTTGAAAAATATAAGCTTGAAGTTGTCTTGAACTCGGAGAAAGTAAAGAGGAAAAGAATTTCTTTAGAGCCAAATCCTTATCCTTACATTCTTCTACTAAACACCATTTCATATCATCAATGTGTTCAAATCTCTTCCATATTGGGTCTCTATCAGTTTCTTGTAAATAACATCCTAAGATAGATTCCACATCAATTGATTGTCTCACAGCTTTAATCATTTTATCCGCCTGTATTCTTCCGTCCATTTCCAATACTACTTTTAACTGTGTATCCGCAGTATAAAATCCAGCTATATGATTAGCCCAATCCTGCCCACAAGTTGGAAATTCTCCAAGAATTGCGCTTGAATCTACATTACTAAATTCTTTCTCCATGTTCAGTAATCTCCTTTTTTATCGCCTATTAACGATAAATATCCTCGACATGATCTATATATTTTTTTAATGAGCTCATTTGAGGCATATTAATATTTAACTCGTTCCCCTTTTCCATTACATGAGAATAAATCTTTTTTATTTCATCTGCTCCATTGTAAAGTTGAAAAATAGTTCTTTGTGCTATATCCTTTTTCATCATAACCCATAATCCAAAGGTTGCTAACCAGGAAGGTAAAAAGAATGCTTTTGCATCTCCGAACTCTTTTATTTCTATTCCTCTAAGTTTACAGATAGTTAAGTTTTCACGTATACATAAAACACCTTGATGTAAATTTGATAAGTTATTTAAAAATTTATCGGCCCCTCCTGACTTCGCAATCATACTACTTATACCTGCATTAAGTGCAAATTGTTTCCAGAGCCAATGTTGCATGTTTTTTTGACATTTAACCTCAATATTTGCCTTTTTAAAAATACTTTTCATTTTCTCTAATCTTGGTGTCAATTCACCTGTTACTTCCCCTAATGAAATCTGATTCATTATCACACCATTTAAATTATTATTTTCAACAAATCCTCCACCCGCACTAGGGAATCCCCACAAATACTTTTCCTTAGGAATATATCTATTTATAGTTTCAAAATCAGTCCATAAATGATTAAAAAATAAGATATCCGCTCTTCCAATTTTTTTAGAAAGTAATGGTAATACAGAATCTAGTTGATAGTGTCTTACACTAACTATTACTAAATCAAAGTTATCAAAAGAAGGTAAGTCTTCTACAGTTTTCATTAAATATGTTTTAGATATATTACTCTTTTTTCGTTTCCGTGTATCTAATAGATTTAAAGAAATCCCCTTTTCTATTTCCCTTAGCGTATTAGATCGTACATAATGAGTTATATCGAATCCAGCTTCCTTAAGTATGTATCCATATATACTTCCAATAACACCAGATCCAAATATTAAAATTTTCATTTGTTTTCCTCTTTCTAAATTAAATATAGTGAGGGCTATGTTGCATATTTTCTCTCTTATTATTAGAAACAGGAAGAGAACTATTTAACTGATTCTCATCCTGTTTCTCTACTTAAATAATCGGGAATATAAATTAAATAAATTGTACTTCTTTAGAATAATTTAACATATTAGCGATGTTTTTCTGATTGATACCTGGCCATTCAAATCCAACTTTATCTAAAAGCACTTTAGTTTTTGCAAAGACCATCCGGAAATTTGTATCCCTTATATTCCCCATTAATCCTGCATGAATAACAATCTTCATTATATGCTCTTGCAATTCAGGATTTTCATAATTGGCAAATAGTTCATTTATATCGCATATTTTCAGGTCAGAATAACCTTCCCTCTGTAAAAACTCTCCTAATTCTATACTACTGATTCCATTATAGTTGTATACATGATGTGTTTCATTTTTCAAGTTCTTTCTATTAAACAATAAAGTTATCGCTTTACTTACATCATTCACAAAAGAAAAATCAATTACTTTTTCCTCGAATGCTGGGATCATGTTAATTTTAATAAATGACTTAACTACCGAATAAAAGGCATTACTTGATATATTTTCTTGGAATTTTAATGTATTTGAATTGTAGTTAAGATTTCCCACTCTATATATATTAGCGTTCAATCCGCTTTCTCTTGCTTTAACGATTAATTTTTCTGCTTCTAGTTTTGTTCTAAAGTAAATATTTTCATCTTCTTGCCCTACATCATAATCAAATTCTGTAAATAAGAAATTATCAATCCCCGGAATACTTCCAAAGGCTACTAATGGCGTAGATATATGATTTATATCCTTTTGTATACCAGTGGAGGCAAACTTAATTAGGCTTTCTGTTCCTTTTACATTGATTTCATAAGAGTCTTCAAATTTACCGTAATGATTAACATTTGCTGCTGGATTAATAACACAATCTATCTTATCTGCTAATTCATTATAAATAGATTCTGTTAATCCCATAAATGACTTTGAAAGGTCACCATTATATACAAAAATTCTATGTTTATATTGCTCATATAAAGAAGCAGTAAAATAGAAAGATAATTTTTGCTCTAATCTATTTTTCGATTCATGAACATCTGCACCTCTAATAATTACATGTATATCACAGCTTGTTTCAATTAAAAGATCATGTAACAAATGAGCACCTAAGTAACCAGTCGAACCTGTTAGTAAAATATTCCTATAATCAACCTTTTCCGAGACATCTAAATTTTCATATGTGGTAATTTGTCTGTCGTACCACTCTGTTTTTAGTTGTATTTCACTATCTAAATCAAAAGAGTGATTTCCTTTTGATTTGGCGATATTTTCTTTTTTATTAAGTAAAGACATTAAGTAATTTTTATTAAAGGAAATATTTTTTGCAAAACTTTCTATTGTATCATATTCAAAAATGTCATTTAACTGTGCTTCAAAATCCATTGATAGCTTAGAGATAACTTGTATTCCATCTAAGGAAGTACCACCAAGTTCAAAGAAATTATCAGTAATACTAACTTTTTCCACTCCTAAAACATCTTGCCAAACTTTAGCAATCATTTTTTCAGCTTCTGTTTTTGGCGCAATATATTCTCCAACCCTTTCAATATTTTTTTGTTGGATATCTTGAGTTAGCTGCAGTAGTAATTCACCTGTATAATTTTGCAGGGGTAGCAAAAATCTTCGATGTATTAAATTTGCTTCATTTGTAATTAGAACTTCCCAGCTTAGATTGGATTGGAGAATATCCTTTTTATCTTCAAATTTCGCCACTTTATTTCCATTACTTAATTCTCCTGAGTCATTTGTAGTTAGTGTATGTTCTTCTGATTTATACCAACTATTAAAATAACATTCTATTGTATCTACAGGAGGAATGACATCTAATTGCAATTGATAGAGAGTGTAGCTTTCTTCTCTACTTTTTATCTTCCACTTGGATTTTTCAATAAAATTCAAAAATGGAATATTCTTTTCTGTTGGATAGAATTTTGCTTCTATTTTGTTTAAATTCTTTTCTTTACAAAACTCCTTCAGCCCACATAAAATAGCATCCTCAACATTCCGGCCTAATACTCTGCAGCTCAATAGCAAAGTATCAATGAAAAGAGTTTTACCATTTTCTTTAGAAATAACTACTCCTACTAATCCATAGTCTCCAAAACGATCTGAGACTTCTATAGCCCAAACAGTTACATCGGGACTATTCATTAAATCTTCAATTTCTACTTCTGACCTTCTTTTTGTACTAAGGTTAAATTGATTTGTTCTATTTGTTAACTGTGATATCCTAGCAATTTGTGATTGTTTAACTTTGTTCATGCTCATTTTTAACTCTAGCCCTTTAAGGTAATCGGGAAGAGTTTGAGCATATTTTTGTACACTCTTTCTCTTTTGTTCTGACATATACATTTGCGAACGTTTTCTATCTTCTTCAGTTACTTGTAAGCGATCAAAAGCCCAAGAATGCTGTAAAAAATAAGGGATTTGGCTTATATCTACAGGTAAATGTAAAGTAAGTACCTCAGGAAGATTAGTCATTACTTCCGAACACTCAGCTGCATTATCATCAATAAAGATGAAACTATCCAAACCTAAGTTAAGTTCTTCTGCTAATGCTTTTATATTTTCTGATTTTGAGGACCAATTAATTTTATGATGAACAAAATGTTCTTTTTTCAGTTTCATGCCTGGATTTTTTGAAAAAACGTCCCAAACATCTTGTTCGTTATTTTTGCTACATAGCGTCAGAAGCATTCCTTCATTATATTTTTGAAGCATAAACTTTTGAATCTTAGTAAAATATTCATCTACTTCTACCCCAAGGTAACCATCTTCTCCGCAAACTCCCTTCCAAAGCGTATTATCACAATCTAATACAATAACTTTAAAAGTTTGTTTTTTCCAAGAATGTATTTTCCGAAATACTGTTGCACCAAGTGCTGCATAAAATTCATTTGTAAATGGAATATGTCCTTCCTTATCTTTTAAAGGATCGAATACATCTCGAATGTTGTATAACTTATTTATCTTTCTGAAATCAACAACATAGATGTTCTCTAATGTCTCTATGTCTTTTATCAATTGTAAATTCAAGCTTTCGATAAACTCTACCACCATAGAACTTAAGTCAAGATGGGTCGATACAGGGAAAAGACCAAAAAAGTAAGGTATATTATTTTGTTTAGTATTTAGCATTTCAATTAAATCATTATAATTCCTTTGTAAGCTTTCACACTTTTTATGGTCAGTTGCTGCCATATCAGCTCTTATCCAATCTTCAAATCGAATTAAAATTAAATTAACGCCTGTATTTGTTGATAAAAGGCTGTTAGGTTGAAGTAGTTCCATAAACACCTGGTTATATGGGGCAAATTTCACATTCAAGTTCATATCAAAGGAATTTCCCCACCATGTTATATGTTCTTCTATCAGTTCTGCAGTAAATGTAGCACTAACAGTAACATCTATTGTTTTATCATCACCAGTATCCTCAATTACCTTTATACTATTTGATTGTGAAATCTTATTTTTTGAAGGTATGGATATGTTCTTAATTGAATGGTCTGACTTTGTTATTAATTCTTTTAAGATAAATTGATAGTTCTCCAACAGTTCATTTATAGTTTCTTCTGAAAATAGATCTGTTTTATATTCCATCATTCCTCTTAACCCTTGAGCATCATCCATAAAAAAGTCTAATTTTAAATCCAACTGGGATTGGTTGGTAGTCACTGGATTTACAGAAAACGGTAAATGATCTATTTCAAATATTTTATTCTGATTATACTCATTATGAAAAATAAGTGCTGTATCGAAAAGCGGATTTCTTGTCTTGTCTAATTTAATTTTGAAATCCTCTATCATACTTGTGTAATGATAATCCTGATTGTCATAAGCAAGTAATAGATTTTCATTACAAGTTTGAATAAACGACTTCAACTTGTCATTTGGATTAACAATATTTCTAATTGGTAAAAGATTAATAAAAGCACCTAATACACTCTCTACTTGCTTATTAGTCCTACCAGAAACGACTGTGCCTACTACTATATCTTGTTGATTATTATATTGATTTAGTAATAGTGTGTATGCTCCAAATAATACTGTATTTAAAGTTACATTTAATTCTCTTGTTAGTTTATTCAATGATTCGATAACTTCTTTTGATATGTCAAATGAAACTGTCTTACCTATGAAAGAGCGATTTTTCTTTCTCTCATAATCTAAAGGAAGTTCTAACTCCGGAATATCCTTTTCCAATACCATCTTCCAATAATTTTTCTGTTTTAGCATATATGGCGTGGTCTTAAAATTCTCATGCCAAACAACATAGTCCTTATACTGAATATCTACTGGAGATAGCAACTTACATTCATATAAGTCTATAAGATCTTTTATCAGAATATCGTAAGAAGTACCATCTGAAATTATGTGGTGTAAGTCTACGAATAAACGATCTTTTTTATCCGTCCTTAAAAGAGATACTCTCACTAAAGGAGCCTTTTGCAAATCAAACGGTTGAATTTGTTGATTGATTACGACATCTATATCTTTCTCCGTAACATTTAAATGTTTTATATTTAAATAAACATTATTATGAATTTGTTGCACTATTTCTCCATTTGCAATAGTAAAACTTGTTCTTAGCGATTCATGTCTATGAATAAGTTCATTAAAGGCAACTTCCAATTTATGTCGATCGATTAACCCTTCAAATTCTATCACTACTGGAGTATTAAGTGCGGTTCCAATCCCTTTAAATTGAGCTTGTGTGAATACTTGTCTTTGAATTGGAGTAATAGGGTAATACTCTCTATATTCTGTACCCTCTATTACAAAGATATCTTTGCTATATTCATCTTTTACTTCTGTATTATTTGCAATATAGTTAAGGAAATCTTTTAAGGTGGAATACCTTAATAAACTAGTTACTTCTAATTTGCTGCCAAGTAATTTATTAATACTATTTACAATCTTAGAGGCAATTATAGAATCTCCACCTAATTCATAGAAGTTATCTTCTAAACGCAATTCCTTAAATCCTAGGAATTCACCCCAGACTTGAGCTACTTTTAATTCAATTTCTGTATAATCTTCTCTTTTCTTTCCTAAAAGATGTACAATTGCTTTGTTTTCAATTTTATTAGTATCTAAAGTTATTAATTCCTTCTTTATTCTACTAACTTCAAACCAACAACGTTCTTTCTCAAAAGGATATGTAGGTAAAGCTATTTTATTTAATAAGTTATCTTTATAAAAGTACTCCCAATCAATATCTGCTCCCATTGTATATGAATAGCATATTTTCTCGAGTAATTCGTTATTTCCGTTATTAAAGGTAGATAATCCCTTCATATTTTCATCAATCTTATTGCTTAATAAGGGGGCTTTTTCATCAAAAGTTGGTATTTTACTCTTTGTAGCATTTAATGTATTCATATATATATAATCATTATTGTCAAAGTTATTTGAGTTAACAATTGAAAGTTTTTCTTTTAAATCGTCTATACTTTTAACTATTATCGCCAACCTATGATTATAGTGCTCTCTTCCTAAACTTGCGGTGTAACAAAGATTAACTAAGCTAATTTCTTCTTCTTGTTCAAGAAATTGTTTATAATCATTAATTAACATTTTTAAAGAGTCTTTGCTTTTTGCAGATGCTGTGAAGATATAACTTTCATCACTATAAACTTTTTGACTAGTCTCCATATTTGGTGCCTCTTCTAAAATGAGGTGGCAGTTGGTCCCACTTAGGCCAAAAGAACTTACTCCACATCTCCTTGGATACCCTTCATACTCCCATTCCCTTAATGTATTATTAAGATAAACTGGGGAATCCTCAAAATCGATTTTCTTGTTGGGATATTCAAAATGTAGTGTTGGTGGTAACTTTTTGTATTTTAACGCAAGTATTGATTTGACCAAGCCCGCTATTCCTGCTGCAGCATCAAGATGGCCTATATTTGTTTTAACTGATCCAATTGCACAAAACTGCTTTCTATCTGTATACCTTTGATAAGCTCTGGTGATCCCTGTAATTTCAATAGGATCACCTAACTTTGTACCAGTACCATGTGCTTCAATATAACCTATTGTTTCTGGATTGATTCCAGCATCTTCAATTGCTTCAATAATTACTTCCTCTTGTCTTAAGGCATTAGGAGCTGTAATTCCAACAGAACTGCCATCTTGATTTATTGCACTTCCCTTAATTACCGCATAAATGTTGTCTCTATCTTTTACAGCCTTACTTAATGGTTTTAATATTACTGCAGCAATTCCTTCCCCTTTACCAGTGCCATCGGAACTGTCATCAAAAGTTTTGGCTCTATCATCAGATGATTCTATCCCAAGTTTGTAATGATCATCTTCTAATGGAAACAAATGCAGCTTTAACCCACCAGCAATGGCCATGTCACATTCACCATTTTTAATACTTTGACATGCTGTGTGTATAGCAACAAGTGAAGAGGAACAGGCAGTATCTATTAATAAACTTGGCCCTTTTAAATCTAATAAATAGGAAATCCTACTTGCTATTAGTGAATTTAAATTCCCTGGAATAGCCATTGATATGAGTGATGGATTTTCTTCCATAATAAATCTTGAATAATCATAGAAAGTATCTACAAATGGTGCAACGCTATGCCCAAGAAATACCCCTGTATTTGTTCCTCTTATTCGCTTTCCACTATAACCGGCATCTTCAATAGCTCTCCATACGGTTTGTAAGAACAACCTCTGATTTGGATGCATTAATTCCGCTTCTTTGGGAGATATATTAAAGAATTTAAAATCAAATTTATCTATATCATCTATATAGGCACCTTTACCAAACTTTACATTTTCATCGATACCTATTGAATTCAGGTAAGAAACAGCATCTTTTTTTCTCTCATCCGATAGTTCATCTATACAATCAATTCCTTCTTTGAGATTATCCCAATATTTATTAACTGTATCTGCTTTAGGGAATTTTAAAGAAATCCCAATTATCGCAACATCTTTATCTGAAACCTCTTGTATTTCCGAAAATTCAGATGATACATGCTCATCAAGTACAAATTCATCTAACTTAAACACTTGTATATACCTCGCTTTCATTACATTTTGCATTATAGTTCTTTATATAAGATGGCAAATCTAAAGACTGTATTTTGTTAAGTATGTTAGAAAAGATGCATTCTTGTTCCGTTGTTGATACTCTCTTTGTATCTAGAATGGTACGTAAAGTATCCAAGGCAACCATAATATCCTCATTTAAAGGTTCTTTTTTATTCTCCTGGAACGATTCATACATATTCTTGAGTTTTTTAAGAGGCATACTCACATCTTGATTATAAGAATTTAAATCCCAATTTAAATTTTTTGTACTTACCGCCGAAGCTATACATTGGGAAATAATCCAAAGTTTGTTTATAGTAATAGTTTTGTTTTGCAGCTTAGCCATATTATCAATTGAATGTTTTAATTTCTGGATTTCATTTTTGTTTTGGAATTGAAAAACAGGTAACCTATCTTTGGATGTATCTAAAAGATTTTTCAGCACTGTTTTCGGCCCTAATTCTATAGCAAGATCAACACCTTGCTTTTTAATATAATTCATTGATTCGTCCCACAATACAGGATACGTCATTTGTTTTGTCAAATATTCGATTACATTATCGCTGTCACCATAAGGTAAGCCATTTACATTTGAAATAACTTCCCAATCAGGTTTTCTATAGGAATATTTTTTTAATTCCAAATTTAAATCTTCAGCAGCATATTTCATCATAGGGCTATGAAAAGCAGCACTTACTTTTAATGGTATGACAATAGCACCTAAATGTTCTAGTCTCTTTGAAAATCTATCGACCGCATCTATTTGTCCAGAAATTACATTCTGGCTATGTGAGTTATGACAAGCAATTACAATTGGTGCTTCTTCAGTAGATGCTATTTTTATCTCCTCTTCTAATCTTTCAAAAGCTATACCATTTACAGCTACCATTTTCCCCTTACTTAATTGATTTGCTTGCTGCATTAATAACCCACGTTTTCTTACAATTTTTAAAGTGTCCGAAAACGAAAGAACATTACTACATGTTAAAGCTGAGTATTCCCCTAAGCTGTGCCCAGCGAGTAATGAAGGTTCTATATCAATCTCATTTATAAATACTCTAAACATTGCCACACTAGTGGTAAGTAATGCTGGTTGAGCATTTTCTGTTTTGGTTAATTCAATTAAATCTCCCTCAAAGCACAATCTTTTTAGATTAAAATCTAATATATCATTCGCTTCATCAAATGTTTTTTTAGCGATATCATATTCTTGATATAACTCTTTTCCCATTCCTATTATTTGGGAGCCTTGTCCAGGAAAAAGCATAGCTATTTTAGTCATCTTACTTCATCACACCTTTCGTTTTATCTATATATTTGGTAGTAAAAAAGGTAACTAGCTTAATATAGTTGTTGAAAAAAGATCTCATTGAATCTTTGTTTAGGATTGAACTGTTATATTCAAGGGTTAAATTGATATTTTTATTATCTTGATGCACATACAATATAAGACCATATAAATTTAACAAAGCATACTTAGTTGAAAGTACATTCCTCTTTGAAAATAACGGGATTATTCCTGATGAATCTTTACTATTCTTCATTTTTAGTACTTGCTCAATCGAATACGTTGTTATTAGTTTAATATTTTCATCTCTTAATTTTATTGAGTTAAGTAAGTCTAAAAAATCAATATTCTCCTTCAATTCTACTTTTAATGAATGTGCAACTTCATCTTTAGCAAGAATTGCTTGTACCATAATTTCGTTTTGATTTGATACTTTTGCTAAAAGGGAAATGTATAAAGATAAAAACAGTTCATATATAGTTACTTCATTTTCCTTACAAATTTCCACTATTACGTTACTCATAGTATTATCGAAGTCATATTGGAATAATGTGTTTTCACTTTTTATATGCTCAGCATTTAAAAAGTAAGAAGGCAGTTTAATAGGTGAAAATTCAATATCCATTGATTCATCTTTACTTTCCAGATATTTTGCGAGTTTATCCACATTTGTATACGTAAAAAGATCGGTAATCTGAATCTTTCCTGGATATATCCGTTCGATTCTTTCATGTAAGCGGGTCAAAAGAAGTGAATTTCCGCCAAGCTCGAAGAAGTTTTCATAAATATTCACGTGTTCAACTTCAAATGTTTCCTTTAATAACTGCAACAGAATACCTTGAATGTTATTATTTTCTTTTGGAATTATGTTATCAATTCCTGTTGAATGCTCGATTTTATTACTCAACTGATCTAATTGATTAATTATTTCTTTAAATTCACCATTTGAATACGCCTTTCCTAACTTATATCTTTCTATTTTTCCACTAGTCGTTTTCGGCAATTTTTTAACTGGTATAATTTTATGAATATTAATTCCCATTTCCTTGCTAATAAGGCCTTTTAATTCTTTTATTAATGGTATAAAACTTGCTAAGTCCTTTTTATGTAAAACAAATAAAATAATTTGGTCACTTTGTATATGCTCGTTAACCACTCCACAAGCCGCAATATAACCTAATTTAATTTCTTCCAATGATTCAGCTACTCTTTCAATATCATGCGGATAAATATTTTGACCGTTTACAAAAATAATATCTTTTGCCCGACCAGTAATTACAAGGCGACCATTTTCTATAAAACCTATGTCTCCTGTTTTTAACCAGCCATTTTGGATGGTTTCTGATGTCTTTTCAGTGTTATTATAATAACCTCTTGTTACATTTTTACCTTTGATTTGAATATTACCAATAGTACATTCCTCGAGCTTTGCACCATTTACATCTGTTATTGAAACTTCTAAACCTTCTAAAGGATAACCTACATCAACAAAATCTACAGTGCCCTCCATATTATCAGAGTTGCTAATTATTTTTTCACCAATATTCAGGTGTTGTCTCTTAATTGTTTTTGTAGTAAGCACCTCTTCTAAAGGTGGAAAAGTTACGCCTAATGATGCTTCTGCTAAACCATATACTGGGAACATAGCCGTTCTACTGAGTTTGTAAATAGATAAAGCATCTAAAAATTGTTTACATAGATTAGGAGAGATAGGCTCTGCCCCATTTAAAATAAGTCTTACATGAGATAAATCCCAATGCTTCGCAATTTCAGGTTTAAAATGCATTAAAAAGTAACTGTATCCAAAATTCGGGGATGAAGTTATGGTTATATTATGTTCATCAACTTTTGCTAACCACAAAGTTGGACGTCTAATAAATACTGATGTTGGCATTAAATACTGTAGGGCTCCTAACATGGAAGGAACAAGATGCATTCCTATTATTCCCATATCATGTGTAAGAGGCATCCAGCTTAAGAAACAATCATCCTTATTAGCATTAGAGCCTTTTATCATTTGAAATATATTGGTTACTAAATTATCATGTGTTAAAACCACTCCTTTAGGATCACCTGTTGATCCAGAAGAAAATTGTATAAAAGCTATGTTTTCTGGATGTGCTTCGTATTCTTGTCCTTTTTGCGATGCATACAAATGTTCATCAGTTAGAATTGTTTTGTCTAGTATTTCTTTAAACTGTATTTCAAAATTGCTTTCATTAAAATGTTTTAAACCCTCAATCGTTTTTTGATCCGTAATTAAATACGGGTTATTTAATGTTTTCCATATTTTAAACAACTTTGCTTTATGCTCGTTATTATTCCCCACAGACACAGGTACTGGAATAATTCTGCCTAATAAACAAGCCCAAAAAATAGAGAGAAAATTCTCATTGTCATTTACCTGAAGTATCAATTCATCTCCAGGTCTTAAACCAGAATTTTGCAATGTATTTAGTACTAAAAAAGAGTTAGTATATAAATCGTGATAAGATAAGAATTTCTCATTTTTGCTACCTTCTATGAACACAATACCTTGCTTCATGTTGTTTCTGTTATTTTTTACAATATCTGTAAGTGTAGTAATTTTATTATTTTCTATCATCTGCATACCTTCCGTTCATATTATTCCACTTAAGTAAAATATTGGAATTACATTTACAAGTTAGCACTTTACCTAAAGTAAATAATTAATATGGATATAATGTATTGTTTACAATTGTTACTACTTCGCTTAAAAAATCATCAATAAAAAAATGATCTCCACTAAACCTATAAATTTGAAACTTCTTGTCAGTTAAATATCTCCACCCCTCTAGTTTGTAGTAGGTTGCTGTTTTATCGTTTTCTCCAAAAAAAACAGTAGTATTTGATTCTAGCAAGCCATCTGAAGGCTTATACTTATATGTTTCAATTGCCTGGAAATCTGATCTTAAAATTCTTAAGTAATAGTCTAGAAAGGATTCATCATTCATGAATTCTTTTGGAAAACCATTGTATTTTAATACTTCTTTCTTAAACTCAGGGTCCGGAAGGTTGTAAGTGTGCAACTTTCTGAAGATATATTGTGGAGCTTCAAAAGAGGATGCAAAAAAGTGAATTGGTAGCTTATGTCCATTTTTCTTAATTTTGCGGTATAACTCAAAACTAACTAAGCTCCCCATACTATAGCCAAATAGAGCATATGGACTTTTATCTAATTTATTCTTTATCTGATCATATAGATCATTCACAATGTCACTTATACTATTAAGTAATGGTTCTTTAAACCTCTCACCTTTCCCAGATATCTCCAATGGTTGAAGTGCTATATGCTCACTAAGATACTTTCTCCACTTAAGATACATAACGGAAGATGCCCCTGCGTTAGGAATACAATATAATATGCATTTCTCCATAATGTTTTGCTCCAATCTCTTTCAATAGAAACAGCTAATCAACTAATAATTATTTTTAAAAGTATTATTAGTCGAAATTATGTGAATGTAGTTAATATTGTCGGTATTTACAAATAATTTTAAATCTATTAATAGCAACTTATTAAAAACACTATTATAATAATTAACATATATATACATTTATGTAAATAAGAATAAGTAATTTTTACTAATTTTTAACACTTATGGGAGAAATAATCAATGCTAGAAATCCACGCTTTTTATATTCCGTCTCAAATGGAACAAAACTTATATGAATATTTGCTACAGTTTGTCTCTAATGAAAAAAAGTTAAAGATTGCTAAATATAAAAACAAATTAGACTCTTATCTGACTTTAATTGGAGAAATCATGATTAGGCTACATATATGTAAAATTCATGAAATTGATAATAATAGAATAGTGTTTCAATATAATAAATATGGTAAACCAAGAGTTGAATTGGAATCCCCCTACTTTTTTAATATTTCTCACTCTGGCAATTGGGTAGTTGTAGCATACAATAATTCTGAAGTAGGAATAGATATAGAAAAAATTAAGAATTTGGACACTGAACTAGCTAAAAATTATTTCACTACAATGGAATATGAACATTTATGCTCATTGGGAAGTAAAGCGGCACAGATTAATTGTTTCTATGATTTATGGACACTAAAGGAGAGTTACATTAAATTTAGAGGCAGAGGGCTTTCTATCCCACTCAATTCTTTTTCAATCATTAAATATTCAAACTCAAAATTCTTCTTCCAGTTAGAAAATGAGAATAGTTGTTTAGAGGAGTTTTACTTCCAACAATATAATTTAGACGATAATTATAGTTTTTCAGTCTGTTCCTCAGATAATTATTTTCCTAAAGAAGTAAACGTATTAAATAGCCAAGATTTACTAAGGTTGAGTGCAGATCTTTTTTAAGTTCCGTCATAACTCCTGTTTCAGAATATCTTAGAGCATACGGGTCCTATCTCAATACCACTAAAAATTCTAGCTCAAGCTACTTGAAGTTTAACAGATTAATAATATATGACACATTCACTTAAATTCTTGCATGATAGGAAGAATACTTTAGTAAGATTTATGTAGGAACGTAAACTAGTCTCGTTTAATTATTTATGATTGATTAAATTTAACTTTTACTTTTTATCGGTGATAAGGTTTGCGTAATGAGTAGGAAGACAAAAGGACACTTATGATTAGGTTACCACTTATCCATTAGACGAAACAGAAACTAGAATGATTTCAGATACTCCAAGTATGATAGTTGTTGAATTGGTATTTATTCAAAAAATACAGAATTAAGCGTACTGAAGATATACTGAACAGTAGTAGGTAACGTGCAAGTGACCAGTTTGAAGTTAATTTTTAGACGCAACGGAAGAAGAGGTTAGAGTTTTACAATTAATGCCCCTCTTTTGCATTATGAATTATGTAATAAAAACAAAGACGTGCTTACGAACAAAAGAATGAAGGTGAAAGAGGAACCTTTCAAGAACAGCTAGGTAATTGATGAAGGTACTAATGAACCACTGAATCAGTTTAAAATTCTTCATAATAAAAGTAAAACAGACCTAATTATTAACTATACTAATATATAAAAAACCTTACAGTTCAATGATTGTAAGGTTCTTAGTTGTTTTATAAATGAATATTTATTACATACTCTAATTACAGTTAGTAGCAAATAATCTTTAGGTTGAACATTAATGGTGTGGGAACCTGAGTATATTTATACAATGCATTTTGGTTAGCTTAAATTTCCTTCTAGAAAACTAGCTAATCCATATTATCCTCTAAATTCACAGTGTCAGTTATCTAACTCAAGCGCATTAACCTTTTTAATAAACTTTTTTCGATGCCAGTTCATATAATGTTGTTGCTGCTTTGACTTTGCAAGAATGCCAGGAACATCTCGATCTGGAGGTGGTGAAGTACTAATAAAAACTTTTGAAGGGAAAACATTGACTTATTATCCGAAGTCAACAAGTACTGAGAAACCAACATTAAGATATCCAGCAAGTAATGGAAAATCATGGGATAAAATTAGATATGAATAATAAGGAGAGGAGAACAACATATGCACATTGAGAGTCTAAAAATTTGGCAGCCACAAACAAACCTAAACTCTGATCATCCTATTAATATTCTTTTAAAAGGGATAGATAAACATAATGACTATTTTAAAATAATACTGGAAGATTATGATGACAATATTACTGAAATTGTCTATAACCAATTAAACGGGCCTATGGAATATTATGTTTGGTCCTTTAGATACACAACAGAAATCGGAAGATTTGGCTTATATAATTTAGATGTTGATGAATCAAGTTTAAAAGAAAAAGGAAAAGCATACTTTTTTAAAATTAAAAACTAAGAATACATTAATTGGTTTGATAATCAAAATCCCCTTTTCAATAGTTCGACTCATCCAAATTTAGAACATCATGTTTATATTACACGTGATGAAGTAATTGAAGTATTATCAGATTATAATCCATTAGTAATAGCTCTAAATAATTTAGATTGATATTCCTGTAATGAAAACAACTGAGGAAATAGTTATTATATTCTCAGTTGTTTATTACTTAATACCAATTTATACACGCAAATATATTTACTATATATAATTTTCTGCTATAAGCTTTTTTTCATATATTTATAGCTGCGCCTAATCATACTATTGAATAACAATTAAAATAAAGAAAACAAGTATTATAAGGGAAAGACTTAAAAAAAGCCGACTCCTTACTGAGGAGCCCTATTTTTTTCAAAGTTGAAAAATAACGCTCTACAGGAATGCTAACCTGCCACTTTTCTACCATAAGTTAGTTGACATTTATTACAGGAATGCTGCCCTTTTTCTTCCTTAAGCTAGTGTTCAATTATTACAGGAATGCTGCCACGTTTGTTCTATAAGCAAGTACTCACTTAATATAGGATTGCTTCCAGAACAAATAAGAGCAAAAATCTTTATCGGGTTTTTGCTCTTGTTCCTATTCAATAGGAAATTCCATATGTGCTTTCTCTCTTTTATAATAGTCTAGCCTATCTTGTAATGTACCTGTATGAAATTCAAACTTATGTCCATCTGGATCTGTAAAGTATATGGAATTTTCATCCTCTTCGGCTCTTGGACGACCAGAAAGAATATTCACATCCAACTTTTGAAGTTTATGATTAATGTTATCAAAATCAGCTTCTTCTATTGAAAATGCAATATGAGTGTATGACTGAATAATTTCATTCCGTGGAATATCTTTTTCTTCATTTAAAGCTATCCATATACCATCTAAATCAAAATAGGCAGTGCTTCTACCCTTAACCAATAACTTTGCATTAAACACATTTTTATAAAATTCGATTGACTTCTCTAAATTAGACACTGAGAATAAGAAATGATTAAGGCCTTTTACTAACATTGTTTCACCCCACAATGTACTTGTTATTTATATTACAATTTTACCAACCCTTATATTTTAACATATTATCCTTTTAATCCTTCTTCCACTATCTGCCCCATTAGTACCAGAACAATAATGAAGCATTAATCCCCACTGGGTTAACGACCCCATAGTTTAAGTGCATTTTTTCATAAACTCGATTTGAAGTTAAATGATATACTATGTCATAATTTAAGAATATTTAGACACAACTCCTGTTTTGCTTTATAAATAACAATTTATCTTTCAGACTCTAATATCGCATATTCCAATTCGTCTTCCCATGTTATATTGCCACCCTTAACATATTTACACTTTTGTATAAAATGAGCTTCCCTACGCATATTGCATTTTTCTAAAACCCTCCATGAACCAACATTTTTAGGGTTACATAATGCACAAACTCTATGCACATTTAATACATCAAAACTGTAATCAATTAATGCCCGTGTCATTTCTGTTGCATAACCTTTACCCCAACCTTGTTTTAATAACAGCCAACCAATCATTGCTGTATCAGTTTCATAATTTAAGTGGATTCTGGAGCGTCCAATTTTTTCTTGGTCATTTTTTGAAATTACTGCCATTTCAAAATTAACTTGTGGTTTTCCTTCCCAATCACTTACAACTTTATTTAAATGCTTTTGGTCTCTCTGCACTCATGACATCATTGGGCATATATCTCATTATTTCTTCATTAGAATAAAGATTCATAATAATATCCAAGTCGTTCTCATTAAATGGCCGCAGTGTTAATCTTTCTGTTTCAATCATTACAAATACACCTTTCAAATTTGGATTTATCAGTTTAATAATATATTACTTGTATCGCCTAATCCTACTAATGTACATCATTTGATTATTTTGCATAACTTTTTATTAAATTAAAAATTATAGGTTTATATATTCATTGTTGAAGCGTCTTCTCTTGTTTAGAAAAAATCATTCTTGTTTAAAACACAAAACAGTTCAGTTTTACACGATTGCTTTCCCTTCCGAACAATAAAAGCCGATCAACTCTTGTTAATCAGCTCTAGTTAATAGTATCCTCTTTATTTGTTGAAATTAAAAATCATGTTTTGAGATGAAAATAGCAACCATTTTTAAAATAAAAATTTAACTACTACATATCTAAATCCGTGAATGCATATGGTAATAAATCTTTTAATGTTAATTCTAATATATCTTTATTCTTATTTGTTAAATAAACAGGCATATCAGGTAAACAGAATTCTGCAAGGACTTGTCTGCAAATACTACAAGGTGGTAGATAATCTGAAGTATCACCTGCGACAGCTATCGCTTGAAAATCACCTTTTTTATAACCACTTGTTATGGCAGTGAATATAGCTGTTCTCTCCGCACAATTAGTTGCACCTAATGAAACATTTTCCACGTTAACTCCATTAATTACAGTACCATCTTTAAGTAGTAATGCTGCTCCAACTGGAAATTTGGAATAAGGTATATATGCTTTTTCCTTTATATTACGTGCACTTTCCATTAATAGCTCTTTTTTCATTTTATCGATCCCTTTCAAGAATAATGAACTTTTCATCGTTCCCTTTATACCAACCTTTTGATTGGCAGGATTTTCATCATATAATTATTTGAAAAGTTTGTCAATATGATTAATTCCTATACTAATCATAGTAAACCTCTGTCCAACTCCCTCAACAAACAAATACTTTTCGCTTAAATACGCAGTTTCTCGCAAATGAACGGTAACTCCTAAATCAAGCGCTATTCTTCTAAAATTAACGCCATAAAGCGTAATTAATATCACTAATAATGAGTATTCCTTTCTAAATGCAGAAATTCAAAAACTATAAGGCCTTTAAGAAGATGGTTGGTATGTCTCCACAGAAATATAGAGAATAATTTTGGTTGAGTGATATAACGGTAGAGTAGATTTGTAATGCATTTATCAAAATTAACCTAACAAGTAAGTCCTTAGATTCCACCCTATTCTTCATTTTCAAATAGCGATAAAGTTAGCAAGCACAATAAGGCTTAAAACATATCCAAAAATGCTGTCATTACGACAGCATTTTTTCGTTGTATTTGAAGCCTCATTTAGTGTAAATTATTTCATCCCAAGATTTTAATGTTTCAAGTGAAGTTTTATAATAATTGGTTAGCACCTGAAGATAATCTTCTCCCTTTACTGCAGTAAAAGGATTTGGTCCTTCTGCCATCATTTCCATAATAATGGGACCATTATAGTTTATTTCATGTAATGCCTCTATCTGTCCCTTTATATTAGCATGGCCATTCCCTACGGCTTGACGATTGGAGTCAGCCACATGGTAAACACCTAGCTTTCTTCCAGCTTTTTTTATTGCATCAATTGGGTCTGCTTCTTCGATATTCATATGATATGCATCTAGTAGTACAAATAAATTCGGGCTATTAACAGCTTTAATTAGACTTAAAGCTTCTTTGTTTGTGATAATTTGATGGTTCTCATAGCGGTTCAATACCTCAAATACTACTTCGATATTTAAAGCTTCTGCTTTGCTCATCAATGTTTTTGTACTATCGACTAGAAGATGCCAATCGATTTCATTATCCCCAGATCCTGCTGTTTTACCTACATCTCCATGTAAACAAATTCTCTTTGCCCCTAGCTCACTCGCCCAACTCAATAAATCTAAGAAATATTGGACTGCCTTTAATCTTACTCCTTCATTTACGCTAGAAATATCGACATTATCAGGTGTAACAGATAAAATCTTTAATTTATAAGTGCTCAATATATTGGCCAGTTCGTTTGGGTTTTGTGTTAAATCTCCTTGAACCTCTACTCCCTCTACACCAATCTCTTTTGCGATTTTACATTTTTCCTCAACAGAAATATCTCCAAATGACCATAAACATAAACCAAAATCTCTACTCATTTTAATTCCTCCAGTGATTAATTTATATTTGAATAAGTTGCTTTATAAACCGCCTAGCGTTTAAAGCGTTTTCAAAAGGGTTCGCAATTGCAGGATTTTGTTCAGCCTCTACTATAAACCAACCTTCATACCCTATATTATTTAGCTCCTTCAAAATGCTTTCGAAATCAAGCATTCCATCTCCTGGTACCGTGAAACAACCCTCTAAAACCGATTTTCTGAATCCGAATCCTTTATCTACTGCTTCCTTCATTTTTTCCTTGCGAATATCCTTTAAGTGTATATGACCAATTCTTTTTCCAAATGCTTTTGCAGCCTCTTTCGGATCCTCATTTGAAAACATAAAATGTCCTGTGTCAAAACATAAGGAAACATAGTCCGGGTTTGTATTTTCCAATAAGCGTTTTGTTTCGCCAACCGTTTGAACAATGGTAGCCATGTGATGGTGATAGCATAAAGTAAAGCCTCTATCCTTTGCGATTTTTCCGAGTTTATCCAATCCTGTACATAGCAATTCCCATTCTTCATCTGTTGCAATTGGCTTATTTTCACCAAACATAGATTGTTCTGAAGCAAAAAGACAATGAGTTAATTCACAAATATTAATTTTTGTCGCTTCTACCTTTTCTAAAAAGTCCAATGTCTTGATAAATTCTCGTTCATTCTCTTCATAAGAGGTTGAACAAAGATAGGAACTAAACCACTGACTTGCTATTTGAATACCCCTAATTTTTAATAACTTCTTCAATATAACGGAATCTTCTGGAAATTTTACACCAACTTCTGTTCCTTCAAATCCAGCAAGTGCTATTTCACTTATACACTGTTCAAATGTATTATCACTACCAAGTTCAGGCATATCATCATTACTCCACCCGATTGGGGATATTCCTAAACGTATATTTTTATGCTCGAACATTTCTGTCTTCTCCCTCTAGTTTGTAGTTTTTAGATGTAATTTCTTCTTCAATTTCTTCTAGTGTTTTCCCTTTTGTTTCTGGAACAAATTTATAGACAAAGAGAAAAGCTAATATACCTATTGCAGCATATAGGAGGAATAGAATGCTAGATCCTAAACTTGATAACAATACCGGAAACGATAATGAAACAACAATATTTGCTAACCATAAGCTTGTGCTTGCAAAACCAATTGCAGTTCCTCTTATTTTCAATGGGAATATTTCACCTAAAACAACCCATACGACCATTCCCCAACTCGCTGAATACGCTACCATAAATAAACATAAACAACCTAATAATAACCAGCTCGGTGCTTGAAATAACCATGTACTAATCCCTAATATACCAAGGGCAATAGACATACCAATATTTCCAATAAGCATTAACAGCCTGCGACCTATTTTATCAATCAATATCGTTCCGATTATTGTGAATAATACATTAACAATACCTATTCCAATAGTTCCAGCAATGGCGCTTGATGACCCCATCCCAGAATCAGCTAAAATAGTAGGAGTGTAATATATGATCGTGTTTGTTCCGATTATTTGCTGAAATATGGCTACCCCTATTCCAATGAAGAGAATTGGGCGCATTAAAGGAGAAAATAATTCAGAGAAAGGTACCTTTCCTTCTGGCTTTAATTCATTTACATTCTTTATTTCTTCATCGATTTTCTTAGCGTCTCTAGTTAATAGTAATACACTTCGCGCTTCCTCTTCTCTTCCTTTTTGCAATAACCAGCGTGGACTTTCTGGCATAAAAAACATACCTAGCATTAATAGAAGAGAAGGTACAACGGCTAATAATAGCATCCAATCCCAAGAACCAGATGAAGCAAACACAAAATTAACAAGATATGCCATTAGAATTCCTATTGAATTCATTAGTGTATTTAACGAGGCCACTCTACCCCTAATTGCCGCCGGAGCCATTTCGGATAAATACAAGGGAACTATTGCGGATGCGCCCCCTACAGCAACCCCTAATTCAATTCGAAACAGTATTAACATTTCTACATTCTTTGCCAGCCCTGTTCCAACTGCTCCGATAGAAAAAAGCACACCTAACCATATAATGGCCTTTTTCCGTCCGACACGATCTGCAAAAGGCCCGCAAAGTGCCGCTCCTAATAAAGCTCCGATTAAAACGCCACTTACCACTAACCCTTCCATAAATGGTGTTAATCCTAAATCTTCCTTTATAAAAAGTAAGGCACCTGAAATTACTCCGGTATCATACCCAAATAATAATCCACCTAAAGCTCCAAAAAAATAGATTAAATTAATATAAGCCTTTTTTGATTTCATATTAATCCCCCTAAGTTTAATGGAAAGGGAGATAGCTTATTCGTATATGTTTCTATCTATCTCCCTTTTCCGATGAGAAGAACAGACTTAAAGCTATTTTCTAGGTGTCATTTTTTCTAAAGATGTTAATTGGATATAAGATTTCCTATGGTTTAACATAAGGAGATGTCGAATCACGGGTGATTAAATACGGTGACAGCGTAATTCGCTGTGTAACCTTTTTTCTTCCATCTTGATTTTGATTAGTAATTTCATCGACAAGCAAATCTATCACTTTAGCTCCCATTTCTTCTATTGGTTGAGCTATCGTTGTTAATGCTGGATCACTAAGTTTAGCTAACATGCTGTTATCAAACCCTATAAGAGACAACTGTGTAGGCACCTGTAAATTTAGTAATCTAGCCGCTTGTAACACCCCAAAAGCCAGCATCTCTGTTGAGACAAAAATAGCAGTTGGTCTTTTTTCAGTATCCTTTAATAATTCTAAACACACTTTTCTGCACTCATTTAAGTTAAGGGAACTATATAAGATGGGTAAATCATCAATAGCTATCCCTGAAATTTGTATCCCTTCTTTAAAACCATCGACACGTTTTTTTATGGAAGGAATATTTATGTCTTCTGCAATCATTGCTACCTTTTTATGCCCTAAGTTCGTTAAGTGAACCGCAGCATCATATCCACCCTGAAAATCATCTACCACCACCGTATGAACTGGTAAATAAGGTACATCTCTAGAAAGCATAGCTACTGGCATATCACTTTCTATTAATTCTCGGATTGCTTGACTACCTCTCAAGCCTGTCGCAACTATTATGCCATCTACATATTTTTGTTTAAGCATAGAAATATATTCTTCTTCTTTAGTAGAATCATTATCAGTGCTGCAAATAATGACACTAAATCCATGTTTTCTCCCACTATCCTCGATTGCCCTAGTAATTTCAGCCATAAACGGATTAGAGATGTCAGGGATTAATACACCAATTGTTTTTAATGCCTTTTTAGCAGATAGAACTAGACTTGGTTGATACCGCAACTCGTCAATAACATCCCAAATTTTCTTTTTGGTTTTATCACTGATACTACCTGTATCATTTAGAACTTTAGATACAGTAGATATAGATACATTAGCTTTTTTTGCAACATCATATATAGTTGGTTTCATAAGAAAATTCACCTTTTTCTCAAGTTTATACTTTCAAGTATAAACCAACCAACATACACTTATCAGGGAAAAAACGCTATTTGTGATAAGGAAATTAAATTAACACACCATTTTCAATTTTAACTGGTTTATTTAGTTTATAAGATTCTATACAAGCGCGGGCTATTAATAATGCCGAACGGGCATCTTCTCCGTTAGCCGCTGTCGGCTTATTCGTTTTAACTGCGTTTACAAAAGATTTCAACTCAGCTACATAAGCTTCAAAGAGTAAGTCTTGGTCATAGCGGCAAGTATCGTAACTTACACCCTCTTTTGTGTATCTAGTCATATTTGACTCACGAATACTACCCATTTGCAACATTCCCTCAGAACCAAAAACCTCTCCACGCACATCATATCCATATACAGCCTGGAAATTTGCTTCAGCGATTCCAATGGCACCATTATTAAATCGAATACTTACCACCGCAGTATCAAGTAAGCCATTTTCTTTAAAATCAGGTCTTACTAATGCGTCTGCCATTACGAATACTTCAATCGGTTTTGCACCAGGATTTAAAAATAATAATGTATCAAAATCATGAATGAGTGTTTCTAAGAAAATCGTCCATTCTGGAATATTTGGGTTACCCAAAGCAGGATCTCGAGTTATAGAGCGTAATAGTTGAGGCGTTCCTATCTTGCCAGCAACAATTTCTTCATGAGCACTTTTAAATCCTTTTGAAAAACGGCGGTTAAAACCAACCTGTAAAGGCACTTTCATTTCCTGAACAACCTTCAATACTCTGTCCGCTTCTTCTAATGTTATGGCCATTGGTTTTTCACAGAAAACAGCTTTTCCGTTTCTTGCAGCAGCAATCACATTATCTGCATGTGTTCTTGCTGGAGAAGCAATAATGACTGCATCAACATTAGGATCCTTCATCATTTCAAGAGGATCTGTATAAGTCTTAATATTTGAACCTAGTTTATCAGCTAAGCCTTCAGCAGCACCAGGATACGGATCCGCGATTGCATATAACCTAGTTTCTGGAATTCTTGTTGCGATACTTTCCCCATGAAAAGCCCCCATTCGCCCTGCACCCAATAAACCTACATTTAATATACCCATTTCTCCCACTCCTTATTAAGAAAGCACTTTTCTTCCAAAACACATAAAAATAATGATAAATAAGTGTTTTTATAAAAATAACTTCCTATTTTTTAAATATTAAGGAAAGCTCTTTCCTTAATTAATTTCCATTGTAACCCCTTTCAGTTTATTAATCAAACTATTTTGATAACTATATTTATTTTTTTAAAAAGTTAGTAATGTTACTGATATTAATAAAGCTCATATATTTATCCTTACAGCAGCTAGTTTTCATTAGCTATGTATTAAGACACCTTTTTAAAGTAAACAATTCCTCCTTTATCTGACTTAATTAACAAGCAATTATCTTAAAATACGCAGCTTTACTTATGTACCGAGCAATGTTCCTTTTCAGAGTGATTTTTAATCTAACAAAAAAACGTCTAATCCCATATATACTTAAGGGCTTAGACGTTTTAACTGTAAGGGAATTTAAGCGTTTATATTAATTATTGCAGTCTATTTTTCTACTAATTCATAAAAAAAAGCTAAGGGATTGCTAATGAAAGCAATCCCTTAATAAACTAATTCCATTCTCACTTAACTTTAAATCCACTCTTTTCCATGCTCATGAATAAATTGAAGTTCCTTTTGATAGTGCTCAAGTTGCCCTTCATCCAGCATCTTTTGAAAAGCAATATCTCCTTCTTCTGCTTTTTTAATCATATATTTACATAATCCTTCAACTCTTAGAATCACCATTTCTAAAAAGTCCTTATCCATATTTTCAACACCATAGCATTCAAAAAATAATTTAACTCTTTGTTTAATACGATCAGCATCTTTAAGGGGATTATAATGTACTGCCTCACCCTTCTCGGTATGCCAAAGTCTGCTTAAAGGAACACAGGTGTAAAGAGTATAAGCTATATCCCAAAGTCTTGGACCAGGAGCTGCAACGTCAAAATCAATAATCCCAACTGGTCTTTCATTATTAAAAATAATGTTGTACACAGCAAAGTCATTATGGCATACAACTTCTATTTTTTCTGGAGTATTTTCCATTGGTTTCCATTCATTTAATAAAGAGAAATCACTCACAGCATCATGATAAAGACGGAGCATATTCGCTATTTCTTTTAATACATTATCAGACCACATATATTTTTTTAGAGGATAATTACCTGCTTCCCCTTCAATATACGTTAATATCTCTCTATTTTTCTCATCAATTCCTAAGAACCTTGGTGCATAATCAAAACCTTTATTTTCAAGATGCTTCAATACTTTATGAATTTTTTCACTACCTGGCTTTAAATCTCGCCGAACCGTATTTCCAGAGCGATATACGTCTGAGATATTCCCACCCGTTAGCACTTCTTCCTTTTCGTACTCATTTGTCATAATAATCCCCCCACAAAAATAGGGACTTCAATCATTGTGTCAATAGAGATGTATTTTTACCCATAATAAAAACAGATATACAAAGGTATCTGTCTAGGTAATGGGATTTTAATTGTCCACACCATATGAATCCCTTGAATGATTACTGGTAGATAAACAAACGTATCCTTACTTAAGAGATAAGTATCTCATTTTGTCTTTATCACAATAACTAATCATTTTAAAGATCACTCCACATGGGTAATATGGATTCCCCTTTCTTTACATCTCTAATGTAAATTTTACCAAATACGCCCGCAAATAGAAAGGGCTTTCATTATTTTGTGTATTTTATATAAAAATTCGTCATATAAAACTACCACAAAAGTAAGTCCCTTTCTTAAATAGAAAGAGACTTACTTTTAAGTTTTGCCGAATTTTATTCTCCCACTTAACTTCCAGGATCTTGACATAAGAACGGCCCTCTTAGGGAGACTTCCCTATATTTTACTTTGTTGGTCGCACTAATATTTTCGCTTGTTTTTTATCATTAATCAATGCTTCAAAACCACTTTCAACTATATCTTCCAAATTAATTTTTTTTGTGATAACTCCTTTAACATCTAAACGGCCTGTAGAAATCATATCGATTACTTCAGGGAAAACATGTCTATAAGCAAGTCTTGATGTTACATTTGCGCCTTTATACAATAGTTGCCCCATATCTATAGCAACTGGGTTTCCAAATACAGCTATCGCCATTACTTGTCCACCTTGTTTTACTGAAGCCACTGCATTGGTCATTGTCTGTTGTACTCCTGCACATTCATAAGCAACACTAACTCCGCCATTTGTCAATTCAAGGATTTGTTGAACAATATCATCACGCAAACCACTAATGACGGTAGTAGCTCCTAATTCTTTAGCTTTTTCCAGACGTTCCTCAGATATGTCTACAACAATAATCTTTGTTGCTCCTGCAGCTTTTACAGACAATAATGTTAACAAACCAATTGGACCAGCACCAAAAATAGCTACAGAGTCCCCTGGTTTCAAGTCACTTTCTCTAACTGCATAAAATGAAACAGCTGTTGGTTCAACTAATGCACCTTCTTCAAAAGAAACATTTTCAGGCAGCTCATGAACCATATTTTCATCAACTACTACATATTCAGCAAAACCACCATCCTGATTTAATCCGACAAACCCCACCATGCTGCATTGATTATAATAACCTCTTTTGCATGCGTAGCATTCACCACAATAAATAAGTGGTTCAATAGCAACTCTTTCACCAACTTTATGACTCTTTACATCATCAGAAACCTCCACAATTGTACCAGAGAATTCATGTCCTAGTGTGATTGGAGGTGACTGTTTAGAAATTGGGTGTGGCTCTGGAGATTGGCCGTGTGCATATGCATGAAGGTCACTCCCACATATTCCTCCCCATTCAACCTTCACTTTTACTTGACCTGATGAAACAATTGGTTCTTGCACCATTTCTATTCGAAGATCTTGACTTCCATATAATCTAGCTGCTTTCATTTTATAGTCTCCTTTTTTATCATTTTATAAATGTAAGTGCCTACATAAATAATTATAACAATTTGTATACTTAGGCAAAAGTTAATATAATTAATGATGTAATAAGTATTGCTTAAGGAATGATAACATGAACATAGAACAGTTAATCTATATAGTGGAAGTTGCAAAAGTAAAATCATTAGGGGAAGCAGCAAAAACATTAAATATTAGTCAATCTGCTTTAAGTCAAGCAATTACTAAATTTGAGGCTGAACTAGACATTAAAATATTTAATCGCACTAGATCAGGTACTGTACCAACAAAAGAAGGGGATCTCTTAATAGCAAAATCTCAAAAGGCATTAAAAGCGATCTATCAGATTGAAGACGAAGCAAAACAAATTAATCATTTAAATGATTTACTACGTATAACAGTTATTCCTGGTTTAATTGGTCCAATAGTTGATACTTATCTAGATTTTAAAAAAAATGACTCAACCTTAAAGATTGAGATTAATGAGAAATCTAGTATGGATATCATTGCAGATTTAAAAAATGACAAAATTGATATTGGATTTATCGCCATCAACAAAAAAAATATGGATGCAGTTACCGGATTTCAATTCACTCCGGTTACAAAAGGGAAACTGTTAGTCTTCGCTTCAAAAGATTCAGCTATAGCTAAAACAAAGGAAATCATTAAACCTAATGTGCTTAAAGAGCAATTATTTGTATTATATAAAGATGAATATGTACATAGCTTTATATCAGATTTCCACCGCTTATATGGACCTATTAATATTTTTCTTAAAACTACAGATACACAAATAATTACCAATACTATTATAAAACTCGGCGCTATAACTATTGGGCATGACATTTCAGCTGAATTTAATCAAAACTTTCCATATAAAGACGAAATCATTGCTTTAGAAACTGAAGATTTTTTTGACACATCTTTCACCTTTGGTTGGATTAAAAAATACGACAATAAGCTTGCAAGAGAGGCAAACTTATTTATTGAAAAGGTTAGCAATATACTAATGAAATAAAGGGGATATTATATTTCAATTTATCCTCTCTTTTTCTTTATGGTTTACATGAATAATGAGGTCTTACATAGTGACCATCCTTAAAAACCTGCTTAAATCAGGTGCTTTAATAGTTAATTATAATCAAACCACTGATTCCCTTACCTTTATAGTGACTATATATAGTCACTATAAATAAAACATTGATAATACTGGTTTATTTCGACTAATAATTCTTTTGATATTTCACATTAAACATGTCAATAATCCTTATAGACCCTTACACTAGTGACTTTATATGCTAAATCACTCCATTTGATTTACAGCTTGATTTCCACAAAAAAAAAATCCTGTGAGAACAGGATTTTACAGTATGCTTATTTTACTAAAACGGTTGTAATAGTAGGTGAAATTTATGTCAAACCATTTTTCTTGAAGCCTTCTTTAGACGCATCGCTCTTACTTCTATTTAATTATTTTAGCATTCATAGTGTTCTCGGTTTTTCCGCTTTTCAAATGTAAATATGGTTGGGATAACCTTATTGTTTATTACGACATATCTTTATAGTTGCAATAGTGCTAGGAATTAAAACATAATTCCAATATAGTTCTTTTTTGCTCTATTACCTTTATATACGCATATGCTGTTATTGGCATATGGGATAAGATATATATATAGTTGCCGCCTTTGTGTAATGTTTGCGTTTATTTAGCTGTTAATAAGAGTTTGCGTACAAATCTACATCGAATTCAGCTTCAATACTTGAAGCAAATTTAATTATTTCTTTATCCAAATATAACCCAGGGGTATTTCCCTCTTCTATTTTGACAACGATAAAGAATTTACATTCCGCAGAGTAAGCATCTTTTATTTCGTTAATTATTGATGCCTTATTTTTTAACTTGTTTATAATTTTTTGAAGTTGATTATTTACATCAAGTGAAACTTGGTAGCCAGTTCCTAAATCCCAACTTGTCTCTTTTCGATAAAGAGGTATTGACCGATTAGGTATTAAATCGCCTTTTTTATAGGTTTCTGTAGGAGTTATTTCTAACCTTTCTGTTATTTCCTCAAGCGGAAACGCATCTCCAAACAAACTGAAGTAAACCTTTACTTTAGTTTTGTCCATTTTAATATTTCCCTCCTTATCATTCTCATTTTCTCTTTTAATTGTGTATTATTATATCACTCTGGTTGAATAACCCTATTCCATAACTATTTAACAATGTTTCAACTGCCCATCGCAAAAAAACGATCCACCACGTAGGTGAATCGTCATAATATTAATCAAGGAACTTCTGCATATCCTCATCTAAGTAAACCCAGCCTTTCCAGCCAATATGAATCGTGTCTCGTAAAAAGTGCGGGTCGTATTCATGGCCAGAATAATCGGCGTAAGTAAAGCCGCTATCATTAATTTGTTTTTTTATACGATTATAGTAGTCTTGCCTTCCTTTTTGCGGAAAGCCGGTATAATCATAGTATTCTCCATTTACTGGGATAATAACAAAAAGCGGTTTTGCATCTGATTTCTTAAGGATATCAAGCATCAGCTGGAAATCATCATATTCAAGTGATTCTGCATAGGAATGTCCTTTATTCTTTCCTTTCATCCCCTTTATGCGGTCCTTCTTATGCTTATAGACTTTGTCGTCAATATAGAAGTCTGACTGCTGTGTCCGTTTCTCTCCGTAAGCCGCTGCTTGTGCCTTCAGTTCTTCCCATGTCTTGTCCTGCACTTCGTCTGACTGATGTCGATTTGGTAGGGAATCATTCTGAAGTGTGAAGTACAAATCCTTTTTCTTCAGTACAGAAATATAAGCTTTTGCAGGAACTGATAACATATTAAACTTACTTCTGTTGTCATGGAGATATGCATCATATAACTGATTTAGAATCGCATCATTTTTGACTGCATTATAGGTCATCAATCGTTGCATCAACTTTCGCTTCACCTGCTCGTCCACTTCCTTATTAAAGGGAAGCTGGTACGCTTGCAGGGAAGAATAGTTTGGTGCAAAGTGCTGCTCATCCGTACCATGCTTAACAAACCATTGCGGTGATACGATGACAACCATTTGCTTGTTCTTTAATTGTTTGGCATGTGTTGCAAAGTTTAAATCATGAATAATAGAGGTTGTTCCGCCTTTACCTATTAAATAAGGTGTGAAAGCAGCATCATTCGCTTCGAAATAATTCGATGGATGGAATGGATCCCAGCGCGACAATTCAGAAGAACCATAGATTGGCATATAAGTCGAACTTTCGAGCATTTCACCTTGTAAATAAGTTCCTTGAAACATATTTGGCTCTAAACTGATAGCCGATTCCTTTAAGCGCTCCGCAGGGACTAGCTTAGCCAGCCATGATACTGGTACGAATACAACCCCGGCAAACAGGACCAATGCAATTATGATTGGTCCAAACATATACTTCTTCTTCATTACTTCAACTCATTCAGTCGATCAACGATAGCATTTGGTGTATTCCAGGTATCTCGGTCGAATTCTGTAATTGGGACAGTGATATTAAGTTGATCATCGAATTGAAACAGTAACTCTACTGTCCCAAATGAATCAATTAGCCCAGAGTCGAACAAATCTAAATCCAGCTCTTCCTTTACAACATCATCTTGACAAACTTCTGCAATAACTTGTAGTACTTTTTCTTTAAAATCCATATTTATAATCCCCTTTTATTGAAATGGTCTGCCGGAAAACAGATAAAAGCCGAAACAAACGACATGGAAAGTAATGATGATAGAAACGATTGTCATCGCTCTTCCTGTTGGCCAGCGTTTATGTTTTTTATTCCAGGTTTCGAAGAAATTAAATCCTGTCATCATCAAAGCATGATATGCTCCATAAATGATGTATTGAATTTCTAATCCATGCCATACACCCATCAGCAGGAATAGCAGGATATAACCTAGATTTGAAACGAGCATTTTGTTCTGAATCCATCTTTTTTTCTTCATTAAAAAGACAAAGCGCATGAACACATAATCACGGAACCAGAATGACAATGACATATGCCATCGATTCCAGAAATCCTTAATATTGCGGCTGATGAATGGCTTATTAAAGTTCTCTGGTGACCTAATTCCCATCATATAACTGATGCCGACTGCAAACGCCGTATAGCCAGCAAAGTCGAAGAACAGGTACAGGCTATAACTGTACATATAGAGCAAATGATAGCTAAACTTGCCATCTGCTATCGTACCCAAATTCATAATGAAGTACGTATTAATGCAATAGCCGATAATAAATTTATACAAAAACCCAAGAAAGATTTTGTTGATCCCTTTATAAAGCAGTTCCTTGTATTCCTCAGGTGTCCAGCGTTTCTCTTCATCCTTTTGGAATCTGCGAAAGCGATCAATCGGACCAGATGAAATGGTCGGATAAAACAGCATAAAATTAACAAGCTGGTAAATCGAAAGCTGATTCTTTATTAATCCATCTCTTGTTTCAATAATAATTTGGACAGCTCTGAATGTCAGATAAGAAATTCCAAGAAAGCTAACTAAATTATCCACTGCCAAAATCGGTAAAATCTTCGATAAAATCAGCGGCAGGATCGATAGAAAACTTATTATATAGAATACGAGACTACTATTTTTCCTCTTTCGATACGTTATATAGCATTTGATAAGTACAAGCTGCAGGGCAGTAAAGGCTACTAATGAAAAGAAGCCGTTCTTTCCGCCTGAAAATATAATAGCCAATACAACAATGGAAACAAACACGTTGTAATAGCGCAGACGCTTGCCCATTATTCCGAGAATCATCGTCGGCAGCAGCAGGATACCTAAAATAATAAAGAAAAGGAAAGAGCTATATGGGGTCATGCGAATACCTCTTCCTTCAATTTCTTACGGTCTGCTTTTCCGTTCATTGTCATTGGAATAGCAGTATGATACGTGAACTTACGAGGAATCATATATGCCGGCAAGCGCAAAGCAAGATCTTTACGAATAGCAGCGGTCAGCTTATATTCCTTGTCAAATTCATGAGCTGCAGGTACAACTGCTGCAATCAAGTATTCAATTTCTTCATTTGGTGCATGCGGGATAATAATGGCAGACTGAATATAATCAGACTGATTAAGGTGGAACTCAATTTCTTCAAGCTCCATCCGATAGCCATGCAGCTTAATTTGATAATCTAGTCTGCCTTGGCAGTACACCATTCCATCCTGAATAAAACCGGCGTCCCCAGTACGGTAAGCACTCATTTCATTTATCTTGCCAAACGCCTTTTCTGTCAGTACCGGCTCACCTAAATAGCCTTTTGATACGCTTGGACCTGCAAGGATAAGCTCTCCCTTTTCACCTTCTGGCAATAAATTATCGAATTCGTCTACAACTAAAATACGCATATCAGATTTTGGGTAGCCAACTGGCAGTGCCTTCTCTTGTATAAGTAATTCTTCGGTAATTTCAATAGACGTTACAGCAACAGTTGCTTCGGTTGGCCCATAGGTATTAAAAATCCTTGCTTGTGGGAAACGTGCTTTCAGCTCCTTGGCCACAGCTAACGGCAGTACTTCCCCACAGAACAGGAATACCTCAAGCTTTGGTAGCATCGTTTGATTAAAGTCCGGATTTGGAAAGCACATTTGCACGAAGGATGGCGTAGAAGTCCAGATTTGCAACCCAGAAAGACTCAAGTTTTCAAATAAAATCTTAGGCTTATTGATTACCTCTTTCTCCAATGTATGAATGGAACCACCACTTTGTAGGGCAGGATAAAAGTCCATTACAGATAAATCAAAGGAGAAAGGTGCCTGGTTCAAAAATACTTTGCCTTCACCTAAAGGAAAGTCATCTGTCATCCAATCGGTAAAGGATTGCAAATTTGCTGCGGTTATTTGAACACCCTTTGGATTTCCAGTACTGCCAGATGTATATATGATGTAAAAAACCTCATCATGTTCAACCCAATACTGATGACTAATCGGCTTTTGTTGTTCCAACTGCAGTTCAGACATTTGTAATACGGGAATACTGTCTACATCCAGCTTGCTATCTGTTGTATTAATTACTAATGCTGCACCAGACTTTTCGACGATAAGACGCACCCGTTCCAAAGGAATGGATGTATCAACCGGTATATAAGGATGACCTGCCTGTACACATGCTAGGAATGATATAGGCATTTCAATTCCCATGTGACCATATACTACAATTGGTGTCTGTCGCTCGAACTGCATGGCGTGGATTAAGCTAGCTAATCTGCTCGATTTGTCCCAAAGCAATTTGTAGTTCAGCACCTCATCATTTGTTCGATACGCTGGCTGTTCCGGTTTTGTTGCCGCATGCTGTGCAATACGCGTTAAAAGTTTCATTTTTTTATCTTCTCCATTTAGAAATCATTATAAATATAGTTGCCTGTATTGGCCGTATGGAAACCGTACATCAAGAACAAGGTAACAAGAATTGCCAAATAAAAACATGTATGTAATGCGAACCGGATACCTGTGTGTGTATACAGCTGTTTAAGCTTATTCATCTTCTCTCTCCATCCATTTCATTCAAATTTATAGCCGGTTCCAATAACAGTCCGAATATGATGTGATTCGCAGCTTAATTTAGCTCTTAGCTTTTTAATATGTGTATCAACTACTCGACTATCACCGTCGAAGTCTAAGCCCCATACGTGATTTAAAATCGTTTCGCGTGAAAGTACAATATTTTTATGCTGAAGTAGAAACACCAATAAGTCATATTCCTTTGGCGCTAATTCGACTTGTTGGCCCTCAAGCTGAAGCTGATGTGACTTCGTATTAATGACAGCTTCACCAAAGCTAACCATATGTCCAGTCGGCCGGTACTGTTCTGTCGCTCGCTTCATTAAGGAATTAGCTCGTGCTACCAATACTTTTGGACTGAAGGGCTTTGTAACATACTCATCTGCTCCTAGTTCAAATCCCTGAATTTTATCATCGTCACTAGATTTCGCTGTCAGAAGAATAATCGGTACACCAGACCTCATTCGTACTTGTTTAGTAACAGCAAATCCATCCATTTGCGGCATCATGATATCAAGAATGATTAAATCCGGAAAAATGGCATCAAACCAGTCAATTGCACTGCTGCCATTATCCGTTTCATATACTTCCCAGCCGTCCTTCTTGAAATAATCAGCTACAACTTCGCGGATTCTCACTTCATCCTCGACAAGCAATACTTTCTTCCCCATCGTGAACCTTCCTTCCAATTTATAGATATTAACAAGGCTATATGTCTTTCATGTGTCCAATAAGAAATAATTCCCATTATTTGAATCGAACGTAGAAACGCATACCGTCAGCCATATTTTCCGCTCCGTAATGAAAGGCATGCAAATCAAGAATTTGCTGAACAATCGCCAGCCCTAATCCTGTACCACCAGTCATTCGGCTTCGTGAAGATTCAGTCCGGTAGAAACGTTTCCAAATGTTTTCCAAATGCTCTTCAGGTATTTGCTTGCCTTTGTTTTCAATTTCGAAGATACTGCTTCCATTTGTCTGATCCAATCCGATCCGAATCACAATAACAGAATCAGGCTCGCTGTGCCGCACCGCATTCATAAGAAGGTTTTGCATAACTCGCTCCATCCACTCATAATCTGCCAAAATATGCTGTTCATTCTTTGGCATGATTTCAATGACCACGTTTTTCTCATTCGCGATACAGAATAGTTTATATGCCAACACCTCAATCATTTCACTGAGCAAAAAGGATGTTTTTCTTAGTTTTATCGCACCGTTCTCCAACTTAGCCAAATCCAGCATATCCTTAATCAGCACTTCCATCTTTTCTGATTCCTCAATGATCACTTCCACATAATGGTCACGTTTATCAGGACTGACACCATCCTGCAATCCTTCAGCAAAGCTTTTGACAATACTCAGCGGCGTCTTCAATTCATGTGATGCATGCTCGAAAAACTCGCGCTGCTCCTTTTCCATCTTCTCTCGTTTTTTCATATCCTGCTTCAGCTTTTTATTGGCTTGCTTCAGGTCATTTAATGCAACATCCAAATTTTTTGCCATAACAAGCATATTGTTAGAAAGACTCCCTAGCTCATCCTTCTGCTGAATCGGTTTAGCTAAAGAGAAGTCAAGATTAACCATTTTTTTTGCCATTTCATTAAGCTTTATCAGTGGTCTGCTAACAATACGGGAGAAGAACAACGACAGTAAAATAATAAGAATGAAGCCTGCAACCCCAATATACACATAGAATATTCGAAGTGCTTCATTAGTATCTTTGATTTCCTGAATTGATGTGACAGAGAACATATATTGCATTTCCCCGTCTTTCTTGATTGGCTCTATGAGTACTAAGTTATGTTTTCCACTCCATGACTCTACCCAGTTCAACTGCAAGCTTTCTCCATCAGATAACTGCTTTATCTGCTCTTCCTTTAGCGGAAACCATTCTAATAGTGCATCATAAAGAATTCCTAATCCTCTATTGATCATTCCACCCTTAGGCAGAGATACGCTCTTAACTTTGCCTTCGATTTTAATTTCATCATCGTCAGGGTCTTCACCGACACTAAATTTATCCTTATGGATTACAGATGGATAAATAACGGAAGAATCTCCTTCATCTACTTCTCCTTCGACAATCAATGTATCCCCATTTCTGAAATCCAATGCTTGTACCTGTTTTCCATAATTTGCGACGAGCAAGGAAAGTGATACTTCTATTACTGCACCATCTCCTGTTTCAAGCATGATATTAAACGGATCCTGAACTAACTGAAAACCTTCTGCATCGACAACTGTTACCGGACTTTTTGTTACTTTCATATAAGAGAATGTCTGTTTTGTAAATTCTGCTTCGCTCCAAGATTCTTTCACATAACCTTCTGCTAATTGATGCAGGTGCTCAGCTGCTTCTTTCGTTTTATGATGCTGATAAAACCGATCAAAGAATAATAGCTGAAATATCATAATCATGGCGTAAAACGCCAAAAAGAATATCGCTGTTATTGCGAATAATTTTACGGTAATACCGCGTTTTCTCATGTTGTACTCCTTTATGTCAATCCACAGTTTATTAATAACTTAAGTGACAGGTATGTTTTTTGTGTGTCCACATGCAACCTACTCCATATAGTAACCATCTTTTTCAAGTTGAGGAACCTTTTTTTGAATCTATATTATATAAGGATCTATCCAAGGAACATAAATACACCTTGGTTTACGCTAGAAATTCATTTAAGGTGCAAGTTTGGCATAATGCTTTTTGGAAAATTAATCACATAAAATCCTTAGAAATTAATAGGGAACCATAGTAATCATTGAATTACTCAACTCTTCTATTAAATAAAATATTATCAGAAAAAACTCCCATAATTCTTGACAATAATAATCAACAAAATTTATATTGGTTACAAGAATTATTTTTGCACAAAGGAAACTTTTTGTCTCTTTTGCATATATTTTAACTCTAAGCAATATTATCGATTGATGTTAATTCAAACCAAAAGGAGGATGTATGGAAAAATGTTAAAGGTAAAGGAGCTTAATGTTGACTATTTTGGCAATCACGCACTTCAAGACGTTCATATTGATATTCCCTTAGGATACTCCATCGGAATTATTGGACCTAACGGAGCAGGTAAATCCACCTTTCTAAAAGCTTTATTGGGAATCATAAAAAAAAGCAGTGGAACTATTCTTGTTAATGATTCGCCTATTTCTCAATCAAAAAGAGATATTGCTTATGTTCCACAAAAAAGTGAAGTGGACCTGACTTTTCCTATTACTGTTAGGGAGACAATTTTAACTGGAACCTATCCCAAACTTAAACTGTTTCGTCGTCCTGGAAAAAAGGAGAAAGAGCAAGTGGAACGCTGCATGAACATGGTGGAAATTAGCGATCTTGCTGATAAACAAATCGGTAATTTGTCTGGTGGTCAGCTTCAAAGAGTATTTATAGCTAGGGCATTGGCTCAACAAGCAGATATATATTTCCTCGATGAACCGTTTGTAGGTATCGATTTAATGAGTGAGAAAATTATAGTACAGCTTCTTAAAAAGCTGAAGAAGCAAGGAAAAACAATACTTGTGGTGCACCATGATTTACACGAAGTGGAGGAATACTTCGATAAAATAATCATCTTTAATAAAAAGCTGATTGCTTTTGGCGACATATCTACAACCTTCACAACTGAAAACATTAAAGCTGCATACGGCTCATCACTAGGAAACATTCAAATTAAAGGGATAGGAGACAACGGCCATCATGATTGAATTTTTAAGTAGTTCACTGAATATTCCTACTTATGCGTTGAATGCAGGCTTATCCTCCATTATTCTTGGGATTGTTTCTGGCGTTTTAGGGAGTTTCATTGTACTTAGGAAGATGTCCTTAATGGGGGATGCACTTTCACATGCTGTATTACCGGGTGTCGCCATTTCTTATATATTGGGGATTAACATATTATTTGGTGCTTCCTTGTTTGGTTTACTTGCGGCTATTTTAATTCAGTTCATTACGAATCGAAGCACGATTAAAAGTGACACCTCTATCGGTATTATCTTAAGTTCCTTTTTTGCGCTAGGCATTGTGCTCATTACATTCGCACGAAGTGGGCTTGATTTAACCCATATTTTATTTGGCAATATTTTAGCAGTTCCTAGCTCTGAAATAACACAATCTTTCATCATCATGCTTGTCGTTATCGGAATAGTTACTTTATTTTACAAAGAACTTCTCATAAGCTCTTTTGACCCTGTTGTTTCAAAAGGATCTGGTCTCAACACTACTTTCTATCACTACTTGCTTATGACACTACTCTCCTTTGTGACTGTTTCCTTTTTATCACAGGTCGGCATAGTTTTAGTTATTGCTATGCTCGTTATCCCAGCCGCAACGTCTTATTTATGGACCAAAAAGTTATTTCATATGATTGTTTTTGCCTCACTCTATGGCGCACTTTCTGGTGTAATAGGTGTTTGGATTAGCTTCAACTTTAATTTGCCAACAAGTGCCACCATTGTGCTTGTCGGTGTCACAGGCTTTGCTATTTCGTTTATTCTTTCTCCTAAAAACAACTTTTTTACGAAGGGTAGGTTATTAAATTGAAAAAAATGATGCTTGGATTAATCGCCACTATGATTCTATTACTTACGGCTTGTTCTAATGGAGAACAAACTTCCTCAACAGATGATAAAACTATTAAAATCGTTGCAACATATTCTATTATTGCGGATATGGTCAAGAATATTACTGGTGATAAAGCAGAAGTTTACAGTTTGGTTCCAATTGGAACAGATCCACACATGTATGATCCGTTGCCAGATGATACTAAAAAGGTATCCAATGCAGATTTGGTTTTTTATAATGGATTCAACCTGGAAACTGGGAAAGGCTGGTTTCAAGATCTTCTCGAAGTTACCAATAAATCAGCGGTGGCTTTTCCTGTCACTGAAGAGGTCACACCAATCTATCTAAGTGAAAAAGGAAAAGAATCGCAAGAAGATCCCCATGCTTGGTTAGATATTCAAAATGCCATTAAGTATGTAGATGTAATTACCAAACAAGTCATTCAAGCTGATCCAGACAATGAAGAATACTATTTACAAAATAAAACAGAGTATGTCGCCGAGCTTGAAGAGATTGATCAATATGCACGAGCACAAATAGCTAAAATCCCTGAGGATAAACGCATTCTTGTAACAAGCGAAGGTGCTTTTAAATACTTCGCCAAGGCATATGGCTTTGAATCTGCATTTATCTGGGAAATCAATACAGACAGCCAAGGCACTCCTGAACAAATGAATAGAATTATAAACATAATTAATACAAGCAAAGTATCAGCTTTATTTGTTGAAACAAGTGTCAATCCAAAAACAATGGAGACCGTATCTAAAGAAACAAACGTACCAATCCACTCAAAGATTTTCACAGACTCCCTCGCCAAAAAAGGTGAACCTGGAGACACGTATATCTCCATGATCAAATGGAATATAGATAAGGTAATCGAAGGCTTAACTCCTTAATGTAAACAGGCTCAGACAAAAATGTTTGTAAACAGAACTAGTCATTTAACCTTCTATGCACAAAAGAAAATGTCTAATCCCTTATCTTTCAAGGGTTTAGACATTTTCCTTGGATTTAACGCTTCTGTTAAAGTAAACCAAACTTATTCTGATGTTGCTCATTTGCCTTTAATTTCTTCCTTTTACCTGAATTTTATCATGACTCTTTACTATGATCTTGAAGAATATATAAAAATAAAAATCTAAATAAAAGGAAGCCAAAAATAGCTGAATAAACAAATGTTATTGTTAAAAAAATGAATTCATCTGAAGAAAAACCATCCTTTAAAAAATTAACTATGGATATTATATCAGTACTGAGCGATAACAAAGTGGCAGAGGTCAGCTCCACTATTCTTAACGGATTTTTTAATGAGTAATTCACTTTCCCAATATTAAAGATATTTTTTATATCAGGACCAATTTGATTGCCCTTGTATAATCCAACTACTATTGCAGCAAGTAAAGATGGAAATACCGAATCTACCTGTAATAAGACAATCCAAATATTTAAAAGTACAGGCATAATAATTAGAATAGCTTTCATGTATAAACTCCCTATTAGATATATATATTATTACTTTATTTCTCTAGCATGAAGAAATGCTCCAAATTTTATAATAAGAGCTATTTATTCTTTAATCCCAAACCTCTATTAGTTTCCCATTAAAATACCGTATATTTTTCAAAATAAGTTCTATTCCCCAAAAAGGGATTTACTTATAATAGTAATCCAGTTTATAGAGTGCTATAAAAAAAGAGCTGCCAAAGGCAACTTGCATTTAGATTATTGGAATTGATATTATTGATGCTGATCTTTATTCTTTGCTGGAGCATATATAGGTATAAGTAAAATACCTACAAAAAATACAGCAAGCGAAATTCTTCTGGCTATGTAGTACCATTCCATTTCCTTAAAAAAGGAAATATTAATCATTAAAGCAAGTGCTCCTAGAATAGCAAGTATTTTCCCCACCAGTTGCTTAGACAAGATATCCTCTCCTTCCTTTAACTACTTTACCAAATATTTACACTTTGTAAAGAGTGTGTACTGGAGTCTTAACATAGCCACCTCTTCTAAAGAACTTGCTTAAAGTTGATATTTTATTAGTAAATTATGATAAAAAAACGGATGGATTTTCATTTATAGTGTCTATATATAGACACTATAAATGAAATATTGATACTATTGGTATTTTCCAACTAATCAATCATATAGTATTCTACACTTAATTTGCTGAAATTCCTATTAGACCCTTACAATAGTGGCTAATATCTGTATATGGTTTTAATCTCCACAAACAATTTCACATTAATAGTCCCTCCCCCGCTAAATTTATTTATCATTTCGATTATGATAATTCCCATCAACTAGTGTTACAAAAAAGACTTAAGAACCAAGTTTTCTTCTTTAAATAAAAGGGCAGATGTGTTGTGAATACATGCTTTGCCCTTTAAGAAATTATTTTATTAATGGACTTTCTTCCATAAAGAACTACTGTTTTTTTTCAGGCAGAGTTTAAAAAATAATATCAATCTCGACTGTATTCCATAACTCTATTAGGGTTTTTCCCTCTAGTCTAACCTTTTGGAGTAATTCGTTCGTATCTTCTCCTTCTATTTCGCTGTCTGCATCATTGAATTTCCAAAAACTTTGGCTACTAATGTAGTAATTTTCTTCTTTATAAATAAAATGTATCTCATGTCCCCTGTTTAAGTCTTCGAGAAATTCGTTGTAGCTATAACCCTTCATTTATCTCGCTCTCTTTCTAAAAAAGTTTCTAATTTAACTCTTTAATAATGTATCCCTATCTCATCAAAATTTTCTATGATTGTTCTTGCAATGCTCCCTTTAGGACAAATCAGTCGAAATTTTTTGTACTCTCAACCTCACACCTTATATTGTAGAACTTAACAACCAATGGATGAGTATCCTTAGAAAAAGTCAATTTCCCCAACCTTCTTTTACCTAACCTTCTATCCAACATGGAAAAAGCTCGAATAATCATATTGTCTGAGTTTAATGCTTCTACAATAGATAATGAACTGTAATTCATCAATGCATCATATAGATGGTAACTTCCAAAGATGTTTTGATTTATCATAACTTTTTCAGCAATATCAGATGCTTTTATTAATTCTTTGCGCTCCTGTGAGTTAAGCATTGCCTTCAAATCTGTATTATAGGGAATTTCGTTTAATTCTTCTTCCTTTATTATCTGTTGATAGAGCTTTTCATGTTTAACTGCAAATGTAACATCAGAAGCACTTAATATTTCTTGTTTATCCAAAGTGATCCATATTCTACTTGGACTATCATGAAATTTTCGATAAACCGTTGCATGTATTTCAATGCTTCCTTTTAGCTTATCACTCAAAAAACTTTCAAGATTTGTTTTCAATTTACTCCACTGCAAAGCATTCACCTTCTGAATAAATTTGATTATACTTTTCTTATTTTTATCTCTTGTTAAAAGAAATTTCCTGGCACTTAAATCCCATAATCTGCTTTCATTATTCACTAATCTTTTTAAAGCTTGATTTACTAAAAAACTGCTCCAAAAAGTCATAAAGTATAACGAAACTCAAATTCATAAGTTACCTTTTTCAATGTATGCACGTATAGGAATACTTATAGTTGCAAGTACAAAACATCAACCTTCACCACTCTATCTTTCCAAATACAATATTCCTTCATTTAATAATATCTTTATCTCATACGTTTCATTGCTAAAAAATATTTAATATTGGTATAAATACGTATTAATAAATAAAAACACTTCTTAGTATAATTCACTCGTGGTTGGGAATTATATAAAGAGTTTAACTTGAATTTCTTTAAAAAAGTTATTCCTCACCGTTATTCTCTCACTATTAGTAGGTGCAACGACTAAAATAGCCTACTTAATTAGAAGCGGTTAATTTTTTGGGGAATAAATTTCGTTATTACCTTAGCTACTTTGTATTCTTCCTAACACATTGGATACTTGCTGGATGCATGCATGCAAGCGCAATGACTTTGGAAATGTTAATTGGCGATATTATAATATAGAGGTGAATTGTATGAAAAAATCAGCATTAACATCTTCTGAAATAGGTTCCTTATGGGCAGAGTATATAAATGGAACAGCAACACATACTGTGAATAAATATATGTATTCTATTATAGAAGATAAAGAAATAAAAGAAATTTTCCATCTTGCTATCAAAACATTTGACCAACAAAAGAAAGCGATTGGTGATTTTTTTAAGGAAGAAGGATTTCCTGTTCCTATTGGCTTTACTGATTCTGACTTATATTTAGGAAAACAAAGATTATTTTCGGATGCGTTCTGCCTAAACTTTTTACATATAATGACTATTCATGGAATATTAGGACATAACACAGCGCTGTGTATTTCAGTCAGCAAAGACTTAAGAAACTTTTATGATTCATCAAGTCAAGCCGGAAATAAAATGTATCATAAAACAATTGATCTATTACTTGAAAAAGGTTTATTTCAAAGGGATCCCCTATACTATGCGTACGAACATCCAGGTTTTGTTACAAATAAAGATTTTACTGATGGTTTTTTTGGAAAAGGCCGAACCCTTGCCGCAACCGAAATTATAAGTCTTTCCTTAAATCTTAAGAAAAGTATTATGGCTAAAACTCTTTCTATTGCATTCTCACAGATAGCAGGATCTAAAGAAGTGAGGAAATTTTTAACTGAATCTGAAAAGACAGCGGATGGTCAAATTAAAGCATTAGCCAAAATACTTCAAGCAGATAACCTACCAGTTCCAAAATCACTAGAAACAGAAGTAACAACCTCTACTGAATCACCGTTTTCTGATAAGTTAATTCTTTACCATATGGGCTTTTTGTTTCAAGCTGCTCAAAATTACCATGGTGCTGGTCTAGCTTCAGCAATGAGAACAGATCTTGTAGCCACCTATGAGAAGACTATTCTACAAAATCTTTTAGTTACAAAAAATTGGTTTGACCTTATGGTTGAGAATAAATGGTTAGAACAACCACCTCTTGCACCAAATAGGAGTGAAATTGCAAAAAGCAAATAGATACCTGGCCCTTCCTAATCGGTTGGGCTTTTGGTTAACATTAAATTATTCAAAGTAGGATAAGACCACAACTTTCTTTTTGAAATCCTCCATAAGTTTTTCCTGTATACATCCTTTTTCCAAACTAATAACACGCTTAAAAGGCGTAACAATATTACAAACTCCCCACTCTTTATTTCACTAAATTACGCTCTTTTCTTCCTGTTACAATTAATTTTCTATTGTATTACTAACATGTCTGAATAGTTTGTAATAATTATACAAATAAAAAATTACAATAGTTATTTTGTCATTTTCTATGTAAACGTAGGGCATTCCTTTATTTACAATTTAGTAATGTAGATTAGAGGATTTTCTTACAATATATTCCCTTTTAATAGCTAATTTCTCTCTTTTTTTGCTTTTCAAAAATACAACAATCCATCTATGGTCTTTCCAACCCATTTCGCTATGATGTTAGGTGTTCAAAGGATAGGTCCTGAGAGTTAGAGACAAATATTACAGGACTTATTCAATAAAAAAAAGGAGTTGGAGAAATGACTGTATTATCAGAGGGGAAACGCAAGCTGACGATACTGGGCATCTTATTTATGATGGTGCTTAGTTTCGCTTTTGCTCCGTTGAGCACATCTGCGGAAGCTTTTCCGTGGATGAACAAGGATCTTTCTGCAGAGGAAAGAGCTCAATTATTAGTTGAAGCAATGACATTGGAGGATAAAATTGACTTTATCACCGGTAATGTCAACAACTATTATGGATTTTATAATGAAGGATTAGACAAATATGGTATTCCTGCGTTGCAGATGGCAGATGGACCTGTTGGTGTTCGGATAGCTAATCCGGAAGTCCAAAATAAACAATCTACCGCATTACCTTCCGCGATCGGACTTGCGGCAACATGGAACACAGAAACAGCAGAGAAATATGGAGATTTAATCGGGAACGAAGCTCATAACACAACACATAATGTAATGCTTGGTCCTGGATTAGATATTGCCAGAAATGCCTTTGGTGCTAGAAACTTTGAGTCTTTAGGTGAGGATCCATATTTGCAAGGGCTAATGGCTACAAGCTATGTGAATGCCTTGCAAAGCAATAATGTGTTGGTTACAGCCAAGCATTATCTTTTAAATAACCAAGAGAAGGACCGCTTCACAAGCGACTCTCAAGCAAGCGAACGTGCAATCAATGAAATTTATGCTAGACCTTTTGCAAGTGTTATTGAGAATGCTGATCTTGGAAGTGTTATGTGCTCCTTTAATCAGGTTAACAGCACATATGCATGTGAAAATCCAGATCTTTTAACAGATTTGTTAAGAGACAATCTTAACTTTGATGGTTTTGTCATGAGTGACTATGGTGCCAATGTTAGTACTGCTAATTCTATTAATGCAGGCCTAGACTTAGAAACGCCTGGAGAGCCTTTCGGATTATGGGGCGATCAATTACAACAGGCAGTAGCAGATGGACAAGTTAAGGAAGAAACAATTGATCAAAGCGCCTATCGTATTCTTTACCAAATGTTTGACAAAGGATTATTTGACAATCCTGCGCAGAATAATCCGATTGATATAGCAGCACATGGGGAAATCGCTCGTCAAATTGCTGCAGAGACTATGGTGTTGCTACAAAATGACAATAAAACATTGCCATTAAATACAGATAAATTAGATTCCATTGCAGTAATTGGACCTGATGCAGATACTGCTTCAGCGGCTGGCGGTGGAAGCTCACTAGTTAATCCAACGTATACAGTTAGTCCTCTTGAAGGTATTAAAAACCGTGCAGGAGCAGATATTCAAGTAAATTATGCACCTGGAACAGACTCAATCAGTGCTGGTGATATTTTACCAGGACCAAATGCAATCCCTTCTTCTTTCTTATTGCCTCAAGCTGGCTCTAATGAAAATGGACTACAAGCAACATACTGGTCTAATAAAAACATGGAAGGCGATCCAGTATTTGAGCATACTGCTAAACAAGTTAACTTAAACCTTGGTTTTTATAACTATGAAGGCTTTAACGCTCAATCATCCAAATTAGACAGCTTGCCAACAAGCTTAAACGGCATGATGTCTGCTAGATATACTGGCGTAATTAATGTACCGAAATCTGGAGATTATACACTATCCACTACAAGCTATGGTTCAAGCCAAGTGTATATTGATGAAAATCTAGTGATTGATAATGCTGGAGAAAAGTTGGATACAGTTGAAAAGACAGTCTCTTTAGAAGCAGGCAAAAACTATGATGTTAAAATTGAGTATAAAACAGACTATAAAGATGCAACTGGTAATGACAACGGCGGTCAATTGCGCTTCGGTTGGGAAGCTAGCGACAAAGTTGTGGACAAAAACATTGCAGATGCAGTTGAATTGGCGAAAAAGTCAGATGCTGCAGTTATAGTTACAAGAACATATGATAGTGAAGGTTATGTAGACCGTTCTGATATGAAGCTTCCGAATAACCAAGAACAGTTAATAAAGGAAGTAGCAAAAGTAAATAAAAATGTTGTCATTGTGAATGAGAGCGGCATTGCTGTTAAAATGGGCGATTGGAAGGATAAAGTAGATTCCATTGTACAGGCTTGGTATCCTGGGCAGGAGCAAGGAAATGCTATAGCTGATGTATTATTCGGTGATGTAAATCCTTCAGGTAAACTTCCTGTTACTTTCCCTGTTGATGAAGATTCGACTCCAGTTAATTCTGATGAACAATATCCTGGTGTTGACGAAGTTACAAAATATACAGAAGACATTTTTGTAGGATACCGTGGCTTTGAACAAGATGGCATTAAACCAGCGTTCTCCTTTGGACATGGACTATCTTATACTGAATTTGGTTATAAGAAACTAAAAACAAAGGTGACTCGTTCTAATAAAGCCAAGGATCAAGCAGTTGAAGTTACATTAAACCTTAAAAATACTGGTGATGTTACAGGTTCTGAAGTTGTCCAAGTATATACAGGTAAACTGCCGACAAATACAGAAACAGCACCTAAGCAATTGGCAGGCTTTGAAAAGGTTGAATTAAAACCTGGAAAAACAAAAAAAGTGACGATTAAGCTTGACCCAAAAGCATTCTCTTATTATGATGAAGCGAAAAACGAATGGGTAACGCCTACTGGTAATGTGCCAATTTATGTTGGAAGCTCTTCATCTGATATCCGTTTAAAGGGAAATGTTCAAATCTCAAAAAATACAAGCAACTATTTTAACAAGGAAAATAATTCTGGTTCGACAAATGAAAATATCAACTCATCGAACGGCAGCAACAAAAATACAGCAAAACATGAAAAAGCAAGCAAGAAAAACAAAAAGGACGATCAAGCAAGACGATAAATTTAGTTCTTAACCATTTCCCCACAAGCCTTTTTTGTGGGGATTTTTTTAGGAGGACAAATTAACAATGAAAATTAAACTCAAAATGGTAACCTTCCTGCTTTTATTAGTAATTCTTCTTGCACTTATTACGACAGTTCAATTAAAAAAGCAGAACGACAACTATGCAGAAGAAGACGTTGAGGTTTCCGTTTGGCAAACAACTGGAGATAAAAAGGACTTACTGGAGAAAAAAGAGTCCTTGTACCTTTCAAACAGTGATTCCTCCCCTCCCTTGTCTATAACGATTGACCCAAATACTGCTTATCAGGAAATGGATGGCTTTGGAGCAGCTGTCACAGGCTCTTCTGCATATTTGTTTCAAAACATGAATTCTGCTGATAGAACTTCTATGTATGAAGACTTATTTACAAGTAAAGGTATTAATCTTTCAACTATTAGACATACAATCGGTGCATCTGATTTCTCCGTAGATGAAAATGGATATCCAAGCAGCTATACGTACGATGATACAAAGGAAGAAACAGATTATGATCTGAAGGATTTTTCCATTGAAAAAGACAGGAATGTCATTAAAAGCCTGCAGGAAATACTTGCCGTAAAACAGGGTATGAAGATTATCGGTACACCTTGGACTGCGCCTGCATGGATGAAATTTGGCGAAAAAACACTCAACGGCTGGTATTTGGACTATACGGATGACAAAGTGTATGAAGCATATGCAGACTACTTTGTCCGTTACATTCAAGCATATAAAAACAACGGTGTTAACATATCAGCTATAACCTTGCAAAATGAACCAGAATTCACTTCAGAGAGTTATCCATCTATGAGCATGGGTGCAGAGGAGCAGGCGAGGTTTATTGGAGAGTATTTAGGACCTGCTTTTCAAGAGCATAATATTAAAACTAAAATCATTGGTTATGATCATAACTGGCATGGCGCAAGAGACTATATAAACTCTCTTTCTCAGACTGATATTGCCACCGAATATTTAGACGGTTTCGCCTTTCATTGCTATGAAGGAGAACCAGCTGCTATGTCACAGGTTCATGAGAACTTTCCAACAAAGCAAATCTATTTAACAGAGTGCAGCTCAGGTAAATGGAGTGAAAATTTTGCGGATAATTTCAGCTGGCAAATGTCCAATCTTATTATTGAAGGTCCTCGCAACTGGGCTAAGTCTGTCCTTATGTGGAATATCGCTTTAGATGAAAATAATGGTCCAACAAACGGTGGATGTAACAACTGCACAGGCTTACTGACGATTGATCAAGCTACTGGCAATGTAGAAAAAAACGCCGAATATTATGCGTTAGGACACGCAAGCAAATTTGTTCAAGCGGAAGCTGCACGCATTTCTTCCACCAATTTTCCAGGAGCATTAGAAACTGTCGCTTACCAAAACCCTGACAAATCCATTGTTCTTATCGCACTGAATCAAAGTAACGAAAAGAAAAGCTTCCAAGTTAATTTTGAAGGCAAATTCTTTACCTATAGCATTCCTAACAAAAGTGCCGTGACATTTTCTTGGGATATATAAATAGAGAAAAATAGAAAACTAATACAATATGTCTGCTACAGGGATTGCCGACAATAAGGTGCGCTTCAAATGGAAGCGCACCTTTTATTTAGAGTATAAAGAAAACATTATCGAGAAGAGTTTTATTAAAAATAAGACAAATACCAAAAAAACTGCCAAGCGGCAGCAATAAAGTTCAAATGTCATTTTGGTCTAGACTTAATAAAGTAAAAAGTGCTTAACCCTAGTACTAGTCCACCAGTAATTCCTATAATTGATCCTAAAACAGTCCAATTTGAGGAAATATAAATTCCCGCCAAAAAAATTAATAAACCAATGATTAATAAAATCCGCCCTATATTCATCTCATCTCTCCTATTCATTATTTCTTTACGGATAACTTCATGATAAGTTCCCTTTTCCGAAGAAAATTTTATAATATTACAAAAAATAAATTAGTTGGAATGTAACATTTATAAACTAGACGAGAATGATACTGTACATTATTATCGTAGCGCTTATCAGTTGTATCCTTTCCTTTTGGAATGTATAGGCCTAAATTTCTCCACAAAAACGAAAAAACATATTCCTTTCAACACTTCTTTTGTCGAATCCCTTCCATCCCAAATACTGTTCATGCATAATAATTATTAGCTGCTACTAGAAAGGAAAATCATATGATTCAAATTGAACTACTATGTCACGAACTGAAGCGATTAATGGATGATTACTATACTTGTGATGACGCAGTAATCAAGGAGCAAATATTTAATGATATTAAGCTTTTGAGTGAGGGGCTTTTCCTTAGCGATCTACCTGAAGAGTATTTCTAAATAGAACGTGTATGCTATCTTCTGAGAACAAAGTTATCCCACTTTTTCATTATTGCCCTGCTTAGCTTTTAACTGGTGAAAAGTTCTAGTTACACGATGATGTTATTATGTTAAATTATCTATGGTGATATATATTTATGATACTAAAAGAATTATTTGCAAACTTTGCGATATTAACGTCATTAATCTTTTTATACACACAGCTAATTAAAACACCATTAAACCGCAGCTCAAAATTAAAATACAAAATTCACGCTGGCATTGTTGCCGGTATCTCTTCAGATATATTAATGTTTTACAGCATCGATATAGGTGATACTATTTTTGATTTAAGGCATATCCCACTTATATTAGTTGCATTCTATGGAGGCATAACCCCCATTACTATTGCATTACTGTTTTTTATTGTCGGGCGTTTGATGATAGGGTTTAGTTTTGCTTCTTACATCGCAATATGCTATATCCTTACTGTTTCCGTTATTACACTTTTACTTTCTTCTTCTAAAGTAAAGATGAGCATTCAGATGAAAATCGCTGTCATACTAACTGCAAACAATGTTTTGCTGTCTGTAATCGCGGTTTTTCTTGTTGATACTAAGGAACCACTTTCTTTGCTGATTCCGACTTATTGGGTTGCCTCCTATTCTGCCGGTGTATTAGCGTTTTATATGCTCGTATATCTTAGAAAAACGAAGCTGCTTTTGGATAAGTACAAGCTGGAATCAACTACAGATGGTTTAACTGGATTAAATAATGTCAGGAAATTCGATGAGGTTTTTAATACGCTCACTAATAATGTGGGGCAGAAGGAAGAAAAGCTTTCTCTCCTTTATATTGACATTGATTTTTTCAAGCATATAAATGACACATATGGTCATGGTGATGGTGATATTGTTTTAAAAGAATTAGGTGCCCTGCTTTCCTCTTCCACCCGTTCATTTGATATAGTCAGCAGGAATGGCGGTGAGGAGTTTTCTGTCATTTTATTAGACTGTTCTCTTGAAAGAGCAAATGAGATTAGTGAAAGAATCAGAAAAAATGTAGAACAATTTCCTTTTACATTAAGCTCTGGCGAAGAAATAAATATTACCGTTTCCATCGGTGTTGCAAGCTATCCAGAAACAACTAATGATGTCAGTGTCCTTATCGAAGAGGCAGATAAAGCATTGTATCAAGCAAAAAGATCTGGAAGAAACCGAGTATGTATGAATTATGAAGTCAACCAGCTGCCTATTCTTACATCAGTATAAACAAAAGCAGGACCTTAAATTTTAAGGCCCTGCTTTTCTAACTAAAGGACTTCTCCATTAGTCTCAATTACTTGCTTGTACCAATAAAAGCTTTTCTTCCTTAGTCTCTCATTAGACCCTTTTCCTTCGCTGTCCCTATCAACATAAATAAATCCATAGCGTTTCTTTAATTCAGCTGTTGAGGCACTAACCAAATCAATTGGTCCCCATGACGTATAACCCATTATTTCTACACCATCGCCAATTGCGTTTTTCATTTCATTAATATGCTGCTGAAGATAGTCAATTCGATAAGTATCCTGAATTGTGCCATCCTCCTCAAGCTTATCAACTGCACCAAGTCCATTTTCTACAATGAATAACGGCTTTTGGTATCTGTCATACAGTTGATTACAGACCGTTCTTAACCCAACAGGATCTATTTGCCAGCCCCATTCTGACGATTTTAAGTATGGATTTTTGACACCTTCAAATAGATTACCTGATGCCTTGCCTGCTTGATGTTCTGGGTCAGTGCTTGCGACAAATGACATATAGTAGCTGAAGCCTATATAGTCGACAGTATAATCCTGCAATAATTCCAAATCCCCTGTTTGCATTTCTATATTAATTCCATTATCAGCAAAATAGTTGGTCATATATGTTGGATAGTAGCCTCTAGATTGAACATCTGAGAAAAACAGTGTCTTCCTGTCCTGTGATAATGCTGCAAACATGTCTTCTGGTTTAGAACTGAAAGGATAGGTTATCATCGAGGCGATCATACAGCCTATTTGTGATTCAGGTATCTCCTCATGCCCTGCTTTAACAGCGAGGGCACTAGCAACAAACTGATGATGTGCCGCTTGATAAATTTCCTGTTCATTATGAACGCCATCCTTGAACAAAAGACCTCCGCCAGTGAATGGGGCATGCAATAGCACATTAATTTCATTAAAAGTCATCCAATACTTTACCTTGCTGCGATATCGTTTAAAAATCGTCTTCGCGAAAGTTTCATAATAATGGACTACCTGTCTGTTTTTCCAGCCGCCGTATGTTTCGACTAAGTTCAGGGGCATCTCATAGTGAGAAATAGTCACAACAGGTTCGATATTGTATTTTCGTAATTCATCTATCATGTCATCATAAAATTGCAGGCCTTTTTCGTTCGGCTGCTTGTCATCACCATTCGGAAATATTCGTGTCCATGCGATGGAAAAACGAAAGGCTTTAAAGCCCATTTCTGCAAATAGGGCAATATCTTCTTTATACTTGTGATAAAAGTCAATTCCTTCATGATACAAGTTAAAATTCTTCATGGAAAAATCAGGAGGACTCATAATACCGTTAGGAGAAACATCTGCAGTAGATAAACCTTTACCGTCCGCTTGATATGCTCCTTCTAACTGATTTGCTGCAACGGCACCACCCCAGAGAAATCCATCTGGGAATTGCACTGACCTGCTCATTTTCTTCACCTCATCTATTTATTAAGCCTTTACTTTTGTTTCGATTAACTGATCTCCCGCCTTTGCCTGCTTTAGCTCAGTTGATGTTATGCTGATATAATCCCCTTGATTTGTGACAATAACAGGTGTAGAAACAACATATCCCGCTGTTTTTATCTCATTTATGTCAAAATCAATTAGCAGTTGCCCTTTCTTAACTCTTGATCCGTGGCCAACATGTGCATTAAAATGCTTGCCATTAAGCTCGACCGTATCCATACCAACGTGGATCAAAATTTCTGATCCTTTATCAGATGTAATGCCTATTGCATGATTGGTCGGAAAAAGGGCTGTTACTGTACCATCTACAGGTGAGAACACTTTTCCTTCGGCTGGTTCAATCGCTACACCTTTACCCAGTGCACCTGAAGCAAATGCCTCATCCTTCAGTTCTGATAAAGATAGTACTGCACCATTTATTGGGCTATAAATCACCTCATCACCTAACTGCACAGGAACCTGCTCCTCTTTGGTTACCTGGTTATTTACAGTAGTGGTGTCTGTCGATTCTGTTTTACTGTTTCCAAATAAGTAAGTTAGAATGAATGCCAGAATAAATCCGACAATAATGGCGATGATTGCTCCCCAGAACCCAAATGTTATTCCTGCCTTTGGATCAATATAAGTAGGAATTCCAAAAATTCCAAGGCCACCAACCATAAAAATTTGTGAATTGGCAAACCCAAGAATTCCACCGCCGACAGCTGCGGCAATACAGCTGATAATAAATGGTTTCTTTAATGGTAGCGTAATGCCATAAATAGCCGGCTCTGTTACACCAAAAATCCCTGAAATAAACGCCGGTATGCTCAATGATTTGTATTTTTGCTGCTTAGTTCTAACCCATACACCAAGTACTGCACCGACTTGCGCAAAGGATGCAGCAAACATAGTACCAAGGATCGGATCTGATCCACTTACTGTCAGGTTATTGATCGCAATTGGCACAAGCCCCCAATGAAGCCCGAATATGACAAACACCTGCCATAGCCCTCCAACGAAAACACCTGCAATAATAGGGCTAAGATTATATAGCCAAAGTGTTGCTTGTCCAATTAATACACCTGCCCATGTTGCAATTGGTCCAATTACTAGGAACGTAATCGGCACTGCTATTAAAAGGGTGAAAAAAGGGACTAAAAAGGCTTTTACCACATCTGGAATTACCTTTCGGAAGAACTTCTCCAGCTTTGCCCCAAAGTAAGCAGCCAATATAATGGGTATTACGGATGATGAATAGCTCATTAATATTACTGGAATACCTAAAAAAGTTATATATACTGGTGACTGGAAAACGGTACCTGAAAATAATGTAGTAATGGCAGTTCCTGTCGACAAGGTTGTTAATGTCGGGTAAACAAGTGAAGCACCAATTACCATTCCAATAAAGGTAGTCCCGCCAAATTTTTTACTTGCTGTATATCCTAAAAATATCGGGAAGAAATAAAATAAAGAATCACCAAGCGCATTTAATATTTGATAGGTTCCTGACGTAGTTTCTAGCCAGCCTAATGCTAAAAATAACGCATTAAACCCTTTAATCATCCCAGTTGCTGCCAGCACTCCTAATACAGGTGTAAAGATGCTGGAAATGATATCAATGAATTGATTAAAAAGACCTTGAGTCTTCTCATCTTGTTTTTCTTCAGAGGTTTGGTTATTAAACCCGCCTACCTCCACTACCGCTTTGTATACGTCAGGTACATGATTTCCAATGACCACTTGATATTGGCCACCGCTTTTCATAACGGTAACTACACCCTCCATGTTCTTAATAACATCTGTATTCGCCTTACCTTCATCTTTCAGCTTAAAACGCAAACGAGTGATGCAATGAACTACACTGTTGACATTTTCTTTACCTCCAACATTTGCAATAATATCCTTTGCCAACTGTTCATATTTCACCATACACACCTTCCTTCCAATATTGTTGTATCTCCACATATTGTGCTACAACAATAGAGAACTTATCCTACTACCCCTTCCCTTAAGACTCATCAAATAATAACTTTAAATTTCCCTTATATATTCATTACTTATATAATATAAGATAAATAATAAAGAAATATATTTATTACTTGCCAAAGGGGTATTTGACATGAATCCAATCGAGAGCATTAGGGAAGAAATAAAGCAGTTTATTAACGAAAATGGGGAACAATTCGAAAATAAATTACTTTCTGAAGCAGTAAACGTCTCAACAAAAATTTCTGATATACTAAATAAGGGAAATATTGATTTATTAAAAAACGCAAAATTAATGGTTTTTTATATTGTTGATAATAAAGAGGAAGAATTGGTTTCTTTCGCTAAACAAGAAGGAATTGCATGGGCGATGCATTCTTTGACACTTGAGCTAAAATTGGAATGGGTTCAGGCTATTCGGAGAACGATTTGGCATTTTATCCATATCCTTGATGACCAAAAAGATATCATTAATGACCGAAAAAATTATTATATTTTAGAGAAAACCATCAACGAAAAGATGGATCGCTTTTTAAACAGCTTTTTCCTTAACTATTCAAACTATAAGGACGAAATGATCTTCCAGCAAAGAGAAATGGTCGAGCATTTATCTGTCCCGATTATCCCTGTGAAGCAGTCTGTTTCCGTTTTGCCATTAATTGGCGCAATTGACTCTTATCGGATTAGAGTTATTGAGGAAAAAGTATTAAATGATATTGCAGAATCAAGAATACAAACATTAATTATCGACCTTTCAGGCATTGCGATAATGGAAATGGATGTTATTGATTATTTTGAAAAGATATTAGCTGGCATCTCCATGATGGGATGTAAAGCAATACTTACTGGCCTTAGACCAGAACTCGTCAAAAAAATGGTTCATGCTGGTATTCGTTTTGAAAAAGATGCAGAAACTAGAGGTACACTTCAAGATACATTGAAGGCATTCCTATAATAAATTAACATTATCCCCTCTAAAGAGAGTGACATCATTAAATTTGTGGTAGTTACCTTATTTGGAGGGATTTTTTTGTATTAGGATAGAGACGTAAGTAAAAAGTACGATGGAATCTTAGACGGAATCCATTTTATAGTGTAAAATTTGTATGGACAAATAATACTTATAATCAGCAGGGGGATTGAAAGTGTATTCGAATAAAAAACTTTATCAGTTTTTTGTTGAACAGACATGGCAGCTCACAGAAAATTGGTATAAAAATTTAGATAAAACGAATTCAAGTGGAGTTTATGCATCTAATGACCCAGAAGTAATCCAGGAAGTGAAGCAACAGAACTATGAGTTTCATGAAAATTTCGCAGAGGTTTTTACGAAAGAAAAGGACAGCTTTTTAGCCGATTTTGAAAAATGGATTTTAAAGGTGGCTCAAGATCAGGAACATGCACAAACACCGATACACTTTATTATCCGAGAATTTCACAGAACTCAGCATCAGTACCTTCAATTAATGACTGCTTTTATAGAACAAAATAAAGACAGCATCTCAGTAAATGAAATACATACTATTTATCAAATTATCACAGACACGATGGGTTATGTAATTGAATGGTTTACAAAGGAGTATAACAAAAGCTCTGAAAAAAGACTTCATGCCCAACAGGAATTAATTCTTGAATTAAGCACACCTGTTATCGCGTTAAATAAGAAGACAGCTTTATTACCATTAGTAGGAGAAATAGACACTGCACGCGCAAAAATCTTACTAGAGAACACTTTAGAACAATGTAATCGACTAGGTGTAAACAGACTTCTGCTTGACCTTTCTGGTGTAGTTATCATCGATACAATGGTTGCACACCAAATCTTTCAGCTAATTGAGGCATTATCACTAATTGGCGTGAAAACAAATCTTTCTGGCATCCGTCCAGAAGTAGCCCAAACCGCGATTCAGCTCGGTTTGAAATTCGATAATATAGAAGTCAATTCCTCCCTCGCAAATTCAATCAAGCTAGCTAATATATAAATAAAACAGGCGGAATATTCTCCGCCTGTTCTTACCTTTACTAACATTAATCAGGATTTTTTTTGCTTTTTGTTTGAGGAATCAGACTTTCTGTTTCCCGTCTCTTTCATCGTAGTACCTTGTCCTTGTACTTCTGTAGAACCTAAACCAATTGTTGATGGATCAGCTTTTCTGTTTGACACTGTCTTCACCTCCATGGTTTAGTGTTCCTTAAAAAGAGGTTGTTATGAAATAATACTTCACAAAAAATGCAAGGCTTGCTCCTACATATCAAAAAGACATCTTAATTAAATGAAAGGAGGGTTAATATGGAGGACATCTTAAAGGAATATTGTAAAAGTTTATTTGGCGCAACATATGATTTTCAAGTAGATTGGAACGCAGACCGTTTTCACGTTGGCGGGAAAATTTTTGCCATGTTAAGCTCCAATCAAAACGGCCAAAAATATATAACATTAAAATGTGATCCAGGTGAGTCCGAAGAATTACAAGAGGTTCATAAAGGAATTATCATTCCAGGTTACCATATGAATAAAACGCATTGGATAACTGTTTATTATGAATCAGATTTATCAGTGGAATTTCTTCAGAAGCTTATTTGTAATTCCTATAACTTGATTTTTGGGAAGTTAACAAGGAAAATGCAAAATGAAATAATGGAAAATAGTATACTTAAAGATTGAGCATCCTGTAATGGGATTGTTTTTTATTTTTGAGAAGAATAAAAAGCAAAATGGTAGACTATTTAAATACCTAGCAACTTTTTTTGTTCAAATTTATCGTACCTAATTAGTTCCTACTATTGTCATACTCCACAATGATAAATATAATATTCCCCATCCAACAACCTCTCGGACATAGCAATGACTTTTTCCAGTTGTCTAACTATTTCGTCTCGATTCAGGATTAGCCTTTCATACTCCCCATTTCGATTATCTTCCCCTACAAAATCACCTGTTAACTCCATTTTCTCTGGTGCATTTTTAAATAAATCCCGCCATGCCGAAAATATATTTCTTAAAGGAACTGCTGAGTGTTTATCCAGCAGTGTGACGCCATGATAATTAATTCCGAATCCAGCGGTTTTTACACGCATTCCTGGTTTTCTTGTTGGTATCCATTTTAAGGTGTCTATTATATATAGTATTAAATCATCATGCATGGCAATATGTTCAATATATTTACTATTATCACTTGTAAACTGCCAAAAGCTTATGACATCTGTAGTTCTGGGAATAAGATAAAAGTCGTGCTTTAATGCCATGTATTCCTCCAATTTTCTATTCTAAATACCCCGATTTCAATAGTTCTAGTTAATATTAATAGAATTGTTTCCGCGGATAAGTTCGTTTTATTTGTTAAGAGTCCCATACCTTTACCTCATAGAAATAGCCCCTCTTCTGTTAGTAAAGGAGCTAACACAAATCATATAAATTTAATAGAACGACAGAGATTCTTATTCTCCCTCTTCCTCATACGGTTTATGCTTAATATCAATTGTTTTAGTAGCAAAATCTATTGTATGCTGCAAATTATAAACACTGTGCTGGAAGGCTACTGATGAATCATCCAGTGTAAAAATGGCAATTAAGTCATTATCAACGTCAATGATGCTGTATTTGTGCATAGATTCGATTTCAACAAATAATGAATATTTTTCATGAAAAATAAGATTCCATTCAGAAGCGAGAGTTACTTGTTTAATTGACATAATAACCTCCAAAAATATAATATAATTCCAATTAATTGTAGTCCATTATGATTGAAGTTGGCAATTAAAAATTGAACAGGTATCATATTTGTTTTTCTTCTTGATTACTGCCGATATTTGCATCCATCACATAATCTGCTAGCGCTAAAATGAGTGAAACTATCACCCTTGTGATTGCCTCCATTTCAATCGAATTCATTACATTGTCTAGAAATGAGATAATAATAAGATTTACTAGAAAGGATAAGAAAATAAAGACTGCTTTGATTTGCGACTCTCGCCATTTTTGCGCTTTTCGCATTAATATTCGCATGACATTTGTGAAGAGCTCACCAATTCCTCCTATAAGTAAATATCCACCAATAAACCATAATAAGGAACCAAAGGAATCGTATTGAACACCCAACAGCCGAAATAAGCCAATGATACCAAAGAAGTAACCTGCGGTTATCACCCCTAGCACAGTGATAGCAATAATGGCGATTGCTATGATAATAATTATTTTTGTTCGAAGCGTTTCTGGCTTAAAAGGTTTGTCGTCACTCATCAATTTCACCTCTATTATTCCCTTTATATAATGTACGGTTACTCTGCCAATAAGTTTCGTTTTCCTGCAAGCTTTACATAAAGAAAAGAACTTAAAGATGTGCAGATCCTCAAGTTCTAAACAGTTTCTCTTTCTATTAACTTAACAGAGATTTGCTTATTTGAATTATATCCGTGATATGCATGTAAAAATAAGTCTCCCCCTAATTCAACAAGCGGTATATCAATAGTGGTAATATTCATCATTTTAGCAATAGGCTCATTATTGAATCCAATCACTGCAAGTTGTTCCGGGATGGATATCCCCTTCTTTTGGCATTCTATCATAATCCCTGCAGCCACTTGGTCACTAGTAATAATAAGTGCGGTCGGTTGAATATCCATGCTTCTCAGCCTCTGCATTACCTTTTCCCCGTCCTCGAAATACAAGCAATCATCCATAATGTAATCAGAATAAAATGGAAGCTTATATTTTTTCAAAAAGTCCCTATATGCTTGCTCACGCAGCGAACTGTTCGAACCAGTTTTTCTTCCAACACTATAACCAATTTTTTTATGTCCCTTTTGATATAAATACTCTAGTGCTTGGAAGAAAATTTCATAATGATCGATAAAGACAGAGGGAAGGCTTTTTTCTGTAGTCTTTTCACAAAGAACAATCGTTCCATATTGTATATGTTCTTGGATAAGTGCTAAGTCACATTTTCTTGAACAAATAATCAAGGAATCAATTTGCTTTTGCTTTAGCATCTGTAATGCTTCGATTTCCTTTTCTTCAGCATAATCTGTTTGAAACAAGACAAGCTTATAATCATTTTCTAAAGCTCTTTTAGCACACCCTTTAAGCAGCAATGCAAAATAGGGCGTATCAGTGCAAGGCAGAACGACACCCATAAGTTGTGTTTTTCCCCTGCTTAAATGAACGGCATTAATATTTCTGTTGTAGTTGGTGCATTCAATCGCTTTCAAAACAGCTGCTCTCTTTTCAGCACTTACATATGGGTGGTGATTTAAGACACGAGATACCGTCGAGACAGATACGCCTGACATTTTTGCCAAATCCTTAATGTTTGTCATCTTCTCACCTTATTTACTTCAATATACTTTATTACGATACTAACGTATGAAACGGGTACCAGGTCAATTCATCAAAAAGGGCCCATTAAGGCCCTTTGCGCAAAAGGATCTGCTTATCTTTTGTTAGATGCTGTATTTGAATCTAAGAAATAATCATCAAATGTTTCAATTGGTGTGACGTTAATTGTTCCTCCTGATGTTTTTATACAAGCATAAGTACCGCAAAAGATAATGAAGCAAAGTAAAATGAGTGCCAGCATATCGTTCCCTCACCTTCTTATCATTTGCTTAAATTGTAATTTATGAAACGAGTACCAGGTCAAACACAAATTTAAAGTCTAAAAGTCTTATTGACTTGAAATGCGTTCCATAACTTATTCTTAAGTCAAAAATAGGAAGGATGGGTCCCACATGGAAAACATCAATGGAAAAGTTTTTTTGTCTAATCATCATGAAAAAGCACAGGAATTATTAAATTATGCCATCTTTCACTTTACGCAGGAAAATGACATTGTTACGGCAAGCTTTTATAGTAAGAGCATTTGTTATGGAGAGCTTGTGGGATTAGTAAACAAGTCAGGGATTCTTCACGTAATTTTGAACTTATTCTGCACAGATTCAACTTTTTACAGCGGCACTTGTGATTTCCAGATAAAAAGAATGGAAGATATCTGTATATTATGTGGCAACATTACACTTTCCGGTGAGGAGCAGCTACATAAAGAAATTATCCTCCAGGAAATAACTCCTTCCTGAAAATGAAGAAGTATTCATTCACTTGAGTAATTATTCCTATTTTCCCCTTCATTAACAAATGTTTACACATTCTTTACAATCTATTAACTTAGTCGCTTTATACTAAGAAGCAATTGATTATTAAAGGAGTGATTTTCTAATTCAGATAGTCCTAGTCAAAATAGCAGAAATCATATCTAACTTTTAGAAGTGAAAGGGGAAACGGTTAACATGAAAATAAATAAAAAGGTTATGGGAATCACTCTAGCAAGCTCTTTAGCACTAGGATCGTTTGCATATACTTCAGCAAATGAGAAAGTAGAAGCGAAAAAAGAATCACAACAGGCTAAAAACGTTATTGTCCTTGTCAAGGATGGAGTCAGCTCAACTACTACTACACTTGCAAGATGGTATAAAGGGGAGCCACTAGCGATGGACGAAATCATGTCTGGTGGTGTGCGTACATATTCTGCTGAATCGGCTGTCACTGACTCTGCTCCAGCTGGAACAGCGATGGCAACAGGTAATAAATCAAACGACAAATTAGTCGGCGTTCTTCCAGAAAAGATAGCGTCACCGGGAGTAGATTCTTCCCTTGCTGATGATCCGCTAAAACCTGTTGCAAATGTGTTGGAAGGGGCCAAGCTTGAAGGCAAAGCAACTGGTATTATTGCTACATCAGAAATCCAGCACGCAACACCAGCAGCTTTTTCTTCACACGTAACACATCGTACTGATTATGACAGTATCGCTGAACAACAAGTCTATCAAAACATAGATGTTGTGTTAGGCGGCGGGAAAAACTCACTAGAAGCTAAAAACCGTAAAGACGGTGAGAACCTTGTAGATGTTATTGAGGAGAAAGGCTATGACATAATAGAAACACGTGATGAATTATTGAAGTCAAAATCAAACAAGCTATGGGGAACTTTTGCGCCAGCAGCATTAGCATATGATATGGATCGTTCGCAAACAAATCCGGAAGAACCAACTCTTGCAGAAATGACGAAAAAAGGTATTTCAACACTTTCAAAAGATAAGGACGGATTCTTCTTATTTGTTGAAGGAAGCAAGCCAGACTGGGCAGCACATGCAAATGATCCAATCGGAATGATCAGTGATACACTAGCTTTTGATGAAGCAGTCAAAGAAGCTGTAGCTTTTGCGAAAAGAGATAAAAACACATTAGTTATTGCCGTTTCTGATCATGGGAACAGCGGAATTTCAATCGGTAACCAAAATACAAATTCTTCTTACCCTGCTACCCCAGTTTCTGCTTATATTGATCCATTAAAAGAAGCGAAAATGACATTAGAGGGTGCATTAAAGCAGCTTAAAAAAGACAATTCAAATGTTTTAGAAGTAGCAGCATTATATGGAATTACTAATCCTACTGCAGACGAAACGAAAGCATTAAACTCTTCAACTAACTTAAGTAAAACGCTTGTTCAGCTGCTTGCAAACCGCGCAAATCTTGGCTTTACAACAGGTGGACATACAGGCGAAGACCTATTCATGTATTCTTATGGACCAGGCAAGCCGACTGGTTTAATCGAAAATACAGATGTTGCAAAATCTTCGGCAACTGCATTAGGCTTCAGCTTAGGCAAAGTGGATAAAGAGGTATTCGTGGAAGCAGAAAGTGCATTCAAAAAAATTGGAGCAAAAGTCAGCATTGATTCATCTGACAAAACAAACCCTGTTCTAATAGTTAAAAAAGGCAAAACTACAGCAGAAATCCCAGTAAATAAAAATATTGTCACAATCAAAGGCAAGGATAAAGAGCTAAAAACAGTAACAGTTCAAAGCAATGGCAAGTTTTATGTGTCACAAGAAGCTGTTAATATCGTGAAAAAAGGTAAATAAGCTAGGATAGTAGAAATGCTCCCGTGTTCCGGGAGCATTTTTGGTTTATTATTAAAGATAAGTGTTTAAAGCTTTAGATTCCCTTTGTTAATTTGTTCTCTCCAGTTAATCTAGCAAAATCTATAATTCTCCTAATAAAAGGTCCTTTTCTCTCTGTATAAGCATGTCGATCTAATTTATGTACATGGGCAAGTTCTTCCTTTAGTGAAGCATATTCACTTACAGCTTCAGGATGAAACCGGAGATAATCACGAAAAAGTAATTTATCTTGCCATTCTGTACTGTCGTGTTCACAAATATGCAGATGACAAATCCCCTGACCCCATGGACCTTTCCTAAAAAATCTTCTATCTATACATTCTGGTTTAGGTACATATTCGTACTTAATATCGAGTAATAATGGTATCCAGTCAGCTACTTGGTTAAGATTATCAACACCTCCATTATATCAATAATAGGCTTAGCTGCTAATCCTTTAATTGACGTGCTGCCTATATGTTCAATTGCTAATGTTTTATCGCCTAGTGCCTCTAAAATCCTTGTCTTTTCCCGTTCAAATTTGGATTCCCATTCAGGATTGTGTGGGTGTAATTCTACAATAGATACTGACATGCCTCTTCTCCTTTTAGCAAAACATTGTCTTATTATTCAACCTTAATACCCTGCTGTCAGTACGACAGCAGGGTATTATACTGGATACTGTCAGAATTCATTAAGCTTCAGTAACCACAGGCTCACCTGCTTCAATTAGTGCCTTATTCCGGCTTAAGAAAACGGTAAGCACAAGCATGAATAATCCAGTGCCTATTAACAGCCATTCAATTCTAATAATATCTGCGAGTGGACCGAAAATAAGCATACCGATTGGCATCATGGAGGTAGAGATCATTCCTAACACGCCAAAAACTCTTCCTAAATATTCCTCAGAGATTTTCTCCTGCAAAAGTACAGTAGTTGGTGTGTTAAAAATTGGCATCGCAATGCCGAAGACTCCCATGAAGATTAAATATAACCAAAATGACGGCGCAATTCCGAGAGTTAATGTGCATACACCCATAATGACACTTGCAAGAGTCATTGTGCTGATCTTATTGCGGAAGCCGCCCCAAGCTGCAATGATGCCGCCTCCTGCAATCATCCCGATGGAAAAGGCAAGTTCAACTGCTGTCAAACGCCACACATCACTTCCAAAGCTGCGAGTAACCTGGAGCGGTGTCAAAAATGCAGCAGGTGCCATTAACACAAAGAAAATCGCAAAAAACACGAAAAATGACTTCAAAAAGCTGTTGCTGTTCACATAGCTCAAGCCCTCTTTAAAATCGGCAAAATAGCTTGTTGTCTGTTTTTCAGCTGCCTTTTCATGTACAGATATTTTTACAAAGGAAAGCATTGTAACAATTGCTATTGCTGCTGTAATGACATCTATAAAGAAGATAATCTCAATGGCTGTAGTTGCCAATAATGCAGCACTTACCATCGGTGATACGAACATGATGATAGCCTGAATGCTGCCATTCACTCCATTAACCTTTGTCAGCTTTTCCTTAGGAACAACCTGTGGCAAGATGGCACCAACAGCAGGTGTTTGAATTCCCGCCCCAAATGCCCGAATCGCCGCCATAACAAACAAGAGCCAGATTGAATCAAAGCCCATTATAAAAAGAATGGCCAGGATTAATGTAGCAAATGCGATAAGCCCATCAGAAAGTACAATCAAGATTTTCCGATTGTATCTGTCTGCCCAAACTCCTGCGATTGGTGACAGAATAAATGTCGGAATAAAGCCACAGATGATATACAATGTCATCATCATTCCTGATTCTGTTGTTAATGTGATATGCCACATGATCGCATACTGAACTAGAGATGATCCAAAAAGCGAAATAGTCTGGCTGCTTAAAAACAGGACGATGTTTCTTAACCAAGTTTCATTTTGCTGATTATTAACTAAGTTCATATTCCCCACTCATTTCATCTTATATTTTTAGAAATGGTGCTTCACCTACATCCTTAGAAAGGCTCTGTCCTAACAATAAAAGACAGCAAAAAAGAGGGCAGACTATTCCCTCTTTAAAACTACCCGTCAAATAAAGGCTTCCTTAAAAATAGACAGACCATTCCCTACTCTAAAACATAGGCAGAGCTTCATACGTATTCAATTAACGAATGAATGGTGAGAATCTTAATCTCATGGATGCTGTCAAAAGGAAAACCTCCATTTCCTGTAAAGTTGCTTTAAGCATAACAAAAACACTAGTTAAATTCAACCGCTTTCAGATGAAAAATCTGGCAATTTAGTTAGTTTATAATCCTCTGAAAGTCCATCTACATCAAGGAAAAATCTACTTAGCAAACCTCTTCTTTTTCTTTGAAGCAAAAGACAAAAAGAGGACTAAAATTAGTCCTCTCCCTAAATATGTCCACATCAAGAATCAACTGATATTTAAAGCAGCTCCTAAGCTACTGACGGGGTTTCCAACTTCTATTTCAAAGTCTCCCTGTTCCACCTTGTAGGTATTGTGACTGCTGAACACTTGCAGCTCCTCTGCTCCTAGCTCAAGGCGAACTTCTTTTGTTTCTCCTGCCGCAAGCCATACCTTCTTAAAGCCTTTTAATTCCTTCACTCTCCTAATAATGCTTCCAGCCTTCCCTTTTATATAAAGCTGAAGCACGTCATAACCGTTATTATCACCAATATTTGTAACATTAACAGATATACAGAACTTTTCCCCGTCGGCTAACGTTTCTGCTGCAATTGACTCTCTACTAATCTGAAGATTATCATATACGAATTCTGTATAGGAAAGGCCAAAACCAAACGGATATAAAGGATCACCAGACATATCATAATAGTCCTTTTTATATCCTCCATCCTTATAATTATAAAAAACAGGCAGCTGCATGGCAGACCTTGGGATCGAGACAGGTAATCTTCCGCTCGGGTTAACCTCTCCAAATAAAATCTCCGCGATGGCCTGACCGCCCATTTGCCCTGGATACCATGCACTTAAGATTGCTGGCGCATGCTCTGCAATCCAAGGAATTGCATGGGGTCTGCCAGAAATCAGTACCACTACAACCGGTGTCCCTGTTTCTATTACCTTTTGCAAAAGCTTAAGCTGCAGACCACCAAGCTCCAAATCGGCAGTATCGACATTTTCGCCGCAGTCCATTTCCTCCTCACCAGTTGTATTAATAACTGCACCGTTCAGATCAAACTGGGCATTAAAATCCCTTGCACTTGAACCGCCTAAAACAACAACAGCAACATCTGAATTACTGGCAAGACGAACTGCTTTTTCCAATCCTTCCTCCTTATCAGATCGAATGCCGCAGCCCTGTTCATATACCACCTCTGCATCTTTTGCCAATGATGTGATTCCCTTCAAGACGGTGATGACTCGGCTTTCTCTTTGAAATGGTGTATAATCGCCAAGCTGATTATACATCGCATCTGCATTCGGGCCAATGACCGCAATTCTTTTCAGCTCCTTTTTCAAGGGAAGAATACCATCATTTTTTAACAGCACAATCGACTGTCGAGCTGATTCCAAATTGATTTTTTCTGACTGTTCCTTATTTCTCTGTGGGTTCTTCTCCACGAAAGGATTGTCAAACAACTCCATTTTGTATTTAAGTGTCAACACTCTTCTTACAGCGTCATTAAGCTTTTCCTCACTAACAAGTCCTAATTCGACTGCAGCCTCCAAAGCTGGATACACATCATCCCACAGGCTTATGTCTACACCACTTTCAAGTGCTAATGCTGCTGCCTTTTCTCTGCTTTCCGTTAAGGCAACTAAATTATCAAGTGCACAGCCGTCAGCCATTACCACTCCATTAAATCCTAATTCCTCTCTCAGAATCTGCTGAAGAAGATGACCGTTAGCATGGCAGGGTATGCCATCAATTTCATTATAGGCGGCCATGCAGGCGAGAACACCTGATTGGATAGCCGCTCTCATCGGCGGCAAGTGAATTTCCCTCAATTCTCTTTCACCAATGGAAGCTGGTGCGGCATTTTTGCCTCCCGCACCGTTTCCCTGTGCAGCGAAGTGCTTTAATACGGCAATCATTTTGTCCTCTGGAATCAGCTCAGCTTGCTTCCCTTGCATCCCATTAACAACAGCCTCTGTTAACTGTGCTGCGAGAAAAGGATCCTCACTAAAGCATTCCTCTGATCTACCCCAGCGCGGATCACGCAATATATCCAATGTCGAAACGAGTGCAAGATGAGCACCTTTTGCACGGACTTCCTCTGCAACAGCTGCCATTAGTTTCTCATGCAGCTCTGGATTCCACGTTGCACCAATCCCTAAATTAACAGGTGTTATCATACTATCTAAGCCTTGATGACCGTGTGAGCATTCTTCTGACAGCAGAACTGGGATGCCTAGTCTTGTATTTTCCTTAACATATTGCTGGATCATATTGGCTACTTCAGCACTCGCTTCCACTGTTATGCCATTGTCAAAATGAATGGCAGACCATGGATCAGAACGGAATAACCCATAGAGAACACCAATTCCATCCCATTGCTGTACATGTTCTTTAAACTTTTCCGTTAGAACATAGCCAGTGTCTGTTTTTTCGTAGACCTCCCAGCCATACAGCTTTTGATTAACCTGGCCAACCTTTTCCTTTAATGTCATTTTAGCTAATAATGCTTCAACTTGGCTTTTTTCCGTTTCGTGCGCTTGATTAAAATGAACCATTTCCCCACCTGACTCTTATCATTTTATTGGTTGCATAAACTACAGGTTTACGACAATTGTTTTTACTTCATATGGCTTTAATGCTGCCGACAGCTTATTACCTTCCAGAGAAATATCTGCTTGTTTCTCTTCCAACAAATTTGTTTCATATGCGGAATCAGCCTGCCCTGCCAAGGATAGGTGAATTTGCTCTCTGCCACCACTCGATTCGTACATTCTCAGCGTAAGACCATTGCCATCCTCAGACATTTTGACCGTATCAAGGATAGTCTGTTTAGCCTCTGTTTTAATGAAGGAATACGAACTTGGAAGACTTCCAAGATGTGCTGTTGCCTGAATAACAAGTGCAGGATGATTTAGTTCATAGCCTTGCTTCACCACTTCAGCTTCTCTCCAGTCTCCTTCATGCGGGAAAAGGGAGTAGGTGAATTCATGCAGGCCAATATCCGCTCCCTTGTCTGGCCATTTCGGTGCACGCAATAAGGATAAACGCAAAACATTTTGTTTCACATCATATCCGTATTTGCAGTCATTCAGCAAGCTGACACCATATCCTGCTTCAGACAGGTCGGCAAACCTATGTCCACATACTTCAAACTGCGCTTGCTCCCAGCTTGTGTTTGTATGTGTGGCTCGTTCTACAGCTCCAAACGGGATTTCATATGTTGCTTTACTGCTCATCACATCGACTGGAAAAGCAACCTTTAATAATTTATGCTGTTCTTGCCAATCGACTTTCGTTTGAAAATCAATTCGTTTATTATGGTGGTATAAAATCATGTCTTGTTCAACAATGGATTGGCCAAGCTGCCATTTAAACCGAATGATATCCTTCGTTGCACCCTTAGTGCTGCTTTGCTCTAAAAGACTGACCGTTTCTGCGCGCTGTTCTGCAAAATTCGGATCGATATCCCATGCATCCCACAGCATCGGTCTGTCATGGAAAAGCTGGAACTGATTGCCCAAAGCTCCACCATGCACTACCTCACGCCGTAAGTTCTTATCATATAGACGAGTAATTTCTCCAAGCTCGTTCCATTCCACAAGATAATAATCTGTTTCCCAATTGCTCACAGCTTTCTCCTGTTTATCTATTTGGATATTTTCCAACTCCTTAAGCCAAATGACCTTATAGCCCATTTCTGGAATTTCTGGAACATAAACAGATAGCTCAAATTGCCCATCTTCCATTTGACTAATATCTGCAGGCAACACTTCCCCATCCTGATTGACAGCGCCTTTTCCTGCCAATTCTAATCCTCCGGTGATTTTTACTGTTTCAGACCTCTCCCATGACAGACTGTTGAAGACAACAACAGGTATCCCATCACCCTCTGTGCTAATTTGCTGTTCCAGCTCCTGTAAAGCTGTATTTCTTACCTTTTCCCCGCATGCAAAAATTTCTTTATAATCAGACTCCGAATCAACATATACCTCTGGAATAGATGAGCCTGGAATAATATCATGAAATTGATTGAGCAAAAGCAGCTTCCATCCATGCTCCAATGAAGGATCATGGTTTGCACCTGCAAAGCTTGCAGCAACGCTTCCCCAAATTTCAGCATCACGGTAAAGAACCTCTGCTTTACGATTCCATCTTTTATTGCGGGCATGTGTTGTATATGTTCCGCGGTGAAGCTCTAAATACATATCACCAACCCATGCTGGCAAAGCCGGATTTTTCTCTGTTATGCCATCGAAAAATTCATGTGCTGTACTGTTTACGACAGAAGGTAATCCAGGCAAGGATGCAGACCGATCAACATAATCAATCATTTCTTGTGTAACTCCACCGCCGCCATCTCCATGGCCGTAAAGCAGCATTTGATGCGGGTGGGCATTTTTTTGCTTGTAACTGTCCCAGTGGCTTTGGATTTCTTGTGGATGGGTATACTCATTTAAGCCATGATTCAAAAAGGACAAAATCCTCGTCCCATCGATTCCTTCCCAGTAAAATAAATCAAACGGAAAAGGGTTGGTATCATTCCAATTCATTTTTGTGGTCATAAAGTAGTCAATTCCAGCACCCTTTAACAATTGCGGCAAGGAAGCACAATAGCCAAATGTATCTGGAAGCCATTCAATCCTTGGTTTAATTCCAAATTCTTCCTTATAAAACTTCATTCCATATAGCAGCTGACGAACCAACGCTTCACCTGATGGCATATTTAAATCAGGCTCCACCCACATCCCGCCGACTACCTCCCAGCGTCCATCGGCAATATGCTTTTTCACTCTTTCATAAATGTCAGGATAATGCTCTTTAACAAAGGCATATGCTTGAGGCTGGCTTTGTGCATAAGTAAAGTTCGGATTCTCCTCGAGCAGTGTACTCATTGTTGAGAAGGTTCTGCTGCACTTGCGAATAGCTTCTTTTACAGGCCACAGCCAAGCCAAATCAATATGAGACTGGCCTACCATCAGCATTTGTCCGTTCGTGCTGTCAGACAAATCTGCGAGGCTTTCGATTAAATTTTCTTCTATTTCTGCAACGAGGGAAAAATCCGTTAATGCTGCCGGCTTTTCGGACAGTATCTTTCGTTCCACCTCTGACAAAGAGGTGATAATTGTAGATTTGTCTATATTACCTTCAGGTAGTAGTTTTGCTGTTTCATAGTAACACTTCACTGTTGCAAGCAGGCTTTGCACAGCGCCATTTACTAAATCAAGACTGCCCTGCAAAAGGGTCAACGATGGTGGATCATATTCTGCTGGTTCATTTTGATAATTTAACTCATCAAGTGTTTGGCCGGCATAGTTATATAATTCTATATGAATAGTAATCTTTTCTGATTTCCGCGCATCTTCCGGGAAAGGAACATAGCTGCGGTTACGGTCAATTCCGTGATGTGGTTTGCCATTAATAGAAACGAGTCCCTCATGAAGAGTCCTGCGCCCCTTTGCACTGGAAAGAAACGTAAGACCGAATGGGCGATTTCTCCAGTTGGATGGAATCGAAACTTCCTTTTCCAAAAACATCGTGGCACCAGCATCAATTAGCCAATCACCCTCATTAATAAGAACTGTTTCATCTGAGTTAAATTCATATTTTCCCGGCTCCATATAAACTCCACGCTTTGCCTGCCAATCCTCCACTTGAATCGATTCTAAAACCTCAAACTTCCCTAAATGCTGAATAAATCGCTGTATTCTTTCCAAAGACAATGTCTTCCCCTCCGATGCTAGTATTCTTAAAAATTAAAAAAGAGGATGGCAAACAGCAAATCTTTCTGCCATCCCTTAACCCTACGTTATTTACTACTTCGACATATTTCTTAGGAAATAATCCGCACTAGCATTTAATGTAGTTTTTGCGCCGTCTGACATTCCCTTCATTTTCTTACTGTTTATTTCATCCTTAAATTTCTTCATTTGGATTGCTGCTTGCTTTATACGATTCTCTTCATAATGCTTCTTTGCAGCATTCAAGACTTTTGTTAATTGCTTGCCAGCTGTCTCAGTCATTTCACCACTGGCAACAAAATCATTGATTTTATTGTAAAGATCATCTAACGACATTCTGATAACTGTTGTTGCCTTATTACCTGAATAATCCTCTATCACAAATTCAAGAATGCTGTCTGTTGCTTTCGTTTGGAAGGTAAGCTCCTTCAAATGTGTGCGCCCCCGCACAATATAAGGCTTTTTGCCTTGACTGTAGGTCGTATCAAATGTTTTGGCTTCTCCATTTTCATAAACATATATATGGTGCCAATCTCTCGTATTTGGTAAATCCCACTTAACAGAATTTCCATCAATGGTGACCTTTTCAGCCGGATATGCTTCTATCGTTTTATCAAAAAACGTACTGCGATAGCTAATCCAGTTTTGGCTGCCGATTTTGATCTTAATCAGATATTTATCTCCATTCAGCGGCATATTAGGTAGCGTCGCCTCTGTTTTTCCTTTTTTTACAGTGACAGTTTTATTAACTTCCTTTGCATAGTCGTACTCTGTTGCAATATTTACGGTAACTTTCCCATCCACATTGTCTGGATTTTGCCATGACACGACCATATCACCGTTATCTGCTTGAGTTGCTTCGATGTTACGCACACCTTTTGTTAAATCATATTTCACAACAGCAGGTGCACTTTCTTGACCGTCTTGGCTCACAGCTGTCAGAGAAATATCACCAGATAATCCCTGCAAGTTTTTGATGTAAAATACTTCGTCATAAACTCCGCCCACATATGCTCCATTGTTATAGACATTGTATTGCTTCACATTTTCATAATCGTCCAGCTTCCAAGCGATATACATTTCATTCGAGTCACTTAATGCTTCTGTTATCTTAAGATCCGTCGGAGCCTTCGGTTTCTTAATCGAACCATCGCTAATTTTCACTTGCCCGATATTCATCTGATAATCAGCTATCTTTTCCTGTTCTCCATTTGCAAATACGATGCCAAATGCAGCAAGCTCTTTTCCTGCATATTTGGACAAATCAAGATTCGCTGTTACCCATCCATTCGTCTTTTTACCGGAATTAGGCACTTCCACTTTTACTGCCTTTTCTGGATTATCCTTAAAGAATAAACCGATACTCATAAGTGAGGAGTCATCTTGAGATGGTTTGTTATAGGTAATTGAAAACTTCGAGCTCTTTTTCACTTGTAAATCAGTTTTATAAAGATGCAATAGGTTTTCTGTATCCAACGAGCCATTCACAACAAGCGAGCTGCCGCCATTAAAGGCACCAACCTTTTGATAGCTGTATCTTGCTCCAATATTGTAATCAGGACCAAAATCAAAATCTGCCTGCAGTGGTGTTCCAGTTGTATCCATCCACCATTGCCATGTCACCGGAATGTCTTGAATATTAATATTTGACCATTCATCTTTATTGCTTAGCTTGCCATTTACATAGTAATCTAAGCCACGGCCCATATTAAAGTTGGACACAAAGTTGGAGCCTTGAATAACACTGCGCTCAGCGATATAGGAAGCAACGCCGTCCCAGTTATCCCCTTTTGCCGCTACGTCTGCAAGCTTAGCTTCTGCGTTTCTGCCTGGGTTTGTTGGGTCTAGATTAGGACCACTCCACCAAGCACGGTCACGAATAAAGGACATCCATTGGTAATCACTGTTGTTACGTCGATTTGAATCTTCTCCGCCAAGATCTTCATCTAAGGCATGATGAGTAAAATCGGATCCAAGCATAGCAATACTATTCATCGGCTTCCCGTTGCTGTCCAAATTATTTCGTAAATCATTGCGCTGTTTATTAAATCTGTCACCACCTGCTTCAACACCTGCAAACACAGTTTGCAAAGGATCTAACCCTAAGCTTTCAGCATGGGCTTTCGACTTTTCCAGCTTTTGTTTGTTCCAAAGATAGTTTAAGAAAATGGAGTCAGTCAAAACTCCGTATTTTGAATCCTTTACAAACGGACTGTTGACAGCCGTGAATTCGTTTTCATATCTTGTTTTACCTGTTGTATTATCAACAGAATCGTACCACTGCACATATAGGCCGCTTTGTTTCATTGCCTTTAAAAACTCTTTATATACAGGAATATCCTTAACAGCAACCCCTGCCCTTGCTTCCTCCTGATTAAAGAAATAGCCATCATACCCATAGTATTCAGCCATTTCAATAAGCTTTTCAGCAACAGGGAAATTGCCGTCCTTGTCTTTAACAAACATTTGTGAATATGTCTGTGGTCCCCTATCATTATCCGAAAAGAAAATAACAGCGAGTGATTTAACCCCGTTTTTATGGGCCGCATTCGTATAAGCAGGATTTGGAATATTTAACGCTCCAAATTCAAACCATCTTTCATACCAAGGTAGGCTCGGATTATATAAATAATCTGGAACATCCGCTGACGCTGTTCCATGCCAATACGAATAATAATCGACATATTGCCAGTACGGAAACGTATATTGACCAAACTTATTCGTATATGTCGTACTGTCCATAAACGCATTCCCATAATCACCAGCAAGATTAAACATTTGCGTATCCGCACTTATCTCCGGGTTTGCCTGTGTAGCAGAAAACGCTTGATTTCGGTCTTGCAATGGCACTCTCGACCTAAGCATTTCAGCGTTTTTATCTGTCTCTGGTGTCCAATCTAAAATGTGATTCACCGTATATCCATGCTGTGTAGGCTGATTCAAACCAGTTGCACTGTCACCAGTAAATGGCAATGTATCCCCAGCCAAAGCCGGAGACAAGCCTGCCAGCAGCATAAACAGCATAATAACCGTGACGATTAGCGTCTTTTTCGTTTTTCCCCATTTCGAAAACATCCATTTGCCTCCCTTTTTTGTAACGAATGTATGTAATAACAAAGAAGTGAAGGATTGCTTTCTGTAGTAATCAATAGCTGCCCATTAAGATTGAATGAGTGATAGCTTCACCTCCATTCACACATATTGTTTACACCAGCTATAAAACAGGCAAAACAAAATGTAAGCCCTTCCATTATTTTAGCAGTCCTAATCTAAGCATCCTATTGGTAAAAGCATAGATTCATTGGTTAAAGTAAAGAACAGTTTTGCTTGAAGCGGAATAAAAAAAGTGTCCGCTTATGCTGACACTGGAATTGGTTATTGGTTTAACTATTGGAGTAATGCACAAGGTATTTTGTAGAGAATCATTTTACAGTAAAACCTCCTTTAATACTCATTAGTAAACAAATTTATAGGTTTATCTCTATAATAATCAACTATACAACTTCCTCATTTTCAATCCTTTCTCCCACAGATTGAATGATAAAATAGAGTAGAACTGTTAAACTTAACGCTATTATTAGACTTAGAAATATTTTAGCAGCAAGGGACATTGCAATTAAATTTCCTAATATCACAACTAGCACGATACTTGAAACAATCGTAGCTGGTAATGAAGAATAACGGATGCCAACTACACCAGACAATAGGATAATTACTAGAGTTATTAAAGCACTTGTTATGGAACTGATTATTGCAATTAATAAATTTGATAACATTCCTTCTTTAGAGTTCACAATAGGAAAAGTAAATTCACCTATTAAGAAAATGGTATCTGAAAGAAGAAGTCCTAATAGCTGAAGTTTAAGAAACGTTAAAACAAAGGTTTTTATTTTTAATAAAAACAAATTTTTTCTACCATAAGGATATAAATAAACACGAACACGATTCTCACCAATATAATTTTCGATAATAAAGGAATTGACCAAAGTAGCACCGTAAATAGCTAAAATGCACATTGTAATTGTACTCGCTAAACCACCAATTCCCGCAATATTTTTTAATATATTACTGGAGGTATCGCCAGACTCAAAGTGTCCAACCGTCGCAAAGAAGAATAAAAATACCAATTGGGATAAAAAAGCAATCAAAAAAATAGTATTATGAACAGTTTTTAACTTGCTCCATTCAAAATTACTGTCTATTTTCATCTCCTACCTACCTCCTCACTAGTTAAAGTTTTAGCTTCCTCGTAATATTGAAGCAATCCACCTTCAAAATCCCGGACAATTTCTTCCATCTTTTGATTATGGGTGGTAGTACCGTTCTTCATAAACACTACATTTGTAGCTATATCCTGAAGTTCATTTAGTGAATGACTCGTTATAAGGACGCTATTACCCATTTCCGCAAAATCTTTTAAAATATCTTTCATTAACCTGATTCCATCCACATCTAGCCCATTAAAAGGTTCATCAAGAATCAATATATTTGGTTTATGCGCCAAAGCTAAACATAATAATAAACGTTGTTTCATTCCTAAGGATAGATTTTTAGCTAAGCTGTTCATAGAAACTGGCAACTCTACTTTTCTTAATAACTCTTGCATAACTCCTGTAGTTTTTACTCCATAGTAATGAAAGTGCTCAACAAAAACTTGTTCAACGGTTAATCTTCCGATCATTACCGGAAACTGTAAAACTGTGCCTATCTCTTTTAATAGGTCATTTCGTGTAATAGCAGTCATTTCCTGTTCATTAATAAGTATGTCTCCAACATCTTGCTTCAAAAGTCCTAAAATACATTTTATTAAGGAAGTTTTCCCTGCTCCGTTAGGACCGATTACTGCACAAATTTCGCCATTATTAACCCTTAAATTTGCATTGTTCACCAACCCTTTGTTTTCAATTGTCTTGTATAAATTTGTTACATTGATTCTAGCCATTACTTACTCTCTCCTCGACAATGCAATTAATGATAACAACAAAGTAACTATTCCCCAGATCGATACCACAATTACTTCCCGAATAGAAACTGACCCATTGTTAAATAAAGTCGATCTAATAAGCTTACTTGCTGGCACAAACGGCAAATTTTCGTAAATAATCTTTGTCCAATTCGGCAATCTATCGGTTGGATACAAAATGGGCGAAAAAAGTAATCCTCCAATCATTATTATTTGAGTTACTAAAGCAACCGTATTTGCCGAAAACCAATATGCTATGGCAAATCCAATACAAATCATACTAATTTGCACCAAAACTATAACTAATAAACTTTGGAAAGAAACATCAATATTTAATCGAAATCGAAAAATTGCTGCTATGCTGCTCATAAAAATTCCTGGTATCGAAGCAAATCCCCATATAATAATGTCAGCCAAAATAATATTTAAACGATAGACTGGTAAAGTTTTTTGATAATAAATTATTCCTTCTAGCTTGGCTGTATTTACAATTTGGCCTGATAGAACACAACCAACAGCTATTATCCCCAATGTAATTGATCCAGAAGATAAGTAGATAGTTGATTCTCCATCTAGATTTGGAAGCATGAGTGCTAATCCGTATACTATCGCTAATGAAAGAACTATCTGCGTAAACGAAAAAACAACTAAAAGATGCTTATGCCGCAATAAACTCCAACGAATCAAACCTACTAATTGTTTAGAAATCGGATTAACCATCAGATTTCCTCTCATGTTTTAAGACCTTCGTAAGCATATACAAGAGAAATAGGAGAAAGTTTATAATTAGAAATCCTCCCTATCCGAAGTTGTTGCAGGGTCCATTCCAATGTACTTAAAACATGCTCTGGTTTTAAAATTAAATCTACTTTATGCTCTTTTTCAATATATTTAACCTCTATATTTATAGGTATCTCACATAAAACATCCGTATCTTGAATAAAAATACTTAAAATACTTACGGATATTGCAGGATTCGTGAGGATTGCTGATTCTCTTAATATTTGTCCCTTTTCTAGCATGATATATCTATCCGCATACTGCTCTATTTCAAGTAAATTATGTGATACTACAATAACAATATGCCCATTAGAAGCGAGTTTTTTCATATATTGCCAGATTAACTTTCGACGTATTGGATCAACGTCATTTGTCGGTTCATCAAATAATAAAATTGGTGATGGAAAAACTACCGTCATAGCAAAGGAAGTTAGTCTCTGTAAACCTCCGGAAAGCTTATCCCCCGAATGTACTGCATAATTCTCAATTTGCAGATTCTTCATGAGAATATTCGTTATTGTTTTCATGTCTTTTTTTCTTCCACCACGAATTAAAAATATCGATTCAATTGCTTGTTTCATCGTAACACCAGTTAAAGGCGCTTGAAATTGAGGCATTAGAGAAACGCAAGCTCTAGCTTTTTGAGGATTATTAACAAAATTAACTCCATCATATTGGATGACTCCAGAAGTTGGCTTTACCAATCCTAAAATTTGATTTAATAATGTCGATTTCCCAGCACCATTGTGCCCAATTATTGCAATAACCTCACCAGCCTTAAAAGACATTGTAAGGTCAGAATTAGCTACAATATTATTTTTTTTATAAACCTTTTTCAGCGAAATTATTTGTAACTTATTATCTTTTTGTGTCATAACCACCTCGATAAATATTTGACTTATTAATTGCTAATTCATAGATACATAGTTAATTAAGTATCTATACATACTCAAAATAAATGGTAAACACCAGAATATTAAGAGAAGAGCATTGATGGTATAACCTATAGTCTTAAGTATCCTAAATATATTCTTTTCTTTCCTTTGCTCTAAAGGATTATCAGTAAGTTCTATCACATCACCAAATAACGGGTTGTCCATCAATGTTTGAATGAGTAATTGACCATCACATTTTTTTTGAAAACGAAATTGCCATAATATCCGAACCCACAAAACAGCCGACGTCACTATTAAAACCCAATACGAAATAAAAATTTGTGTTATTGTAACCATAGCTAATAGAAATAAATCCGAAATTAAACCAGCTGATAACGCAATTAATCTGGAAAATAGTGACCATACCCAAATATGTGACATTGAAACGGTTGCTGTCGAGTTTATAAATTGTACCCTAATAATATTTTTTAATCTCTTACCCGAGTGCGAGAAAAAAATGTGCATATACTCATGTAAGAGACTGGTTAATACTGCAACAAGGAGAACACACAGTAATGTATAAAAAAAGGGCACATTTTGTGCCAATATTTTATTTCCTGTTGGGATTCCCTCTGTAAAAGGAAGAGCAGAAATAATAATAATAAGTGAAAGTATACCGACAAATAAAAATAGCTTGCGATATAAGTTCCATCTAGTCGTTGTCTGTTCTATTGGCATTGTTTTCGCTTCTTCTTCAGGTTTCTGAAAATACCCACTTTGTTCAAATATTAATTTCACATCTTGATTAAAGTTATTTAAATACATGGGATCTTCTATTAACATGTCAGCAATTTCACTTTCAACAACGAGTGGAATTGAATCGGAAGCAATAATAACTGCTTTTCCATTTTTTAAATTTCTACTAGCTATGTGTTTTACAATCATATTGCTTGGCATACTTTCACCTCATTTCCTTATTTCTTATTCTCATAATATTGGAATATTTCCCAGTCAGAAATATTCCCCTTCCCACATGTTGGACATTGTTTTTCATTTCTACTCCAAGTAGGATGAGTAAAAGAAGAACCATCTTCAAAATTAATTTCATATTGTGTTCCTAAACTTCTCGGTTGGGCATAACCAGTTATAACTCTAACTGCTTCATCAACTATTGCTGCAGTCAGCTGGTAAATTCCAGGTGCATATGCAACGGTTGGTGGGGAAAAATTAATATTTCTAAAACCTATAAATTGTTCAACAAATTGTGGATCATTTATGCTGTATTGCAAGTTTAGACAATCGAAACAGCCTGTAACCTTAGGTATAACTGTATAAACTCTTCCGCGACTTACTTGAGAAGCACCAAAAACACAAGGTAAATTAGCACGGACTATTGCTTGATTCACAATTCTTTGTGCTATGAATGGCGGTTCATCAATAGCACAAATTACTAAATCTATTCCTTCAGCAAAAGCTAGCACATCATCTGGGGTTGTAATTTTTAAATTATGTGCTTCTATTTCTATTGTTGAGTTCATTTCTTTTAAAGCTCGTAGTGCTACTTCTGTTTTAAGTTTACCTATATCCTTTTCCCGATATAATAGTTGTCTACCTAAGTTTCCTTCTTCGACGATATCATAATCGAGGATGATAACTTTCTTTGGACCCAATCCAGCAAGAAGAGTTAAAATGTTTGAACCTCCGCCTCCAAGTCCTAATAATAAAATTGTTGTATTACTTATTTTTTGTTGAATGTCATAACGATTTTTTTCAGTTCCAATAAATCTACTAAAATAATTTACATTGGGTTTGTAACGTTCAGGTACTTTTTTTCCGTTATCTTTAAAGGTTTCTTCAATAAAACCTTCTTCATCCAACAACTGAACTCCCTCTAAAATATCTTCTACAGTTAGTTCTGGAAATAATTCTCTAACTTCATTAATGACTTCCCTAAGATTGCGTCCATCCAACCTTTTGGCTAACTCCCACATTTGTTTTTCTGGATCATTAAATTCTGCTGTAATACCTAGTTGCGCTCCAATTCTAAATTCGTTTTCATTTAACCTATACAATGGATAGATTGGTTTTACTCGTGGTTGTTTATATTTCATATTTCCTCTCCAATAATTATTTCATATGATTAAAAAGACACTAAGGAAGAATATCTCCCCAATAAAAATTAAGGTCAGATATACTAACTTAGTGCTAGTTTTTGGACTATTTTCTAAATTAGATAATAATCCACCACGTTGTTGCTTCTACTTTGGTCGCACGACGAACTGTAACTTTTTTCATTTAAATCACCACCCCATCCTCTACAGAAGGATTTGTATATTTGTAACAAAGGTATTTTATGGCTCGTCAATAGATTTCTTAAAAGAAAATACATTTACGAAAAATACCTTGTCCTTATGTGAAAGATATCACACGTAATTCACCCTTTAACCTACATGTAATGTTTGGTCATTTATAAGTAATAACTAGTGTTGTTTACATGTATAAATAAACTTGTGAGATTAATCACATAATATTAATTGCTATATTTAATGAACGGAAGGTAAAATGGAATTGAATATTAACGGAGGTGGTTTGATTGATAAACATAGCAATATGCGATGATATTTTTGAGGTTACTAGTCAGACAGAAGCCCTTATTAAAAAATACAATCCAACTTTTTCTATTGATGTTTTTCATAATCCAATAAAACTAATAGAATTTCTTTCAAAATCAAACTATCATTTATTCATTTTAGATATTGAGTTTCCTGACAGTTCTGGTTTAGAAATTGCAAGTAGGATTCGTGAGTTAAACGCCCAAGTTCCTATTGTTTTTATAACAAGCTTCGATAGTTATGCAATGGAAGTATTTAAACTGCATACATTCGATTATATCTTAAAACCTTTGAATGAGGAGAAGCTATTTCCCGTTTTAGATAAGGTGATAAAGTACCTTAATATTGATGAGAAACACTTCGTATTTCAATTTAATAAAGTGAACTATACACTTCCTCTTCAAGAAATTGTGTTTTTTGAGAAAAACATGCGAAAAGTATTAATCCACACACTAGAAGAAGATTACACCGTAATAATGACAACTAGAGATTTACTAGCAAATTTAGATGATAACTTTGTTAGAGTGCATAATTCTTACGTTATTAATATACGTTTTGTTCGTGAAATTCGGAATGATTATCTAACACTTGATAAGGACAAAAGTCCAGATATTTGGATTCCTATCAGTAAAAACTATAAGTTAGCAGCAAGAAAATCTATCTTGATGAAATTGAGAGAAAAAATCCGATGATTATAATAACGATTTTAAATTTATGTGCTAATATTATTCTAGCAAATTATTTTTTCTCCAGTTACGGTAAAATTAAAAGACGGTACATTTCTAAAATAAATATATTATTACTGGCTTTATTTCTCACTTCTAGTATAATGCGATTTATTGTATCTCTTCAAATTGTCCCTTTCATTAATATTGCACTAACCATAGCTATCTTAATAACAGTTGGTATCAAAAACCATGTTCCTTTAAAGAAATCAATTTTTTGGACATCTGTCCTCATAGTTGTATCATTAGGATGTGAATATCTTTCCTACTTAATTCTCTCTAGTTTCTTTCCACTAAAGCAAATTTCATCTTATAATCTAATATTTGTTTCAGCAAGCACCAGCGTTTCAACAATAATTGAAATTATCTGCATTATACTTTTAAAAACTAAAGTTTATAAAAGGAGTTGGTCCAAACATCAGTTAGATTTATTTAAAGTAATTGCTCTTACTTCTATCCCCTCTGTATCCATACTCACTTTATGTGTAGCATTCATCAATGAAGTAAGCTCAACAAACCTTCCTCATATTATAATTCCACTTATGTTTGTCGGAACTGTATATATGAACTTGTGCATCCTATATCTTTATGTGAGTTTATCTAATCACTATGAAAAATTTGTACAAACTACCATTCACAACAAAACCCTAGAGAATGAAATGAAATTTTATGATCAAGTAAAACAATCACAAACTGAAATACAGGCTATTAATCATGATTTAAAAAATCAATATTTGGTGCTTTTAAGCAAACTACAAAAAGGAGAAGTTGAAGATGCTATCAATTCCATCCGCCGTTCCCTTTCCACATTGACAGAGGAACACAGTACAATTTTCACTGAAAACCATACCTTGAACTTCATGTTAAATGAAAAAAATACATATGCACTATCAAAAGGAATAAAATTCAATATTAAAGCCTTTTTGCCAAGAAAAATCAATTTACAAGACGATGTGCTAGTGGCAATATTCGGTAATCTATTAGATAATTCCATTAATGCATGCAAACGATTAACATCAATTGAAATGAAGGAAGTAAATTTAGAAGTAGATTACTTCAAAAATAACTTAGCAATTGAAATATCCAACCATTTCAATACAGCAGAAATCGAAACTCGTAAAAATCGGTTGATTGAGGGTATGGGAATTAGAAATGTTATTAAAGCAGTTGAGGAGAATGGTGGGATATACGAGCAATGGACTAAGGGAGAACTCTATATTGTGAGCATCGTTTTATTGAATATAACGTATCAAGAATAACAAG
>Ga0209463_1000040_pt1 | contig 111033 bp, 113 predicted proteins | sample AgamicMgSfrz_FD_187169 | JGI IMG/M metagenome (GOLD analysis project Ga0209463, IMG submission 187169) | Agave microbial communities from Guanajuato, Mexico - Mg.Sf.rz (SPAdes) (version 2) | ecosystem: Host-associated > Plants > Phyllosphere > Phylloplane/Leaf | place: Guanajuato, Mexico... | reverse complement strand
TTGAACGTTTTACTGGAAGAGGTACATATGCATACATTTTCAAGCTCTGTTGCTTTGCTGATGATGGGAGTATGCTTATTAGGATGCATAACTATATCCATATGAATCTCATCGCTGATAATAAAAATATCGTACTGTCTGCAAAGATTGATTATGCGTTCAAGCTCTCCTTCTGTCCAAACTCTGCCTGTTGGATTGTGGGGGCTGCACAGCAAAAGCACTTTTGCCCTAGGGTGGGCAAGCTTTTGTTCTAAGTCAGCAAAATCAATTTGATATTTTCCGTCTTTTAGAACTAATGGATTTGCAGAAATCTGCCTGTTATTATCTGTAATCATCTTAAAAAAAGCATCATAGGCTGGAGTCTGCATCACAATATGATCTTCGTCAACTGTTAAAATATCAATTAATTTAGCAATCGTATAAATGACACTTGGGCTGTAAACAATCCAATCTTGTTGTGGTTCAGTGGCAAAACGTTCTCTATACCATTTTTGAACGGCTTCTTTAAATTCCTGATGATTCCATCTTGTATAGCCGAAGATGCCGTGCTCCAGCCGTTTGCTTAAAGCTTTGATTATCTCTGGCGGTGTTTGAAAGTCTGTATCGGAAATGGAAAATGGCAATAGGTCTGCTTCTCCAAATCTGTCTTCTATATAATCCCACTGTGTACAGTACGTACCAGTTCTTTTTGTTATACGATCAAAGGAATATGTCATAAACTGTACTACTCCATTTCTATTTCCAACGCATTTTTTAAAGAAGCTACTTGTGTACCGATAATGACCTGCAAATTATGATTATCCAGCTTCACTACTCCGAGTGCTCCACAATCCTTTAATTCCTTCTCATCAATTTTGTTCATATCATTGATTACAAGGCGGAGTCGGGTAATACAGTTATCGAGTGTTTGAAGATTATCCTTACCGCCTAAAGCCGCCAGGATTCTTTTGGCATCATACTTGCCTTTTTTCATGGAAGTTAACTCATCTTTCCCAATAGTTACGGCTTCATCCTCACGGCCAGGTGTCTTAAGATTGAACTTAATAATGGCATACCGGAAGATGAAATAGTAAACAGCGAACCAAACAGCGCCAACAATTAGAACGAGATACCACTTTGTATATGTCCCTTGCAGCACTCCAAAAATAATGAAGTCGAGAATGCCGCCGTCTGTATTCCCGATTACAACACCAAGCAAATTCATCGTCATAAACCCTAAACCTGTTAATATAACATGTATGCCGTAAAGGGCAGGAGCTAGGAAAAGAAACAGGAATTCAATCGGTTCTGTAATACCGGTTACAAATGTGGCAATTACACCAGATATTAATAGACCTTTAATCTTACTTCGTCTATTAGGAAGTGCAGTATGATAAATTGCCAGTGCTACTGCTGGTAAGCCGAACATGAAAGTTGGCATCTTTCCTTGCGACAGAAAAGCGGTCGCAGAAGGACTGATTGGAGAGCCGCTTTGCAGCTGTGCATAGAATATGTTCAAAGCTCCAGCTACTGTTTGCCCATCTACAATCTGGACACCTCCTGCTTCTGTAAATCGAATCATTGCGACGAGAATATGGTGCAGTCCGAATGGAAGCAATAAACGTTCACCTGCTCCGAATATGAAAGGACCAAAGGCCCCAGAGCTTTGTATAAGCTGACCGATTCCAGTGATAGCGATTGCGAAAATTGGCCAAAAGATAGGAATCAGTATGCCGACAACAGCTAACGAGAGAGAGGTGATGATTGGTACAAATCTTGCTCCCCCGAAGAAGGCGAATGCATCTGGAAGCTGAATATTATAGAAACGGCTGTGCAATAAATGGACGATTACGCCGACAATTATTCCGCCGAGCACACCCATTTCAATTGTCTGTATTCCCATTACCATACCTTGCCCTGCTTCACGCAGTTTGTCTGCTGCAGCGAGCTGATCTGCCTCGGTTAAATAAAAATTAATAGATAAATGCATGATTACAAAGCCTACAAATCCAGAAAAGGCAGCAACCCCTTTTTCATACCGTGCTAGCCCGAGGGGAATAGCAATTGCAAAGAGCACAGGCAGATAGGTAAAAGCAAAGCCCCCAATTGTAGACATAAATCTAAATATAGTTTGCAGGAAGCGGTTATCTAGAAAAGGAAGAGCATCAATCGTAGACGGACTCGTAAAGGAGCTGCCGATTCCTAGCATAAGTCCCATAAATGCAAGCAGTGCTACTGGGAGCATAAATGTCTTTCCGAGCCCTTGGAAAAATTCCCAAAAGCGTGATTTAGCATTTTTCATAGTCACTTACTCCTTTCTTGAACAAGTAATGTTTGTTTGTGTATAGAGTAACTGCCTATGACAGGAAGAACAATTGGTTTAGGGTGAAATGTAAGGGTATACAATTTTTGTATAGATATTTTTGAATAAAAAAAAGCAACTAGGTTTATATCCTAGAAGCTTTCTGGTCAGGTTTGCCTGATTTTAATGCAGTAAGGATGATAAAGTCTAACAAAATACTTAATGGGAATCTTGAACTCATATCTAGATCACCAAGATAGCAGTTTTGGATTTGGGTTTGAAAAGTAATATCCGCTAAATCCTTCAGCCGGCTGCTTTTCCGTCCGACGATGGCAATCGTTTTTACTTCTCTTTCCTTTAGAATAGCAGCGAATTCGAGTATATGGGCGGTTTCGCCGCTGTACGAAACTAATATTGCTAAATCTTTATTGGACAACCCGTTTGCGACACATCTTAACTCGTCCCAGTCTTCCCTTGCATTGCAAATTATTCCTGCGAAGGTCAGTTTCCTGGCGGAATCAATGCAAGTTGGAAGGGATGCTCCTACTCCAAAGAATTCAATGAAATTACTTTCATGAATGAATTTTGCAGCTTTTTGGATATTCAGCTCATTAATATGTTCCAGTGTCCATTCCATTTCCTGTTTGATTCTGTCCATATGTGTCGTTAGGAAACTTGGCGGATGTTCCGCTGATTTATATATTTCTTGTTCGGAATCTTTATTTAGGCTGTATTTTAAATCTTGAAATCCGCTGAATCCCAACCGTTTACATGTTCTGCTTATCGTAGCTGTTGAAATGAATAAAGCTTTTGATAAATTATCCAAGCTGGAATCAGCTACCTGGTTTGGATTGGCAATTATATAGTCTAATACTTGTTTTTCTAATTCGCTGAGTTCGTCTTTAGATTGGCTAAGGCGCTTTAAGAGGATATTCAAATTTTTTCAGCTCCAGACTTTATTAAGAAGGGTAATAACTAGTCCTCTTTATTATAAGTCGATAAACGGCGAAAAAGTACTGCTACTTCTGCATTTTTGACTGAATATTGCCTCTGATATTTTGGGATTATCTCACTGCAGCTGGCTGCACCTCATCAGGAATAGGGCAGACATAGCCTTTTTCTCCGACTGTCTGAAGAAGTTCTTTTTTCGCTTCTATAAGGATTTCAGGCTCTTCAAGCAGTTTGACGGAGGTGAGGAAAAGAATCTTTGCAACCTGTAAAGTACCTTTATGGGCACTGCTTGATTTTCCTTGGGCCGTTAGCTGCCAAGTATGGAAAGGAGTTCCGATCGCGCAAGTAGTGACATTGCATTGAGCTGTCGGTGTCACCCAGCTTACATCGGCAACATCAGTAGAACCTGGCATAAGAGAGAGTGTTTTCTCATATGGAAAGACTTCCTCAAAAAGAGGGTTATCACTTTCGATAATGCCGGATAAAGGCTGATATGCTTCCCTCAATACTTCATCAGTTAAACTGGCTTGAATTTCTTTTGCAAACTGTTTCTCTTCTGCTGTAAACTTTGTCGGACCGACTTTAATCATCGCTTCTTGCATCACTAAATTAAGCGTGTTGCTTGGGATATAGTTGGAGCATGCCTTATCTATAACGACTTCGATTTCTGTTCCAGTCATTAAGGCTGCCCCTTTTGCTACATCCTTAACTCTTTCAAATAACTCCATAACCGTATCTGTTTTCGGGGCACGAATCAAATAGAGGACCTCCGCAAAGCCTTGTACAACATTTGGTGACAGGCCGCCTGAGTTAGTGATGGCATAATGAATGCGAGCCTGATCAATTATATGTTCTCTCATATAGTTAGACCCAATATTCATCAGCTCCACTGCGTCGAGAGCACTTCTTCCTAAGTGAGGAGAGCCGGCAGCATGTGCGCTTTTCCCTTTGAAGCGGAAGTAAACTTGGATATTGGCTAAGGAGCTCATGTTCATTACAGAAGTAGTGTCGTTTGGATGCCATGTTAACGCACAATCAACATCATTAAATGCTCCTGCCCTGACCATAAATGTTTTGCCTGATCCGCCTTCTTCTCCTGGGCATCCATAATAACGAATGGTGCAAGGAATATTATTTTCGACAACAAATTTCTTCAATGCAACAGCAGCAGCCATAGCGCCAGTGCCAAGCAAGTTATGGCCACATCCATGTCCATTGCCGTTTTGCACAAGGGGGCGCTCACTGGAAATCCCAGCTGCCTGACTCAAGCCTGATAAAGCATCAAATTCACCAAGGATAGCTATAACTGGTTTTCCTGAGCCAAATTCAGCAAAAAAGGCAGTTTCCATCCCGCCAATATTATCATGGATTATAAAGCCTTCTTCTTGAATTGCTGTCTTTAAATAAGAAGAGGATGCAAATTCCTCAAACCTTGTCTCAGGATGATCCCAGATAAAATCACTTATTTTACTCCACTTTGCTTTTGTTTCCTCTAAATATTCTGTAATCCAATATAAGTTATTCATCCAATAGCCTCCTCTTAAATAATAAAAAATTTTAAAAATTTTGACATTTACTTGCAGAAACTGCTCTCATCCATTAAAATAACGTTAGATTTCCTAACGCAATAAGGGGAGGTTAATGGCGGAAAATAAAAATCCATTACAAGCTAATGTAATAAGCACCTTGCCTGCAATGGATTGTATTTACAAAAAGCTTAACTGTTTTGGATGATACGAAGAATATCATGGGCATTATCTCCGGCAACTGCTGCGAAGCTTTCCCATACTTCATCACGAAGAAGGTCAATCTCGACAATTTTTTTTGCTAATTCGATTGCTTCTTTGCTGATCATTGCAAATAGCTCCTTTCAGTAAAAAAATTTACGTTCTCCTCCTGATTGTTCAAAAGGAAAAATAATTCAACCGACTATACATAATATTTTAAAAGATTTTTTCTTGGAAAACAGCTATATTGTCAGGTATTCTTACCTATTTTTTTATTTTTACGTTAGATTTTATGACAGGATACAATTAAATTCTGAATAATCGTATTATAATTACGATTAATGAGAGAAATTATTACTTCATGAGGTGAGATGATAATATGGATCATGAGCCATCCTATAAAAAAAGGAAAGTTATCACGATAGGTGTTGTTAGTGAACTGACTGGTTTAACGGAAAGACAAATTCGCTATTATGAACAAAGAAAGCTGATTTTTCCTGAAAGGCCAGAACGGGGAAACCGCAAGTATTCATTCTCGGATGTAGAGCGTTTAATTGAAATAGCTAACAAGCGGGAAGAGGGAGTAAGAACCCATGAAATACGCCAGGAAATAATTAAAAAAACCCGCGAAGAAGAAGAACGCAAAATAAAAAAACAAATGTTACGCGGCCAAATCAATGCACGATTTGGTATACAAAAAGACTAATAACTAAAACCAGACAGCTCGTTCACACGCTTAAATTGCTTCATTTTTTAATATTTGACCTCGGAATTTAAAGTCCTTTTTCTAAAGGGCTTTTTTACTTTGTCATCAAGCAGGTTGTTTAAAACAATGTTGTCTCTTATATTCTGCTATTGATTATAGGTGTTGCTGTCATTTAAACTTATAATGGTAATTTCATTTAACAGCTAAGAATGTTTATATAATGGAGAGTTGGCATGGACTATTTATCCAAAGAAAAAACGTATGAAATAATTGAAGTATGCTTGCTTGCCGGACGAATAATGCTCAAGAATGGAGCAGAAACATATCGGGTGGAAGATACGATGACACGCATCGCCAAAGCTTACGGAGTGGAAGACTCAGACAGCTTTGTAACACCTACTGGAATCATCTTTTCTTTAGAAGGGCGAGAACCGACAAAGACAAAGCTGATTCGGATTATCGATCGGACAACGAATTTGGAAAAGGTGCTAAAGGTTAATGATATTTCCAGAAAAATCAGCTCCGGCTATATCTCTCTGCAAGAAGCGTATCTTCTTTTAAAAGAGATTGATAAAGAAGGCCCAACATACACAATTTGGGTACAGGTTGTAGCTGCAGCAATAGCAAGCGGCTGTTTCCTTATTATGTTCCAAGGTATCTGGAATGACTTTTTGGCTGCTGTTATTGCAGGTGGAGCAGGTTTTTTATGTTCTGTTTATTTTCATCGAGTCGTGCAAATTAAGTTTTTTGCGGAATTTCTTGCATCGGTGTTGGTAGGACTAATTGCTTTTGGTGCTGTTTTTTTAGGGTTTGGTGTTGAAATAGACAAAATAATCATCGGTTCAGTCATGCCTCTTGTTCCTGGACTACTCATTACTAATGCGGTCAGGGATTTAATGGCAGGTCACTTAGTTTCAGGTATTTCAAAGGGAGCAGAAGCCTTTTTGACAGCTTTTGCGATTGGATCTGGAATTGCTGTTGTGTTTGTAGTATTTTAAGGAGAATTTAAATTATGTGGGAATTGTTAGAACAAGCAGTTACAAGCTTTATTGCATCCTTTGCTTTTGCGATGATTTTTCACACACCAAAACAATTGCTTGTGAGATGCGGGTTTGTCGGCATGTGCGGCTGGGTCGCTTATTGGGGCTCAGTCCATGTAAGTATAGATGAGGTTCCTGCGACGATTATTGGCGCATTTCTTGTTGCTGTTATGAGTCAAGTATTTGCAAGATGGTATAAAACACCGGTAATAATTTTTACAGTAGCCGGCATCATTCCACTTGTTCCTGGAGGAATGGCTTATAATGCAATGAGGAACTTTGTAGAAAATGATTATTACTATGCAGTCAGTCTTGCGGCAAAGGCGTTTCTATTATCGGGATCGATTGCAATTGGATTGATGTTTTCAGAAGTGATTAATCAGTTGTTATATAAAAGAAAAACAAGAAAAAGCAATGGGAGCATTTAAAATAAGTGCTTGCCATTGCTTTTTTTTATGTAACAAGATGTTCCTATAAAGTAACAAGTTCCATTCGGTGTGATTAAATACTAAATATGGAAGAAGTATTTACTATCATTCGCATGCATTGTAAGTTATAGAGGTAAAGCAAAAGGGAGCAATGCTATTTCCCTTCATCCCTGTCGATTAAGGAGGATTGCATATAGTCGAAGGTTTCTTTTCCTAACCGTTCAATTAAAAACATGACTGGTATTTGAGTCGTTAAATTGACGTTTCCTAAATATTCCGTCGTTATATAATACGCCAGGTTGTAGTCAGACATTTTGGCCAGTGAGCTGTCAGAGTGATTTGTCAAACTTACGATAATGCTTCCGTCTTGCTTGAGTCGATCCAGCTTTTCCATTGTTGACTTAGATTCGCCTGACACAGATAGCACAATTGTGACACTGTCGGTTATGTAGTGGCTGTAAATTGGGAAATACGGATCTTTAATATGAAGAGAAAATTTCTTAAGACCGGAGAAGAACCTTGCACCATATTCTGCAATAACGCCTGAGGTTCCTGCACCGATGAAAATGACGATTTTTGCCTTAGCGACAACTTCGGCTATTTCTTTAATTTTAGATTCATAGTTTGCTGAAAGTGTTCTTTCTACGAAATCGGAGACAGTCGTATATGTATTGTTAAGCCGATAAGTTTCTTCTTCTGCGAGATAATTTTTCAGCTGCACTTTGAATTCAGTAAAGCCGTCAAAGCCCAGTTTCTTGCAGAAACGAAGTATGGTGGTCGTGGAGACATGCGTTTCATTTGCGAGTTCTCGTATTCTCATATAGGTTACTTCCCGCGAATTCTTCATGATGTAATTGTATAGTTCGTATTCAAGATCGGAAAAAGTTCGAATCTGCTCATTTGTAAACACGTTAAACACATCCATTAAATAGATTTACTCCAACTTAGATAATCTCATTATAGCATCAACTAAAATTGAAAAGGGTTACAAATATAAAAATAAGAAAAGGGGCGTTTGTACATGAGCAACGGAATTAAAATTGTAACGATAGGCGGAGGTTCCAGCTACACACCTGAACTTGTCGAAGGATTTATTAAGAGATATGATTCGCTGCCAGTTCGCGAATTGTGGCTTGTTGATATACCCGAAGGAAAGGAAAAGCTTGAGATCGTTGGAAACTTGGCGAAACGTATGGTGAAAAAGGCTGGTTTACCAATAGAGGTCCATTTGACTCTTGACCGCAGAGAAGCGCTTAAAGATGCTGATTTCGTCACAACTCAATTTCGCGTCGGCTTGCTTGCAGCAAGAGCTAAGGACGAACGAATTCCTTTGAAATACAATGTTATTGGACAAGAAACAAACGGACCTGGTGGTCTTTTCAAAGGCTTGCGCACAATCCCTGTCATTCTGGATATTGTTAAAGACATGGAGGAGCTTTGCCCAAATGCTTGGCTCATCAACTTCACTAACCCTGCAGGAATGGTAACAGAAGCAGTGCTTCGCCACAGCAACTGGAGAAAAATTGTCGGTCTGTGCAATGTGCCGATTTCTATCCAAATGAGCGTAGCCAAGCTGTTGGAAGTAGAAGCTGATCGTGTTCATGTCGACTTCGCAGGGCTGAACCACATGGTATATGGTCTTCATGTGTATCTTGACGGAAAAGAAGTAACAAAAGAAGTGCTGGAAGAAATGACATCAGGCAAGCAAGCAAGTGCGACTATGCGTAATATTGCTGCAATTGACTGGGATCCAGATTTCATTAAGGCATTGGGAGCAATACCATGCGGATACCACCGCTACTACTACAAACAAGCCCAAATGCTTGAGCACGAGCATGAGGAAGCAGCAGAGCAAGGAACAAGAGCAGAAGTCGTGCAAAAGCTGGAAAAAGAGCTGTTTGAGCTTTACAAAGATGAAAATCTGTCTATTAAACCGCCGCAGCTTGAAAAACGCGGAGGTGCATACTACAGTGATGCAGCTTGTAGCCTGATTGATTCCATGTACAATGACAAACGAGATATCCAGCCTGTTAACACAATTAATAATGGGGCAATTGCCAGCATTCCTGATGAATCGGCTGTAGAAATCAGTAGTGTTATCACAAAAGACGGTCCTAAACCAATCTCGATTGGAGATCTTCCAGTACCTGTAAGAGGCTTAGTGCAACAAATCAAGTCCTTTGAAAGAGTTGCAGCAGAGGCTGCGGTAACAGGCGACTACAATACAGCATTGCTTGCTATGACAATCAACCCATTATTGCCATCAGATAAAGTGGCTAAAGAAATTCTTAATGAAATGCTAGAAGCACATAAAGAGCATTTACCGCAATTCTTTAAAGAAGATAAGGTTCTATCTTAATTATCTGGAGATAAAGAGCCAGTGAGATTGAGTTTTCAGATTCAACTTGTTTAAAATAAGGAGATTGATTGGAGCTGAGGGGAAGACTCCTACGGGATTAGCGAGACAGCCGAAGACGCTGAAAGCGCTTAGCGCCGGCGCAGGGTACCCCCTGGAGCATAAATCAATACTTTCCTTTATTAAAAAATAAGTTTTCTGCAGTTTGAGAGGAGTGTCTTCATTGACACTCCTCCTTTTTTTAGAAAAACAAAAGAGAACTATATTACTAGGTTTTTGTGTAAAAAAAAGGGAGAATATGTCCTATTTACTATAATATTCATAGGAAAATAAATGCATTTATGGTCGAAAGTTGGCTTTATCCTTTATTTGGATACTAAAATGTGGTAATTAATATATAGATGTTTTATTTTCATTAGCTACATAGTAATAAAGAATGATAGCTAAAATTTTTTTTTAAAGGAGAGAGTAAAAATGGCAGGAATCATTCGAGTAACTCCTGAAGAGCTTATTAGCATGTCAAACCGTTATGCAAACGAGGGAAGTCAAGTTGGTGAACAAGTCACTCGTTTGGATCAAATGATCCAAGAATTGGAAAGCGTTTGGGAAGGTCAATCAAGCCAAGCATTCAGCGAGCAATACCAATCACTTCGCCCTTCATTCCTTAAAATGCAGCAATTGCTAGAGGATATCTCCTCACAATTGAACAGCACAGCAAAAGCACTTGAAGATGCTGATGCTCAAATTGCCAATCAAATTCGCGGGTAAGTGTCTGAACTTAATATCGTTAGAGCTTCTTCATGTAGAATCATGATGGGTGACGAAATAGCGGATGAGGCTGTCAAAAAGCCGTGTGTATTTTAATAAATGAACTAAACCCTAGGAGGAGCGCTTTTTTTATGGAGCGCTCCTTTAAATTTTGAGGTGGAAAAAAATGTATATAGAAGTTACGGTCGATTTGCAAAAATACAATCGAGAAAAAATCGACTTACGCTTATCTGACTATTACACAATAAAAAAACTGATCGATTTATCGTGGCAGGTTTCTCATATAGACACTAATCCTCGATCAGGATATTGGGTGCGGGTAAAAAACAAACAGAAGGTATACCCTGGAAATCAGCGCCTTGCAGATGCAGGAATTACTACTGGAGATATTATTGAAATTTTATGAGGGTGGTATAGAAGATGCCTCAAACTGACCATACATATTTAGAAAAAAAGTTAGATGCACTGGTTAAAAAGGATAAAAATCACCTATCGTTTATCTTTCAAATTGAAAAGATAAAGATGGATAATAAAAGAGAAGTGCTAATACTGAAGGATATGGAGAAACAGCTTTCTAAAGAAATTAATGTGGAAGAAGATGCTCTCCATATAAATATTGAGATTCCAAGCTCTTATCAATATGGTACATCCATTCAAAGATTACCGAAGAAGGACAGATTAAAAATCATCTATCAATTGATTCATAAAGTAAAGGACCATCGCATCTCCAGGCTCCATCTTTTTATTAGTCCAGAGAACATTGTGGTGGATCAAGGACTAACTCCTTATTTCCTGCATTATGGAGTAAAAGAAAGCCTGCCTCCTTACGAAAGAAATGAGGTTGAACTATGGCTAGAGCTGAAAGCACTGGCTGCTTCCTGGGTTGATGTCTCCCGTTCATTTGAGGATTATCTTCAGTATGAGAAGACGTTGGAACTAAGTGAAGATAGCAAAAAAGTGCTGGAGGCGGAGTCTTTTGATTCCCTGTTAGCAGTAATTGATGATTTTATTAAGAAGGAAAAGGATTCTTCATCTCTGTATATAGAAGTGACAAAAAAGAAATGGAAATGGTTTCGTAATAGTTTGATTGCTGTGAGTGTTCTGCTTGTACCAGCCATTATATATTCCTTTTATTCTATCTTTTTCCTGCAGCCGAAGCAGTCCAAGATTATTACGGCACAAGAACAATTTTTGTCCAGCTCTTACAGTGATGTCATTAATACACTCCAGCCTTATAAAATCGATGAATTGCCAAAGGTTGCTAAATATGAACTGGCAACGGCCTATATATCGAATGAAAATCTCACAGATGAGCAAAAGCAATTTGTTCGCAATACCGTTACGCTTCAATCTGATGCTAAGTATTTAGATTATTGGATACAGATTGGAAGAGGAGAGGGAGAAGAAGCCCTGAAAACGGCTAGATTTTTAGAAGAAACAGACCTTATTGTCTTTGCCCTCATTAATTACCGGGAAAATATTTCTGGAGATGAATCGATGGACAGCGAGGAACGTCAGCAAAAAATGGATGAAATCGATCGGGAGATTAAGGAATACGAGCAAGAAGAAGACAGTGAAACTTAATCGTTTATCGTATTTACGTCAGCGATTAAAGAGGGGATAACAAGATGTACACATTATTTGTATTTCATGATGATACGTACGAAAAAGCCTATCTGAAAAAGGATGGGGAAATAACAATCGGAACAGCAGTCGATAATGGTATTACCATAACTGCAGGAGACTGGGCTGGCCAGCTGACTGTTGCAGTTGATAAAACGGGGAAGGCTGTCTGTCAGGATGGCAAGGAAACAGTTGAGCTCAAGGAACAGGTACAGCACTCTGTAAAAGCAGGGACTGCAATCATTAACCTAATTTTGACAAAAAACTATCCTGATACAACATTCTATATTGGAAATCGAAATGAAATTCGTTTTGCGGTGAATGTGGATGAAGGCAAGGCTGAGTCAGAATTCTGGCTGTTCCAGGAAAAGGACGAGCTGTCAGCAGGCTTTATGCTCAATTTTTATGACAGACCATCAGTTAAGAAGGGCAATTCTTATTTATTTCTGAATGGCCATTTGCTCACCTCAGACAGTGAACTGGTACTCGGGGATATCCTCTTGTGGAATGGTATGGAAATTACTTATTTAGAAGAAGATCTTCTTGCTGTTGCAAGTTCTAAAAGGTTTGGAACCGAGTTGGAGGAAATCAAACCCCATCAGTCTGAAATGCAAAAGCGCTATCCTTTGTACAGACGGACGCCGCGAATGGTTTATGAGCTTCCGAAGGAGAAGGTTCAACTCACATTCCCAGGACAAGAGGCCCAGCATACGAAGCGCCCTTTATGGCTGATTATCCTTCCGCCATTAATGATGCTTATTGTAATGGGGATTGTAGCGTTGTTCATTCCTAGAGGAATATTTATCGTCGTTTCTCTTGTTATGTTTGCGACAACTCTATTTACCTCTACCTTCCAATATTTTAAAGATAAAGGAAATCGCAAAGAATGGGAGCTTAGAAGACGTCGCATTTATACGAACTATTTGGAAGAAAAGCGTGAGGAGCTCCATTTGCTTGCAGAAAAGCAGCGTGAAGTGCTCCACTACCATTTTCCTTCTTATGAACGGATGAAATATATGGTTTCGGAAGTATCAGACAGAATATGGGAACGGACATTAACGAGTCAGGATTTCCTGCAGTTCCGCATTGGTACTGGTAAAGTTCCTGCCAGTTACAAAATTGATGTAAGCTCACAAGATATGTCCAACAGGGAAATGGATGAACTGATGGAAGCATCAAGACGTCTTGAAAAAAACTATCAGGAGCTTGAGCCGCTGCCAATCACCGTCGACCTTTCAAAAGGTGCAATTGGATTGATCGGGAAGGAAGCAGTGCTGAAAAGGGAACTACACCAGCTGGTTGGTCAACTGGCGTTCTTCCACAGCTATCATGATGTCCGCTTCATTTTTATCTTTGATGAAAAGGAGTACAGCACATGGGAGTGGATGAAATGGCTTCCGCACTTTCAACTTCCTAATTCTCATGCAAAGGGCATGATTTATAACGAAAGCACGAGAGATCAGCTTCTGAGCTCAATCTATGAAATGATTCGGGAAAGAGACTTGGAGGAGGATAAAGAGAAGCTCCTGTTCTCTCCACACTATATTTTTATTATTGCAAACCAGCAGCTTATATCGGAGCATGTCATCCTAGAATATTTAGAGGGTGAGCACAAGCAGCTTGGCATCTCTGTCATCTTTGCCTCAGAAGCTAAAGAGAGCTTTTCTGATAATATTCATACACTTGTCCGTTATATCAACACATCTCAAGGAGATATTCTCATGCAGGATAAAAAGGCAGTCGAAATTCCTTTCAGTCTTGATGCCCATCGGTATGAGGATAATGAATATTTTGCGAGGATGTTAAGGACGCTGAATCATCAGGTTGGTGTGACAAACTCCATTCCAGAGAGCGTGTCTTTTTTGGAAATGCTGCAATATAAGGATGTTAAAGAGATTCCAATCGAAGAATACTGGCAAAATAACCAGTCAGCAAAGTCCCTTGCTGTACCAATCGGTCTCAAAGGAAAAACAGATCTAGTCCGCTTGAATCTTCATGAAAAAGCACACGGCCCTCATGGATTATTAGCAGGGACTACTGGGTCGGGGAAAAGTGAATTCTTGCAAACATACATTTTGTCATTGGCTGTGCACTTCCATCCCCATGAAGTTGCTTTCCTGCTGATTGACTATAAAGGCGGGGGCATGGCACAGCCATTCAAGAATATGCCCCATCTGCTTGGCACAATCACAAATATTGAAGGTAGCAAAAACTTCAGCCAGCGCGCACTTGCTTCTATTAAAAGTGAGCTTAAACGGCGCCAGCGGCTTTTTGACCAATATGAGGTTAATCATATTAATGATTATACCCGTCTGTATAAACAAAATAAAACTACTGAACCGCTGCCGCATCTCTTCCTTATTTCGGATGAGTTTGCTGAATTAAAAAGTGAACAGCCTGATTTCATTCAGGAGCTAGTCAGTGCTGCCAGAATTGGGCGAAGCCTTGGTGTCCATCTTATTTTGGCTACGCAAAAGCCTGGCGGAATCATCGATGCCCAAATTTGGAGCAATGCCCGCTTCCGGATTGCGTTAAAGGTGCAAAATGCAGAGGACAGCAGGGAAATCCTTAAAAATGGTGATGCTTCCGGCATTACTGTTACAGGAAGAGGTTATTTGCAGGTTGGCAATAATGAGGTGTATGAGCTTTTCCAATCTGCATGGAGCGGAGCAGCTTATAAAGATGAAGTTTCTCTTAATGAGGATGAAGTGGCTCTTGTTACAGATTTAGGACTAGTACCTTTATCGGAGCTTTCCTCACAAGAAGCAATTGGAAAAGAGTCTGTAACAGAAATGGAAGCAGTTGTTGAAGAGATTGAAGCAGTCCATCATAAACTAGGGCTGGAAAAAATAGACAGCCCATGGCTGCCGCCTTTATCACCACGTATATACAGACCTGATATCGCCGAAGAAAAAGAGGAGAAAAAGGTCTTGTTGGCAATGGTTGATGAGCCTGAAAAACAAAGCCAGTCTCCGTATATGTATGAATGGATAGAGGATGGCAATATCGGAGTCTTCGGATCTTCAGGCTATGGAAAAACACAGACGATGATTACCTTGTTGATGGGAATTGCTGCTGATGCAAGCCCAGAAGAAGCTCATTTTTATCTGCTTGATTTCGGTAATGGCGGTTTGATGCCATTGAGGCAGCTTCCTCACACGGCAGACTATTTTTTAATAGACGAACAGCGCAAAACGAATAAGTTCGTTGCCATTATTAAAAGTGAGATGGCAAAAAGAAAGAGATTATTCCAGCAGATGGAGGTAAGCTCTATCAAGATGTACAATACCCTTGCGGCAGAATCGCTGCCACTCTGGTTCATCGTCATTGATAATTATGATGTTGTTAAAGACGAAATGCATGACTTTGAGGCGCAAATGAACCAATTCGCAAGGGATGGTCAATCTCTTGGTATTTATATGATTTTCAGTGCAACAAGAGTTAATTCCATCCGTCAGACATTAATGAACAATCTCAGAACGAAGATTGTCCATTACTTGATGGATAACACGGAAGCATATTCGATTCTAGGCAGGGTACCATTCGAGCCTGAGCCAATACCAGGAAGAGCAATAATCAAAAAAGATTCGGCCTTCTTCTCTCAAGTCGTATTACCAAACATCGGAATCAATGAATATGAACAGCTCCGATTGCTAAAAGAAGATATTGATGCTTTAAAACATAAGTATATGGAATTCGATAAGCCAAAAGCAGTGCCTATGCTGCCTTCTGAATTAAATAATAAGCAATTCTATTTGTATGTGAAGGAACAGCAGCAAGGCTTGATTCCAATTGGTTTAGAAGAGGAGCTTGTCGAGCCTGTCAGCATAAACTTTGCTAAGATAAACCACTGCTTAATCTTAGGTCAGGCGCAGAAGGGCAAAACAAACGTTATGCAGCTTATCTTAAACCAAGCTTTAAATGACACCACAGAAAAGCCAGCCATCTTTGATTCAATTGACAGAAGCTTGTCACATGTTGGGGATAAGGACAGGGTCAGCTTTATCGATGATAAGGAAATGGTTTCTGCATGGATCGAAAATGTCGAGAATACCTTAAAGCAGCGAGAATCAGATTACGCAGAGGCTGTACGCAGCGGCAGGATGCCAGAGAAGCATCCGCACATTTATATGTTTATAGATGGATACGGCAGGTTTTTACAGCAAGTTGACAACCGCATCCAAGAAAATATTGTCCGTCTCATGAAGAATTACAGCCATCTTGGTTTCCATATCGTTGTATCTGGAACAAACAATGAGCTGACAAAAGGCTATGACCCATTGACATTGGAATTGAAACAAGTCCGCCAGGCACTTGTCTTAATGAAGAAGTCAGAGCAAACTTTGTTCACCCTTGCTTATGACAGACAAGAGCAGGAAGTGCAGCCAGGGTTCGGCTATTATGTGGAAAATGGCAAAGAAAAGAGAATCCAGATTCCGTTGATGCTAGTGGAAAGGAAGGTGAGCCTATAGTGAAGGGCTTTCCTATATGGAAAATAATTATCGCGTTAGTTGTCATTATCGGAGCTCCATTGTTGTTTTTTAAGGCAATTGGTGAAAATCCGCTCAAAGAGAAAGAGAACGCGACAAAATCAATAGCAATTGTAAATGAAGATGTTGGCGTACAAGGGGAGGAAGAGGTTCGCTTAGGCGAAAGTGCTGCAAGTATATTAGCGAAAGACTCTTCTTATAACTGGAGTGTTGTTGGCAGAAGTGCCGGTGAAAGCGGGCTGCGCAACAATAAATATGATGCTGTCATTTACATTCCATCCGACTTTTCTAAAAAAGTAATGGATTATGAGAATTCCAACCCAGCTAAGGTAACTTTTGATTATAAGCTGCAAGCACAATTAAATGCTGTTAACACAGAAAAAGTAAAACTGGAAATTGAAAAAGCAACAAAGCGGACAAATCAGCGCGTCTCCTCTTTATATTGGAGCTATGTTGCAACAGACATGAACTCTGTTAAAAAGGAGTTCGACCAAATCCTGCAAAAGGAGCTTGACTTCCAAAGTACGATGCTTGCCTTTTATAAGCCGAGCTCAAAGGATTTGACAGATCAGATAAAAGAACAGCAAGCAATGCTAAATAATATTAAGAGTTCCTTCGGGCAAGTTGCTGACCAGGGAACTGATCAGGAGGCTACAGCTGATTCCTTTTCAGAGGACTTAACCGGCTTTGTTGATAATGTAAAAGCATATGAAAAATATCAACAAGAGCAGCAACAGCTCCTTGCAAGCATTCAAGAGGATGCTGTTTCAAATATAAGCACAGCAACGGAAAGTCAAAAATCACCATATTTGCAGACGCAAAGTTTGTTAAATGAAAATGAACAAACAGTATTACAGCAAATGGCTGACTTAAACAGCCAGCTGCAGACAAATGAAAGCCTGCTATTGCAGACAAAGCAAGAGCGGGTTGATACAGTCGGAAGCCAGCTGCTTTCCTACAATCAGTATCAAAGCAATCTATTAGACTACTATCAGCAGTTAGATAATACAAAAACACTTAACTCTTTACAAAATAAGATAATAGCTGCTAAGCAAGGTTTGTCAGAAGGAGAAGAAGTGTTGCTGCCGGAAGACCCGCCTGAAAATCCAGAAGTGCCTGACGAGATGACAGAGGAAGATGGCACGGATAATCCAGGAACAGAGCCTGAAGAAGGAACGGGAGAAGAAGATTCGGATAGTGAAGAACCTGCTGATGGTAGCGGTGAAGCAATTACAGCCACAATGGAACAAGATGGGAATAACGGAAACGAACAAACAGGTGAAGAACAGGAACAACAGCCTGGCGGTTCGAATGAAGCAGGTAATGAACAAAAGGAATTAGAAGATATACATGCTGCTTTGCAAAGCCTTGAGGAACAATTGGCAAGCATGGCAGGGAGCACTTCCAGTGAAGAAATGGCAAAAGCTGTTGAACAGCTGACGGCTATTAATGAGCGGGTGCAGAAAGTGAGCGAAAGTCTAAAGGCAAGCGGCAATAACCAGGAAGGTTATGTCAAAGGACTACTTGCTCAAATTGAGGAATTAACAAGTCAGCTCGACAATAACACAACAAGCTTATCAGAGCTGGAAACGAAGAATGAAGAATTAAATAAACAACTTGAAGAGCTGACGAAACAAAAAGAAAGATTAATAGATTATGCAGAGGATTTAACAGAAGTAAATGACCAGCTGAGAGATCAGCTGTCACAATATGCTGATAATATGACAGCAATATTGGATGTGATTGAAGAGAAGGAACAATCTATTCTATCATCTGAAGCCCTTTCTACAGAACGTAAACAGGAACTGGAAGACTGGTTTGATAAAGATATCGAAACTGGCAAAGTGGTTGACCTCCTTTATTACTATGCTTTCTTAAACGAGTATGAGGGCACATTGTCGAGCATGCTCGGCCAGAATCCAGTAAAAGAAGAAATCATGGCAAATGAAGCTTTCCTTAAGCAGATTCAGACGATCTTCCAGGTAACAGATGAGGAAAATGGCTATTGGAATCAGCTAGAGCAGGAAACACCAACAATGCGTGACGGGTTAACTGCATTAAACGATAGGTTTACGATGTTTATGGCAGATTACAAAAAATCAATGGATGAAAACCAAAGCATTCTGTTAGACAGCTTCACTTCCATGCATGAGGATGCTAACAGACTAATGGAGCAAATTCAGCAGCCAGTTCAAAACGAGGCTGGCAATTTAAGTGCCGAAGCAAACGGGACTGGTGTTGCAACAAGCTATAAGCTTATCCAAGAGCAAATGAGCTCCTTCCATAATGGTCTCAGGGATGCAAGTGAAAGCCAGGATGCAATTATTGACTACACAAATGAACTGCATCAAGAAGTTTCAGCTGTTCAGACAGATGCAGATGTGCTGAACAATAAATGGTCAACGAATGTTAAGTCGACACAGCTAATAAGAGATGACGTTTTCTCCGTGCTTGGTAATGCCTTTGTTGATGATCAATCAAACGGTGTTGTTTATGACTTCCTATCAAGTCCGCTACAGCTGACTGCAGGAACTTCTGAGAAGGTTGAAACAAATACAGTGCCGCCAGTGGTCGTGTTATTTATCGTATTATTAAGCAGTCTGTTAATCGGCTATACAACCTACTATTTCAACAGTCTGCCATATTGGGTGAGAGCAGCACTGTTCTTGCTTGTTAATACGCTCGTCGGCTTTATCATCAGCCTTTACGGTCTGAAAATATATCAGCTGGCAGAGCAGGCAACAATGGAATGGACTTTGTTCACTATCTTACTGCTAATGGTAAGCTCAGGGCTGATTACAGTAGCATTCTCACTGCACCGCCTTGTCGGTCTGTTTGTAACCGCAGGTATGATTGCATTATATGTCACACCATTGCTGGCATTGAGCACACCTAACTTTAAATTCACTGATCCGATGAGTAACGTGTATATTTCGATCCAGTACAGTACAGAATCGTTATTTACTCCTGCTGCTATCATCCTAGTGTTTGCATTGCTGCTTCTTATAGTTATGCAAGTGCTGATTGAACGGTATCGAGGTTCTTCAGGTAGCATAGAGCATGAGGTGGGAGCCAATGAGACGATGTAAATGGATTATTTATTTGGTTGTTTGTTTCATGGGAATAAATGTTTATTTTTACAATGAAGATGTAAAAAAAGCATATGCAGAGACAAATACAAATATTGATGAATTGGCACCAAATGATTATCAAGGTAAATCAACCGACAAGAATACTGACTTGCTCGATGAGGATGCTTCCTCTGTGAGCAAGTCTGAAATTCCAGAAGAACAAAAGCAGCTGACATTTGACGGTGAAAAGACTTTTTCTGCTGATGAAGTCAAAGAGAAGCTTTTCCAAAAAGCAGCCACAAACAAGATAGAACAAAATGCGGAACAGCTTGGATTGTTTGCAGGGGATGAAGAGATAAGCCAAGGGGGAGCTTCAGAAGAGACATTGCCTGATGCCACCTCCTCTTTATCCTTATTTTTAGGCATTTTGATTGCTGTCTGTATCGTTCTGCTTGGCATCGTTTTAACTGTTTTCTATCGGACAGCAAAACAAGGGGAAAGGAAGGGGCGCTAATTATGAGTCTTTCTAGTATACTCGCAAACCTAAGCGGCGATGTAAGCGGCAAAATAGGTAATATTGAACGGGACATTCAAAGGTTAAAATCAGCTAAACAAAAAGTGGAGAACGAGCAGGATACAATGCTTCAGGAAATTAGGCAGCTAAAAAAACCTGATTTGGACAAAAATTGGGTTGGCTCGAGAGCAGATGAGTTTGACGAAAAGCGGGACGATGTATATCGGACGATGAGTGATATCGGTAACGGGGATTATGACGACTACCAAAGCTCAATCCAAAGTAAAATCAACCTCCTGAAAATAGAAAAAACCAGTCTCCAAGGTATCGGAGGTCTAGTTGGGGAAGCCCACAAACTTTTACAGCTTGGTGAAGAAGTGTACGATGATGTCGCAGACAAAATATCTGAGATTAAAAGGATGTTGTGATTATGGCTACGATTAAACTAAACCATGCAAATGCTATCAGCAAACTAAGTAATGCAGAACAGGCGGTGCACAGCCTTGATATGAGCAGTGCACCGATAAGCAAACTGAAGGACAACAAGCTTGATTTCACTTCGGAATGGAAAGAAAGAGAAGAAAGAATCGAGAGCTTAATAGAGGAATACAAAAAGATTGTTCTCAAGAATGTGGCCGATACGAAGGACAATATTGACGCATTGAAGGAACAAGATGAAGCGATTACCAGGTAAAGGGTGATGTCAGTGAAGGTTTTAGATGGAGAGAGCCTGCGTGTAACAATGGAGTCGAGAGCTCAACACTATTCATCTATACGAGAACAGTTTGTACAGCTTCGTAAAGCCTTTCAGGATATCGTTGACTTAGACGAGTTTGAAGGACAAGGTGCAGATGCAATCAAAGGATTTTATAGAGGACAAATAGAAGTAACAGAAGCATGGCAGCGACTGATAGACAGGCAAATTGCCTTTTTTGAAGGTGTGCAAGGCAAGCTGGAGGATAAGAACTTAAGCGGAAATACAAGAGTTGAAACGGGATTTCTTGAAGAGGAGCTCATTCATAAAGAGCGGCAGGCAGATGAAATGGTTAGTGAGCAGCGCAAAGCTCTCCAGAATATTTTCGCAGAGATCGAGGATCTTGTATCCCTCGATCCTTTTTCTAGAGACCAGTTCGACAGCGGGATGGTGGAAGCTAGAAAGAAAAGGACCGATACACTGGAGGCCGTCGAGCAGACCGACCAGGAATTATTCGAAGAGTATCTCTCCTCAGAGGGTGAAGAATTCTATGCAGCAGCTCTTTTCCGTGCCCTCCTTGATGCTACAAAACAAGGCAGCAATATTTCGCCGATTCATTTCAACGCTACAGCCTATCACACTAGCGATGCGTATCAGCGCAAAGTCGATGCAGAAGCACAAACCGATGCTTATCTCAGCTTCAAAAAAGAGGAAAAAGAAGCGAGAGAAATAGCAAACCGTCCATGGTATGAAGATTTATGGGAAGGAACCAAAACCTTTGCAGGTGAATTCTCCGGCTATTATGATTATCTCAGGGCAAAAGACGGCGTCGATCCCGTCACAGGAGAAGAGCTCTCAGCCGGCCAGCGTGTCGCCGCAGGAGCCATGGCAGCTGCAGGGTTTATCCCAATAGTCGGCTGGGCAGGACGAGCCATCAAAGGCGGAAAGGGCATCTACTCCGCCACAAAAGCCCTCAGCGCCGCCGATCACGCCCTCGACGCCTACAAAAGTGCTAATGCCTTCTCAGCACTGGAGAAAACTGAAATGGGCCTTTATGGTCTCATCGCAGCAAACGGCCTATCTGAATACATGACAGGCAAAGACATGTTCGGCAACGAGCTCACTGACGAGCAAAGGCATGCAAGCCTTGCCCAAGGGGTTTTTGCAGGGCTGCCGTTTGTGCCAAGTATGGCGAGGGAAGCTGCCAGTATGGGGAAAGGCTGGCTTGGTGATGTCAAACAGCATCTAAGCGTTTCACCAAAACTAGTGACAGAAAACGGAATTGTACACGTCGATGATGCTGTGAAAGCGGACAGTAAGGTAGTAGAGCCTGTCAGCCGGGAGAAGGACGAGGCTTTGAGTTTGTTATCTGGGCGCAGTGACGTTAGTAAAGGTATTAATGATGATCTAAGAAGTTCAGATGAGGGCTTTGTAAGAGTATTAGAAGAGGTACTCCAAAAACATTCTATAACTGTTGATGAATTTAATGAATTAAGATTAAAACCTGTTGGTAGTCTTACTCTAGAAGAAATAGGTAAAGCTAAAGAAATCCGTCGGGAGGTTCCACCGATTACTAGGGATACTATGATGCAAAAAATACTGCCACCAAGCGCAAAAGGTTGGTTATTCCAACCTCCGCAAGACGGGGGTCAGATTAAATTAGGCGGATTTTTAGCAAAAGTATCAGATACACAGGATTTGGATAGGTATGACAAAATTTTTGAAGGACTTCGATTAGATTATAAAGGTACAACAGAATGGCCCAACGAATATTTAACATCAGATTCTGCATTGGCGATAAGATTTAAGGCTCTCAAACCAGAAGCTTATAAAATACCGTTTGGTGGTAACGATGAAGCAGCAGCATCTATTATGGTTAAAGATGATCATGAAAACGACTTTATTAGAGAAGTGCAGGGGGACCCCTTTACTGGGAACGGGTTTACGAAAAGTGAAAGTCATATAGTACCTGAATATGTAAGCCTCAGTAAAGTTGATTTGGATGATGGAGTAGAGCTTTATGAAATTAACAATGAAGGAGAAAAGTTGATAGCTATTTATAGTGAAGAGGATAGGAAATTTATTAGTATAATAAAGAGGTGATAAAATGCGTAGTGGAAAAAGAGCCGTATATAAAGGGCATGAGTATGAATATATTACAAAAGATGAAATGGTATATAAATTGTTTGTAAGAGAATCAAACATAGCACCAGAGGGTTTTGAGTTAAATGAAAAGGGAAACTATCAAAAGTTTGTCAAGCGAGATGAAATTGATGAGCTATACTATATAGATCAGTATGCAAAGTATAAAGGGCACAGCTTCCCAATCTGGGAAATGGAAGAAGACCGATTGTTACTAGGTGAAGGAGATTCCTTTATTGCTAAAGAAGTTGGATTTCCCCCTTCAGAATTACCTTGGGAAAGAGGACTTTATAAAGAGTGGGTTTCAAAAAAGGATATAGAAGATATGTGGGAAGTAAGGACTCCTCTCTAACTAATAATCACAATAAAGCACTTAGTTGTCTCGTTAACAATTAAGTGCTTTTTCTTTAATATTTAAGTGATATCTAGATTGCCTTTATTGAGGACACAGAGTAAAGGGAAAAACAGTTTTGATAAGAAAAGGCTATTATGGAATCTATAAAGCTGTTAAAAAGGTTTTTTACTTCATCTATTCGAACAAAATGTAAGCAGAATACTACAGTTAGAAGGAGTAAGTGCTGAAATATCTGAAGAGAATCTGAATATTTTTCTGACTTAATCTCATAATAAAAATAGGGGGCATGTGTGTGAAGCAGGGTGTCTATGCTGACTACCAAGGCAAGACCTATAGAGTAAGCAACAAGAATGGGAGTAAGTTAAGGTTAGTAAGTGAAGATAGAGAAGATATAAAAAATGGATTTTTGAAAAATATATATCCTAGTAATTACAAAAATGTAGAAAGCTTACCAAAGTTATATATTAAAGAAGTTGACAGGGAAGCTGTAAATAAACTTTATGAAATTAATTACAAAGCAAAATATAACGGAATCTTATTTAATGTAATATTTTCAAAATCAGGTCAAGAAATTCTACTTGGTACGACTGATGCAAAGTTAGCATTTGCCAACGGTTTTGAACGAACTGATAAATACTACTATGAAAAACTAGTAACACATGATGAAGTTGAATTAATTACCGAAATAACAGATTTATAAAATAGCATCCATAGGACATATCGATCAATCCAATAATGGAGGTAAAAATTACAGGTACATTGGCTGGTATGCAATTCAAAATGGAGGGCATTCCACCAGAATGGTTAAATAGTATTGCGGGAATGAAGGATGTAGATCAGTTGATAAATGAGTTTTCTGTGTATTGTGCAGATAAGGCGGTTTTAAAGGAAATGGCAGTTTATAAGTGGTATCTTTAAGCATAATTTCATTAGAAGTTATGCTTTTTTCTTTTGGGGTATTAGTTGTTTATGGAAATAAAATGGTCTTGGCAGCCCGGCGGCCATAATAGGTTTCTATCTTAGGTCCGTGGCTTTGCGTCTTTTACTTTCGTAAAATTTGCCTTTTCAAGATATTCATATATTCAGTTTTCTCTTTGGGGGAAGCTGTTCTGCTGTTGTTCATAAATAGTAATGGCTTCCTGCAATAGTTGTATGTCTATTTCGATTTCCTTTTTTACAAGAGAATCAGGGCATTTGCTGTGATCGTCCAATAAGCGCGCAAGCTCCTTTTTTACTAGCTGCAAACAAACCACTTCCTTATTTTGGAGTCGCATGAATCTATTATGACTTATTATTCCCATCTTGAAAAGGTTTCATTCCTCTTGTGGGAAAAATAGTAAAAGTAATGTTCACAATTTAGTACTGTATAAACATCATTCCATTCAGGGAATCTAATAAAACGAATAACTTTAATAAAAGGAGTTCATTATGAAGAAAATTTTGGATTGTGTAATTATTGGCGGAGGAATCGCCGGCCTGCAGGCAGCTATTCAGCTTGGTAGGTATAAACATAATGTATTGGTGATTGATTCAGAAAAAGGCAGGTCTATCCTTTGTAGAAGTTATCATAATATCCTTGGATATCCGGACGGCATCAGCGGCGTAGAACTGCGCCAAAAGGGGAAGCAGCAGGCAGAAAGCCTTGGCGTGGAGTTTCTTTCCTCTACCGCTACTAAAGTGGAAAAGCAGAAGGATTCCTTTCTTATCCATACAGAAGCAGGGGAGTTTGAGGCAAAAAGACTGCTGCTCGCAACAGGGATAATTGATAATATTCCGCCGTTTCCTGAGCTTTATCCTTGTTTAGGAATCAGTGTCTATCTTTGCCCCGATTGTGATGGATATGAGGTTAAAAACAAGAAGACCATTGTCATCGGCAATGGAAAGGTCGGTGCAAATATGGCATTGACATTGACATACTGGACGAACGAACTCGTCTATATCAACCACGGCGGAGACACGATTGATGAGGATGTACAGAAGAAGCTGGACGAACATCAAATCCCTGTGATTGATAAGCAGATTAAAAAGGTGGAGGCAGAGGGCTCAAACTTAAAAGGCTACACTTTCGAAGATGGCGAATTCCTCGAAGGAGAGCACAGTTTTATTGCATTCGGCGGCAATATCGTTAAGTCAGAATTGGCCAGGCAGCTTGGCGTTCAAATAATGGACAACAATCATATAACTGTTGATGGCAGAACGAAGATGACAAATGTGGAAAATGTTTGGGCTGCTGGAGATGTAGTAGCTCATTCAGAACAAGTGACTATTGCAATGGGTGACGGTTCACAGGCTGCTATTTGGATTCACAAATCTTTATTAAATTAAAGATAACCTCCTGGATACCAGGAGGTTTCTTTAGTTTACAGTGATGCCCTGTAAACCCGATAGCCAATGAAATTACCATATGTGTATAAAATCTGGGCATGTTCTGACAGCTTATTTTCCATTTCCATGTTTCTTGTGACGGTATAGTCCATTTCCTCGTCTTCTTCTTCCATATTGGCAAACATATGGGAGAAAACAGTGTGGGACATTTTTATTTCTACATTTGCAAAACCAGCGTTTTCTAAGTTGCGGACCCATTCTCCTTCAGTAAACACCTTTTCTATTCCATATACATTCCGCATATTACCTTGTTCTAGTGGTGTCAGTTCCCTTTCGGATGTCATTTCTAATGCAAGGACAACACCGTTTGGCCTCAGCACGCGCTTTAACTCCATTAAAGAGCTGCGAATATCTGTAAAGATAAGGACAGATTCCACAAGAATAATGTCGAAGCTTCCATCAGGGAAGGGCAGCTTTTCTATGCTGCCCTGCAACAGCCTGATTGGCAAGTTCTCCCTTTGAAACCGGGTTGCTGCCCTTTGTATCATCGTTGGATGAAGGTCGATGCTTGTTACAGAACAAGGATAATGCTTTTTAATAAAGGCAGAGGTTTGTCCTGTGCCGCAGCCCGCATCTAAAAGATTTGTGGCTGATGTGACTCTTTCTTGCTGCAGTAAGTATTTAGTCAAGGAAAGTCCGCCAGGATGGGCACCGTTTACCCCATAGTAAGCAAGTGCGTCTTGATAGGATGGTTTCATCTTGATTCCTCCAATAGTCAGGAAAAACTTTTTGCTTCCTGCTGTTAAGGAAGCTTTCCAATACTATATGGTGCAGCTTGAAATAGGTTCTGGTATTAGGCGGGATTTGACGAAAAGGATGAGCTATAATAAAAAAATAGAAAAGTCAGATAAGGGAGCTGTTGAAATGGCAAAAGGCAAAACAAATGCAATGCGAATTCTGGATGGCTTAAACATCGACTATAAGGTCTACTCTTATGAAAATAAAGATGGGAAAATTGACGGTATTTCTGTTGCAGATAAGATCGGTGTTAACCATAGCCAGGTGTATAAAACACTTGTCGTTCAAGATGGAGGGAAGGGGGTTTATGTTTTTGTTATACCAGTTGCTGACGAGTTGGATTTAAAAAAAGCAGCAAAGGCAGTTCAGGCCAAAAAAGTCGAGATGTCAGCGGTAAAGGATATTCAAAAGCTTACAGGCTATATCAGAGGCGGATGCTCACCTGTCGGTATGAAGAAAAACTATCATACGATTCTTGATAAAAGTGCTGATGAGCTGCCGACCATTATTGTCAGCGGAGGGAAAATAGGTTTACAGATTGAATTGGAAGTACAGGACTTAATCTCGGCAACAGAAGCAGTGCTTGTTGATGTTCTTTCGTAATGCACAACTTCTTCTTCCTGGGCATAGCATATGTAAAGATAAAGGCCCAAAGGAGTGCAAAGATAATGTATCCTGAATATCCATATTATGATCAAAAGCAAGAAGTGAAATCCACCCCAATTGCCTTTCCGCCACAGCACCAGAACAGAATGCCAGGCTTCGAGTATGAAATGAATCCTTTGCCCATCTCGGAAAATCCTAATTATCAGGGCAGTGGCAAGTTAAAAGGAAAAGTGGCGATTATTACAGGCGGGGACAGCGGCATTGGCAGGGCAGCGGCGTATGCCTTCGTAAAAGAAGGGGCAAAAGTCGTAATCGTTTACTTAAATGAACACAGAGATGCCCAAGAGACGGAGCAAAGAATTAAACAGCTGGGCGGAGAAAGTTTGTTAATTGCAGCCGATCTCAGAGTGGAGGAAAACGCAGCGATTGTCGCACAACGGGCAATCCAGCGCTTTGGAAAAATTGATGTCTTAGTCAATAATCATGCAGTACAATTCGTACAAAAAAGCATCCTTAATATTACGAAGGAACAATTGGTTAATACCTTTGAGACGAACATATTCTCGTTCTTTTACTTAATAAAAGCAGTCCTTCCTCATTTAAAGGCAGGAAGTTCTATCATCAATACCACTTCTGTCACGGCGTATGAAGGAAATAAGGATCTAATAGATTACTCTGCTACAAAGGGAGCAATCCTTACATTGACAAGATCATTGTCTAAGTCATTGGCGAAAAAGAAAATTAGGGTGAATGGAGTTGCACCTGGTCCTATTTGGACACCATTGATTCCAGCAAGCTTTTCTGAAAAGAATGTTATGACATTCGGAACGGATACTCCAATGAAAAGGGCAGGCCAGCCTTTTGAACTCGCACCTGCTTATGTGTACTTAGCATCTGATGATTCTGGATATACGACAGGGGAAGTTATTCATATAAACGGTGGGCAAGTCGTAACGACTTAACTATAAAAGCAAAAAAGATGAAGCGTTTTATCATGCTTCATCTTTTTTAAAGAGATAATCTGGATGATCCAGTTCATATAGCTGTTTGTAACGTTTCTCTTTTAGAAGCTCTGCGTGGGTGCCTCTCATCACAATTTTGCCTGCTTCCATAAATAAGATTTCATCCATCTGTTCTACTCCAACTAAATGGTGGGTAATCCAGATAACTGATTTTCCATCCAAAGCGGTAAATATGGTTTGCAGAAGTTCCTTTTCTGTACGAGGATCCAAGCTGGCGTTTGGTTCATCTAAAATAACTACTGGTGTGTCTTTTAAGAGAATTCTGGCTAGTGCGACACGCTGCCTTTCCCCCCCGGAAAAACGCTGACCGGTTTCCTGCATAAATGTGTCCAGTCCTTCTGGCAATTTGTTCACAAGTTCATCCAGCTGAGCCAGTTTGATGGCTTCATTTAGTTCCTTTTCTCCAGCATCTTCGGATCCTAACAGCAAGTTGTTTCTAAGCGTCGTATCAAACAAGTGAGGATTTTGATTCAGGACAGAAATGATTGCCGAAGAGTCTGTCTGTACTCCAGCATTCTTTCCGTTATAGATTACCTTTCCATCTTGTACAGCGATGGCTCCTTGGATGAGTTTTAATAGTGTTGATTTTCCAGCACCGCTTCTGCCAATTACGGCAATTCTTTTTCCTTGTGGGATATCCAAATTTACATCTTGAATAGCGGGATTGTCAGCTCTTGTATAAGCATAGGAAACTTGCTCAAGCTTGATGTGAACAGAATCTTCTTTTATAGCAGTTCCCTGTTGGCTAAACCTTTGTTCATCAGCGCTTTCAATTCTTTTTAGTCTGTTTAAGGAATCTTGGTATCCAGGAATTCTTTCGAATGCTTCGGAAACGACAAGAAATGCGTCCAATATAGGTAACGCTACTAAAACTATTGCGGCAATTAATGCAACTGGGATATGACCTTGTGCATATTGTTCAGCAGCCCAAAACAACAAAGAAGTGATAACTAATGCAGAAACTGCCTGCTGGGCAAAATTACGCCATCTTGAAAAACGTGTTAGTCTGCTGTTTACGAGTGCAGCAGAGGTCTCATCTTGTTCATACGAAAAAATAAAACTGCCAGATCGGCCGCTGATAACCCAATCTGTTATGCCTAAAACACTGTCAGTCAGCTTTTGATACAAGCCGTTTCTTCGCTGCTTATATTCTCTTTGGCTTTTTCTCATTAAGAATAAAGAGCATATCGGAAATAGGACAAGTAGCAATGCTAAATAAAATGCCATAAGAATGGCAAACGGAAGATCAAGGATGCCGATGGAGCAAATTACGATAATATATAGTACGAATGTGGCGATAGTCGGGAAAATCGTTCTTAAATAGATATATTGCAGCTGCTCAATATCTTCAGCCAAGACACCAAGCATATCGCCCATTTTGAAGCGGCTCTTCATGAAAAGGGCTTGAGGCTCTAGTATTCTGTAAAGCTTAATGCGCATCTTTGATAATATTCTCAGCACAGCATCATGGCCTGCTAGGCGTTCCAAGTAGCTGAACACTGCCCGGCTGATTCCGAACGCCCTCACACCGACGATTGGAATATAAACCATCAGGATGTTTTCAATCGGCATAGCGGATCTGCTGATTAAGAAGCCTGACGTAAAGGTGAGCATTGCTCCTGTCCCGAGCGCCAAAATGCTCAATAAGAGAATGACTATGATTCGTCTAGTGTTTTCTCTCATAAAAGGAATTATCCATTTTTCTTCTTTCATGATTAGCAGCTCCTTACTGTGTCAGCAGCCTGTAATAGCTTCCTTTTGCTGTTACAAGCTCTTCATGTGTGCCGGTTTCCACTATCTTTCCATCTTCTATTACAAGAATTTGATCCATATCCTTCATCCAATGAAGCCGGTGTGTTGCCAAGAAGACAAGTTTATTCTTAAATAATGGAAGCATTGTCTCCTTTAATTCAAACTCTGTTTCAATATCTAAGTGGGATGTAGGTTCGTCCAATAGCATGACTTTCCGATCCGTCAGGAAAGCCCTCGCTAATGCGATCCGCTGTTCTTGTCCGCCGCTGAGTGTTCTGCCTCCATCACCAAGCATTTCATCAAGTCCACTTGGAAGTGAGCGGTACAATGGTTCCAGTCCCGTTGCCCTTAAGGCGTTTTCTACGTCTTCATCTTTCGCCTCGGGACAATAAAACTTAATATTATCCCGCAATGTCATGCTGAAGATATACGGTGATTGTGGGATATAAACCGTGTTTTGTCTCCATCCCTCTTGTTTGAGGCTAGGAATAGCTTTATTGTTTACCAAAATTTCTCCCTCTGTTTGTGCTGAGAAACCGCTGAGCAAGTCAATAAGTGTTGATTTCCCAGCACCGCTTTCGCCGACAATGCCAATCTTTTTGCTGCCGTCAATATGGAAGGAAATATCTTTAAGTGTAAGCTGTTCACTCTTAGCATGCTGGTATCCTATATGCTGGAATGAAATGGACAAAATTTCCTGAATAGCTGTTTCCTTCGTACCTGAAGCATCATTGCTTTTTTCTTCTAAAATTGCCAGGATAGATGCTCCTGCTTCTTTTCCATTTAATGTGGCATGATAGTCTGCTCCTACCATTCTTACAGGCAGGAAGTATTCAGGTGCCAAAATTAAAATCATCAATGCCGGCAGAAGCAGCAAGTTTTCATTGATAAGGCGCACACCTAAATTAACTGCAACAGAAGCAACCGATAACGAAGTAAAAAAGTCCAGTGAAAAAGAAGATAAGAACGCGACACGAAGTGTTTTCATCGTGGCAGTCCGATATTGTTCGCTGACTTTAACGATATTGTCACTGTGTTTTTTACTTTTTCCTAGATACTTAAGTGTTTCCAATCCTCTTAAGGAATCGAGAAAGTGATTGGAAAGAATACGATATGTAGCCAGCTGTCTGTTCATTTGGCCTTTTGCAGCAAGACCGACGAGTATAAGAAAGCCTATTAAAATCGGCATTGTAATGGTTAAAATGATGCCTGCAATCCAATCCATCCAAAACACAAATAGCAAAATCATCGGCGGAATTACAGCAGTAGAGACCATCCTTGGTAAAATCAGCTCTACATATCCTTTATATTGGGAAATCCCCTCAAGAACCAGCGTTGATATGTTACCGCTGCCTTGTTTTTTCGTATATTTTGGTCCAAGCTCAAATAGTTTTTTTATCAGACGAGAGCGTAGTTCCCTGCTTGTTTGTTCGGCAAAGCGAGCAGAGATGCTCTGCTGGAAAAGCTGGAGAAGGTGGCGGGCCAGAAATGCCAACAAGAACAATATGATTGTTTCATATTGTTCTTGTATTCCTTCTCCATTAAATAAAGAGGTAATCGCCTCTGCAAGCCACTTGGCCTGCAGAATAATGGCGGTACCTTGTAAGATTGTAGCAATAGATAACAATACAAGAATCGGCTTGATTCCCTCTGACTTCATTAAATTTTTGTCCATCAGTACTCCAGATGGGACTTTTCAGTAACGCGTTTACGGAATACAATATAGCTCCAGATTTGATACCCTAGTACAAAAGGCAGCAAGGTAAGTGCGACGATGGTCATTACCTTTAAGGAGTAATGCCCAGAAGCTGCATTGGAAACCGTTAAGCTGAATGTGCTGTTGATCGAACTGATCATCAGTCTTGGGAATAAGCCGATAAATATAGATATAAAGGAGAGGGCAATAACTGCACCGGTCATTCCAAACGCCCAGCCATCCTTTTTCCTCGAAATGAAATAGCCGCTAAGGACAAAAGCGATCACGCCAATTCCGAACAGGAAGGAAAGGACGGTTCCCTGTCTTTCAAAGATATCTGTTTTGATATATGTCATCACTGTAAATATTGTTAATAAAATACCTAATACCGGCAGCAATTTTTGTCCAAGGCTACGGGCGCGGTCTTGCAGATCGCCGACAGTCCGAATAGTTGTAAACATAAGCCCATGAACTAAACAAAGCATAAGAACAGTAATACCGCCTGTCAGTGTGTAGAAATTGACGATATCAAAAAATCCGGCATTAAGCTCCATGTTTTTGTCAATTGGAAGTCCTTGTATGAAACAGGCAAATACAACCCCAAACAATAAGGGCGGCAAAAGACTGCCTAAAAATATGCAGATGTCCCATGCCTTTTTCCACATAGGGTGACTTCCTTTGGCACGGAACTCAAAACCTGTTGCTCGAATAATCAAAGCGAGCAGCACGACGACAAGCGGCGTATAAAATCCGCTGAACAATGTTGCGTACCAGTGAGGAAATGCAGCAAATAATGCTCCTCCTGCGGTTATCAGCCAGACTTCATTTGCATCCCAGAATGGGCCAATTGTATTAATGAGAATTCGTCTTTCCATATCATTTCTTGCAATCAACTGTGTGGACATGCCGACACCAAAATCAAATCCTTCAAGAAAAAAGAACCCGATGAATAAGACTGCGACTAATATAAACCAAAGCACACCTAGATCAAGCATGAAAACCCTCCTTTGCAAATGGGTCATTGTTGATTTTTTGTTCCTCTGCATCCATGTTGTATGGCCCTTTTTTGATTACTTTCACATACAAGAAGACCATGATTGCTGCAAGCACTGCATAGACGGTGCAGAATGTAATGATAGAAAATAAGACTTGGCCTGCGCTGACACTTGGACTAATGCTATCTTCTGTTTTCATAAGACCAAAAACGGTCCAAGGCTGTCTTCCTATCTCTGTCATAATCCATCCTGAAGTATTGGCTATAAATGGTAGAGATATACCTGCCACCATAAAACGGTAGAACCATTTGTTTGATTTAGAAATCAGCTTCTTTTTCCAGGCTAAGTAAACGCCATAAATGCCTAAAACAAACATGGCAACCCCGGCAGCAACCATGATGCGGAAGCTCCAGAACGTTGTTTTAACAGGAGGGATATAGTTTCCTTCGCCATATTTTTGGGTATATTCTTCTTGAAGTTCGTTCATGCCCTTCACGTCACCGTCCAAAGTATTGTAAGAAAGGATGCTGAGCAGATAAGGGATTTTAATTTCTCCAGTATTTTCTTTTTTATCGACATTAATGAACGCAGAAACTGTCCATGAAGCAGGATTGTCGCTTCGTTCCCACAGGCCTTCGCTTGCCGCCATTTTCATTGGCTGTGTTTCAACAAGATATTGGGCTTGTGCGTGGCCTGCAACCATTGTTAAAAATGTTGAAATTAACGCTACTGTGATACCGATTTGGAACGATTTCTTAAAAAATGATACATCTTGTTTTTTCAATAGTTTAATGGCACTTATTCCAGTAACAAGGAAAGCTCCTGTTGCTAAAGCCCCGAGAACTGTATGGGGAATTTCGACAAGCGCTTGCCCATTTGTAATAAGGGCCAAAAAGTCATTCATTTCCGCTCTGCCGTTGTTGATTTCATAGCCGACAGGATGCTGCATAAAGCTGTTCGCAACGAGAATAAAGAAGGCGGACATAATCGTACCGAAGGATGTCAGCCAAATGCAGGCAAGGTGAACCTTTTTGGATAACCGATCCCAGCCGAAAATCCAGAGCCCAATAAAGGTGGATTCCAAAAAGAAGGCAAGCAGTGCCTCAATTGCAAGGGGTGCACCGAATACATCTCCTACAAAACGGGAGTAGTTCGACCAATTCATTCCAAACTGGAATTCCTGAAGTATTCCTGTAACGATTCCTATTACAAAATTTATGAGAAATAATTTCCCCCAGAACTTTGCCATTCTTTTATATTCTTCATTTCCGCTTTTTACGTACATCGTTTCCATAATGGCAATCATAAAGACTAAGCCGATGGAAATTGGTACAAAAAAGAAATGAAAGATGGTGGTCGAAGCAAATTGCAAACGTGATAAAAACAACATATCCATGTGATTTATCCTCCTTTTAAAGAAAAGTATTTTGTTTGAAAGTGAAAATGTGAACATGATAATTAAAATTGCGACAAATATCGTTGACTAACCAGTGAAAAAGAAAACCTATTGTTGAAGCAGCGACTGTTTAAAGTAGTAGTATGAAGGTGATTTAGGGTCTCTTTAAACGGTGGAAATGCTGCTGTACAGAAGTTTGTACCTGCTGTTGTCTCCTTTTTCGGAATGATAGCTATATCATAATGAAAAAGGATAATTCTGCGTTATAAATCACAAAGTGTTTGAAAAGTGTTCACAATATTAGTTCACAAATATGACAAAAATACCCTAATTAAGGAAGAGCCTAAGCGTTGCAAAGCGGAGAGTTATTAAAAAAGGCGGATACATGGTATCATAAAGATATTGGCAAAATGAAATTAAAAGGTTTTTTTTAAGGAAAGTTGGAAGCGCTAAACTTAAGAGCGGAACTACTTTTCGCAAATAAATTAAAAGGGTGTTAGAAAAATGGTAAAATGTATTGCGATTGATATGGATGGTACGCTGCTGACATCGGCTCAGCAAATAACAGCTGAAAACCGCGAGGCAATCAGGCTAGCACAGGAGAGCGGTGTTGAGGTGGTAATTGCAACAGGCCGTGCTTATGAAGAAGCGGGAGATTTACTGAAGGATGCAGACATCATCACACCGATGATTTGCGCGAATGGAGCGGAAATCCGCACAAGCTCCCATGAAATCATTCAGACAAATCCATTAAGCAAGGACCTTGCAAAGGAAGTTGCTGAGATTTTGCACAGCCATCAAGTTTATTATGAAGTATATACAAATAGAGGCACATATACATTGGATAAGACAATGGCCAGATCGTTGATTATGGACATTTTTACTGTGAATGGGCATATAAAGGATATGGAAGAAATTAAGCAAGCTGCTGAGGAGCGTTTACAGGAGGTTAACCAGTTGGATAGCTATGCTGTACTGTTTGAAGATGATGACCAAGTCATTTATAAGCTGCTGGCTTTCCACTTTGAACCTGTCACACTAAACAAGGTAAGAGAAGAGTTGAAGCAGTTTTCGAAGCTTGCTGTCAGTGCATCAGGCAAGGAAAATATTGAAATTACAGCTGTCGAGGCCCAAAAGGGTATTGCTTTGGAGGAGTTTGTAGAAGCACGAGGTATTTCTTTAAAAGACACAATGGCTATCGGCGACAACTATAATGACCTGTCTATGATGTTGAAGGTAGGCAGAGCAGTGGCAATGGGTAATGCTGATGAGGAAATTAAAAGACAGTGCCACTTTGTAACAGCAACAAATGAAGAAAGCGGAGTAGGGAAAGCGATAAAACTGGCTCTAGAAGTATAATGAATTACTTACATATAAAAAAATCCCCTTTTTAGCTAAATAGCTCGAAAGGGGATTTTTTTATAGTGCTTTTTAAAATAAGCTTGTCAATAAAATAGAGTCTTTTATGAAAATCGGTTATACTTATAAAAAGCATTTTAAATACTAGTTATATAAATAGATAGAATATAAATATGGGGTGGAAATATGGCAGACTTTCGTGCAAGTGTCATCATAACAGAACCAGTAGATGTTGTTTTTGCCTACTTTGCCAATATGAGCTACGCACCGGAGTACATGAGTAATGTTGAGGAAACGGAAAAGCTGACAGATGGCCCTATCGGGGTTGGAACTAAATTTAAGGAATTAAGAAAAGTGCGTGGAAAAAACGCGACTGCTGAAATAGAATATCTTTCATATGAAAAAAATGTGGCATTTAAGCGAAGAAGCAATTCAAATGGATTGCTTGTCGAGTATGATTACAGATTCGCTGAGATTCAAGAAGGCACACAAGTAGAATTTGAAGGCAAGGTGCATGTGAAGGGCTTGATGATGAGGCTGACGAAAAGAGTGCTTGTCAACATCATCAAGACAGAAGACGGCGATCATGTTCAACGGGCAAAAGAATTGCTTGAGCGAGAAGAATCAAGCTTGGAGTTAAATAGAGAGTACTAAAAAAAGGATGCGGAAGCATCCTTTTTTATTTAAAACTTGTACGTCCATAATTTTTCTGTATACAGCCTCTCCAGCACAGCAGAATCTTGGTTATTCAAGCCTTCTTGCAAGGACAGGGCATACATTTGTGTTTGTGAACGATGTGCCGCAATTGTCGCTATTTTCTTTTCTGCAAAATTCTGGACGTCCACATGAACATCTGGTTCCCCTAAATCTTCTATGCAGTTGCGTGAAAAAGCAAGACATTGGAGCTTAGGCCTTCTTGACGGCTCCATCTTCTCTAATGTCCTTACAACTCCTTCGGCGGTAGCATCATGATCCGGATGAACGGAATATCCAGGGTAGAATGAGATGATTAAAGATGGATTAAGCTCTTCAATCAATGCGGTAAACTCATTAACAAGAACAGAATCATCCAAGAACTCTATCGTTTTGTCTCTATATCCTAGCATTCTTAAGTCTTCAAGGCCTAGTACTCTTGCTGCTTCTTGAAGTTCTTCTCTCCGAACGTCTGGAAGTGTTTCTCTTGTTGCAAATGGAGGACTTCCAAGATTCCTGCCCATTTGTCCCAGAGTCAAGCATGCATATGTGACAGGCGTACCATCATGTATATACTTTGCTATTGTTCCAGAAACACTAAAAGCTTCATCATCTGGATGGGGAAAGATGACTAATACATGTCTTTCTTTTTCCAATGTTATTTCCTCCTGCCTAGTTCAACTAAATTAATCAAATGGTGTTTCGCTAATTTCCAATGCTACAGCAAGCTTTCCTGTAAAATCGAGTCCAGCTAAAAGGAGACGCCCTTTATCATCTATTTCATAATGAGTGATTCCCTCTGCATAAACCCAGCCGATTTCTGTCTTAAGCCCAATTCGATATGGTCCATCTCCTGTGATTTTTCCATACTCATAAGCAAGCTTTGCGTTGCGGATATAGGCGCCAGAATTAAAGAAGGATTCGTCATTATGGTTTGCGTAGGCGCCGTTTGTTGTTTCTAAATGGATATAAACTTGCTTTTTAGCCTTTTCATTTATTTGCTCTTGAACCTTGTCAGCTTGAATAAACTCCATGCTATCCCTCCTTATGCTTTTACAGCTGCGCTGCTCTTCTCATTGCGGTAAGCACCATGCATTGTTGGGCCGACATATTGATTCAGTTTGAAGCCGTTGCTGATTGCAGCAGTAATGAAATCTTTTGCTACTTGTACAGCTTCTTCTACTGATTTGCCCTTTGCAAGTTCTGCTGTAATAGCAGCAGAGTTTGTGCATCCTGCTCCATGAGTATAAGTTGTGTCAATAAGGTCACTTTCTAGTACAGTGAAGTCTTTTCCATCATAGAGAACATCTATTGCTTTCTCATGATTCAATTTACTGCCGCCTTTAATCAACACATATTTTGGTCCTAATGCGTGGATTTTCACTGCCGCTTCCTTCATGTCATCAACTGTTTTAATCGGTTTTTCTGTTTTTGCCAGCTGCCAAGCTTCGAATAAATTAGGTGTTACAACAGTAGCTCGTGGAACAAGCAATTCTCTTAGAGCATCAGCTGTTTCCGGATGAAGCACTTCGTCCTCACCTTTGCACACCATAACAGGATCGATTACGACATTCTTGATTTTATTTTCATCAATTACCCTTGCAGCTTCCTCAATAATTTCAACAGATCCAAGCATTCCTGTCTTCATTGCATCAATCCCAACAGAAAGAATTGTCTCTAATTGAGATTTAACTGTGTCAATATTTTGAGGAAAAACATTATGATGCCAGTGGTTTTTTGGGTCCATTGTAACAATGGTTGTCAATGCAGTCATTCCATAGACACCAAGTTCCTGGAATGTTTTTAAATCGGCTTGGATGCCTGCGCCTCCACTTGAATCAGATCCAGCTAAAGTTAATACTTTTTTCATTTTATAAGCCCCCCCTATGTAATTATCGAAGATGTTCATAATCCAAATAGATATAGATGGAATTATTTTAGTTCATTTTAGACTAATGATACTACTAATTGTTTTTTTTTTCATTAAGTTAGCATTAATAAGTATATCTTTTAAGATGCCACTGATTTTAAAAGTGTATGCGAATTCCTTCAAAAGGCTTTTTCTATTAGGTTAATAATTGAAATAATCAGGAAAGTTCGGTTTAATTAAAAATAAAAGACTGAGTATAAGGGAGAAAGCTATGAACTTTCGTATTGTACATGAACCTATTATTGTTCAGGAAGCAATTGATCTTGTAATAAGCAGAAATGCTGGGGCTGTAACAACATTTATTGGTACGGTCAGAGAAATAACAGGCAGCAAAAAGACAATGAAGCTTTGTTATGAAGCATATGAACCAATGGCTAGAAAAAAGCTCGAGGAGATAGGACTTGAAATAAAGGAAAAATGGCAGAATGCCGAGGTTGCCATATTTCATCGGGTGGGTGAGCTCGACATAACCGATATAGCGGTCGTAATAGCAGTTTCGACACCTCACAGAAATGATGCTTATGAGGCTAACCGCTATGCAATTGAGAGAATTAAAGAAATAGTCCCAATTTGGAAGAAGGAATATTGGGAAGATGGGGAAGAATGGATAGGCAATCAACAGCAGACAAAAGCCTATCCAAGCGGCGAGCCAAAAGGAGTGGATACATATGAATAAGCTGCTGTTTTTTGCAGGATTGAAAGACATTATTAACGCTGACCATTTAGAGCTGAACTTGGCGGGCAAAACGGTGAAGGAAGTAAAAGCAGAGCTTAAGCAGCAGTACAGCGACCTTCCGTTGGAATCAGTGCTGACGGCGATAAATGAGGAGTTTGCCTTTGATGATGACATCATCGAAAAGAATGATGTTATTGCATTTATTCCACCTGTGAGCGGGGGATGAAGCAAATGACGACCAATCGTTATTCCAGGCAGATTTTGTTTCCCCAGATCGGAGCAGCCGGACAGGAGAAAATCCAAAAAAAGCATGTCCTTATTGTCGGGGCTGGCGCTCTTGGTTCGAGTTCCGCGGAAATGCTGGTGAGAGCTGGTGTCGGTAAGGTGACAATCATCGACCGGGATTATGTGGAATTCAGTAATCTTCAGCGGCAGCAGTTGTATACGGAGGCAGATGCAGCAAGCAGGGTGCCTAAAGCAATTGCGGCTGAAAAAAGACTGAAGGAGATTAATTCTTCTGCAGTTGTCACCGGTGTTGTTGCAGAGGCAACAAAGGAACTACTAGAACAATATTTAATGGATACTGATGTCCTCATTGATGCAACAGATAATTTTGAAACGAGAATGCTTTTGAATGATTTAGCAGTGTTCCATCATATCCCATGGATATACGGTGCATGTGTAGGGAGTTCAGGAATGAGCTTTACCATTATTCCTGAGGAGACTCCTTGTCTCCATTGTTTGCTTCAGAAGCTGCCTGTGCAAGGCATGACTTGTGATACAGTCGGAATCATTGCACCAGCTGTCCAGATTGTCGTGTCCCATCAAGTTACCGAAACTTTGAAAATACTAGTTGAAGACACCGAGGCTTTAAGAGGAAGCTTTTTCAACTTTGATTTATGGACTAATGAATACTCCAGCATGAAGGTGGGCCGTGCCAAAAATCCGACCTGTCAAACATGCGGAACCGAAAGGACTTATCCATACTTAAAAGGGGAAAACAAGACGAAAACCGCCGTGCTGTGCGGACGAGAAACGGTCCAAATAAGACCTCCTCATTCAAAGAAGCTCTCATTAATAAAGTTAGCTGATAGTTTAAAGAAGAACGGTTATAAAGTAATTGTTCATCCATTTTTACTTTCTGTTGAAATGGAACAGAATAGGCTGGTTCTCTTTGAAGATGGGCGAGCACTCGTTCATGATACAAAGGATGTTACTTTTGCCAAAGCCTTATATGACAAACTGCTGGGGTAAAGCAAAAAGTCAGCCCGTTAAAATCGGGCTGACTTCATTAATTATTGCTGGTGTCCGACGATGACTAGTTTTCCTGTGTCCAGCACTTCCTCGTATTTCTCCGCTTCCATTTCTGTTAAACCAACGGACTGCATTTTAGAGCGAAGCTCGTCGCCTCTTTTTCTGAAAACATTTCCAATTGTGTCCATTAATCCTTGTTCCTTCATGCTTACGTCACCAGTTTCAGTAGCCGCAGTCAAATCTTCTGAGCGATCTTTGTCATGGGCGAAAATATAGATATTATCTTTTGTATACCCTTGATTTTCTAATTGTGTAATCACATTAGTTGCTTGTACACCATTTTCCACTATTTCTACTTTATACATATCTAATTCCTCCTTAGAATTTGTATAGAGCTTCTGTCGCTCTCTCTATCTACTATTTATCCGTTTCTGTCATTCCTGAAACATAGAATTTTCTACTATTAAAATGGAAAAATGATACAAACGTGAAATGCACCACTTTCGACAAATTTCCCTATATAATAAAAAGTACAAAAGCTATTGTAAAGGGGAGATGAAATGAAGAGAAAAGATTGGAAACAGGCAAAAAGAGAACAAGCGGCAGCGGTTATGGAGACAGAGCATCGTTCTTTTTTTCCGAAGCTAGGAATTTTTAATAAAACAAAACGGGATATAAAACGAGCTTTTTTTCTTGTTGTACTCATATTTGTTTTAGTCACGGTTATTATAGCAGGATGGAAAATGGCACTCACTGATGAGCCTGCGATAAAAGAAGGCAGTTTTGTTGAGCAGATGAAGGATTTATCCTCATTAGCTACCTCTCAAGCATTTGTGAGGGTTATTCTGGAAAAAGAAGATAATGAGATTTTTGGAAAAGAAATCAGCACGGATATTCCTGGTACGAAACGAAAGATTCTTCTCGTTGTCCCTGGATCTGTTACAGCTGGTGTTAATTTAGAGGAGATAGAATCAGACCGTATAACAGTTGATAATGATAAAAAAGAGATCAGCCTCAAGCTTTCTCACGCAGAAATTCTGCAAGAGCCTTCTATAGACTTTGATCAGGTAGAGACATATTCTATTTCTGGATTATTTAGAGGAGATGTAGATTGGGAAGAAGGTTATCAGCTTGCAAATGAAGCTAAAGAAGAAATAAGAAAAGAAGCAGAGGCACAAGGGTTATTGGAAAAAGCCGAGGCAAATGCTGAAAAGACAATAAAAGAGTTTTATTCACAGCTCGGATATAGTGTAAGGATAGAATATACAGAAGCTTAAAGGATGGTTAATCTTGATGGATAATATTAATAATGACTGGCAGCCGCTGCTGGAGCGTGAACGGAAGAAAGAGTATTTTACTAGATTGGAAGAGTTCCTAAAGGAAGAATATAGTCAATATATTGTTTATCCTGCAAAGGAAGATATATACAATAGTTTAAAATACACTCCTTTTAAAGAAGTGAAGGTAGTCTTCTTAGGGCAGGATCCATATCATGGTCCGGGGCAGGCCCACGGTTTGAGCTTTTCTGTTAAGCCGGGCGTCAAGTTACCGCCTTCCTTAAAAAATATTTTTAAAGAACTGAAAGAGGATTTAGGCTGTACAATTCCCGATAATGGCTATCTAAAAGATTGGGCAACACAAGGTGTGCTGATGCTGAACACAGTTCTGACGGTCAGAGATGGCCAGGCTAATTCCCATAAAGGAAAAGGATGGGAATTATTCACAAATGAAGTAATCTTAGAGCTGAATAGAAGGCAGGAACCAGTTATTTTCGTATTGTGGGGTAAACCGGCACAAGAAAAGATAAAGCTTATTGATACGGAAAAGCACCGGATTATTACTTCGAGCCATCCTAGTCCATTATCAGCATACAGAGGCTTCTTCGGAAGCAAACCATTTTCCAAAATTAACGCACTCTTAACAGAGTTTAAAGCAAATCCAATAAATTGGTGTGAAGATGATTGTTTTGGTAAGGAGTAATATAATAAAATAAGAAGTGGACTACTGCTAGTCTGCTTTTTTCATGAGGAGAAAAAGATGGCAGAGCAAAAAAGGATAGATTGTTTTAAGTGTAAACATTTTTATATTACTTGGGACTCTAGATTTCCAAAGGGGTGCAAAGCCTTTGAATTTAAAGGCAGGGCACTTCCATCTGTTGAAGTGAAGAGGGCATCTGGACAAGATTGTCTCCGCTTCACATACAAATAAACGCGGCAGCTAAAGAAGGAAGGATCATAAAATGAACATTTCTGTCCAAAAACTATTGGCAAAGATAGAAGATCAGCTGAAGGAAGCAAAAACAAGCGACAGCGAGACAACTATCCGAGAACGTGTATATGCCATAAAATCATTATGTGAGCTTGTTTTGGAACAAGAGAGTACCAATCGTAATCGCATTAGTGAACCACACAGCCAGCCGGTATACCAGCCGGCAGTAACCCAACCTGCCCCTGTTCCGGTTCAGCAGCTGCAGCCAATGCAGCCAATGCAAACACCAAAATTGGATACAGATCAAGGTAATGGTGACTCTTTATTTGATTTCTAAGAAAACAAGGAGGAAAACATGAAAACTTTTATTATTATTGGAGCAATCAGCGCCATGCTATCTGTCGCTATTGGCGCTTTCGGATCACATGGTCTTGAAGGGAAAATTCCTGAGAAATACTTGGAGATTTGGAAAACCGGTGTGCAATATCAAATGTTTCATAGTACAGGTCTGCTTATTATCGGGATATTGATGAGTAAGTTTCCGGTAAACTCTCTTTTGACTTGGGCAGGTTGGCTGATGGTTGCAGGAATTATCTTATTTGCAGGCAGCCTATACATATTAGCCATTACTCAAGTAGGAATATTGGGAGCAATTACTCCTATTGGAGGAGTGGCATTTATTACTGCGTGGATTCTCATAGTAATAGCTGCAGTTAAGCATCTGTAATTGTCTTTAGTAACTCTAAAAGCCGCCCAATGGGCGGCTTTTCGTTTGTTGGCTTTATCTTGGCTGATTAATCGTCAAATTAGGAGCACCTGCAGCATATGGGTATTCATACTCGATTTCCTCATCAAATGTAACATAGTCAAGATAAATCATCGGAATTAAATAGCGCTGGCCAGTTTGCGGATCACTCAAAATAAGGTGATCACGTCCGGCTGCCTCAATAAGACCTTTAAAAATCTTTGCATTCCATTCACGATTGTTTTCAAAGGTAGTGTAGACAGTGGCAAGCTTCCCTTTGTTTAACCGCAAAATATTCTCTATATAAGAAGCCTCTAAGGGAAGCTGGCCAGGCAGGGAAGGTGCAGTTGGCTGTGCACTGCTTCCTGGCTGTATGTACGGCGCCTGCGTACCATAGCCAGGTTGTGGTGTTGGTGCCGAACCGAAAAATTGCCCAGGTGCAGCCCCTTGACTGCCAGGCAAGCCTTGACCTTGACCTTGCTGCCCTGTTCCATAGCCTTGTGGAAAACCAAAACCTTGGTTTCTCGCATCTTGATAAGGGTAATAATTAGACTGACTCATTTTCATCCCTCCATCTTTTAAACAAAACATGTTATTGCAAATATTATAGAATCATCCATTTTGAAAAGCTGGGCTGCTTGCTCACTATTCCATCCTATGAGGGGAAGAAAGAAGTTATTCCTGACGAGTAAGATATTTTAGGAGAAAAAAACCCCACTGTCCGTTAGGAAAGTGGAGTTTATAAGATTTTTTTATTAAACTTCCAAAAATGCAGGAATATCTGACAGTATATTGCCGACAAAGAAAGAACCAAACTCGCCGTAGCGGGCACTTACTTCATCAAAGCGCATTTCATAAACTAACTTTTTAAATTGAAGGACATCATCTGAGAATAATGTAACTCCCCATTCGTAGTCGTCAAAGCCGACAGATCCTGTAATGATTTGTTTCACTTTGCCAGCATATTGACGCCCGATCATTCCGTGGCTTCTCATCAAGCTTTTACGGTCGTCCATCGGAAGCATGTACCAGTTGTCATTGCCTTGGCGGCGCTTGTCCATCGGGTAGAAGCAGACATATTTTGATTCAGGAAGAATCGGATAAAGTCTTGCTTTTACATGAGGGTTTTCATATGGATCTTCATCTGAATTAGATGGAAGATAGTTGCTCAATTCTACTACAGAAACATAGGAATGAGCAGGAACCGTAAATTCTGCCAGTTTCGTTTTGTTGAATTCTGTTTCAATCTGCTGTAATTCTTCCATTGTTGGGCGCAAAATCATCATCATGAAATCTGCCTTTTGCCCGACAATATTGTATATAGCATGGCTGCCTTGATTATTTGTTTGGACAACATTCCATTTTTCCAGCAATCCTAGGAATTCGTTAATTGCTGCTTGTCTTTCTTCATTTGGAACCATCTTCCAAGTAGTCCAATCCATCGTGCGGAAATCATGAAGGCAATACCAGCCATCAAGTGTTTTTGCTGCTTCGCTCATTGCTACCACTCCTTGATAATAATTCTCATATAGGTTTACTATACCATAGTTTCTCCATAATAGTCGTGAATAAAACTTGAACAAATTAACCATCAGAAAAATCATGTGCATGTTAGAACGAGATTAGGGAAATATATAACGGGTAATTATGCTATAACAGAATTTAGCTTGTCTAGTACCGTTTAGAACAGTTTTTGGGTGCTGGGACATGAAATACCGCTGAATTTTAAAATATGGGTATAATTCCTTGAATTTTTAGCAAGGAAGAGTATCCTATAATATGTATACATAAAGGAGGAATTCGTTAATGAGTGACCTATTTACAGGCTTGAAAGAAAAAGTAAAAAGCCAAAATCTTAAGATTGTTTTTCCAGAAGGACTGGATGAAAGAATTTTAAAAGCTGCCGGCCGTCTGGCAGAAGAAAATATATTAACACCAATTTTAATCGGAGATTTGGAAGAAGTTCAAACAAAAGCTGAGAACTTAGGTGTTTCTTTGCAAAACGCTGAAATCTATGACCCAAAAAGCTATGCACAATTTGATGCATTAGTAGCTTCTTTTGTTGAAAGAAGAAAAGGAAAAGCAACAGAAGAGGATGCTCGCAAAGCACTTCTTGATGAAAACTACTTCGGAACAATGCTTGTTTATGCAAATCAAGCAGATGGTCTAGTAAGCGGTGCTATTCACTCAACTGCTGACACTGTACGTCCTGCATTGCAAATCATTAAAACAAAAGAAGGCGTAAAGAAAACTTCTGGCGTATTCATTATGGTGCGTGAGGATGAAAAATATGTATTTGCAGACTGTGCAATCAATATTACTCCTGATAGTCTAGACCTTGCTGAAATTGCAGTAGAAAGTGCAAAAACAGCAAGAATGTTCGATATTGATCCTCGTGTTGCAATGTTGAGCTTCTCTACTAAAGGATCTGCAAAATCACCAGAAACAGAAAAAGTGGAAGGTGCACTAGCTGAAGCGAAACTAAAAGATCCTCTATTGGTAATCGATGGGGAATTCCAATTCGATGCTGCATTCGTTCCATCTGTTGCGAAGCAAAAAGCTCCTGATTCTCCAATACAAGGTGATGCAAATGTATTTGTATTCCCAAGTTTGGAAGCAGGAAACATCGGTTATAAAATTGCGCAAAGACTTGGTAATTTTGAGGCAGTAGGTCCGATCCTTCAAGGATTAAACCGTCCTGTAAACGACCTTTCCCGCGGATGTAATGAAGAAGATGTGTACAAGCTTGCTTTAATCACTGCAGCTCAAAGCATCAGTCATTAATTTCCATAAAAACTATTCATCTTCAGTTGATTTCTGCTCAAGATGAATAGTTTTTTCTTTTATTTATTTGCTATATAATTAAATGGCGCTATTACAGTAGGAAATCCTGTAATACTAGCATTACTTTTCCTTATGAAGGAGCTTAGCAATAATGGAAAACAACAGTTTATTAAAGCAAAAGAAATGGAGAATCATTGACCAGTCGAGCACCGGTTTACATGTATCCCCATTGCATTCTTTTGGAATGGACGATACGCTGTGCGCTTCTGTCGGCAGTGGTATGGCCCCAGCAACGGCGCGGACTTGGGTACATGGCAAGTCAGTCATATTAGGAATTCAAGATACGAAGCTGCCCCATTTAAAGGATGCGCTTAATTTTTTAGAAAAAGAGGGCTATCAATATATCGTCAGAAATTCAGGAGGACTTGCTGTCGTTCTGGATGAAGGAGTATTAAACATTTCACTTATCTTGCCTGAGCAGGAAAAAGGGATAGACATCAACAGTGGCTATGATACGATGTGGGAGCTTATTAAATACATGTTCTCCGATTTTAATAAAACCATTGAAGCAAAAGAAATTGTAGGTTCTTATTGCCCTGGCAGCTATGATTTAAGTATTGACGGTAAAAAGTTCGCAGGAATCTCCCAAAGAAGAATGAGAAGCGGAGTTGCTGTTCAGATTTATCTCTGTGTGTCTGGAAGCGGGCAAAAACGGGCAGAAACTATTAGAGAGTTTTATGCTATTGGGAAAAATGGAGAAGAGACGAAGTTTACCTATCCAGACATAATGCCTGAAGTGATGGCTTCTTTATCCGAATTGCTTGGAATAGAGCTCACAGTTGATCAGGTGCTAACAAAGCTTCTTTATTCGTTGAAGGATCATGCTGAATTTTTGTTTGCTGATCAGCTTCAAGGAGAAGAAATCCCGATGTTCGATTCCTACTTCGAGCGAGTTGTTGAGCGCAATGAAAAGTTCTTAAGCCCCTTTAGATAAGAGAAAAGAGGATTATAGATGGATAGTAGGCGCGATGTTATAGGCGCTTTTATCGATCTATAATCCTCTTTATGTTTAACGAGAATGGTTGCCAAACCAGTGCTTAGAGCCCTGTTAAGCAAAGCAGTAGCGAAAGACTATTCAGCAAGCTTTTCTAAATTTCCGTTTCGATCCATCTTAAATTTTGTTGCAGGACGTTCATCGTCTTCTAAAACGACTAGCTTCCTAGCTCTGTTCATAATTTTAAGTAATGTTTCATAATCTTCCTGAATAGTTTCTGAATTGCTTTCCAGCTTATCCAATTTTCCTTCTAATTCTTGATTGCGGCTTTTCAGCATTGTCATCTCTCTTTTTAATCTTTCATTCTCACTTTTTAGCACCTCTACTTGAAGCTGAGAATTACGGAAATTTTGCAAGTAGGCAATTACAGTGTCGAAATCCAAAGAGCTAGAATTAGAATTAGCAGCAGGACTCTTATAAATGCTTGTTTCCTGTGGAGCGGCAAGCAGCATCTGTTCCGGAACACTTTCATGAAGTGTTGGAGCGGCCTCATCTTCTTCTATATTTTCCATTTCAAATGAAGCAAATTCCATGCTGGTGGATACTGTTAAAGCTTCCAAATCATCTGCGGTAGGCACTGGTGGAGAATACAAAAGCTTCTTCTTTCCACCCTGATCTTTACCGAGAATTCTTTGCCGCTGTTTACGCTGCTTTTTTGCTAGTTGCAGTGCTTTTTCGTATTGATGGCGAACAACTGCGTTCCAGCGGAAGCCGCATGCTGCTGATGTGCGATTGAGTTTATCCCCAACTTCTTCAAAAGCATTCAATTGTGTGCTTCCTTCTCTGACATGTCGCAATACTGTTTCTGCCAGCAATAAATCATTTTCTTCTGACCAAGCATCTTGGCGTATTTTCATTTCACTCAACTCCCGATTTGTTCGATAAATAAGTATTTCTAATTACATCATTGCCACCATGGCGCTTATTTATACAAACGAAATACAAGGATAGTAGATTTTTTTATAGAGCGAAAGAATGCCGTTATCTTACTGAACTGGCTTTTTCTACTGAACTTTCATTCTGGATAAAAAATGCTGTTCCAAGTGCTGCGATACTCGTAAGGAAGCCATACAAGAAAAGATGATGCATGCCTGTCATGAACACAGCTTGACTTGTCAGTAGTGCGCCCATTACTGTAACACCAATTGATGTTCCCATATTTCGGCAGAACATAAAGAAAGAGGTGGAAATGCCTTTTTCATGAGGGCCGACTAATGCTTGGGAGCCGATGACCCCAACGGTTGAAAGTAAACCAAAGGCTAAGCCTTGTATAAGCATGATGAAGAACGTATACACAAAACCATGGGTCTCATTCAGAAGCACAAGTAAAATACCTGATAAAACAAGGAGTCCATTGCCGATGATTAGTAGAATACGATAGCCGTATTTTAGTATCCATTTACCGGCAGGCACGGATACAAGCATCCAACCAATTGCTACACCTAATAATGCGATTCCGCTCATAAAAGGAGAAAGTCCGGCTATGTCCTGAAGGAAAAGGGGGATATAGCTAGACGTGCCGAACAGTGCCAATGTCCCAATAAACCCGTTGATATAAATCCAGAAAATCGTTTTTTTTCTAAAGATAGACAACGGAACAATTGGCGAAGACTGTCTTCTTTCAAACAGGTAAAAACAAATAAGTAGAATAATACCGGCTATTCCAAAGAATATTTGACCACTTTCCACCAATGTGATTAACAGAAGGGAAGTAATCGCTGCACCAAACAAAACGGCACCAATATAGTCGATACTTGCCTTTTTCGGCTGATAGTCTTCTTTGTAAGGTAACAAAGTCAAGAATGCTACGATACAAACAGGCAGATTGATAAAAAATATCCATCTCCATGTCAAAAACTCTACAAATAATGAACCGAGAAGTGGAGCGAGAATTGCGGATAAGCCCCACATTGCTGTGAACAATGCCTGGATTTTCCCTCTCTTTTCAATTGGGAATAAATCACCTGCAATAATCGCAGGAAAAGGCATCATAAAGCCTGCACCCATACCTTGGAGAGCCCTGAAAAGGATAAGCTGGACCATATCATCTGCAATACCGCACAATAAGGAACCTACTAAAAATAACAGTATTCCGAAGCCAAAAACCCTTTTTCTTCCAAATATATCAGAAAGTCTTCCTGCAATAGGGGAAAGGATGGTGCTTGTGATCATATAGGCAGCAAATGACCATGCATATAAATCAAATCTCCCCAGCTCTTTTGCAATGATAGGCATGGTTGTATTCATTATCGTTGTATCAATAGAAGCAACGAGCATGGCTAGAACAATACTTACCATGACTAATGTTCTGCTTTTTGTCATTTTTATTCCTCCTTAAATTCAGATGAATTATACAATAATTTTCCGTCGAAACATAGGTGTTTGCTTAAATTAAAAAGCTAGGGGTAGAGAGGGTTCAAAACAGGTTTTTTTATATTTTTTCTTATTTTAAAAATGACTGTTTTCGAGCTGTTTTGACAATAGTTTGCATCTTGCATTGATTTGGAAGAAGGGGTAAAATACCATATAGCAATATAACGAACTTATGAATATCTTTACTAGATTAAAGAGATGTTTGAAATAGAAAGGGTTGTCATAATGGCAAACGAATTTAGAGTTTGCGACGATTGTCAGGCAGTAAACTTAAAAACGCTGATACCGCGTTTGAAGCAAATAGATCCTGAGGCAAAGGTAGAGATTGGCTGCCAATCTTACTGCGGTCCAGGCCGTAAGAAAACATTTGCTTTTGTCAATAATCGTCCGCTTGCTGCATTAACAGAAGAGGAATTAATGGATAAAGTAAATACTAAGCTAAAGAGATAATTTTATATCGGCTTAACTGGAAAGAGGAGTTTCTAAAAAGTGTTAACATCGCCCGGGGGCAAAGCCTGCTTGCAGATAACCTTTTTAATCAGAAATCCCTCTTTTTATATTCTTTTTGAACGTAAAACAGACAAACAGGAAAAGAGGGAAGACTAGAAGCATGGCATATTCTACTGAGAAATTAAATGAAGAAAAGGTGTTCAAAGATCCTGTGCATCGTTATATCCATGTCAGAGACCGCGCTATTTGGGATTTAATTGGGACAAAAGAGTTCCAGCGCCTGCGAAGAATCAAACAGCTTGGGACTACTTATTTAACCTTTCATGGTGCAGAGCACAGCAGATTCAATCATTCTCTTGGCGTATACGAGATTGTCAGAAGAATTATTGATGATGTGTTTAAGGACAGGAAGGAATGGAATAACAGCCAGAGGCTTTTGTCTTTATGTGCTGCTCTTCTGCATGATTTAGGGCATGGTCCTTTTTCTCACTCTTTCGAAAAGGTTTTTGATCTTGATCATGAACAATTCACACAGGATATAATTCTAGGGGATACAGAGGTCAATCAGGTGCTGTCAAGAGTAGCTGCTGATTTCCCGAAAAGGGTAGCCGAAGTTATTGGTAAGACATCGAAGGAAAAGCTCGTTGTAAGTCTTATTTCTAGTCAAATTGATGCCGACCGCATGGATTATCTGTTGCGAGATGCTTATTTCACAGGTGTAAGCTACGGCAATTTTGATATGGAAAGAATCCTTCGTGTTATGCGCCCTCGGGAGGATCAGGCTGTTATTAAGCAAAGCGGGATGCACGCAGTAGAAGACTATATCATGAGCCGCTATCAGATGTATTGGCAAGTTTATTTTCACCCTGTGTCTAGAAGTGCGGAAGTCATACTGACGAAAATTCTACATAGAGCGAAGCACTTGCATGAGCAGTTTTATTCCTTTATCCATCATCCAACCCATTTTTATTCTATCTTTGAAGATGAGACATCATTAGAAGACTACTTAAAACTGGATGAGTCTATCATTCTTTATTATTTCCAAATGTGGCAAGAAGAAGAGGATGAGATTCTAAGGGATTTATGCAGACGCTTCATGAACAGGAACTTATTTAAATATGCGGAGTTTGATCCAGCGAAAGAATATAAGAAACTCGCTGAGTTGTCCCAGGCTTTTACAGAGATTGGTTTAGACCCAGAGTATTATTTAGTCGTGGATTCTTCGTCAGACCTTCCTTACGATTTTTATCGCCCGGGTGAAGAAGAAGAACGGCTTCCCATTCATCTGCTGATGAAAAACAATGAGATAAGAGAGCTTTCAAGGGAATCTGAAATTGTGGACAGTATTTCCGGCAAAAGAAGGACAGATCATAAACTTTATTTCCCTAAAGACATCTTGAAGGACGATGGTGAACACAAGGAAACAAAGATGCGAATAAGGCAGTTATTAGATATTAATTAAGGTGTATTCACAGGATTATTCGGAGTAGGAGATGACCAATTTTGTTAAAAGATCATGCGAAAATTATGAACGCGATTGCAGCTTCAGGTGAGATTATCGGAAGAAAAAAATTGCAGAAGATGATTTACATCGCAAAGAAGCTGGATTTCCCTTTCCATGAAAAATATCAATTTCACTTTTTCGGACCGTATTCAGAAGAGCTGACATTGAGGATAGAAGAGCTCTGCAATATGGGATTTCTCAATGAGATAAAGGAAAAAAAGGGCGGATATTACCAGTATCGTTATTCACTGACTGACAACGGCCAGGAGTTTTTAGAACAAAATGATGTGGAGATGCCAGCATTGCCTGACTGCCTGGAAGAAATGAACAGGCAAAATTCCCGTTTCCTTGAACTTGTATCCACTGTGCTCTATTTTGACAGCTTGGAAAAAGAGGAAGTGCAAGAAAAGGTTTTTACATTAAAAAGCAAGCAGAAGTATACTGTTGAAGAAGTAGAAACTGCTTATCAATATATTGATTCTTTAAAAGGTTTGGCAAAACAATAGAAAAAAGGATGCGTTCTGAGGCAAGGCTCAAGAATGCATCCTTTTTTTCTATTCGTCGCTTTTGCGCACACCTGCGATTCCGTAATGGTTTGGGGACATTTCGTCAATGAAGATGACAACTTTCTCTTTCGGAGCGCCAGTAGTTTCAACAACTGCTTCCGTCACCTTCTCAACGAGCTTCTTTTTTTGCTCCTCTGTTCGCCCTTCAAGCATTTTAACTGTAATATATGGCATTTGTATCCCTCCAATATCATTTTATAACAGTTTTTCATATTTTCAGAAAAATAGCAACTAGGCTAAACAAGGCAGTTGCGGTTTGAAAGATTCCTTTTCTATTTTATATCATGTATAATTTTATCAAGTACGTCTAACTATTTGAGAAAAAAGAAAGAAGATATAGAAAACAATTCGTAATTTGAGGGGAGAATAGCATTTTGTTATTTACACAGTCTTTGGCGAATTTGCCATACATTATCATCTCCATCATTATTGCTTTTACGGTCCATGAATTTGCGCATGCATATGTGGCATATAAGTTTGGAGATCCGACAGCACAAAAGCAGGGGAGGCTTACCTTTAATCCGATTGCCCATATTGATCCAATCGGCGCCATCTTTATCTTAATTGCAGGATTCGGTTGGGCGCGGCCAGTGCCGGTCAACCGTCATTATTTTAAGCGGCCAAAACTTGCAGGTGTTTTAGTTTCGTTTGCAGGTCCTTTCAGCAATCTTTTGTTAGCTTTCCTTGGGTTTGCTGGTATTGTGGGATTGCTTCGTTTAGGTATTCCAGAAGGAACTGCTTTTGATTTTTATCCGTTTCTGTCCATGTTTGTCTCTATTAACTTAATGCTTTTTGCATTTAACTTATTGCCGCTGCCTCCATTGGACGGTTATCGGATTATCGAGGATTTAGTAACATCCAGAGTGCGGGCCATTATGTCTAAATATGAAGTGTATGGCTCTATTGTTTTTATCGTTCTGCTCGTTACAGGATTGTCTAGCCAGACTATTTCGCCATGGATAGGTAATATATCCTCATATTTTTATAATCTCTTTTATTCAATATTTTATTAAGGTAAAAAGGAGTGTTTATATTGGAAGAGAAAAAGAAAAAGCCGGTCGGCTTCAATATTATTAAAAATGATCCGACAGACGGACATAAAGGTTTCGGTATCGGCTCTTTGAGCTTGGAGAACGTCTCTCCCGTGATTATAGATGTAGAAGCTGGTGAGGCCGTTGTTGATGTCGGCGCCATGCATGCCAGAAGCACTGTCGAAAAAGGGATAAAGTTCTTGAAAGAAAAAGAAGAAGTCCCTAATGGGAAGCCATACTGGCTTGTGTGGGTAACAATTGACCGCAAGCTTGAAGGTCCATACTATGCTGGTGTAACAGCTTGTGAAATGACTGTTGACCGTTCAATTCGCAGAGGATACAAATCTCTCCCGGAACATGTGAATAAAATGGATAAATCGATGAAACGCCATATTATGGTGGATCATATGGATGACAAGTCCAAAAAAATACTTGCTGATTTCTTGATTAACCATGATGAGTCACTTTGGAACAATTCAACAGATCAGCTGAAGACAGATTTGCTTGGATAACAAAAAGGCAGCCTTCCTGATGGAAGGCTGCTTCTTTTTACCAATGAAAAATTCTCTTATACCACGGCAGTTTTTCTTCTTGTTCGTTTCCGCTATTGCTATTTCCTTTTTGTTCTGTTGAATCGTGTTTAGGAAGATCATCGCAATATTGGGTTGGTACTTTCTCTTTAGTGAAGTACATTAGCCTTTTAGTTGCACAGGCCTCTGTCGCCAGCTTTCCACTTTTAGGATCTATATAAGCAGCTGCAGTGCCTGTTGTTGGTTTAAAGCCGATTATTGGCTCCTTTTGTAAGGCACTTTCCATAAAGTGAGCCCAAACCTTTTTAGCGTACGTTTTATCTGCTGAAAGAGTAATGGACTCTCCTTGGTCATAACCTGTCCAGACTGCAGATACGAGCTGAGGAGTATAGCCAATCATCCAGCTGTCTGATTCAGTCGATCCAGATTTGCCTGCATAAATCCGGGAGATGTCATCTAAAATAGTGCTTCCTGTCACGCTTGCATAACCATTTAGATTTTTGTCAAACATGCCTGTCATCATGGAATTCATGATAAATGCTAAATCAGCATCTAAAACTTGTTCCTTTTCTTGTTTTTGTTTATATAAAACCTGCCCGTCGGCTGTTTCAATTTTTGTAATGAACACAGGAGCTACCTTAGTCCCGCCATTTGCTAGCATACTGTATGCGTTAGCCATGTCCAGCACCTTTACATTGGAGGTTCCTAGTGCAAGTGAGGGTACCTTTTGCATAGGTGTTGTCAGTCCAAATCTCTCTGCTGTGTCTGCTAAAACATCCATTCCTAAGAACAGATGAGTCTTTACTGCGTAAACATTATCGGATAATGCGAGTGCTTGCGCCATCGTGATGTTTCCTTCTGCATACTTATTGTTAAAGTTATGAGGAGTATAGGAGTCACGATCATCATCAAATCGAAAAGTTGTTTTTTCACCGCTCATCATCGTCACTGGTGTAAAGCCATGCTCTAATGCAGCGTAGTAAAGGAGCGGCTTCATTGTAGATCCGGGTTGTCTGGCTGCTTGTGTAACTCTGTTAAATGGGCTTTCGCTATAATCCCGGCCGCCGACCATTGCCTTAACAAACCCGCTGCTTGGGTCCATTGCGACAAAACCAACTTGGATCTTACTTGTGTCACTTATCTCATTTTTAATAGTATCTTCAGCGATTTTTTGCTGCTTTGTATTTAATGTTGTATATACTCGTAAGCCGCCAAGCTGAATGGTGCGGTCATCCATGTTTAGTTCTGATTTCAAGATGTTTTTAACAGCATCCTGGAAGTAAGGCGCCGTTTCTGCATTTGAGATTGGAAACTCCCCTGTGAATTTAAGATTTTCTTCAAATGCTTTCTCTTTTTGCTGTTCGTTAATATAGCCGTTTTCCAATAACGAATTTAAGATGATTCCCTGTCTCTTTTTGGCATTCTCAGGTGATACGAGGGGAGAGTAGATGCTAGGTCCTTTCGGTATGCCTGCGAGCATTGCTGCTTCACCTAACGTTAAGTCAGATGCAGGTTTCCCAAAGTAATATTGGCTTGCGGCTTCTGCTCCATATGCACCATGGCCATAATAAATCGTGTTAATATAACCCTCAAGAATTTCTTGTTTGGTATAGAACATCTCAAGCCTGATTGTATAGAAAGCTTCTGAGAGCTTTCTTTTCCACGTTTTTTCATGTTCAAGAAATAGATTTCTTGCGTATTGCTGTGTAATTGTACTTGCACCTTGAACCTTAGCCATTGCTTTAATGTCTGCCAGTATTGCAGCACCTATCCGCTTATAATCAAAGCCATGGTGATCATAGAAACCTTTGTCTTCTATAGACACTGTCGCATTGACCAAATCTGGACTGATTTCCTCAATCGGAACCCAATATCTCTTTTGGCCACTGTTGCTTTCGCCAATGATAGTTCCATCATCAGAATAGTAAATGGTCGACTGTGACACAGTTAATGGCGGTGCTCCTAAGGCCTTCGCATATATAAGGACACCTGCAAAAATAACGCTGAAAACAAACCCGGCGAGGATGGCCAGAATGATGAGCAGCCGGATATATTTGGCTGAATTTTTTAGGCGATCCATGGGTGTGAGTTCCATTTACAATGCACCTCCGAATGGTTCTGTCATGTTTATTAGTAATGTCATATTATGAACTCCTATATCGAGGTATTTTTCCGTTTTTTTATAATCATAGATAGCACTATTATGTGGATAAGATTGGCATTTTAAACCTTTTATAGCTTAGCTAGTAAATTTTTCTTGCATTTTAGCGAATTTACTCTATACTTTTTTTCGTGTTTGTTATTTATTTGTTTGGGAAGTATATAGGAAGGAATAGTGAACTGGCCCTTTTACCATATGCTTTTTAATGTGTCAGCCTAGCCCTATTGATTAGTTTTTAGCCTGTGATTTAAGCAGGCGGAATTTAACAGCGAAAGCACCTTTTTCAGCAGCCTTTTACATAGGGTATTAAAGAATGGAGGAAGCAAAGATGGGATTATGGTTTACAGAAAAACAAACAGATAACTTCGGGATTACGATGAAAATAAAGCAAACATTACATACAGAGCAAACAGATTTTCAAAAACTTGATATGGTCGAGACAGAAGAATGGGGCAGGATGCTCTTATTGGATGACATGGTTATGACGTCTGTCAAAGATGAGTTTGTTTATCATGAAATGGTGGCACATGTACCGCTGTTCACACATCCGAATCCGGAAAATGTGCTTGTGGTAGGCGGTGGCGACGGTGGTGTAATCAGAGAAGTTCTTAAGCATCCAAGTGTTAAAAAAGCTACGTTAGTAGATATTGACGGGAAGGTTATTGAATATAGTAAAAAGTTTCTGCCGGAAATTGCGGGCAAGCTGGATGACCCAAGAGTCGATGTCAAGGTTGGCGACGGATTTATGCATATTGCTGAAAGTGAAAACGAATATGACGTAATTATGGTGGATTCAACAGAGCCTGTTGGACCAGCTGTCAATTTATTCACAAAGGGATTCTATGCAGGAATCTCCAAGGCATTAAAGGAGGATGGCTTGTTTGTAGCTCAATCCGATAATCCGTGGTTCAAGGCTGACCTCATTCGAACTGTACAAAAGGATGTCAAAGAAATATTTCCAATTACGAGACTGTATGTCGCTAATATTCCGACATACCCAAGCGGCTTGTGGGCATTCACCATTGGCTCAAAAAAGCATGACCCGCTTGAAGTGAAGGCTGACCGTTTTCATGAATTGGAGACAAAATATTATACGAAGGAGCTGCACAAAGCTGCTTTTGTGCTGCCAAAGTTCGTAAAAGACTTAACAGAATAGACGGCTCTTTTAAAGATTAGAATCTTAGCAGAGCCTGATATAAAAAGAAGATTAGGGGAAAACCCTAAAAAGGAGTGGACAGGTTTTGCGTTTTGATGAAGCATATGCAGGTAATGTTTTTATAAAAAGTCACCCGAGTTTTGAGGAGAGTAAGGCAGTTCTTTATGGAATGCCAATGGACTGGACAGTATCTTTCCGTCCAGGTTCACGCTTCGGTCCAGCAAGAATTCGTGAGATGTCGGTTGGACTTGAGGAATATAGCCCATACTTGGATCGTGACTTGGTGGATGTTAAATACTTTGATGCTGGCGATATTCCGCTGCCATTCGGTAACCCGCAAAAAAGTTTAGACATGATTGAAGAATTTGTGGAAAAGGTTTTGGCTGAAGACAAGTTTCCGCTAGGAATGGGTGGAGAGCATTTAGTATCATGGGGCGTTTTCCAAGCGATGTACAGAAAATATCCTGATTTGGCAATCATTCATATGGATGCACATACAGACCTACGTGATGATTATGAGGGAGAGCCGCTGTCTCACTCTACACCAATTAAAAAGGTTGCAAACCTAATTGGCCCGAAAAACGTTTATTCATTTGGAATCCGCTCTGGAATGAAGGAAGAATTCGAATGGGCAAAAGAAGTAGGTATGCATATCTCTAAATTTGAAGTGTTAGAGCCTCTTAAAGAGATCCTGCCAACATTGGCCGGCAGACCAGTATATGTAACAATCGATATTGATGTATTAGATCCTGCACATGCACCAGGCACAGGAACAGTTGACGCAGGTGGAATCACATCAAAAGAATTACTAGCATCTATACATGAAATCGCACGTTCTGAAGTAAACGTTGTAGGAGCAGATCTTGTAGAAGTAGCACCAATCTACGATCCTTCAGAACAAACAGCAAACACAGCAAGCAAATTAATCAGAGAAATGATCCTTGGCTGGGTGAAATAATAAAGAGTTCGAAATGTTTCGAGTGAAACAAAGGAGATTGATCAGAACGGATAGGTGAGAATCCTACTGGTTTAGCGAGAAAGCTAAAAGACAGTAAAGGAGCAAGCTCCGAAGCGCCCACGGCGCATGGACCCTTCAGCGGAAATCAAGCTCCCTTGTTACCTAGAGAAGATAAACCAAAGGACCAGTAACATAATAAGTCTTTATTTTCAAACCCGTTATTAAACGGGTTTTTTCTTTTTAGTAAAAATGAAAAGCAGATACTTTCATCTATATCCATACATCATCTTGCACTTCCCTTTTAAAAAATTTATACTTATAAAGTTATAGTTTAGAGGAAAAGGAAGTGTTGCCGTTGTCTAAAGAGTTAAGGCAACAAACACCTGTTAAAATACATGTGACCACTAATATTTACAATGGAAACAACAAGGAAAGTATTGAGTGGGTTGGAATTGGACAATACTTAGAAAAAGACGGAAGCAGTTATGTGAAGTATGAAGAAGCGATTGAAGAGGGAACGATTAAGACAATCGTAAAAATAACGGAAAATGAAGGTTTGATACTTCGCAGCGGCGCCGTTAAAATGCGTCTTTCCTTTCTGTTGAACAAAAAGCGAAATGGCAGCTATGAAACCCCTTATGGAACTTTTCTGATGGTGACAGACACGAAGCGACTAAGCTTTGAGAAGGACGCAGACAGTTCTTCTGGGCTGATTGATATATTGTATGATTTAAATATGAATGGCAATAAAAATGGAACCTATCATATGACCATCCAACTCAAGGAGGAGAAAGTACAAGCATGAATATAGTAGACCAAATAAAAGAAAAATTAAAGGATGAAATTAAAGCAAGTGTTGTGAAGGCAGGTCTTGCTACAGAAGAACAGATTCCAGAAGTAGTTCTTGAATTGCCAAAGGATAAGGCACACGGTGATTACTCTACAAATATGGCAATGCAGCTGGCAAGAGTAGCAAAAAAAGCGCCTAGAGCTATTGCTGAAGCAATTATTGAAAACTTTGATCAATCAAAGGCATCCATTGAAAAAGTAGAAATTGCTGGTCCTGGATTCATCAATTTTTATATGAACAATAGCTATTTGGCAGACTTGATTCCAACAATCCTAAAAGCAGGAGATGCTTACGGAGAAACTGGCTTCGGTAATAAGGAAAAGGTTCAAGTGGAGTTCGTATCAGCAAACCCTACTGGAGATCTTCATTTAGGACATGCCAGAGGTGCAGCTGTTGGTGACTCTTTGTGTAATATCCTTGATAAAGCAGGTTATGATGTTTCAAGAGAATATTACATCAACGATGCTGGAAACCAGATCAACAATTTGGCTCTATCTGTTGAAGCTCGTTATTTTCAAGCTCTAGGCTTAGAAAAGGAAATGCCTGCAGATGGCTATCATGGTGAAGACATCATTGAAATTGGAAAGAAGCTTGCAGCTGAGTTCGGTGATAAATATGTGAACGCAGATGAAAAGGAACGTTTTGACTTCTTCCGTACATACGGACTTAAATATGAAATGGGCAAACTAAAGCAAGACCTTGAAGATTTCCGAGTTCCATTCGATGTTTGGTATTCTGAAACTTCTCTGTATGAAAACGGAAAAATTGATGTAGCATTAAACTCATTGAGAGAAAATGGCTATATTTTTGAGGAAGATGGAGCAACTTGGCTTCGTTCTATGGATTTCGGTGATGATAAAAACCGCGTGCTTATTAAAAATGACGGTTCTTACACCTATTTAACTCCGGATATCGCTTATCATAAGGATAAGTTAGAAAGAGGCTTTACGAAGCTTATTAATGTTTGGGGTGCTGATCACCACGGCTATATTCCACGTATGAAAGCAGCGATCCAAGCATTAGGCTATGACAAGGACGCTTTAGAAGTGGAAATTATCCAGCTTGTTCATCTTTACAAAGACGGCGAAAAAATGAAAATGAGCAAGCGTACAGGAAAAGCAGTAACAATGAGAGATTTAGTTGAGGAAGTTGGATTGGATGCAACACGCTACTTCTTTGCGATGAGAAGCGCAGATACACATCTTGACTTTGACCTTGATCTAGCAGTATCTCAATCAAACGAAAATCCTGTTTATTATGCTCAATATGCACACGCGCGTATCGCAAGCATCTTAAGACAAGGAAAAGAACAAGGTATTGAGCTCGGCGATAATCTTGATGTATCCCATATAGCGGCAGAAAAAGAATTTGACCTATTGAAGAAACTAGGAGAATTCCCGCAAGCAGTTACAGAAGCTGCTGCCAAAAGAATGCCACACCGCATCACAAATTATATCTTTGATTTAGCATCAACATTCCATAGCTTCTATAATGCAGAAAAAGTATTGGATGCAGATAACATGGAAAGAACAAAAGCAAGATTGGCATTAATCCAATCAACAAAAATTACATTAAAGAACGCACTACGCCTAATCGGTGTATCTGCACCAGAGAAAATGTAACAAAAAAGGATGGAAGCAATTCCATCCTTTTATTATTAATTCATAACCCACTTATCCTTCAAAAACATTAATCTTCCGATAAAGAAAACAACTAACAATACAATAATATTGCTGGCAATGGTAATAAAGAAATGCTCATAGTTAGTGATACCGAAAATCAGCTCTTTTAGCAGGGCATAGATGTTCATGACAGGTATGGCGAAATGCTTGAACTCTAATTCATTGATACCGACATTGGACATTAACATTAATGGCAAGATGGTAACCATCATAATTGGCGCACTATAGCTTTGTGCTTCTTTAATTGACTTGCCGATGATGCTAGTGAGCATAAGCAAGGAAGCGACAAACATCGAATAAACAATTGTGAGCACGAGTGACAAAATAACAATAAGGAGGAAGTTGTCGCCTAATTCAATGGCATTTTTTAAGTTTTCTGTCAGTAAGGCTATTTCCAAGACAACAACAAGCAATGTAATAATTCCAGTGACCGTACCAATTGTTGATATCGTCAGCCATTTGGCAAGGACAAGTGTCGAGCGGTTAACGGGAGTCATCAGCAATGCCTCCATCGTTTTCTTTTCCTTTTCTCCTGAGAAGAGATCAGCAGCAGCCGGTCCCGCCCCAACGCCAATTGCAACAGCCAGAATAAGCGGAATGAGCATGGCAACAAGATTAATAGTTGGATCCTCACTGTTCAATTCCTCCTGGCTGATGGAAAAAGGCTTAATCGTTCCTGTATCAATGCCAAGGCTTCCTAATCTTTCTGAAACTATCAGGCTCTCATATTGGGATAAAGCAGCCTCTGTTAATGTCATGAGTGTGGAAGAACTTTGGCTGAATGAATCACCGATAATTGTCATTTCAGCATTTTTTCCTTGTGAAAGGAGGCTGGTGAGCTTTTCATCTGTTAATAACGCAGCCTGTGCATTGCCGTTTTGCACCGTTTCTTTCGGGTCATTCGATTCAACTAGTTTTATACTGCTGTTAGCAAGTAAGGTAGTTTTGAATTCTTCTGGCAGAGACGAGGAAACCGCCAGTTTATAGGATTCTCCTTCATCTTCGGAAACCATTTTTTCATAAAAAAGTGTAAGCAAAGTCATGGTGATAATAGGTAATAATACTGTCAATAACAAGGTTCGTTTATCTCTGAAAGAGTCTTTCAGTTCTTTTAAATAAATATTAAGAAACATGGGTCTTTCCTCCTCTAACAAGTCTGCTCATAAAGATATAGTTCAAGTCACTGCTTCCTTCTGCAGTATATAAATCTTCAAGTCGGCCGTGATGGACTAACTCTCCTTTGTGCATCATTGCAACACTGTCACACAGCAGAGAAACCTCCTCCATAATATGGCTTGAGAATATAATCGTTTTTCCGTCCTGCTTCAGCTGATGGACAAGCTGACGAAACACATTGGATGAGGTGATATCAAGGCCAGTAGTTGGTTCATCAAAAAGAATAATTTCTGGATTATGAATGAGTGTCCTCGCAATTGCCACCTTTTGGCGCATGCCTTTAGAGAAATTACCGACTTTTCTGTCAAGATAATCCCGCATTCCGAACATCCTGGCCAGTTCGTCAATCCTTACCTTTGTTTCATGCTTGCTGAGACCATAAAGCCGTGCGAAGTATTCTAAGTTTTCTCTTGCAGTTAAGCGGTCGTATAAGCCTGTTTCTCCGCCGAATAAAACACCTATTTTTTGCTTTATTTCATTAGGTTTTTCCTGTGTATTAAAACCTGAGACAGTAATGGAGCCTTCTGTAGGTTGAAGCAATGTTGCAATGGACCGAAGCAAGGTAGTTTTTCCTGCACCATTCTCCCCCAATAAACCGACTGTTTCTCCTTTTTTTATATGAAAGGATACATGCTTTAAAGCTGTTACATATATCTTTTTATCTTTGAATGTTTTCGTTACTTTATCGACCGTTATCATACTCTCCACTTCCTCTTCGTTTTCTATGTCCTTATCATACATTTAAAGAAAATAAGAATCTGTAAAGATGTCGCGAATAGTCCGTTTCCTGTCGTGAAAATGCTCAGATAAGGCAAATAAAGAGCATTTCAAACCTCCTTATATTTCCAATCTGTAAACATGGAAGGCTGAAAACATGGTAAAATAAAACAATATGGAAAATATCCAACAAGGGGCTACAATAGGGATGAAAATTGGCTTAGTAGATGATAGAGCAATTGATTTGGATAAGTTGGCAGGTATTGTATCTTCCATCCCGGAAGCAGAAATCGTGTTTGCAACTACTTCTGCAGAAGAAGCATATGTACAAATAAAAAAAGAAACCATTTCACTTCTTATCGCAGATATAGAGATGCCTAACCTGTCAGGGTATGAGCTTGCAGATATTATTCATTCTCATGCTCTGAATATTGCTGTAATATTTGTGACAGCAAGCAGCGGCTATGCAGTTCACGCTTTTGAGTTGAATGTCCATGATTATATTATGAAGCCTTATTCGAAGGACCGGCTAATCCAATCAATAAAAAGGCTGATGGAGAAAACCAGCTCAGCCGAAATAGCGGGAAGACTATATATTAAACAAAAGAATGACATACATATTATCTTGAAGAAGGAAATTATCTTTATTGAAAGATCTGGTAGATCAACGACGATTCATACGAAGTCAGAAGCAATTAAAACCTATCAGACACTTAATGAATTGGAAGGTGAATTGAGGGAAAGAGATTTCGTTAGATCTCACCGTTCCTTCATTATTAACATTCACTGTATAAAAAGCTTTTCTTTGTACGCGAAAAATTCCTATACAGTCACATTTGAAGGAATTGAGGCAAAAGCCATGATTACGAAGGAAAAGGTGGAATTCATTCAAAACAATTATTTTTAAGGAGTAAATATAGTGAAGGCAGACCAATTATATTGGATAATGATTGTTTTATTTTCAGCCGTTCATATCGGAACATTCCTTTACATCTTTCAATGCCATATTGTTATTTATATAATGGTGTTGCTCCTGATAGCAGGGGTCTTAACGCTATTTAAGCTGGAAAAGGGGCGAGGAGCATCACTCGACTGGAGGTTTTGTGCCTTATTTTGGCTCGTTCAGGCAATTATTGCGGCTATAGCAGTTATGCAGGAATTGGTTAGCATTCGGCCTCTATTTCTTCTGCTTTTCTTTCTTATCGAGATTATCAGGATTGTAACAGTTAGAAGGCTGTTGAAAATCAGCTTGGAAGTTATCCGGCTGGACGAGGAAAGAAATCGCATGAATAAGACATTTCGAACAGTTAGAAGCGAACGCCATGATTTCCTTAAACATATAGCAGCGGTTCATTTTATGCTTGAGAAAAAGGAATATAATGAAGCGGGTGCTTACTTAGATGTACTTGTTGATGGATATAAAGAGACAAATCTTTCCATTAAGGGGGAAAGTGGAGCAGTCGCCGCCATTTTGCATCAGCATTATTTAAAGGCTCAAAAGGAAGGTATCGAAATCATTTATGATTTAGAAGTTCCTATTACCTCTATGCCAGTTTCGGATAAAGAGCTTGTGGCACTTGTCGGGAATTTGCTGGAGAATTGTGTTGAGGCATGTTTAGAATGGCAAAATGCTTATCAGCAGCATGCCTTTATAACATTGCATTTAGTGAAAAGAAGCGGATTGTATATATTAACAGCAAAAAATAAATCATTGCCATTACCTGCAAAAATAGTAGACCGCCTCTATCAGCAGTATGGTCTGTCCACAAAAGCGGGGGATGAAAGAGGCTATGGAACAAAAATAATTTATAACATTGTAAAAAAACACCAAGGTGTTTTAGATTTTGTTTATAAGGAAGAAGAGTTCACTGTGAAAATCAAGCTGCCCTCAATCCGCTGATTTAATTAAGTTATGAGGTTTAAATGCCCCTTCTCTTCAAATAATAATAGCAGTAAGAGGAAAAGGAAGGTGTTTATGAAACTACTCCTATTAGCACTAATAACTGGATTTTTGACAGGATTTATCTTTGCTTTGCTCAAGCTGCCGATACCAGCACCAGGTGCATTGCCAGGAATAATCGGGATTGTTGGCATTTATGCGGGATTTAAGGTGTATGTAAGTTTGGAACCTTGGATTTCCAACTTTTTTTCAAAAAGTTAAAACACACTTATACAAAAAGAGGAGGCAGATTTATATCCGGCCTCCTCTAATCTTTAATTCCACTCTAGTGTAGCTCCTCCGATTCTTTTAACTCCTCGTATCCTACTAAGATCTTCTACGAGCTGCAGGCAGGCTTGGTCCTTCAGCTTTGCTTCAATCATAAAGTCTATATTCATTTGGAGCGGGCGCAGCAGTTGAAGGAGTGGTTTAACGAACTCAGCATCCACTAAATCTGCGTGAGAACGAAAAGTCTTCTCTGATTTTGGAGAGGAAAGGTGGATTTTCGGTGTAATACCCCGGTGTTTCCAAGTTTCAAAAACAGGCAGTAGCAATTCTTCAAGTGGTTTATTGCTTAAGTTCGCCATATGATGATGGTAGTCAAAAACAAGAGGAATTGTTTCGTTTTGGCATACTGTCAAAGTTTCCTCCGTGTTATATGTCTTGTCATCATTTTCTAACGTCATTATTTTTTTTATGTGTAAAGGCAAAGACTTTATATTTTCATAAAACCGGATAAGTGTATTCTCCTTATCACCGTATGTTCCGCCAATATGAATGTTGATGACGCTCCTGTCCTCTATTCCCATTGCTTCAAGCATTTTATAATGATACTCCATATCAATTACAGCATTTTTGGTCACTTCCGCTCTTGGGGAAGTAAACAGGGTGTACTGGTTTGGATGGAAGCTGACCCTTAACCCATGATCCTTCACAAGCTGCCCGACTTGGGCAAACTCCTTTTCAAAGGGAGTTACAAAATCCCACATGACATCAGGGTGGGTGGCTAGCGGAACGATAGAACTCGACATTCGGTACAACATGATTTCATGACCGATATTGTAGTGAAGAGCTCTCATTGTATTTGCGAGGTTTGTCCTCGTGATTTCATAAAGCCTTCTTTGCCGTTCTTCTTCAGGCAGTTCACCATACCTTGCATAGGTCATTGTTTTGGAGGGAGAGGCGTCCCAAAGATTAGTCGCAGTAGAAACATAGCCAAATCTGAATTTCATCTTCTTTCTCCTTTCCCTAATTAAAAGCGCTTTAAAGCAAGGGTGCGAAAATACGAGCAATATACTCCAGCACCACGGTCTTAGCTTTAGGCTTCAGCAAAAATTGAAGAGTGTATTCCTCTGAAAGAGAAAGATCTTCTCGAACAATGCTGTTCATCTTTGTTATGAAGTTGGAATCAAAAACACAGCAAACTAATTCATGGTTTAAAAAGAAACTTCTCTTATCAAAATTGGGAGTACCAATAAAGCAAATTTCGTCATCTGCTGTAATTATCTTACCATGAAAAAAACCGTGTTTATAATGATAAGCCTTTGCTCCGCGCTTTAACAAGGTGCGCAAATAGCGGAAAGAAGCCTCCTTTACTAAAGGGTGATCTGGTTTTGTTGGCAAAAGCAATGTAATTGCCACATTCCTGTCTTGTGCCATGCTAAGCTCTTCCATAATCCTTTTGCTAGGGATAAAATAAGGCGTTCCAATAAATAGTGTTTTTCTAGTATTTCGGATAAGACCGCACAAAACATCCTCGAGATAGACACCTTGTGTGGGAATGAATTGATGGCGAGAACTGCCCTTTGGCTGCTCAGGGAAATAGACAGAGTTCTGAAGCAGGTTTGTTTTTGTAGTGGTAGACCAGTCGAGCAAAAATTCCCGCTGCAGATCATCGACTCCCTCACCTGTCATTTTTAAATGATAATCTCTCCATGGACTTAATTTTAAGTTGCCATGAATATAATCTTTTCCAATGTTAAAGCCGCCCACATAGCCGATTTTTCCATCGATGATGGTGATTTTTCGGTGATTTCTGACTTGCAGGGAATAAAATAACGGCATTTTAGGTGTATTGCAGTAGGAGAATTGCACTCCAGCTTCTTTTAATTTATTGCGAATCTTTTTGCGTATTTGAAAGCTTCCGAGCCAATCAAGCAGCAGTTTTACTTCTACTCCTTCTTGAGCTTTTTGTTCAAGAATAGACAAGAACTGATTGCTGATAGTGTCAGCCTTAACGGTATAAAATAATATATGTATATGTTTTTCTGCTTTTTTAAGCTCATGGAAAAGGTCCGGGAAAAGATCCTTTCCATCATTGAAAATATGAAAATCACTCTGCCTGAACGGATAATTTCTTCTTGTTACCTTCCGTTTATTTAGAGCCCTTCCTACGATTAAATCAACATAAAGCAAAATAATAAGCAGCAGTACAATACCGATGATTGTCAAAAAAATTTGCATGGTAGTTCCCCCTTGGGTATGTATTGTTCCCCAATTTGCTATATTCTATAAGAGGGGGAGAAGACATGCTAAACTTTCCTTTACTTAGATCTGAAAGAAAAAGAATAGTGAAAGCTAAATAAACCTTAGCTAGAACTAGCATATTCACTAGAAAATTGTTTATAATGGAGAATATGTATTTTTCTCTTTACTATGAAATGGAAACTGTATACAATGAAACTCCATGAGGTAATTAAGCTGTTTTAACAGCCTTCAATAAAGAAGTGCTATAACACCATACAATCCAATTCGGATAAAGAGCAGATAGCGAAAGGAAGTGCCAAAATGAGTGTTGAAAACTTAACAAAAGAACAACTAAGTGAAATGTCTTTAATTGAAATCGCATACGAACTACTAAATGGCGCAAAAACGCCGTATTCTTTCAATGAAATAGTGAAGGAAGTAAGCAAATTGGTCGACTTGTCTGAAGACCAAATCAATGATAGACTTGCGCAATTTTATACAGATATAAATATTGATGGCCGCTTTTTGTCATTAGGAGATAATCGTTGGGGACTGCGCACATGGTATCCTGTTGATAAGTCAGAGGAAGATGTTGTTACAGTTACGAAACCGAAGAAGAAGAAAGCGAAAAAAGCTGCAGAAGACGATTTCGATGACTATGATGAAAGCGTTGAAGAAGATTATGATGAATTCGATGATGATGATCTTCTTGATGATGACGATGACGAAGATGTTTTGGAAGAAGAGGACGATTTGCTAGATGACGACCTTGCAGAAGAAGAAGAAGAAGAGGACGAAAGCTTAGACGATGATACATATGAAATCGATGAAGATGAGCTGGACGAAGATCTAGAAGAAGAAGAAGAAGAGGACGAAGATGAGTTTGACGATGAGGATGAAGAAGATAAATAAGATCCTTGACTTTTATTTGCCTTGCTTGTAAAATCATTTTTGGGCTCCTTAAAAAAGGAACGAACTGATATTTGCTTAAATAGCGCTCCCTTACTTGAGAAAGTAAGCGGAGCTTTTTTGTTTTTATAAAATGATTTTCGAGGCCCAGAACCTGCTTAAAATGATAAGCATAGGGTACTGAAAGGCTTTTTTATAAAAGTAGCTTTACAGCAATTTGTTTCACTCCCCTCCAAAAAAATATTCGTTATTTTTCTTTAAATAAGGACAAATATGCACAAACTTTAACTAAGGGGGATTTTAAAAATGACAAAATACATTTTTGTTACAGGTGGGGTTGTTTCATCACTTGGAAAAGGAATTACTGCAGCTTCATTAGGAAGACTGCTTAAAAATCGCGGAGTAAGCGTGACTATTCAAAAATTCGATCCATATATTAACGTGGACCCAGGAACAATGAGCCCGTATCAGCATGGAGAGGTTTTTGTAACAGATGACGGCGCGGAAACAGATCTTGACTTGGGACATTATGAGCGTTTCATTGACATTAATTTAACGAAATTTAATAATGTTACAACTGGGAAAATCTACTCTACTGTCCTAAGAAAAGAGCGCAGAGGCGACTACTTGGGAGGAACAGTTCAAGTTATTCCGCATATTACGAATGAGATCAAAGAAAGAGTTTACCGAGCAGGTCGTGAAACAAACGCAGATGTTGTTATCACGGAAATCGGAGGAACTGTCGGTGATATCGAATCACTTCCATTCTTGGAGGCAATCCGCCAAATCAAAAATGATATTGGCAGAGAAAATGTAATGTACATTCACTGTACATTGGTACCTTACATCAAGGCAGCTGGCGAAATGAAAACAAAGCCGACACAGCACAGTGTTAAAGAGCTTCGCAGCTTGGGAATTCAGCCAAATGTGATTGTTGTAAGAACAGAAAAGCCAATTTCCCAAGATATGAAAGATAAGATTGCTCTTTTCTGTGATATCGACACGAATTCTGTAATTGAATGCCGTGATGCGGATACATTATATACAATTCCATTAGCTCTTCAAGAACAAAAGCTAGATCAAATCGTTTGCGACCATCTTCACCTTAAGTGTGAGGATGCAGATATGACAGAGTGGATTGAGCTTGTTGATGTGGTTCGCAATCTGTCTAAAACTGTTAAAATCGCTCTTGTTGGTAAATATGTTGAGCTTCAGGATGCTTATATTTCTGTAGTAGAAGCATTAAAACATGCAGGCTACGCTTTTGATGCAGATATTGAGATTGATTGGATCAATGCAGAGCACGTGACTTCTGAAAACGTAAAAGATCTCCTGCAAAATGCGGATGGAATTCTTGTACCAGGAGGATTCGGGGACCGTGGAGTAGAAGGGAAAATTATTACGACACAGTATGCTCGTGAAAATAAAGTACCGTTCTTTGGAATCTGTCTTGGAATGCAGGTAGCATCTATTGAATTTGCTCGCAATGTATTGGGATGGAACGGAGCAAACTCTTCTGAATTGGATGAAAAAACGTCCTATCCTGTTATCGACTTGCTGCCAGAGCAAAAGGATATCGAGGATCTTGGCGGAACTCTGCGCCTAGGTTTATATCCATGTAAGTTGAAAGAAAATACAAAAGCATATGAAGCATACCAAGATGAAGTTATTTATGAAAGACATCGTCATCGTTATGAGTTCAATAACCAATACCGTCAAGAGATGGAAGATGCAGGTTTCATCTTCTCTGGAACTAGTCCAGATGGCCGTTTGGTAGAAATTATCGAGCTGAAGGATCACCCTTGGTTTGTAGCATCACAATTCCATCCGGAATTTATCTCAAGACCAACTAGACCGCAGCCTTTATTCCGTGAGTTTGTAGGTTCATCCCTGCGCTTCTCTGAAAAATAATCAGCAAAAAAAGCTAACCTTTAATGGTTAGCTTTTTTGCTTATAGTTCATATTCTTTAATGAACTCATCAAGCGTGAATTTAATCCCGTAATAAACAAAAATAGCAGCGATAGAAGCAGGATAACCAAAGCGGTTGCCTTCATCGTCAGGGAGCAGACCTTTTGTTAGTTTAAGGTCGATATGTACATCCGCTATTGTGTGAAGTCCTGGTGAGTCTGCTGACATTATCGTGCTGACAGATACAAAGGGGATGTACTCCTTTGTGAGTGTTTGGCCAAAGGGAAGCAGCTCTTGATCATCTGAAGTTCTTGAGAAGAATAGAAATCTGTCATTAGGACTGATACTTTCTAATGTGTGATCATTCGTCCATTCCTCAGCACCTTGCAATGGTTCAGCGCTGTAGAGTGCTTCAGCAACTACTGCCTTCATTTCGTTTGTTGCGCAAATGAAGATTTTCCCTTCTCCGCCCAAAGCCTGGGCAAGTATTCTTGCGCTGTCCTCAATTGCTTCTTCTTCTTTTTCATGAAGCCTTTTAAATAAACCACTTAACTGTGTGGAAAACATTTTTAACAATGTGAGAAACCTCCTTGTTCATTTTCCGATTGTTCATGCTAGGAAACTTTTGACCTAGGTTCAATAGTATTATAAGTAATCAGCAAGAAAAGGCAAAATTTATGCTTGCCAGCAGGAATATGTCAATAAAAAGTAGAAAGGTATTTAAAGAAAAAAACTTTGTTATATAATGGATGTAATTGGGTCTATTGTCTAAAATAGTCTTTTTGCTGTGTCGAATATGCGAGCGAGACCGATGAGTGCAGAATTAGGGGAATATCTTTTCAAAAAAATAGAGAACACATAGAAGGGAAGGTCTACAATGAAAGGGAAAATATTAATCGTGGATGACCAGTTCGGCATCAGAATTTTATTGAATGAAGTATTCCAAAAAGAGGGCTATAAAACATTCCAAGCAGCAAATGGAGTACAGGCATTAGAGATAGTCACACAAGAGGTGCCTGATTTAGTGCTTCTAGACATGAAGATTCCTGGAATGGATGGCATTGAAATCTTAAAACGAATGAAAAAACTGTATAAAGACATCCGTGTCATCATTATGACTGCATACGGTGAGCTTGACATGATTCAGGAAGCAAAGGATCTCGGCGCTCTTACACATTTTGCAAAACCATTTGACATTGACGATCTGCGCGCAGCAGTAAAAGAATATATTGTCAGCTGATAAACAGTGGCAAAATGATAGGCTGAAAACAGCAGAATTTCAGCAAATTATTATTATTGATTACGATGAATACATATAAAAAATATTAATAGGGCTCTTGTCAGCTCTATTAATTTTTGTGATTAAAAGCAATTTTTTTATGACATTTAATAAAAAGTGGTTGGATTGATAGCAATTCTCTACGTATTTTGGTATGATTACCTATGGAAATTTAAAAGCAAAATGATTCGTTTATTTTACTTTGGGTAATATATACATATTCAAATTCTCTTTGGGAAATTTAATAAAGGTTACCTAGTAATTGAACGACCATAAGAAGGAGGAAGAATAAATGCCTTTAGTTTCAATGAAAGACATGTTAAACAAAGCAAAAGCAGAAGGCTATGCTGTTGGTCAATTTAACTTAAATAACCTTGAGTTCACTCAAGCTATTCTTCAAGCTGCAGAAGAAGAAAAATCTCCGGTTATCCTTGGGGTATCTGAAGGTGCTGCTCGTTACATGGGTGGTTTCACAACTGTAGTAAAAATGGTAGAAGGTTTACTTGTAGACTATAAAATCACTGTTCCAGTTGCAATTCACTTGGATCACGGTTCAAGCTTTGAAAAATGTAAAGAAGCTATCGACGCTGGATTCACTTCTGTTATGATCGATGCTTCTCACCACCCATTTGATGAAAACGTTGAAACAACTAAAAAAGTTGTTGACTATGCTCATTCAAAAGGTGTTTCTGTAGAAGCTGAGCTTGGAACTGTTGGTGGACAAGAAGACGATGTTGTAGCAGAAGGCGTAATCTACGCTGATGCACAAGAGTGTGTGGAACTTGTTAAACTAACAGGTATCGATACTCTAGCTCCAGCATTAGGATCTGTTCACGGACCATACAAAGGTGAACCAAACCTTGGTTTCAAAGAAATGGAAGAAATCGGTAAACTTACTGGTCTTCCACTAGTATTACACGGAGGAACTGGAATCCCTACAAAAGATATCCAAAAATCCGTATCACTAGGAACAGCTAAAATCAACGTTAACACAGAAAACCAAATCGCTTCTGCTAAAGCAGTTCGCGAAACTCTAGCTGCTAAACCTGAAGAGTACGATCCACGTAAATACTTAGGACCAGCTCGTGACGCTATTAAAGCAACTGTTATCGGCAAAATTAAAGAATTCGGTTCTTCTAACAAAGCGTAATATAACTGAACGATTGAAACCGTCCTTATAGGGCGGTTTCCGTTCATTTAATGTATTTTAGAAAGTCAGTCGAATAAACAGACATATTGTCGGTTATGATGTATAAAGAGTGATATATCCCCATTTGAAGACTGGCTGTCTGCTGCTTAAAGGAACAAAACAAGCAGTCCCCATCTGGACTAGACTAAAGCACCTTTTTGTTCAACACATCCAGTATTCTAGTTATCAAGCTTCTATTGAAAAAACACCCAGATTTTACTTTTATGACTTATATTAATTTTCTTCATTCGCAAATTAGACCTGGCAATATTAATTTTGACACACTACTAGAGATTTATTAGCCAAATTAGGAACAGGCCTATTTGTCCATGCTATCCTACTAGGACATGCTCCTGTCCTCTTATTCTTAGTGCATGTACTTGCACTTTTCCTATCTTCCGAACTTTTTGGTATAATAATTGAATTAGTAGGAACTCTTAATTAATTACATCCAAGCGTTGATTCAATTTTTATATTCCTGTAAACAGGGAAGTTAACGGCAAAGATAGTACGTGTTTTTAGTGTCAGTACTTTTTGAGGCTATTATATTAAGTACATGCTTTGCTTGGCTTAGAAGGGAGTTAGAAATGGAAAAACTTATGATTGCAGGTGGATCTCCATTAAAAGGGACCGTTCGCATTAGCGGAGCAAAAAATAGCGCAGTTGCATTAATACCAGCCACTATTTTAGCAGAATCTCCAGTGACCATTGAAGGGTTGCCTGACATTTCTGATGTTCACATATTAAAAGGGATTATGGAGGAATTGGGAGGAAGCGTTTCATTTTCTGATTCCGATATGACGGTGGATCCAACCTCCATGATATCTATGCCGATGCCAAATGGGAAGGTCAAGAAACTTCGTGCCTCCTATTATTTAATGGGAGCTATGCTTGGCAGATTTAAGAAAGCCGTCATTGGCTTGCCTGGCGGATGTCATTTAGGTCCAAGGCCGATTGACCAGCATATAAAGGGATTTGAAGCATTGGGAGCTCAAGTAACAAATGAGCAGGGAGCTATTTATCTCCGTGCTGATGAGTTAAGAGGAGCAAGAATATACTTAGATGTGGTAAGTGTTGGTGCCACAATCAACATAATGCTTGCGGCTGTTAAAGCTAAAGGCAGAACAATCATTGAAAATGCTGCAAAGGAACCTGAAATTATTGATGTTGCGACATTGCTGACAAATATGGGCGCGAAAATTAAAGGTGCAGGAACAGATGTTATTCGAATTGATGGGGTGGAACACTTGAATGGGTGCCGTCACACAATTATTCCTGATAGAATTGAAGCTGGAACTTATATTATTATCGGTGCAGCGGTTGGTGATGGAATACTGATAGATAATGTAATTCCACAGCATTTGGAATCCCTTATAGCAAAGCTTCGGGAAATGGGAGTGCATATTGAGTCAAATGGTGACCAAGTTTTTGTCAGTTCGAATCCGGACTTAAAGTCTGTCGACATTAAAACATTAGTATATCCAGGATTTCCGACAGACCTGCAGCAGCCATTCACCTCGCTTTTGACCAAAACAAATGGTACAAGCATGGTAACTGATACAATTTACAGTGCCCGCTTTAAACATATAGATGAGTTAAGAAGAATGAATGCTACCATCAAGGTGGAAGGAAGGTCAGCAATCATTAACGGACCAGTTCATCTTCAAGGAGCCCGTGTGAAAGCCAGTGATTTAAGAGCTGGAGCTGCATTGGTGATAGCGGGACTCATGGCGGACGGCATTACCGAAGTTACTGGTATTGAGCATATAGACAGAGGTTACGGCCAGCTTGTAGAGAAGCTGAATGGATTAGGGGCATCCATATGGCGTGAAGGCATGTCCCAGGAAGAATACGAACAGATTAAAAATGTTTAACGATAAAAGGGTGGAATCATTGGTTAGGCTGATCTTAGGACAGACTTGCCTGATTCTGCCCGCTTATCTAGCATTAAAGATGACGATGCCACAGCTGTTCTAAAGGGAGGAATGGCTAGTTTGTCTGCCTGAAGCATCCTATTAAAATTTTGTTGCATATAAACGTTTATATTAGGTAAAATAGAGATTGCTTTTTAGTGGCTGAAAAAACGCATTGCCTTTTTACTGGAAGGAATGCGATAATCAATACTATACTTCATTAACTATACTCATATTATAGTTTTTTCTCTTCAAACATATAACGCCTCAAAAAAAACGAAAAACATTCCTTTCCAAATACAAATTTCGCTAAATGGTAGGAATAACTGAAAATGAAAAAGAGTGGTGGCAAAATGGGATTGAACATATCTAGTTTGGAAAACATGAAATTAAAAGAGCTGTACGAATTAGCTCGTGAATATAAAGTTGCGTATTACAGCAAGCTGACAAAGAAGGAATTAATATTTTCTATCTTAAAGGCGAGAGCGGAACAGGAAGGGTATTTCTTCATGGAAGGCGTTCTGGAGATTATCCAATCAGAAGGTTTTGGTTTCCTAAGACCAATTAACTATTCACCTAGTTCGCAAGATATTTACATATCTGCTTCCCAAATCAGGAAGTTTGATTTGAGAAATGGGGATAAAGTATCTGGGAAAGTGCGTCCTCCAAAGGAAAATGAACGATACTTTGGATTGCTGCAGGTAGAAGCGGTAAATGGTGATGACCCGGCAACGGCAAAAGAAAGAGTCCATTTCCCTGCATTAACACCATTATATCCAGACAGGCAGATGAAGCTGGAAACAACACAAAAATATACTTCTACACGCATAATGGATGTCTTGGCTCCTGTTGGTTTTGGTCAGCGTGGATTAATTGTAGCGCCGCCTAAAGCAGGTAAAACAATGCTTATTAAGGAAATTGCAAACAGCATTACAACCAATCATCCAGATGCTGAGCTTATTGTCCTTTTGATTGATGAAAGACCAGAGGAAGTGACTGATATTGAACGGTCTGTTAGCGGTGATGTAGTCAGCTCAACTTTTGATGAAGTTCCAGAAAATCATATTAAAGTTGCGGAGCTTGTTTTGGAAAGAGCGATGCGTCTTGTAGAGCATAAACGAGATGTCATCATCTTGATGGACAGTATCACAAGGCTTGCAAGAGCGTACAATCTTGTTATTCCTCCGAGTGGAAGAACTTTGTCTGGGGGGATAGATCCTGCTGCCTTCCATCGTCCAAAACGATTCTTCGGTGCAGCGCGTAATATTGAAGAGGGCGGTTCTTTAACAATTCTGGCAACGGCATTAGTCGATACGGGATCTCGTATGGATGATGTAATCTATGAAGAATTTAAGGGTACTGGTAATATGGAGCTTCACTTGGATCGCTCCCTTGCTGAAAGAAGGATATTCCCGGCAATCGATATTCGCCGTTCTGGTACGCGCAAAGAAGAGCTGTTAATTCCGAAGGAGCATTTGGACAAATTATGGGCTATTCGCAAATCTATGTCAGATTCTCCGGATTTTGCGGAGCGTTTCTTAAGAAAACTGAGACAAACAAAATCTAATGAAGAATTCTTTGCTGTTTTGTCTGATCAAATGAAGGCAGGGACAGCAGCGAAGCGTTCCTAATCTATTGAAACTGGGAAAAAATTCATAGTAATGGATAAGTAATTGAAGTTGCAAAATGCCCTTGTCCTTGCTATAATGATGTCAGTGTGTTTTTAAAATAATAATGTATGGCATATTATCATGCATTATTCTATAACTCTGTTTCGAAAGTTGCAGGGCGGAAGGAGATGAAAAGGAATGAAATCAGGAATTCATCCAACTTATAATGAAATTACGGTAAAATGCGCTTGCGGCAACGAGTTTACAACTGGTTCTGTTGCAAAAGAGATGAAAGTTGAAACTTGCTCTGAGTGCCATCCGTTCTATACTGGACGTCAAAAATTCGCTGAAGCTGGCGGACGTGTTGACCGTTTCAACAAAAAATACGGCATTAAACAGCAACAACAATAATCAATCCAAAGAACAGGCAAGAATGCTTCATACCTTGCCTGTTCTTTCTTTATGATAATGTTACAGCTTTTAAGAGGATGTTTAAGAATGTAAAAGATAGAGGATAATCTTTACATTCTTAAGCGTCTTTTAGAGAAAATGAACGCTGCAGTCGCTTTGCTAATAAGAAGAAGTTTATGTGAAGGACATGTTTTTGGAGGAAGGAAGGAGAGGTTTCATGTACGTGATGAAACAACATGGATGGGTAGAAGTAATTTGCGGGAGCATGTTTTCCGGTAAATCAGAGGAGCTTATCCGTCGAGTCAGAAGAGCCCAATTTGCTAAACAAAACATCGTTGTGTTTAAGCCGAAAATAGATAATCGCTATAGTGAGGAAGCTGTAGTTTCTCATAATGGTTCTACCACAGTTGCTGTACCAATTAGTGAATCATCAGAGATCTTTGAGTATGTGACACCAAATGTCGAGGTGGTTGCCATTGACGAAATTCAATTCTTTGATCCAGAAATAGTCGCCGTCGTACAACATTTAGCCAACAGCGGATACAGAGTCATCTGTGCTGGCTTGGATCAGGACTTCCGCGGAGAACCATTCGGGAAGATGCCTGAACTTATGGCGATAGCTGAACTTGTGACAAAGCTGCAGGCTGTCTGTGCTGTATGTGGTTCACCTGCAAGCCGGACTCAGAGACTAATTGATGGTTCTCCAGCATCTTATGATGATCCAATCATACTGGTTGGAGCGTCTGAATCATATGAGCCTAGATGCCGCCATCATCATGAAGTACCTAAATCTCCTTTGCTGAAAAAGTCCAACAGCAATACATCAATAAATGGACATCTTAGCTAAAAGCGCATAGATCGTAAGAAGAATACCCCATTAGAGAAAGCTCTAATGGGGTATTCTCATAATTTAGGAAGATACAGATAAACCGATTTTAGAAAGAGCTTGTTTTAGTGTGCTGAATGTAGGAATGCCATCTAAACTAATTCCTAATGTATGGATTATTTTAGCCATGTCAGGTCTGAGTCCGGATATGGTGGACTTCATGCCTGTGTATTTTAGGACGTTCACTAGTTTTAACAGCTCCTGCAGTACCATCGTATCAATGGTGGAAACCCCTGAAACATCAATAAACAGATGTCTAATTTGCTTCTCCTGACAACTAGCAGGCACGTTTTCGAGAATAGCTTTTCCCCTGGCAGTGTCAATTGCCCCGATGATTGGCAGAACTCCAATATAATCGACAATTGGAATGATAGGATTGCTTAGTTCATTAATTGTCTCTTGTTGTGATAAAAGCTTGTTCCTGTTATATTCATGATACATTCCAGTAAATTCATTATTTAACTTGTCGAAAGTGAAATGAAATATAGAACTCCACTTCAATACGGCAGATGGAGGAACATTTTCTTGTTCTTCGATAAATTGAGTGATCATATCCCAGATGGTCTGTCTTGTCAGACTTAACGCATGAAGTACCTCGTGAACAGGAACTCCAAGTTCCACTCTGCTTTGTGCTATTTCAACCGCCCATTTTGATAGATTTGCGGAGAAAATAGTATCATCGTCCAAAAAAGAGCTGATAACAGTTTCAATTGTAAAAGCATGCTGGGCACGGAGAAGAATGTTGACGCTATCATCAGATTGCTTGCTGTAGATTGAGCCTTCCTCTCCGTCTTTTATGGCGAACCACTTTGCAGTGATTGCTGGAGCATTTTCCATTATATAATGGTAGACAGAACTGTTGGCTAGAGACATAATGACTCCTCTCTTTCTATGAATATCTTCATTATAAAGCAATTCGACTAAATAATAAGAGTATTACTTGAGAAACTGATTTTTTTACATGTTAATTTGGTTTTGACGGGGATTATAGCCTATAATATAATTAAAATGTTATGGAAAAAAATTGAGGTGAATAACGTGTTTGATCGTCTGCAAGCGGTAGAGGATCGCTATGACAGGCTTAATGAGCTATTAAGCGATCCTGAAATTGTTAATGATACAAAAAAATTGCGTGATTATTCGAAAGAGCAATCAGATATACAAGAAACGGTTGAAGCTTACCGGGAATATAAAGAAGTAAAAGCACAAAACCAGGACGCCCGTTCTATGCTAGAGGAAAAGCTTGATCCAGAAATGCGGGAAATGGTAAAAGAAGAGCTTGATGAAACAGCAGAAAAAATCGAAGAGTTGGAAGCGCGTTTAAGAATACTGTTGATACCTAAAGATCCTAATGACGATAAGAATGTTATCATTGAAGTCCGCGGAGCAGCAGGCGGAGATGAAGCGGCATTATTTGCTGGCGACTTGTTCCGCATGTACAGCCGCTACGCAGAATCTCAAGGCTGGAAAATGGAAGTAATCGATGCGAGTTCAACAGGTGTAGGCGGATATAAGGAAATCATTTTCATGATTAATGGAAAAGGCGCTTATTCGAAGCTTAAATTCGAGAATGGAGCACATAGAGTTCAGCGTGTACCTGAAACGGAATCTGGCGGAAGAATTCATACCTCCACTGCAACTGTTGCCTGCCTGCCAGAAGCAGAAGAGGTTGAAATTGAAATCCATGAAAAGGATATCCGTGTAGATACATTTACTTCAAGCGGACCGGGTGGACAAAGTGTTAATACTACAATGTCTGCAGTAAGACTGACGCATTTGCCAACAGGTACAGTCGTATCTTGTCAGGACGAAAAATCTCAAATCAAAAACAAAGAAAAAGCAATGAAGGTTTTACGTGCCCGTGTTTATGACAAGTTCCAACGAGAGGCACAAGCAGAGTATGACCAGCAGCGTAAGTCTGCAGTTGGTACGGGAGATCGTTCTGAACGCATTAGAACTTATAACTTCCCGCAAAACCGTGTAACAGATCATCGAATTGGACTAACTATTCAGAAGCTTGACCAAATACTGCAAGGAAAAATGGAAGATATTATTGACGCTTTAATCTTTGAAGAACAGTCAAGCCGTTTGGAAAGTGCATCTGATGTGTAATACAGGCCAAATGAAAGTTTTTGAAGCCCTTAAGTGGGCTTCTTCTTATTTGAAGGAGCACGGACGGGAGGAGCATGCTGGAGAACTTCTGCTTCGTCACGCTTTAGGAGCGACTCGTTCTGAAATGTTAATGAAACTTCGAGAAGATATGAGTGACAATTCCTTTAAGCTGTTTGAAAAAAATATTACCCTTCATGGTGAAGGAATACCTATTCAATATTTAATAGGCTATGAAGAATTTTATGGCCGTACTTTTGAAGTAAACGAAGAAGTCCTTATTCCGAGACCAGAAACAGAAGAGCTTGTATATAATATGTTGGAGCGAATCAATGTTTTATATGGGAATGAGACTGTTGATATGATCGATATCGGCACTGGGAGCGGGGCAATTGCAATCACAATGAAGTTAGAAAATCCTGCACTGCAAGTGACTGCTACTGATCTGTTTGAGGAATCATTGCAAGTTGCAAAAAAGAACGCAAAGAGAAATGGTGCTGAGCCCATTGACTTTGTTCATGGTGATTTATTTGAACCGTTTTTTGAAACCGGCAGGAAATTTGATGTAATCCTTTCTAATCCTCCCTACATCCCAGATAAGGATGCAGCAGAAATGTCTGAAGTAGTTGTTGGACATGAGCCTCATCGGGCACTGTTTGCCGGAATAGATGGCTTGGATATATACAAGAGAATCTGTGCACAGCTGCCATTTGTATTAAGGGATAAAGGCATAATCGGATTTGAAGTAGGCATGGGCCAAAGCGAGGCGGTCTCAAAACTGCTTTTAAATACTTTTCCTGCAGCTAAAGTTGATGTTGTGTATGATATTAACAAGAAAGATCGTATGGTCTTTGCAGAAGTTGGTTTTTAATAAGAGTTTAAAGAATTAAAGCGCAAGTCTTCACGTTTTTAGCTTGTCCACAAAGAGTGATTATTTTGTTTTTGAATTACTATATTCAAAAATAAAATTGTTGGAGCAGAAGTACCAGAAGTACCTCAGCTCTTCTGTGGAGTATTATACTAAAAACTGTAAGCACTTATTATCTGATGAGGATATTGTCAGTCTAAAAACCGCAGATTAACTGTGGTTTTTTATTTTTAAAAAATTAAAACTTGCTAGTTTAAGAATCTATTAATCTGTCCACACTGTTTGTACAGGGGGGCGAATTAATATGAAAAGAAAATCAATGGCAACAAGCTACATATTTGTACTTATAATATCTACTATTTTTAGTTTATATATACCGAAAAATGAAGTAACAGCAAACGAGCAAGTGGTGATTCCAAGTGATGCTATCAGACTAAGAATCTTGGCTAACAGTGACAGTGAAGAGGACCAAGCTTTAAAGAGAAAAGTAAGGGATGCAGTAAATGCAGAAATAACAAATTGGGTTGCTAATTTAACTTCAAAACAAGCAGCTAAAAAGCTTTTAAAAGAGAAGCAGCCAGAAATTCAAAGAATTGCAGAAAAGGTTGTTATGGAAGAAAATGCAGATCAGGCAGTAAAGGTGAAATTCGGTAAAGTAGATTTTCCTACTAAGCTTTATGGAGAGTTCTTGTATCCTGCTGGTGAGTATGAAGCAATCCTAATCACGTTAGGGGCGGGTGAAGGTGCAAATTGGTGGTGTGTATTATTCCCGCCGTTATGTTTCCTGGATTTTTCTAACAGTGTTGCGGTAAGTGACGGATTTGAAGAAGACAATAAGGAAGAGAGCAGCGACAAAAAAGAAGAAGCAGATAAAGAGAAAGCAGACAGTAAAACAGCAAATGCTAAAGAAGAGAAAAGCGAAGAGAAGAAAGACGAGAAAGAAAACAAGGAAGACCCTGTTTATGCTGATGAATCAAAAGAGAGTGAAGTTGAAGTGAAATTTTTCTTAGTAGAGCTTTGGGATAAAATATTTGGGTGATAGAAAGCCGTCTGCACAATTACTTTCTGTAAGCAGATGGCTTTATGCTTGAGAGAAAATCATGGAGAGATTAACGGATTTTCTTTCTAAGTGATGTATAATAATGGTCGGAATGCTGTTGGTAGATATGCTGTTACAATGTTAGAAAATATTCTATCATTTTTTCCGGTCCCTTTTCATATTAATAGAATTAACGGCAGATTCATTTTATGATAAAAGGAGACGAGGTTGATGGAGCATACTGTACGCATAGCAAACCGTGAGGACATAAATAAATTGCAGGAATTTATGGGGAAAACAGAAGTGCGATTACATGATCTGGAAAGCTGGGTTGATTTCTGTCTTGTTGCAGAGGATGCTGAATCAGGGATGTTGAAAGGAACAATTGGTATCCAGCCTTTTATGGATTCTGGATTATTAAGAGCATTAGTGCTAAAGGAAGGATCTGCGGAGGAGATACTGTTTTTGCTTCAGCAGGCCATAAAGTTGGCTAAAGAAAAAAATTTAGGTATGCTATATTGCGTGGTAAATAATAAAAATGCAAGTAATCTCTTTTATTTGCTTGGATTTAAGGAGATTAATGTCGAAGATTTGCCTGTGGATGTCAGAGATTCATCAACAGTTAAAGCGGCTAAAGCTGTTAATAACTCAAAAATCATGTATTATTCAATTAATCATGTGGATAATTAAGAAGAGTTATCCACAAAAAACGTTATTTTATTCACAATTTGTGGACAAGTCTGAAAAAAGGCAAAAATAAAGGCATTTTTTCATCTAGGGATGATTGTCGAAAATTGAAGAATTACAAGCAATTTTATGTATAGAAAACAAGTTTTGGCTAAAGGTGGATAAGTATGAAGACAAATTTATGGTCAGTGGATAAGTATGTGGATATAGATAGTAGTTATCCACAAATACAACAGGCTGCAGACCTTTTAAACAAAAATGAAGTAGTGGCATTCCCAACAGAGACTGTATACGGGCTTGGAGGAAATGCCAAAAACGATGAAGCGATTGCTAAAATCTTTGCTGCTAAAGGGAGACCTTCAGATAACCCTCTCATTATTCACATAGCAAAAAAAGAGCAATTGGCGGAACTTGTTAAAGAAGTACCCGAGAAGGCTGAACAGCTCATGGAAGCTTTCTGGCCAGGAGCGTTGACAATCATTTTCCGGTTGAAGGAAGGAGCGTTGTCGAAGCTTGCTACTGCAGGACTAGATACTGTCGGGGTGAGGATGCCAGATCATCCTGTCGCATTAAGGTTGCTAGAGGAGGCTGATTTGCCGATTGCTGCCCCAAGTGCTAATACATCGGGCAAGCCAAGTCCAACTACTGCGCTTCATGTGAAAGAAGATTTAGACTCTATCATAGCGGGAATTGTGGATGGAGGTCCAACAGGGGTCGGTGTGGAGTCCACTGTAATTGACTGCACAGATGCTATCCCGACAATTTTGCGTCCTGGTGGGGTGTCGCAAGAAGAAATGGAAAGAGTTATTGGAGAAGTAAATCTCGATAAGGCACTTATTAGTCAGGAGTCTGCCCCGAAGGCGCCAGGAATGAAGTATACGCACTATGCCCCGAATGCACCGCTATTTTTAGTGAATGCACCAAAAGAAAGAATTCAGGAGTTAGTAGCTGAAGAACGTCGGAATGGCAGAAAGGCAGGAGTGCTCACTACAGCAGAAAACAAAGACTTTTATAGCGCGGATTATATTTTTGTATGTGGAAGAAGAGACGATTTATCCACAGTTGCCGCGAATTTATATGATGGGTTAAGAAGTTTCAACCATAGTGACGTTGATATTATTTTTTCCGAGATGTTTCCGTATGAGGGACTTGGGCATGCTGTCATGAATAGACTGCTAAAAGCAGCCTCTCACCAGGTGATTGTTTAATTAATTTTGTCTAAAAAAATTCTGATTAAACCATGGCTAAAAACGCTTCTAAAAAAACTTGGACGTGCATATTCTTAACTAGCAAGTCCAAGGAGGAAGGTAATGTCTACACTAATCGGAGAAATATTTACACTTATACTGATGGCATTTGCTTTAGGAATGGACGCATTTTCTGTTGGTCTGGGCATGGGAATGTACAGGCTCCGACTAAGGCAAATAATGAAGATAGGAATCGTAATCGGAATATTTCATGTCATTATGCCGCTGTTAGGTATCCTAGCTGGAAGATTCTTGTCTGATAACTTTGGAGAAATTGCAGGTATTATTGGAGGGGTGCTTCTTGTTATCTTGGGTGTGCAAATGATATGGACTGGCTTTAAAGAAGATGATGAGCATAAAATCACGCCAGTGGGATTTGGACTTATTGTGTTCGCTGTCAGTGTGAGTCTGGACAGTTTTTCAGTGGGGTTAAGCTTAGGTATTTATAAAGCCAAAACTTGGCTTGTTCTGCTTGCCTTTGGCTTGAGTGCAACATTACTCACATGGCTTGGTCTGATTATTGGAAGAAAAGCACAAGGCCTCTTAGGTAATTATGGTGAGGTGTTAGGCGGAGGAATACTGCTTGCTTTTGGAATAAAGCTGCTCTTACATCTGTAATAAATCAAGAAAAAAACAGGAAACTTATTTTGGGCAGCTTAGATAACAGGCTGCTTTTTTGAATGGAAAAAACCGCTAAATCTTTGGAATGAAGTGTAAAAAAAGTAATTCCTGTCGATAGATATAGTAGTGATTCCAAATGGTGAAATAAAAATACGCTGACAATAAAGTCTATAATATAATTTATAAAAAGGAGGTGGAGAGTATGGTGCGCGTACTGTTTGTCTGTACAGGAAACACTTGTCGGAGCCCGATGGCAGAAGCCATTTTTAAAAACAGCTCAGTGAATATAGAAGTTAAATCTGCGGGGGTTTATGCGATAGACGGCTCGGAAGCTTCTTACCAATTGAAGGAAGTGCTTACGGAAAAGGGAATTGAACATAATCACCGTTCCTCCATGTTGACTGCTGACTTGTTAGATTGGGCAACACATGTGTTTACGATGACTGTCGGCCATAAGAATGCAATTGTCAGTAAGTTTCCCCATGCAATTGAAAAAACATTTACACTAAAGGAATTTGTAAATGATGATAAATATGGTGATATTGTGGATCCATTTGGAGGTTCGGTCGAGCTTTACAGAAGGACATATCAGGAATTGGATAGCTTGATACAGTCACTGATAAAAAAATTAGAAATGGAAAACTAGGGGAGAGCAAAATGGAAAAGACTGCTTCATATAAGTTCAGCTTGAGAAAGAAACTTGCATTGTTTATTACGGTATTGGCGCTGATTACGTACTCGACAAGTGCGTTTTTCATCTATGTTTTGTTTCCTTTGCTTCCGGATAATTTAGGAATTAGTGCCTTTGTCTTTAATCTTCTTACATTGACATTAGGTGTCATATGGTCTGGATTTTTAGCATTTATGGCAGCGGGTTTTATCATTAAGCCGCTGAAGCGTCTGGAGCAAAGTGCTATTAAAGCAGCGCATGGAGATATAAGTGAAGAAGTGAAAACTTCAAGCTCGGATGATGAAATTCAATCACTGGGCAATGCTTATAATGATATGCTTTCTAATTTGCGAGGGATGGTCAAAAGTATTGAAGATAACTTTAACAGCACTAATGTAACAGTCAACACGATTAAAGGCAAATCACAGGAAGCTCACGAACAGACAGTGTCGATCGCAAAGGCAGTGGAAGAAATCGCAGGTGGATCAGAGGTAGCCGCCAATTCTGTTCAAGCGACAGCTGAAGCAGTGGAGCAGTCTATGAAAATTGCTCAAGCAGTTCAGGGCAATGCAGATCATACACAGCAAATCTCTAATGAGATGCTTGCGAATTTAGATGAAACGAATAAAGTAGTTCATTCCCTTGTGGCAGGCCTTAAACAGTTGGCTGAGGAAAACGGTCGCTCATTGTCATCTGTTAAAAGACTCGAGGAGAATGCCGCAAAAATCGGTGATATCTTGAAGTTTGTAGGAACAATTGCAACTCAAACAAACCTGCTTGCACTGAATGCCTCAATAGAGGCGGCGCGAGCTGGGGAACATGGCAAAGGTTTTGCTGTTGTGGCTGAGGAAGTTAGGGTCCTAGCTGACGAGAGTGCAAAAGCTGTTGAAGGTGTTGGCGAACTTATTGCAGGTATGCAGTCAGAGGTCAAAAATGTTGTTGGGCAAATTAAGAAGCAAGTTCAAAACGCCAATGCAGAGGCGGAGCAAGGTGAAAGGACGAATGCTACTCTTCATGAAATGACAGCTATTGTGAAACAAATGGCTGATTCCACTAAACACATTACTGCCCAGGTTCATCAGCAAATGGAACAGATCGAGCACACGTCCAGACAATCTCAAGAAGTAGCGGCAATTGCAGAAGAGACGTCTGCTGGGACACAGCAGGTGATGATTATTGCGGAAAGTCAGACGAAAATCATTAATGAGGTTGATTTACTCGCAATGGAGCTTCAGCAGCAGGCAGAGCAGCTGAAAGAAACAATAACTAGATTTAAGATTTAATTTCTGTTTATTTCTCTAGTGAACTAAATGTTTTTCTGATTCTAAAAAGAATGTAAACAGCCTTTCTATTTGCTCTTTTTTATGTGAAAATAATAGAGGAATAAGAGGAGGTTAAACAGGATGAAAGTTGCCATTGCTTCAGATCATGGTGGATTGAACATTAGAGAAGAAATCAAAAACTTGCTAGAGGAATTGAACATAGAATATGTAGACTTTGGTTGTGATTGCACTGTTTCAGTGGATTACCCTGATTATGCACTTCCAGTTGCAGAAAAGGTTGCAAGTGGAGAATTTGATCGTGGAATTCTCATCTGTGGGACCGGAATCGGGATGAGTATAGCGGCGAATAAAGTAAAAGGAATTAGATGTGCGCTTGTGCATGATGTATACAGCGCCAAATTGACAAGAGAGCATAATGACAGCAATGTAATTGCGATGGGCGAAAGAGTAATTGGGCCGGGACTTGCCCGGGAAATAGCGAAAGTTTGGCTGCTCTCCGATTTCAGTGGAAGCCGACATCAAACAAGAATTGATAAAATCGCAAAATACGAATTAGAAACATCTTCCTAAGCAAAATGCTATAGTGAAAGGCAGTGTTTTTTATGGGTATAGATAAGTCAGTACTGAAGGAACAACTGCACAGCATCCTTTCTGATTATCAAAATCAGGCAAATTTGAATGGCCGTCACCTATTTGTTATTGGCTGCAGCACAAGTGAAGTCATCGGTGAAAGAATTGGGACTGCAGGTGCAGAAGATGTGGCAAGTATCATCTTTGATGAGCTTAAGCAATATCAGGAACAAACAGGTGCAGAATTGGCTTTTCAATGCTGTGAGCATTTAAACAGGGCGTTGGTTGTTGAACGGAAGCTGCTTGAAGAAAAAGGTTGGCCTGAAGTGGCTGTCATTCCTGTGCGTCAGGCTGGAGGGGCTATGGCTTCATACGCTTATCAGCATATGAAGGACCCGGTTGTAGTTGAACATATTACGGCAGACGGCGGCATAGATATTGGTGATACTTTAATAGGAATGCACATAAAGCATGTGGCAGTGCCGATAAGAGTGTCGCGCAAGCAGTTAGGTGAAGCTCATGTCACGCTTGCCAAGTCAAGACCAAAGCTGATTGGCGGTCAAAGAGCTGTATATGAAAAAAATAAAGAGAATGAATCTTGCTAGAAAAAAGATATCCTGAAAGAAGTCAGGATATCTTTTTTTTATTATACATACAGGTTGCTATCGTAAAAATTACAATGTTTTGTATGGAAGGCGAAAGCTGAATTTTATGTATTAAAATGAATTTAAATTATTTTAAGAAAATAATTAGAGTGAAATGGATGTTTTTCTGGTAAAAGACGAACAATAAAATAGGTTATAAAAATAATAATTCGTATTTTTAAGCTTCTTTTTAAAATTGTTCCGTGTTAGAATATAAGAAGATTTTCCGTAGAATTAAAGAAATATAATTATGAGTGTTACAGGGAGGATTCAAATGAAGCATTTAGCACAAAACGACCAGCAAGTATACAAAGCTATCCAGCAAGAATTGGGCCGCCAAAGATCAAAAATCGAGTTGATTGCATCAGAGAATTTCGTAAGTGAGGCAGTGATGGAGGCGCAAGGTTCTGTCCTGACAAATAAATATGCAGAAGGCTACCCGGCTAAACGTTATTATGGCGGTTGTGAATATGTTGATATTGTTGAAGATATCGCCCGCGATCGTGCGAAAGAGATTTTTGGTGCAGAACACGCTAATGTTCAACCGCATTCTGGAGCACAAGCAAACATGGCTGTATATTTCACTATACTTGAGCAAGGGGATACTGTGCTCGGTATGAATCTTTCCCATGGCGGACATTTAACACATGGAAGCCCAGTAAACTTCAGTGGAGTTCAATATAATTTTGTTGAGTATGGTGTAGACAAGGAAACAGAGCAAATTAATTATGATGACGTGCTGGAAAAAGCTCGTGAACATAAGCCGAAGCTTATTGTGGCTGGTGCAAGTGCTTACCCTCGCGCAATTGATTTTAAGAAATTCCGTGAGATTGCAGATGAAGTTGGCGCGTACTTGATGGTCGACATGGCTCATATCGCTGGACTTGTAGCAGCAGGACTGCATCAAAATCCAGTTCCTTATGCACATTTTGTTACAACGACAACTCATAAAACATTGAGAGGTCCTCGAGGCGGAATGATTCTTTGTAAAGAAGAATTTGGCAAGAAGATTGATAAGTCTATCTTCCCTGGAATCCAAGGCGGACCGCTTATGCATGTAATTTCTGCTAAAGCTGTTGCTTTTGGGGAAGTACTGCAAGATGACTTTAAAGTATATGCTGAAAATATTATTGCAAATGCAAAGAGATTAGCAGAAGGATTGCAAAAGGAAGGTTTGAGACTTGTTTCAAACGGAACAGACAATCACCTGCTTCTAGTAGATTTACAGACTCTTGGCTTGACTGGTAAAGTTGCAGAGCATGTATTGGATGAAGTTGGAATAACTGTAAACAAAAATACTATTCCGTTTGATCCTGCAAGTCCATTCGTGACTAGTGGAATTCGTATCGGTACAGCAGCTGTAACTTCCCGTGGATTCGGCTTGGAAGACATGGACGAAATTGCTTCCATTATCGGCTTCACTTTAAAAAATCATGAAGATCAAGAAAAATTAGCAGAAGCAGCTAAAAGAGTAGAAGCTTTGACTAGTAATTTCGTATTATATAAAGATTTATAAGAAACGTCAGCCAGCCTATCGTCGCATAGGCTGGCTGTTTTTTGGGTAAAAATAATGTGGATAAAATAAACTTTCAGTTGATTCGAAGAACCTTTTTCTGTAGAATTAGAAGAAGTGTGTTTACGATAAAGAAGGAAACGGAGTGAAAGATGTGGCAAAAGTATACGTATTTGATCACCCACTTATTCAACATAAACTTACATACATTCGCGAGAAACAAACAGGTACAAAAGAATTCAGAGAGTTAGTAGATGAAGTGGCAACATTGATGGCTTTTGAAATCACTCGTGATATGCCTTTAGAAGAAATTGAAATTGATACTCCAGTAAGCAGAACAAAATCAAACGTGCTTTCCGGTAAGAAGATAGGAATTATTCCTATCCTGCGCGCAGGTATCGGAATGGTTGACGGCATTTTAAAGCTTATCCCAGCTGCAAAAGTTGGACATATTGGGCTTTACCGTGATCCAAAGACACTAAAGCCTGTAGAATATTATGTGAAGCTTCCGTCTGATGTAGAAGAAAGAGATTTCATAGTAGTAGATCCAATGCTTGCAACAGGTGGTTCTGCAATTGAAGCAATCAATTCATTAAAGACAAGAGGCGGAAAGAACATTAAGTTCATGTGCTTAATTGCGGCACCTGAAGGAGTAGAACTTCTAAAAGAAGCTCACCCAGATGTAGATATTTATATCGCTGCACTTGATGAAAAGCTAAACGAAAAAGGTTACATTGTCCCAGGTCTTGGAGACGCTGGTGACCGCTTGTTCGGAACAAAATAAACAGCTGAAAGGACTGGCCAGATAGGTCAGTCTTTTTTTTATGCCCTAAGCTAACCAGAAATGCCCACACATAATTTAACACCATCTGCAAAATATAAAAGCAACTACAGCCCTTTATACTAAAGGAGAATACATATGAAGAAAATAATCCTTCTGTTATTGCTTATAATTCTTCCTTGCTCTAATAATCATATCTTTGCAGCTGTTCCTGTGCTTCCAGATCTTCCGATGGATAGCAAACAGGAGAAGAAGGTTGCTATCGTTAAGTTAAGAGGCGGATGTTCCAACAAGAAAGTGAACGATATAATGATGAAATTGAAAAGCGGTGAAAAGAGAACTGTGTTTTGTGAAATTTTTTCAGGTTTTTCTGTGCGCGCAACGCTAGAAGATTTGGATAAGCTTGCTGACGATCAGGAAGTGGAGCTTGTTTCTCAAGTCAAAATATATACAGCTGAAAGTGACGAACCTGCTGAATTAATTGGTGCTGACTGGATACGGGGAGCATCAATGAGCCGCTCGTCGGCCTTAACCGGAAAGGGTATAAAGGTAGGTGTCATTGACACAGGCATTGATTATAACCATCCCGACTTAAAGAAGAGCTTCAAAAAGGGCTGGGATTTCGTTGACCGTGATAAGGATCCGATGGAAACGGTTGAACACGGGTTAAGGAATACCCTGCACGGCACACATGTTGCTGGTATTATTGCTGCAAAGGGCAAGCATAAAGGCATTGCTCCAAATGCGGAAATTTACGCATACAGGGCACTTGGTCCGGGAGGTGCTGGCACAACAGAGCAGATATTGAGTGCTATCGAAAAAGCTGTGAAGGATAAGGTCGATGTACTTAACCTCTCACTTGGCAGTGAAGTGAACGGGCCAGATTTGCCGATAAGCATTGCATTGAACAAGGCGGTTGAGAAAGGGATTGTTGCAGTAGCGGCTGCGGGGAATGCTGGACCATCTGATTGGACTGTAGGCTCTCCAGGCACAGCTGCTAAGGCCATTTCAGTCGGTGCAACCACACCCAATATGAAAATGCCATATATAAAAGTAGATGGAGCAAAGATAATTTTAAACAAGATGGATAAAAGTAAGCAATGGAGTTTCTCGAATAGCTTAGAAATAGCAGAAGGCGGGCTCGGCCGTAAGAAGGAGTTAAATGACGTAAGAGGGAAAATAGTGCTCCTCAAGCGGGGTGAGCTCACGTTTGGAGAAAAAGCTGAAAATGCATATAAGGCAGGTGCGAAGGCTGTTCTCATTATGAATGATATGGATGGACCGTTGCTCGGAAGCTTAGAAAAGGAAATTCCAATTCCGGTTGCCGGAGTAACTAAAAAAGAAGGGAGTCTTCTTCTAAGCAAGATCGCAGGAAAGAAGGTGTATGCACAAATAAACAGCTATTGGGAAAAAGATATTCTTGCTGATTTCAGCTCAAGAGGTCCTGTTACAAGTACATGGGAGATTAAGCCAGACGTCGTGGCGCCTGGAGTGGTCATAAACAGCACAGTGCCCGGAGGATATCTCGCACTCCAAGGCACAAGCATGGCAGCACCCCATGTCGCAGGCGCTGCTGCTCTACTTTTGGAGGCGCACCCTGATTGGAGTCCAGAAGATGTAAAGGCTGCCTTGATGAATACAGCAGTGCAGCTTCATGATAGAAACGGGGTACTTTACAAGGTGTATGAGCAGGGTGCTGGGAGAATACAGGTAGATGAAGCCGTCAAAGCAGAAGTGCTTATAATGCCGGGAAGCATGAGGTTTGGTAAATTCAAGCTCGCAGACCACCTGCATGAACATACTTCTTACCTAACGTTAGTTAATAAGGGTAACGCCCCCCAATGGATCACTTTTAATCAACCGACACGACAAAGAGGTGTAACATGGCAGTTGCCGAGTTCATTTACATTAGCTCCTGGTGATACGAAAAAGGTGCCAGTTCGGATGATGATTGACAGTGAATTATTTAAAAATAAGCTTCAAAGCGGGTCAATTGAAGTGAATGCAGGCCATAAAGAAGTTACCATTCCATATTTGTATGTTCTCGAAGAACCTGAATATCCACGTTTGATGGGATTCAATATGGTTGAGGAGAATAACGGAAGCTTCAGCTATGAAGCATATTTACCGACTGGAGCAGAAGAGTTTGGTATAGCTGTATTCGATAAGGAATCCTTAAAATTTGTGAAATTTCTTGATTGGAAAAAAGAGGTGAAAAGAGGTCAGTTAAAGGGAAATATTAAAAGAGATACCCTTCCGTCCAGCGGCATATATGAACTTATCGCTTTTGCTAAAAAGGCAGGAAAAGAAGATGCAGTCAGCGGGGAGTTGACTGTGGTAGGAAGCAAAGCTGTTTATAATGAAAGCAAGCAGTAGCATGAGATGAAAATATGTAAATAATTACTAAATATAAAATTAATAGGAAATATATTGAAAGATATGTGAATAAACTCCTTTTCTGATATAAAATTTTTCGATTCGTGATAGAATAAAAAAGAATATTTTACCGGAAAAGGAAAAGGAAATAAAACGCTTTATTTCCTTTTGTTTAGGCGCTGAAACTAAATATTTATTAGTTAGATTTTAATCTTTTTAAGTTGTTAATACTAATTGACATTTGACATAACCTTATTGTATGCTTACAAAGTAGATGATAGGGTTTTCAGGGCCTTTTCAAAAAATATTGCTCTTTTTGTGTTGCAAAAAAAGCTATTTTTGTTCCCTGGTAAAACTGTCTGAAAGAAAGTCTGTTGTCAGGAGATTTGGCTATATTATGTTTGAAATAAGGCAGATGCTTACAAAACAAATCAAGTACATATCTATACTGCTTTCACTTTACCTGATTGGGTGGGTTGCAACTCCGTATAAGCCTGTTTTTATGGGCTTGTTAATTGGGACAGCCTTAAGCCTTTATAATATTTGGCTTTTAGTGAGAAGAATGGCAAGATTCAGCAGAAACATAGATGAAGGAAAAAAAGCGCAATCATTAGGGATGCTGCAAAGAATGGCAGCTGCAGTTCTAGGGGTTGCACTGGCCATGGAATTTCCTGAGCAGATACATCTTATCAGCGTGGTTATTGGATTAATGACGGCTTATATAGTCATTATGATAGATTACTTATTTAGTACTATTTTCAAAAATAGTATTAGAAAAGAGAGGTGAGAATTGCTTGGATCACAAAGAGAAAGTGTTTTACCTTTTCGGTTCGGAATACTTGAGAGTAGATTTATCCAGTGTCTTAATGATAGCAATAACAAGTTTGATTGTATTTATAATCGCTGTTGCCGCAACGCGCCGACTGGCCCTAAAGCCTACAGGGATGCAGAATATGATTGAATGGGTAATGGACTTCGTGAAAAACATCATCAAAAGCAATATGGATTGGAAAGATGGAGGAAAGTTCCACATGTTAGGGATGACAATCATCTTTTACGTGTTAATCTCCAACCTGCTGGGTTTGCCGTTTTCTATAGTGGTTGACGATGTTCTTTGGTGGAAATCACCAACAGCCGATCCGATTATTACATTGACATTAGCTTCTATGATCATTGCCTTGACACATTATTATGGTGTTAAGCAAAAAGGAGTTAAAGGATATTTCAAAGGCTATGTTCAGCCGATGAAGTTCTTGCTTCCTTTAAAGATAATCGAAGAGTTTTCCAATACATTGACGCTTGGTTTGCGTCTATATGGAAATATTTATGCCGGGGAACTGCTTTTATCTCTATTAGTAGGGTCGTTAGCATGGACAGGTTGGGCAGGCTTTATAGCCGCAATTCCTTTAACGATGGCATGGCAAGGTTTTTCAATCTTCATAGGTTTTATACAAGCTTACATCTTTACAATGTTAACTTTTGTTTACATGTCTCATAAAGTTAGTGACGAGCATTAATCTATTCCCTTATTATTTTAAGGTGAAACTATAAAAAAATCATATTGATATATTTAGGAGGAAATAAATAATGAATCTTTTAGCAGCAGCAATCGCAATCGGTTTATCAGCATTGGGAGCAAGTATCGGTAACGGTTTGATCGTAGGACGTACAGTTGAAGGGATTGCACGCCAACCAGAAGCACGCGGTTTCCTACAAACTACTATGTTCATCGGGGTAGCATTAGTTGAGGCATTGCCGATCATCGGAGTTGTAATTGCATTCATGGTACTTAACCGTTAATAAATAGCTAAAAAATGGCGAAGACTTTTTTGAAAACTTCGCCTTTACTTTATGTAAAAAAGTCAGTTTGAAGGTAAGCAATTGGAAGGGAGTGAACCGTTGTGTTATTAAATAGCTTCGTATTGGGAGCTGCTGGAGCAGCTTCTCACGGTATAAATGGTGGAACAGCCATATTTCAATTAGTAATTTTTCTAATTCTTCTAATGCTTTTGAAGAAATTCGCATGGGGACCAATTATGGGAATCATGAAGCAAAGGGAAGAATTTGTAGCAAATGAAATAAACAGCGCTGAGAAAAATCGCAGCGAGTCTGCTAAGCTTCTGGAAGAACAGCGGGCATTGCTGAAAGAAGCGCGCACAGAGGCAAAAGAATTGATTGATAATGCAAAAGCTCAAGGTGAGCTGCAGAGAGAAACAATCATTGCCGACGCAAGAAAAGATGCAGAAAGATTGAAGAATTCAGCATTGCTTGAAATTGAACAGCAGAAGGAAAAGGCAGTTGTTGCAATTCGCGAGCAAGTTAGTTCCCTATCTGTATTGATCGCTTCTAAAGTAATCGAAAAAGAGCTAAATGAGCAAGACCAGGAAAAACTAATCAATGATTACATACAAGAGGTAGGCGAAAAACGATGATGGATACAGGAGTATCAAAGCGCTATGCTTTAGCCCTTTTCCAAATCGCGAAAGAAAATGGCAATGTGGAACAGTTGGAAGAGGAAATGCGCGTTGTAAAAGCAGTTGTTGCCAACTCACCGGATTTGCAGCAAGTTTTCAAGTCTCCTAGTATCTCATTGGAGCAAAAGAAAGAAATAGTAAAGAATGCGTTCAGTTCAGCGAGCGCACATGTGCAAAACATGTTGCAGCTTTTGATGGACAGACATCGTGAAGATTATATTGTCAGCATATGCAATAACTTTTTGGAATTTGTTAATGATGAAAAAGGTATTGCAGAAGCTAAAGTTTATTCTGTAAGACAGCTTACAGATGTAGAAAAATCGACTATCTCTGCGGCCTTTGCTGCCAAAGTGGGGAAACAGTCGCTAAATATTGAAAATATTGTTGATTCCAACCTTTTGGGCGGAATTAAAGTTCGCATAGGCAATAAAATATTCGACGGCAGCTTACAAGGCAAGCTTGCACGTCTGCAACGTACATTATTAGGATAAGATTTCGAGATAGGGGTGAAACGCATGAGCATCAAAGCGGAAGAAATCAGTGCTCTTATAAAAAGGCAAATTGAAAATTACCAATCAGAAGTTCAAGTGAGTGAAGTAGGTACCGTTATCAGTATTGGTGATGGAATCGCTCGCGTTCATGGATTGGACAACTGTATGGCTGGGGAACTTGTTGAGTTTTCCAACGGAGTGATGGGTCTTGCCCAAAACTTAGAAGAAAGCAATGTCGGGATCATCATTCTTGGTCCTTACACAGACATTCGCGAAGGCGACGAGGTGCGTCGTACAGGCAGAATCATGGAAGTACCTGTAGGAGAAGAATTGATTGGACGTGTTGTTAACTCACTAGGACAGCCAGTGGATGGAATGGGACCAATTAATTCAAGTAAAACTAGACCGATTGAGTTCTTAGCACCTGGTGTTATGGATCGTAAATCAGTTAGTGAGCCTCTGCAAACAGGTATCAAGGCGATTGATGCCCTTGTTCCAATTGGCCGCGGACAGCGTGAGCTTATCATCGGTGACCGCCAAACAGGTAAAACATCTGTAGCAATCGACACAATTCTTAACCAAAAAGATCAAGATATGATCTGTATATATGTAGCGATCGGACAAAAGGAATCTACTGTTCGTAATGCGGTCGAAACTCTTCGTAAAAACGGGGCTTTGGAATATTCCATCGTCGTGACTGCATCTGCTTCCCAACCAGCTCCATTGCTTTACCTTGCGCCATATGCAGGTGTAGCTATGGGTGAAGAATTCATGTATAACGGCAAGCATGTTCTTATCGTGTATGATGATCTAACTAAACAAGCATCAGCATACCGTGAATTATCCTTGCTGCTTCGCCGTCCTCCAGGCCGTGAAGCATATCCGGGGGATGTATTCTACTTGCATTCTCGTTTACTTGAGCGTGCAGCTAAGCTGAGCGACGCAAAAGGCGGCGGTTCTATTACAGCATTGCCGTTCATTGAAACACAAGCAGGAGACGTATCTGCATATATTCCAACAAACGTAATCTCGATTACAGATGGTCAAATATTCTTGCAGTCTGATTTATTCTTCTCAGGTGTGCGCCCTGCAATCAACGCAGGTTTGTCTGTTTCCCGTGTAGGTGGCTCTGCACAAATTAAAGCGATGAAAAAGGTTGCTGGTACGCTTCGTCTTGACTTGGCGTCATTCCGTGAGCTTGAGTCATTCGCACAGTTTGGTTCAGACCTTGATAAAGCGACACAAGATAAGTTGAACCGCGGTGCCCGTACAGTTGAGGTACTAAAGCAAGACTTGAACAAACCATTAAAAGTAGAAAAACAAGTAGCGATCCTTTATGCATTAACGCGCGGATTCCTTGATGATATCCCAGTACATGACATCAGAAGATTTGAAGATGAGTTTTTGAACTGGCTTGATCATAACCGTAAAGAATTGCTGGATCACATTGTGTCAACGAAAGAGCTTCCTTCTGACGACGATATGGCAGCTGCGATCAACGACTTCAAAAAGACGTTCGCTGCAACTGAGTAATAAAAGGAAAATCTGATGAATGGTGGTGAAAACGTTTGGCATCATTACGCGATATAAAATCACGTATTAACTCAACGAAAAAGACAAGCCAAATCACAAAAGCGATGCAAATGGTCTCTGCTGCGAAGATGAATAAAGCAGAAGCCAATGCAAAGTCCTTTGTTCCATATATGGAAAAGATAGAAGAAGTGACACAGTCAGTAGCGGCGGGGAGCAAAGGCAGCTCCCATCCAATGCTGGTAGCCCGTCCGGTGAAAAAGACAGGTTATATTATTATCACATCTGACCGTGGACTTGCGGGTGCTTATAACAGTAATGTTTTGAGAAAGCTGAACCAGATTGTACAAGCAAGGCATCAATCGAAAGATGAGTATGCAGTAATTGCAATTGGTAAAGTCGGCAGGGATTTTCTTGTTAAGCAAGGGACAAATGTAATCTTGGACATCGTCGGGATTGCGGACCAGCCGGACTTCTTGGACATTAAGGATATTACTAACAAGTCTGTTGGGATGTTTAATGATGGTACATTTGATGAAATATACATCATTTATAGCCATTATGTGAGTGCAATTCAGCAGGATGTAATGGAGAAGAAGATTCTTCCTCTTACAGACATCGGAAATAATTCTGCTGCACTTACTTCTTATGAATTTGAGCCTTCCGCAGAAGAGATTTTGGATGTATTGTTGCCTCAATATGCAGAAAGTCTGATTTACGGGGCATTGCTTGACAGCAAGGCGAGTGAACACTCTGCTAGGATGACAGCAATGAAGAACTCTACTGATAATGCGAAGGAAATTATCAATGATTTGAGTCTAGTTTATAACCGAGCTCGCCAGGCCGCTATTACGCAAGAAATTACGGAAATCGTCGGCGGTGCAGCTGCGCTTGAATAGGATTTAATTAGTAATAGAATTGCGTGTGTGCAGGTTCTATGAAAAGAAGTATAGGAGGGAAAAACATGAGCTTAGGACAAGTTCTTCAGGTAATGGGTCCAGTTGTCGACGTTAAGTTCGATGGAGGCCATTTGCCTGATATAAATAATGCTTTGAAAGTGGTTCGTATTTCAGGAGAAAACGCCTCTGACAATGCTGAAGTAACCCTTGAAGTTGCCCTTCATTTGGGTGACAACACGGTGCGTACAATCGCGATGTCTTCTACTGATGGGATCACTAGAGGAACTAAAGTAACAGATTCAGGGAAGTCTATTTCTGTCCCAGTTGGTGATGTTACCTTAGGACGTGTATTTAACGTATTGGGAGAAACGATCGATCTTGATCCAGAAATCTCGACTGATGCTAGAAGAGATTCTATCCATAGGGAAGCTCCTAAGTTTGAACAGCTTTCTACACAAGTTGAAATACTAGAAACGGGAATCAAAGTAGTAGACTTACTTGCACCATATATTAAAGGTGGGAAAATCGGTCTATTCGGTGGAGCAGGTGTTGGTAAAACGGTTCTTATCCAAGAACTTATCAACAACATCGCTCAAGAGCACGGCGGTATTTCTGTATTTGCTGGTGTTGGTGAGCGTACACGTGAAGGAAATGACCTATACCACGAGATGACAGATTCTGGTGTTATTAAGAAAACTGCCATGGTATTCGGACAAATGAACGAGCCACCTGGCGCTCGTATGCGTGTTGCCTTGACTGGTTTGACAATGGCTGAATATTTCCGTGATGAGCAAGGACAGGACGTTCTGTTCTTCATCGATAATATCTTCCGTTTCACACAAGCAGGTTCTGAGGTTTCCGCATTGCTTGGCCGTATGCCTTCAGCAGTAGGTTACCAGCCGACTCTTGCAACAGAAATGGGTAAACTGCAAGAACGTATTACTTCTACAAATGTAGGATCAGTAACATCTATCCAAGCTATCTATGTACCAGCAGATGACTACACAGATCCAGCACCTGCTACAACATTTGCTCACTTGGATGCAACAACAAACCTTGAGCGTAAGTTGACAGAGATGGGTATTTATCCAGCTGTGGATCCATTGGCATCTACATCACGTGCTTTGTCTCCTGAAATCGTAGGCGAAGAGCATTACAATGTTGCTCGTCAAGTACAGTCTACTTTACAGCGCTACAGAGAGCTTCAAGATATCATCAGTATCCTTGGTATGGATGAGTTGAATGATGAAGATAAAATGGTCGTACACCGTGCTAGAAGAATTCAATTCTTCTTGTCACAAAACTTCCACGTAGCTGAGCAGTTTACAGGACAGAAGGGTTCATATGTACCTGTAAAAGAAACTGTTAAAGGCTTCAAGGATATCCTTGACGGAAAATACGATCACCTTCCAGAAGATGCATTCCGCCTAGTCGGAAGAATCGAAGAAGCAATTGAAAATGCTAAAAAAATGGGTGTTGAAGTATAATTCTAGTCAGGAGGGGTAGAAATGAAGACGATTAAAGTCCATGTAGTAACTCCTGATGGCCCGGTGCATGATTCAGACGTTGAGACGGTTATCGCAAAAGCAGAAAGCGGAGAGCTAGGGATTATGGCAGGTCATGTTCCTATGGTTGCTCCCCTTAAAATAGGTGTCATACACTTGAAAAATGGAAAGACTTCTGAGTATTTAGCAGTAAATGGCGGAATCTTAGAGGTTCGGCCAGATAAAGTAACGGTGCTTGCTCAATCTGCGGAAACTGCGGAAGATATCGATTATGATCGTGCTTTACGAGCTAAGGAGCGTGCAGAGCAAAGAATGCATGCGCAGAGTAATGAACATATAGATTTTAAACGCGCAGAGCTTGCTCTCAGACGTGCAATGAACCGTATTTCTATAGTCGAGAAAAAATACTAATAAAAAATGCCTCCTTTGCAAAAATGCAAATTGGGGGCATTTTTTTCGTTTGGAAAATGGCTCAGTAAGGTCTATCAGAAACAAAAATGAAATAAAAATGAAATGAAAATGAAAAAAATTGAAACCTTTTAGGAAGATGATTCGTCAAATAGAAGTTAGCAAGGAAACTTAGGAGTGGAGGTTAGGCCGTGATTGAAGATTTTGGCCAACAGGCGTTGCTCAGCATCGTTACAAATGTTGTGTTTATTGCCCTGGCTTGGTGGGCATTGCAATCCTTGAACATTGAGAAGTTCATCCGTGCAAACAAAGTAGTTCAAGCTAGAGTTTTATATGTGTTATTATCAATAGTAATTGGTTCACTTGTCAGTGAATTCTTCCTTAATTATCTGCTTTGGTCACAACAATTGCCATTAATTATGCAATAAGATGCATTAGAAGAAACAATTACCAACTAAATAGGTCTTCATACATGTTTTCTTTTGCTCACTTTTTCAGTACAATTCAATTTGCGTGTTGCTTAAAAATAGTTTGTACGCTGATGTAAAATCTATTCATGTCAAAAAGTGACGACAATTCGCGAGTATTTCATTCCCCTACTATGGAAACAATGCTAGTAAGGGGGAGGAATATAAGATGAATAAAAAAAGAACAGCATTTTATATCGTATTAATGATCTTAGTTGGTTTGGCAGCAGTCACTTTTGGGAATAACCCAATTATCGCGAAGAAACAGCTAGACCTATTTATCATAAATGGAATATTACAAAAGGAAGAGAACGTTAATGTAACTGAATGGTCTCTGCATGCAAGAGAAAAAATGGAAAATGTGAAAAGCTTATCAGATGCTAAAGCCGTTCAAGCCGAATTACAGGAAAAATATCCTGATGCAAAATGGACGGAAACAGAAAACAGCAGCAGCTGGCAGGCTAAAGCATTACTTTCAGCTGAAGGCAACAAAGAAGAGAGCATAACGGTCACTGCATCATTAACAACTCAAACCGCTCAATCATATGTTATATATGAAATGAAAGGGAAGGAGTTAAGTGACCAGTTCAGCAAAAAGCTGAAAAAGGATATAGAAGAAAAAGTTTCAGCTATATTTCGTGGAAAACCAACAATTTTCTCTTGTATAAAAGGCGAATTCAATGATAAGATTAGTAAGAGTCTGCCTTATTATGTAAACCATTTATTGGATGCTTTTCAAGCGAAACAAATAGAGGCGTTAGAGGAAGATGATTTTGTATCAGCTTCAGCCATAACGTCTATCTTTGATGAGAAAATTCAGGAAAATGACAAGGTAATGAACTTGCAATTGGGAATCAGGACACAAGGAATGGGCGGCAAAACTACCTTTGTAGTTGGCACACCCATCATAACGATTGAATATTAATATAGAGACATTGGACGCGGAGGGGAATACACTTTGGATAAAATCATCGTCCGCGGCGGAAAAAGGTTAAATGGAACGGTTAAAGTAGAAGGCGCAAAGAATGCCGTTTTGCCTGTAATCGCCGCTACATTATTAGCAAGTGACGGAAAAAGCATAATTAAATCAGTTCCAACTCTTTCGGATGTATATACAATAAATGAGGTATTACGTTTTCTTAATGCTGACGTATCATTTGCCAACAACGAAGTTACAGTAGATGCATCAAAAGAGTTGAGTGTGGAGGCGCCATTTGAATATGTGCGCAAAATGAGAGCTTCAGTTTTAGTAATGGGTTCATTATTGGCTAGAAATGGCCATGCAAGAGTAGCATTGCCAGGTGGCTGTGCAATTGGTTCAAGACCTATTGATCAACATTTAAAAGGCTTTGAAGCAATGGGAGCTAAAGTTCAGGTTGGAAATGGCTTTATTGAAGCATCAGTTGAAGATCGTCTGCAAGGAGCAAAGATCTATCTTGATTTCCCAAGTGTTGGAGCTACAGAAAACATCATGATGGCTGCGACTTTGGCAAAAGGCACAACAATCATTGAAAATGTAGCAAAAGAACCTGAAATTGTTGATTTAGCTAACTTCCTTAATGCGATGGGAGCGAAAGTCAAAGGTGCAGGAACTGGCACACTTCAAATTGAAGGTGTAGATAAGCTATACGGTGCAGAACATACGATTATTCCTGACAGAATTGAAGCAGGTACGTTTTTAGTTGCTGCTGCTATTACAGGCGGAAACGTTCTAGTACAAGGCGCAGTGCCAGAACATCTGTCATCTTTAATTGCAAAGATGGAAGAGATGGGTGTAGTTTTCAAAGAAGAAGAAGACGGACTTCGTGTAATTAGTGCTGAAAACTTAAAAGCAGTAGATATTAAGACAATGCCTCATCCAGGATTCCCAACGGATATGCAGTCACAAATGATGGCATTGCTGCTTCGTGCTCAAGGAACAAGCATGATAACGGAAACTGTATTTGAAAACCGTTTTATGCATGTTGAAGAGTTCAGACGCATGAATGGCGATGTTAAGATTGAAGGACGTTCTGTTATTATGAATGGACCAACAAACCTACAAGGTGCTGAAGTAGCAGCTACAGATCTTCGTGCAGCAGCAGCATTAATATTGTCAGGACTTGTTGCTGAAGGCATTACAAGAGTTACTGAGCTGAAGCACTTGGATCGCGGATACGTGAATTTCCATCAGAAGCTGGCAGCTATTGGTGCTGACATTGAAAGAGTAACAGAAGAAGAACAAGTAACATTGAGTGCAACGTATGTTGCAGATTTAAATGCATAACAAATAAATAAACAGCTTTATTCATTTCCCTTATGAGATGGATATGGCTGTTTTTTTTGCCGTTTTTTAGTTTGAATGAAGAGCATAAGATTATGTAAGAGTTACAAGGGGAAGGGAAGTGAAGGGTAACAGATATTATTCACATACTATGCATAGAATAAAATTATAGAACAGAACTAAGGTGATTTTTCTTGTCTTTTTCCCCTTAAATACAGTCATAAATGCTTGTCCAAATCCATAAGAATGTTTTGTAAGACATTTTTACAATGCAAATCTACATCGTTCTTATGGAGGCTACAGATGATTAAATTCAAACCCTTTATCGTACTAGGAGCTATTCTGTTCAGCATCACCTTATTGCTTCCAGCAATTTTAGTACTCCCTTTTATTTCAGAACGGGGAAACGACACAACCGCCCCTCCCGCAGAGGAAACACCAGCAGAAAATACAGGACCAGCTGTGGAGGTTTCCATCTATAGGGAAGAACAAAAAAAGATCGAGAAAGTTGATTTAGAAGATTATGTTGCCGGTGTTGTGGCAAATGAAATGAATGCAAGCTTTGAACCAGAAGCATTAAAGGCACAGGCATTGGCAGCAAGAACTTATATCGTCCGGAGAATGATATCTGAGACAGAATCAGGACTGCCAGATGGAGCAGTGGTTGGTGACTCCATTACCTACCAAGTATATAAAAATAAAGAAGAACTAAAAACGACTTGGCAAAGCAAAGATTATGATTGGAAAATGAAGAAGATTGAGGATGCCGTCCAAGCTACAGCAGGACAGATTCTGACATATGATGGACAGCCGATTGATGCTTTGTTTTTTTCAACTAGCAATGGCTATACAGAGAATTCTAATGACGTTTGGGCTAATTCAGTTGCTTATTTAAAAAGCGTCGAAAGCCCTTGGGATAAAAACTCACCGAAGTTCAATGGCGAAGAAGAGATTAGCATTCAAGATTTTGAAAGCAAGCTTGGCGTCTCCTTAGGAAGCAGTGCCAGCATCATGACAAATGTCGAGTATACTTCGGGCAAACGTGTTGCGAAAGCAAATATAAGCGGTAAGGAGCTCACAGGGACTGATATACGCGATAAGCTTGGATTGAAGTCTACAGACTTTACAATGACTAGAAGTGGTCAGAGTATTATTGTGACTACAAAGGGCTATGGACATGGTGTAGGGATGAGTCAGTATGGTGCTAATGGAATGGCAGCAGAAGGCAAGAATTACAAGGATATCGTCAAGTACTATTATAAAGATGTGGCTGTGACGAACTCAGAGAGCCTTCTGACGGCATATATGGCGAAAAAGTAATAGTGGAATAGGAAAAGCTCCCTTGGACACCAAGGGAGCTTACTATTGCTTTACGGAGGAGTCATAATTCAAATATAAACAATTTAGAAAAAAAGTTTTTATTTTCATGCATAAAAGAATTCAGTTTGTCGAAAAATAAGTTTTTAAAAATTTTTTTTGAGAATGTATATATTTATCATTATCTGTTCAGAATGATTGCTGAGGTGATGATAAAATGAGAGAGGAAGAAAACAAACGTACTTCTCCAAAATCAAAAGTAAAGAATTTCTTTAAAAAGCGTTGGGCATTTCCAGCTGTTTATATCGCGAGTGCAGCTATTATTCTAACAGGTGTCCTTTGGTATCAAAACAGTGCAAATGAGACAGACAAGTTTAAGTATGATGCATCAAATCCATCAACACAGCTTGATGATGAACCAGCAGTACCAGTTACAAATGATGTAGAAAACTTCGCATGGCCAGTTAATGATCCAGATAATGTAATAACGCAAAAAGGCTTTTATGACAATAGCCAAAGTAAAGAAGAGCAAGTAAACTCTCTAGTGTTCTATGATAATGTGTATCAGCCAAATACTGGTGTAGATTTAAAAATGGAAGATAACAGTGAATTTGAAGTTCTAGCTTCATTGAGTGGAACAGTTACAAAAGTATCTGAAGATTCTGTACTTGGTAACACTATTGAAATTGAACATGCAGATGGAATTAAAACATTCTATCAATCTGTGAAGGATATCCAGGTTAAAGAGGGAGACGAAGTGAAAAAAGGTCAATCTCTAGCTACATCTGGACAAAGCCTATATAACAAAGATGGCGGTGTCCACGTCCACTTTGAAATTCGCAAAGCAGATGTTGCTGTAAATCCTATCGACTATTTCAATAAATCTTTAGCTTCATTAGAAAAAGCCGATACATCTGAAGCAAGCCAAGCTACAGAGGAAAATGAAGTGACAGAGGAAAATGCAACAGAAGAAGATGCTGTATCAGAGGATGCAACACAAGATGAGTCCAAAAAAGAAGTAAGTGATGAGTCAAAAGATGCAACAAATACAGATGCTTCTGATGAATCAACAGATTCTTCAAGTGATGACGCTGCAGATGAAAGTACTTCAGCAGATCCAAACGCATAATGCTTGTGATGAGAAGTCCAATTCTTTCGACAGAATTGGACTTCTTTTTTGTTATTTAAAAGACAAATTTCTCGGGAAATAACAGCAAAAAAAAGCATGATGTCTGGAATAAACATCATGCCTTCTTTGCAATAACCTGCTTCTTTTTTAATTGAGTTGCTTGGACTATACGGAGAATTGTCAGGATGAGGACAGATGATCCTGTGAAGATATAGATGATAAGCATCCATATTGTCTGACTGTCTGTACCCATAAGAAATCCGTGAAAGAGAGCTGCGTAAAATGTTGGGAAAGCAAGAAAATGAATGGCTTTCCACACCCTTTTTCCAAGCTTTTTCAGAAAGTCTGTTGATAGCACTAATAGCAGGAATCCGTAAAAGGCAAAAATGCCCAATGAAAGGGAGATGGCATTATGTTCAACAGTAAATGGTATAAGAATATTAAAGATGGTATAAGAGGTGTAATCTGTATCAAATACTAAAACGAGACCATGGACCATTCCAAACAGCAGGCCGAACCAGCCTGTTGCCTCGTGAGTATTTAAGAGTATTTTTTGAGATTTTTTAGGAAATATCGGTAGTTTAAAGGTTAAACCTGTCAGCATAGAGATAAACAGTAGTAAATAGGAAGTTATCGCTGCTGCCCTTGTTACGTTCCATATGCTGAATAAGTCACTAACATTGGAAATAATATCATTCATACTGTTTCACTCCTTCGTTTGTATATAAGTGTAAATTACCTCCTGACAGACATCGATCTTCCTCAGTCAGGACGATAAAAGCAATATTTTTATTTTCATTAAATCTTTTTAATCCTTCCTCCCAGCCAAGAATAAGCATGCATTTTGCAATTGCCTCTGCTTCTGTCAGCGTAGGGGCTATGACTGTTGCTTGAATTAAATTAGAGGCGCTTGGCATACCTGTCCTCGGATCAACGATATGATGATGCCTGCGCCCTCCTGCAGTTACCCAATTCCTTTTAACGATAGAGCTTGTCGCAATCCCTGCATCTCTGTGTAATTCAATAGAGGCAATGGTTTCTTCAGTGCGCCTTGGATGGTCAATCTTTACGACACGCTTTTTATATTCTAATCCCCATGCGCAAATATCTCCTCCTGCAGATATCGCACCTGTCCTTATCCCATCCTCCTGCAGCAGCTCTGCAATGCATTGTGCTGTCCAGCCTTTAGCAATGCCGCCTAAATCGATTTGGATGTCCTGCTTTAAAGTTATACTCTTCATACCAGCATCGATTAATAGAGGGCGAATATTTGCGTTTAATGATGGTAATGCTTTTTCATCTGGATTTGCTTCTAGCAGTTCAAAGCTTCGGTCATAGCCGAGAGCGATAAGTTGTTTTCCTAAATAAGGATTATAGATGCTCTTTGTGACGGCATAGTAGAAGTCAGCTATCCTAATAGCCTCAAATAGAATAGAGCTACATAGGAAAGGGACATTTTTTGTATTGTTTAATTGAGACAGTTCACTTGTATGATTGAAACGTGATAATGTTCGTTCTGATTTCTTAAACAGGTGAGTGACTTTTCTTACAGATTCGTCTGGCAAATCGAATGTACGAATAGTTGTATTCATGCATGTGAAGGCTGTTTGCTGCATATAATTATCCCCTTAAGATGAATGACTGCGCAGGTCTCCGCTTTCTGCGGTGCTACCGTTAGATGGAGGTGCTTGAAAACCTGAACCGCCGCTGAAATTATTTGTTCCACTGTCAGGTGTTGTTGTTGCATCCTCTGAGCCGCCACCTAGCGTTGAATCAGAGGAACTGTCACTGTCTCCTTGATAATCTCCTGCCCAAGAGTCGCTGCTGCCAGAGGAATTGCTATTCCCGGAAGAGGAGTCACTGCTGCCAGATCCGCCATCAGGTGTTGTGTAGCTGCCGCTGCTCCCATCTGAAGGTAGCTGACTGCTGCTGCCGTCCTCCTGTGCAAAAGGGTTTTGACTGCTTGGTGTCTCACTTTGTTGCCCATTTGTATTTGGTTGATTATTATAGGCTGTTTGCTGGCTTGCTCCAGTTGAAGTTGTTCCGTTTAAAAAACCAATAAATCCTGTAAAAGCTGCAACGCTGGATAGACCTATGATCCACTTTGTTTTTTTAGGTGCCATATGCAATTTCCCTCGTTTCTTTTGTCATTATGTGCTTAAAAAGGATTGTACGAAAGTTTCCTTAATTAATTCTTAAGCAGTAGATAGATTTTTTTATATAAGTAAGAGAAAAAAGAAGTAAACCTTGTTCCTATTCAAAATTTTCTGCATAAACTTTGACCCAAGCTAATAAACTGTTACAAACCTTACAAAGTTGAAGTTTGGAGTGAGGAATCGTTATAGATAAATGGATATGTAGTCGAGGACATGTTTAATCACGATAAGATCAGAAAGCGTTGAGCTGTCTGCCGCATGAGAGTTAGAGAGTTATCCATGAAAGGAAACGTGCGGGATGAAGAATTTCGATGAAGCGAAGAGCGAGTCTCATTTCACACTTCTCACATCCAATTTAGGGAGGGCGAGTGGTGTGCACGATTACATCAAAGAGAGAACTATCAAGATTGGAAAGTATATCGTGGAGACGAGGAAAACAGTTCGCGTTATTGCGAAGGAGTTTGGCGTATCCAAAAGTACAGTCCATAAGGATTTAACAGAAAGGCTTCCTGAAATAAACCCGGATTTGGCAAACGAAGTGAAGGAAATTCTTGATTATCATAAATCAATCAGACATCTTCGCGGTGGGGAAGCAACAAAAATGAAGTACAAGAAGGAAGAGTTGGAAGGGGAAACAGTACAATAAGACAGAAAATAAATCAGACATCAAAAGGTAAGCACACTTTTATCTATCGATGGAGGACAATAACCAACCTCCATCGGTAGAAGAAATAAATAATGTAATTTCCGGACTTAGCAGGCTAAGTCTTTTTTATATATACATAATTTTAGGTATCTAACACAGACTTGTTTCCTAAGCAGTTATATAACAGATAGCTAATTAGAAATAAGCTAATCGTTTAAACGAACAAATATGAAAAATTTACATATAAAAATAAGAAAAAATACGCATATTTTTGACAAATAGTTACTTCTTTCGTCAACGGTATGATAGAATAGAAAATTAGAGTAGGGCTAATGCAAATCTTGCTGTAATAAGGTTAGAGGGCTTGTGAAGTGTTAGACATACGCTTATCATAAATGAAATTTAGGAAATTTGTAGCAGTTGTATTTTATATCGAACAACTGTTCTTCTTTCTGTCATAGTATTGCTCCTGAATGGTTAAAATAATCCGCTTATTGAATGCTTACATAATTTTAATGAAACTCGGTCCGCTTTTTTGCGTTTAAATAATGGGAGAAAATTAACTTTTCATGTAAAGGTCTGTTTATAAAAACAACAAATTGAAAAAACTGAATAATAGCTATAAGGAGGAAGTGTAAAAAATGTTCGCTAGAGATATTGGTATTGACTTAGGAACAGCAAATGTATTGATTCATGTTAAAGGGAAGGGTATCGTTTTAAACGAGCCATCGGTTGTAGCATTAGACAAAAACTCAGGCAGAGTGCTTGCAGTCGGAGAAGAAGCACGCCGCATGGTTGGACGTACGCCAGGCAATATCGTAGCAATCCGCCCGTTAAAGGATGGGGTTATTGCAGATTTCGACGTAACAGAGTCCATGCTAAAGCATTTTATTAATAAGCTGAATGTTAAAGGATTTTTGTCAAAGCCTCGCATTCTTATTTGCTGCCCAACTAACATTACAAGTGTTGAGCAAAAAGCAATTAAAGAAGCAGCGGAAAAAAGCGGCGGTAAAAAGATTTACTTAGAGGAAGAACCAAAAGTTGCTGCAATCGGAGCAGGAATGGATATCTTCCAGCCAAGTGGTAATATGGTAGTAGATATCGGTGGAGGAACAACAGATGTAGCAGTTCTATCTATGGGTGATATCGTAACTTCCTCCAGCATTAAAATGGCAGGAGATAAGTTCGACAGTGAAATTCTGCAATACGTTAAAAGAGAGTACAAGCTGTTAATTGGCGAAAGAACAGCAGAAAACATCAAGATTAATATTGGAACTGTTTTCCCTGGTGCGCGTAAAGAAGAAATGGAAATTCGCGGACGTGATATGGTTTCTGGTCTTCCAAGAACGATTACGGTTCATTCAGAGGAAATTGAGCAAGCGTTAAGAGAGTCTGTGACAGTTATCGTACAAGCTGCTAAGAGTGTTCTTGAAAGAACTCCTCCTGAGCTTTCGGCTGATATTATTGACAGAGGCGTTATTTTGACAGGAGGCGGCGCTCTTCTTCACGGAATAGACATGCTGCTTGCTGATGAATTGAAGGTTCCTGTTTTAATTGCAGAAAATCCTATGGATTGTGTTGCGATTGGAACAGGCATCATGCTTGATAATATTGACCGTTTGCCAAAAAGAAAGCTAGGATAAGCTGCTTTCTACTGATATTTTTAATGAAAAAGTCGGCTGCCCACATTGGAAGCCGACTTTTTTTATTAAATTTTTCATTTTGCATTAAATTCCATTAGATATTTGCAAATAACTTCCGATATAATAAAGGATGAAGTTTACATGCAAGATATGACGTTATTCAACAAATTACTACAAAGATAACAGGAACTTATTTTATAATATATATATAGACTGACTAAAAAAAAGAGCACAAAGATATTAAAGAAATGGGGACAGTATATGTTTAAAGGATTTTATACTGCGGCATCGGGAATGTTGGCACAGCAAAGAAGAACAGAAATGCTGACAAATAACATGGCAAACAGTAATACACCAGGATATAAGGCAGATCAATCTGCAGTCCGCACCTTCCCAGATTTGCTGCAGCAAACCGTTGACACATATTCACAAAACGGGAAAACTACTAAGTCAACGATTGGCTCATTAGGGACTGGAGTGTATATGCAAGAAGCTATCCCAACATTTACTCAGGGTGATATTACACAAACAGACTTGAAAACAGACATCGCCTTGGTGAATATAAATGTTCCTGGAGATGACAATAATACTGCAGGCTCAATTTTCTTTAATATCCAAGATGCGAATGGTGAAACAAAATATACTCGCAACGGAAATTTCACTCTTGATGGCCAAGGGTATTTAACAACGGGAAGCGGTTTGTATGTTTTAGATGAAAATAATGAACGCATTCAGCTACCAGATGATAATTTTACTGTGTCAAATGAGGGTATTTTAACATCAAGTGCTGGGAATTATCGTCTTGGTGTAAGCTATACAGCTGATCCTAAATCACTTGTGAAAGAAGGAGACGGCCTATTCCGGGCTGAAAATGGCCAGGCGCTTGAAAGTGCGTATACAGCAGGTGGCGTTTCATTTCAATTGAAGCAAAACTTCTTGGAAAGCTCTAATGTCGATGCGAGCAGGACGATGACAGACATGATGTCTGCATACCGTTCATTTGAAGCAAATCAGAAAATTCTTCAAGCATATGACAAAAGCATGGATAAAGCCGCAAACGAAATAGGAAAAGTATAATAGCAGCGCATTTAGGAGAAGCAGCCCAATAAGGGGGAGAGAATGATATGAACAGAACTATGCTTATTGCTACAAATACATTGACACAATTGCAAAAACAAATGGATACAATCAGCAATAATATTGCCAATGTCGATACGAATGGCTATAAGAAAAAAAATGCTACATTCACTGATTTGCTTGTGCAACAGGTTAATAACCAAAAGGATACGACACAGGAGGTTAACCGCCAGACACCAAACGGTATAAGACAAGGTAACGGAGCAAAGGTAGCGCAAACCCAAACGGTTATGACACAAGGCGCATTAAAAACAACAAACCGCCAATTGGATACTGCATTTACGTCAGAAGGGCAGCTTTATCGTGTACTTGTGCAAAATGGCCAGAATTCAGAGGTACAGTATACAAGAGATGGCGCCTTCTACTTAACGCCAGTATCGAATACAGAAAACATGCTTGTCACAAAACAGGGATATGCAGTGCTTGATGAAAATAATAATCCGATTATGCTCAATAAAGATGTGAATGAGTACTCCTTATCTAAAACAGGAACACTTCTTGCTAAGCTTAACAATGGCCAGACACAAAACGTTAATCTTGGTGTATCTGCTGTCAACTATCCTCAATTCCTCGAAAAGAAAGGTGATAACCTGTTTGGGTTGCCTACTAACTTAGATGAGCTTAACATGACAAGAGATCAAGTGCTGACTGATTTGGATGGAGCACTTCGAGGTGGGGTTGCTGTCTCACAGAATGTTCTTGAGCAGTCAAATGTTGATTTGAGCAAGGAAATGGTTAACTTGATGTCGACACAGCGCTCCTATCAGTTTCAATCAAAAGCTATCACAATGGCTGACCAGATGATGGGGCTAGTGAATGAGATACGCTAAGAGGGAGATTAAATAATGTCAGCTAATACAAGCAGTCAAGAATTGATAAAAACACGAGAGCAGTTAAGGGAAGAGCGCGAAGAAAACAACCAACAAGAGAAGCCTTCTTCCAAAAGGCTTGGCAGAGTCCGGATGATTCCGATTTGGCTACGTTTAATCATAGTTATTGCCTTGATTTGTGTCAGCCTGACTGCAGGAGCTGTAATCGGTTATAGTGTAATTGGAAACGGAAAAGCAGGCGACACGTTCAAAAAAGATACATGGACACATATAATCGATCTTGTTGATAAAGAATAGGCATATAAATATTTTTAAAAAGGAAGGGGATTTCCCTTCCTTTTTTATAAGATAATTTAGTACAATTATACATAACCACATATTAGTAGGAGGTCATAATTATGTTAGACATAAATCAAATTAAAGAAATCATTCCTCATCGTTACCCATTTTTGCTGGTCGATCGTATTTTAGAGGTTGAGGAAGGCAAGCGTGCAGTCGGAATTAAAAATGTTTCTGCAAATGAAGAGTATTTCAATGGACATTTTCCAGAATTCCCTGTAATGCCAGGTGTGCTTATTGTTGAAGCTTTAGCACAAGTAGGTGCGGTGGCAATGCTTATTAAAGAGGAAAACAAAGGAAGACTTGCTTTCTTCGCAGGTGTGGACAACTGCCGTTTTAAAAAGCAAGTATCGCCTGGTGATCAGCTTCGTCTTGAAGTGGAAATGACACGAGTGCGCGGAAACTTTGGCAAAGGAAAGTGTGTTGCTACAGTTGACGGCGAAATCGCTTGTGAAGCAGAAATTATGTTCGCGTTAGGCGACAAGAAGGAATAATAAAAAAGGCATTAGACACAGCTTAAAGGCTGGTGTTTAATGCCTTTTTTTATAAAATTTTGGGAACGTACAATATCATGTAAGTTGTTCTTATTCTTGGACAAAATATCTATTGACCGTTAGTGGTCATTAAATTTGTAAGGAAAAGGGGACAATACAATGAGTAAATGGGTGAAGTTGTTAGGTGTTTCTGCAATGTCCGCAATGCTTCTTACTGGTTGTGGAGATAATGATGATCAAAGTCCGGCACCGGAAGATGATACAACTGTTGAAGACACAGATTCAACGGATAACAATATCATTCCGGACAATAACATTATTCCAGATGGTGACGGAAACAACCGTCTAAACAATGATGACGGGCTTAACAACAGAAATGGCGATAATGACAACAATATAGATAATGGTGATGACGGCTTTATTGATGATAACAATAATGACAATAATGACAATAATGACCGTAACACAGACAACGATCTTGACGCGGCAGATGATGACAATGATCCTGGCGAAGACATGATCGAGGACAAAAAAGATAGAAATGACAAGGATGATAAAGATAGCTAATCCTTTTAAACGAGGCTGGGACATAAGTATGTGAACCGCGTAAAGACCGAACTACTAAATCAACTATTGATTAAGTAGTTCGGTTTTTTGTTTTTAGTTTAAATACAAAAAATTAGAAATTTTAGTGGAATGGAGCGGAGGCCACTCGACTACTAAGGGAAATAGAGGAAAGGATGAGACCCCGCAGGCGAAGACGAGGAGGCTCCATACCTCCCCGCGGAAAGCG